>Ga0335078_10001270_pt1 | contig 38289 bp, 33 predicted proteins | sample Lox_Sample_32_FD_206711 | JGI IMG/M metagenome (GOLD analysis project Ga0335078, IMG submission 206711) | Soil microbial communities from Loxahatchee National Wildlife Refuge, Florida, United States - Lox_Sample_3.2 | ecosystem: Environmental > Terrestrial > Soil > Wetlands | place: USA... | reverse complement strand
GAGCCGGCCAGCCGGGTGCTGTCCGGCGCGTCCGCCGACGGGGCCCCCGCCGTCGGCGAGCGCGAAGGACCCGGCCCGGCGCGGGAAGGACCCGGCCCGGCGCGGGAAGGACCCGGCCCGGCGCGGCAAGAACCCGGCCCGGCGCGGCAAGAACCCGGCCCGGCGGAGACTGTCGTGCGCTCCGCATCAGCCGGCCGCTCCTCGCCTGTCCGCTCCACAGTGGCGGCGCAGATGCCGCTGGGCATACTGAAGTCGGAGAATGGGCCTAACATCATCCTGGATCGCGCCTACGTACTCGGTCGTGAGCCACATAACCACCCCTCGGTGCGCAGTGGCGCCGCCTCGCCGATCTTGATGCAAGATCCAGACAATATGGTCTCGCGCGTTCACGCGTACGTCTCGGTCGAGAATGGGGCCGTCCTGGTCTGTGATGCCTCCTCGACGCACGGGACCTATATCAGCGCGCCAGGAGCCGGCGAGTGGACACGGATAGGCGCAGAACCGAGCCTGCTGCCGCCGGGCTGGAGCTTGCGCATCGGCCGGCAGGTCTTCGTCTTCCAGGTCACCGGACCATCCGATCAGATGACCGGACCATCCGATGTACGGTGACGCCGGGCCCGATCGGCCCGGTCCCGACGAAGCCATCGCGATACCGGGCATGCTTGTCATCGCACCGGACCTGGACGAGGAGCGGTCGGTACCGGTCTACGACTGGCTGGTCGTCGGCCGGGAATGTGCCGGTGCCGACGAACAGCACCGGCTGCTGATCGACGACCCCGCCGTCTCCCGGACGCACCTGGAGCTGCGGCTGGACTTCGATCACGATCAGGCCTGGCTGACCGACCACAGCACGAACGGGACCCGGCTCAATGGGCAGCGCATAGAGCGATCGGTCGCGGTCAGGATTTCGCCGGGTGACCGGGTGCGCCTCGGCCGCGCGGAACTGCAGTTCCGCTCCCGGCGGTTCGCCGCCGCGGCGGGAACCGGCGCGCTGGAGACGGTCCGGCAGATCGCGGTCGCCGAGATGGTCATGGTGGTCGGTGACATCATCGCGTTCTCCAGCATCGCCGAGTACACCGACGACCGCGTGCTCCTGGAGAACATCGACCGTCTGTACGCCGAGCTGCGGCAGATACTCGCCCGGCATCATGGCACGCTCAGCAACTACGTGGGCGACGCATTCTTCGCGACGTGGGAGATGGCCGCCGTCCCCGACGCCGCCGAGGCCGCGGTGGCCTTCGCGGTGGAGGCCGCCGAGACGGTACCGCGGATCGCGGCCGGCCTGGACCTGCGGGATCCGGCGGGCGAAACGCTGCGGATGGGCTGGGGGGTCGCCTGCGGGCGGGCGGCGGTGAGCCTGATGACCGGAATGCTCGTATCGGTGCTCGGCGACACGACGAACGTGGCCTTCCGGCTCTCCGGAGTCGCTGGCCGGGACGGGCGTCCGGACGTCCTGGTGACCGACGCCGTGCACCGCTTGACCGCGGCACGTTTCGCCTTCACCGCGGCGTCGGCCATCCGGGTCAAGGGCCGCAGCCAGACCGTCGAGGTGCTAGGCGCCGGCCGGCGCTGAGACCCGGCCGGCGTTCTTCAGCACCCCCCAGTCACCGCGCCGCAGCTCGGCGATCTGCGCCTGATTGATCTCCGCGTGGTTCTTGACCGCCGCGGTCACCGCGGCGACGACTTCGGGCTGGTTGCCCAGCACGATGGCCCCCACCGCCCGTCCCTTCGAAACCACCAGCCGCCGGTAGGACGGAGCCGATGGATCCGGATTCTCGTCGACGACGACCTCATCGCCGGCCTTGGCCGTAAACCTGCCGGTCGAGAACAGGTCGAGGTCGACGCCCTTGAGGATCGTCGCCGGGATCTCCGCGGTGAGCGTCTCGTTGCCGCCGAGCGCGTTCAGCGCCGAGACCTCGCCCTGCTTAGCCGCGATCGGCCAGAGGCCGAGGACCCGTCCGTCGTGCTCGGCCACATCACCCGCGGCGAACACCCCGGGAGCGGATGTTTCCATCCGGTCGTTGACCACGACGCCGCGGTTGACCGAGATGCCCGCCTGCCGGGCAATCTCGACGTTGGGCCTGATACCGACCGCCGCCAGGAACATGTCGCAGCGCAGGACCCGTCCGTCCTTGAGGACGACACCGTCTACCCTGTCCGCACCCGTCAGCGATTCGGTCTCGGCCCGGTAGAGCACCTGCATGCCGATTCGCGCGAAGTGCGCATCGACCAGCTCGCTGCAGTACTCGTCGATCTGGCGCGACAGCAGCCGCTGGCCACGTTCCAGTACGGTCACCCGCAGCCCGAGCTCGTGCAGCGAATGCGCGGCCTCAAGGCCGAGCAGGCCGCCGCCGGCGACCACGGCGTCGCGGCAGCCGTGTTCCTGGGCGTAGGCACGGATCAGCATGGCGTCCGCCGCGCTGCGCAGCACGAAACTGCCCGGCCGGCCGACGCCCGCCACCGGCGGCAGCGCGCTGTTGCTGCCCATCGCCAGGATCAGCCGGTCATACGGGAGCGTGTCGCCGGTGGCCAGGAAGACCCGCTTCGACTCCAGGTCGATGCGGCTGGCCACGGTGTTCAGCCAGGCGGTGATCTGGTGGTCGTCATACCACTGCTCGGGCAGCAGGTACAGGCCCTGCATCGCCGACCGGCCGAATACCAGCCGGGAGATCCCCATCCGGTTGTACAGCACGTGCGACTCGCTGCCGACCACGTGGATCTCACAGTCCGGATGGCCGCGGCGGACGAAGTCGGCGGCGGTCACGCCGGCGATGCCGTTCCCGAGCACGACCACGCTGACGATCGACCGGTCGAAGTCGGCCGCCTGGCCCTGCCGCGGGTCCCCCGGCTCGGGCGTCAGCGACACGGTCACCGGCCCGGACTGGATCCGCGCCACGCAGGCCATCCGGGTATTGTCCGCGAATCCGAGCCGCCGGAGCGTGTTCAGCTCGTCCTCATCCGGCGCGGTCAGGCACCCGCCGCCCTCCAGGACCGCGACCGGGTCGGCTCCGCACACGCCCATCCGGCAGCCCGCCTCGATGGGCTGGCTCTCGCGTTCGGCCAGGGCCAGCAGGCTCATCCCGATATCAGCCTGCGCGGGCTTGTCGCTGCCGGTGAACCGGACCTCGGGCCCGCTCGCGGCGGCGGCCTTCTCCGCCACCTTCTTGGCCCGCGGGCTGATCTGGATCACCGGCAGGGCCGGGCGCGACGCCGCCTCCTCCTCGTACTGGCGGGCCTTGACCCAGGTCCTGGCGATCCAGAACACGGCCAGAACCCACACGATCACCCGGATCGCCCACCGCAGCCACGGCAGGTGGAGACCGGTGATCGTGGCGAACGAATCCTCCAGGGTGAGGGCGCTGAACCAGTAGAAGATGCTGATCGCGGTGGCGGCCCAGAACGCGATCAGCACCGGCGTGGTCGGGCTGAGCAGTGCCTGCAGGGCGTAGAACAACCCGACACTGCCTACGAAGAACAGGGCAAGCCGCAGGTAAACCTCGGGCAGCGCGATGCCGGGGTGGCTGAGGAGGAGGAAGAAACCCAGGACGAACCCGGGGAGGGCGGAGGCGAACAGCTTCCTCGGCGCGGACCAGTTCGGGTCGGGCTCGTGCAGATCCGCCTGGTAGGCGGCGCTGGGCCGGAAGTCGTAGCAGTTCTTCGTGCACCCCACGCAGGGCTGGCAGTGGCTGTTGGGTACCTTCGCGAACGGCGTCTGGCCGTAGACGCGCTGCAGCGGCAGCAGCGGGCAGGTGCTGGTGCACCAGCCGCTCTTGCCCTTGAACATGAAACCCGTGATGAAGGCGCCGATGATCGACACCAGGAGCAGCACGCTCAGGCCCGCCCCGTTGGCGTTGAAAAAGGCGATGCGCGTGCTGGTGATGCCGAAGAACAAAACGATCGAGATCATGGCGCCGTACCGGCGGAGCCAGTCTGGCGGGGTGAACGCGCGGGTGAAGCCGAACCACCGCGGCGCCTGGTTGGAGGCCGCCAGCGGGCAGATGTTGCGCCACAGCCCCGGCGCCGTGAAGAACAGGATCGGCAGCAGCGGCACGATCACCTTGAAGAACCAGAACTGGCCGCCCGCCGGCCTGATGAACAAGGTGATGCACAGCGCGATGTAGGCGAGCGCGCTGGCGGTCCGGATCACGTGCCAGGCCCGCAGCGGAAGCCGCCTGCGCATCTCGGTGTAGGCCGGGAACAGCGGCTCGCCCGGCCGCGGCGACGTGCCGAGGATCCGGGCCCACAGCTGTGCCATGCGCGACGGGGGAGCGGGCACCACAGGCGGCGCCGGGGGCGGCGGTATGGCCAGCGCGGCTGCCTGCCCAGCGCGCAGCGTCCGCCTGGCTACGACCGGCTCTGCCCGCTCCGGCTGGCTGGTCATCACGATCTCGGTGCTGCCGAGGCGCACCACTGTACCGGGCTTGAGGACCACCCTGCCGGTGATGGGCACCCCGTTGACCAGCGTTCCGTTCCGGCTGCCGAGGTCGACCACGGACAGCCCGAGCGGGCTGGGCACCAGCCTCAGGTGGCGTCGCGATACACCCTCGTCGGACACCAGTTCGCCATCGCATTCGCGCCCGACCTCGATCGCCCGGTCCACGGCCACCCGGCGGACCGGCCGCCCCGGCTCCCTGATCTCAATGATCGGCGGCCCGGCCATCAGCTCACCCCGGCGATCGTCATGTCCCGCAGCGCGACGCGCAGCCGCCGGGCCAGGATCCGGCCAAGATCGAACAGCAGCCGGCGGGCAAGGGCCGGGCTCGCGACCGCGAGGGCATCGAATTCGGCCGGCGACAGCTCGGCGAGCACCGCAGGCGTCACCGCACGGACCAGGGCCGAACGGGTGCCGCCGTCGAAGAATGACAGCTCCCCGATCACACTGCCCGAACCGATCGATGCGATCCGGCGGTGTCCCCGCCGCCCCCGATCGGCCAGCACTTCCAATTGACCCTCAAGGACCAGATACAGCGATTGGTCCTCAGCCCCGGCCGTCACGACCGCGTCGCCGGGACCGAACCGGCGGTGGCGGGTATGTTCCAGCAGCGTTGCCCACTCCTCGTCGGAGGCGCCGGCCAGCAACTGATCGACATTGCCCGATGAGGCGGGCGGTTCGTTTGGGTAGTCAAAAAAGGACACTGGCCTCTCCCCCGACCGTGCGCTGCCGATTCCGTCTTGCGGCCGGCGAGTCGCGTCCGGCCGGCGACGCATGAGGAGGTTAAGTCCATAACTCACGCGAGGCTGGCCTCGGATGGTCCCCGGTCGCGATTCTTGTCGCTGAAAGACAACACGGCTCGCGCGCACGCCTGGTTCACTGCGCACTCGCGCTGCGTGGAATGCATACCCTCCTTTTGGGGGACATCGTAGATTTTGCCGCTGCACTCGTAAACACCCGGCGGGATGACTCGATCAGGAATCCGTTGCGACGGCCACGTCACTGCCGGCGGGCGGGGAGCCGGGCGTCAGACCGCCGTCGTACGCTATGATCGCGCACGTCGGCTGGCGGATCCCCGCGCCCGCCTCAGGCCCGATCCAGCCGCCGCCTGCAGAAAGGCCGGGCGCCGATGAGCGTTGACCGAGAACTGCTCAGCAGTGTGCTACCCGCCTATGACATCGGCGACGAGCTGGGCAAGGGCGGCTGGGGAGTGGTGGTCTCCGGCCAGCACCGGCAGCTCGATCGCCGGGTAGCGATCAAGCAGCTTCCCGCCGCGCTCGCGGCCGACCCGGCGGTACGACGCCGTTTCACGGCGGAGGCCCGCGTCCTCGCCTCCCTCGATCATCCGCACGTCGTGCCGGTGTACGACTTCGTCGAGCGCGACGGTGTCTGCCTGCTCGTCATGGAACTTCTCCCCGGAGGGACGCTGCGCAGCCGCGTCAGCACCGCGGGCCGCCTCACTGCCCCGCACGCGGTGGCGGTGTCGCTTGCCTGCACGAGCGGACTCGGCGCGGCGCACCGGCGCGGAGTCTTGCACCGCGATGTCAAACCCGAGAACATGCTCTTCGCCCTCAGCGGGGTCCTCAAGGTCACCGACTTCGGGATCGCCAAAGTCGTCGGCGGGCCGGATACCGTCGTTACCCGCGCCGGCGAAGTCCTCGGAACACCGGCGTACATCGCCCCGGAACAGGTCCGCGGCGGGAAGCTGTCGGCTGCGACAGACGTCTACGGCGTGGCGACGATGCTGTACGAGCTGCTCGCCGGTGCCCTTCCGTTTACCAGCGAGGGCGAGGACGTGGCGCTTCTCTTCAAGCACGCCTACGAGGCACCCATACCGCTCCGCGACGTGGCCCCCGACGTGCCGGAGCCGGTAGCGGCGGTGGTGATGCGCGGCCTCGCGACAGAACCAGCCGGACGATTCGCGGCGGCTGAGTCCTTCGGGGTCGCACTGGCCGAAGCGGCCACCCAGGCCTGGGGCCCCGGCTGGCTGTCGGCCGAGCAGGTCCCCATCCTGGACGCGGGGCCCATCATCAGCGCCGCTGGAGAGCTATCCGCGCCCCGCCGGATGGCCGGGCCCACCATGCCGCCCGGCGAGCCGGTGATCGTCTCCAAGCCGCGCGAAGACCAGGTGTCCGCCGCGCCCACCGTCGGAAGCGGGGAAACGGCCGAGCGCACCGGGAGCACCGATGCAGCGGGCGCGGCGGCGGCGCACCCGGACCCGGCCCGCCGCCGGAAAGTGATCACGGCCATCGTCATCCTGGCGATCATCGTGATCGCCGTCCTGGCCATCTTCGTGCTCCCGAAGTTGTTCGCCGTCTACAAACCCCCGGCTGGCCTCGGAACGCCGCACGCCCGCAGTGCCGCGCTGCGCTGGCCATGACCAGCTGCGCCTGGTCAGCCGGCCCGCTCCCTGGTAGTTTCTGGCCATGGTCGGCGATCTCCTCGGCCGGCTCGGGCAGCTCGGCATCTTCGCTGACCTCACCGAGCCGGAGCTGCGCGGCCTTGCCGATGAGCTGAACGAGCGATCGCTGCCTGAGGGCCACTGGGTGCTGCGGCGCGGGGAGCAAGGCACCGGCCTTTACATTATCGTCGACGGCGAGGTCGGCGTCATCATCGACGATGAGGAGCGGGCAACCCTCACCACGGGCAGCTTCTTCGGCGAGGTCTCCGCCCTGCTGGACGAGCCGCCGACGGCCGACATCATCGTGCGGAGGCCGCTGCGCTGCCTGGTCATACCGCCGGGGCGGGCCGAAGCGTTCCTTCTCGCGCACCCCCAGATCATGTTCCGGATGTTCCAGACGGAAGCGAGGCGCCTGCGAACCGTCGACCCAGAGCGTGATTGACGGTCATGGACAGGCGGGCAGGGCACGGTGAGGGCGGGCGCGCCAGCGCCTTGCCCGGTTACCTTCCGATCGCGGAGCACGGGATCATCGGGGACCTCCACACCGCGGCGCTGGTGGGCACCGACGGCAGCATCGACTGGTACTGCTGTCCCGCCTTCGACTCCCCGAGCATTTTCGGCGCCATCCTCGACCGGGCTCGCGGTGGCTACTACCGGATCGCGCCCGCGGCCGACCGCTGGACGACCAAGCAGCTCTACCTGCCCGACACGAACGTCCTCATCACGCGCTTCCTGACGCCAGAGGGCGTCGGGGAGGTGCAGGATTTCATGCCGATCGAGCGCGTCCGCGGACGTCTCCACCACCATCGGCTGATCCGGCGGGTGCTTGGTGTCCGCGGCCAGATGCGCCTCGGGGTGAACGTCCAGCCGCGCTTCAACTACGGCCGTGACGAGCATGCGGCGTTCTTTTTCGAGAACGGCGTGCTGTTCCGCTCACCCGCCATCTCACTCGCGCTGGAGACCCCGCTCACGCTCGAGACCGACGGGCCCGGTGTGCGGTGCGAGTTCACGCTGGATCCGGGGCAGAGTGCGACCTTTGTGCTCGAGCAGGTGCCCGAGACGTACGTCCCCCGCTCCTACTCGGAGGAGGAGACGAGAGAGGCGTTCGAGAACACGGTCGGCTACTGGCGCGGCTGGCTGGCCCAGTCGCGCTATCAGGGCCGCTGGCGCGAGATGGTCCACCGCTCGGCGCTGACGCTCAAGCTGCTGACCTACGCGCCGACCGGCGCTATCGTGGCGGCGCCGACGACCAGCCTGCCTGAGACGATCGGCGGGGCCCGGAACTGGGACTACCGCTACACCTGGATCCGTGACGCCGCATTCTCGGTCTACGCTCTGCTGCGGCTCGGCTTCACCGAGGAGGCCGCCGCGTTCATGGGCTGGCTGACACAGCGCTTCCAGGAGTCCCGCCCGGGCACGAGCGATCCCTTGCAGGTCGTCTACGACATCCGGGGCGGGTTCGACCTCAAGGAGCAGGCGCTCCCGCACCTGGAGGGTTACCGTGGCTCCGCCCCGGTCAGGATTGGCAACGACGCCGCCGACCAGCTGCAGCTCGACATCTACGGCGAACTGATCGACTCGGTGTATCTCCACGACAAGTACGGATCGCCGATCGATCACGACGCGTGGTCGGATCTCTGCAAGGTCATCGACTGGATCGCGGCCCACTGGGATCAAGCCGATGAGGGTGTCTGGGAGGTGCGAGGCGGCAGCCACCACTTCACCTACTCGCGCCTCATGTCCTGGGTGGCGGTCGAACGCGCGATCCGTATCGCGATGCGGCGCGGCCTGCCCGCCGACATCCCGCACTGGCAGTCAACCCGCGACAGGATCTACCACCAGATCATGCAGAAGGGCTGGCACTCGGAGCGCAGGGCCTTCGTCCAGCACGATGAAACCGACGTACTTGACGCGAGCGTCCTGCTCATGCCCCTGGTGAAGTTCGTCGCGCCGGCCGACCGCCGCTGGCTGTCCACCCTGGACGCCATCACCAGCGAGCTGGTCTCCGATTCGCTCGTCTACCGCTACAACATCGAGGCCTCGCCGGATGGTCTCGAGGGTGACGAGGGAACGTTCTCGATCTGCACGTTCTGGTACGTCGAGGCGCTGGCCCGCGCCGGGCGGCTAGACGAGGCCCGGCTGGTGTTCGAGAAGATGCTGACCTACGCCAACCACCTGGGGCTCTATTCGGAGGAGATTGGCCTGACCGGCGAGGCGCTGGGCAACTTCCCGCAGGCGTTCACGCACCTGGCCCTCATCAGCGCCGCGTACTGCCTCGACCAGCAACTCGGGTGAGCGCCCGCCAGACGCCGATAACGCCCGGGCCGGGTTCCGCCAGAACGTCTTGTTCACCCAGCGGACCTGGGAGATGGTCACGTTGGCGGTGCTCATGACGACTCCGTTCCCCCCGTGGGCGTGCCGGCGTTGCCGCCGGGCGGCGGGCTGGTCAGCGACAGGTACACGTCCTCCAGCGAGGGCCTGGTGACCTCCAGGCCGTCGAGATCGACGCCTTCCCCGACGGCCCAGTGCAGACCCTCATTGCTCCACACTCCCGCCCCCGACAGGCGGTAAGAGAGCCGCAAGTCCTTGGCAGGCAGGGATTCCGTCCCCGGCACGCAGTCCAGTCACGGCCGAGACCCGCAGAATGAACGGCGATGATCACCGGCAGCCCGGAGCGCGGGCCGGGATGGGCAACGATCTCTCCTCATGGCCCACACCGGGGAGGTTCACCGACTGGGCGTGATCAGCCCCTCGTGCTCGGCGCCCGGTCCGTGTCCGCCGGCCTGGCGGGCGCGGTAGGCGGCAACGTGCTGGCGGTTGCCGCAGTTTCCGGTGTCGCAGTAACGGCGGGACCGGTTGCGGGACAGGTCGATGAGGACCGCGCCGCAATCGGGGGCGTCGCAGACCCGCAGCCGGCCGGTCTCGCCCAGGCGGACCAGGTCCGCGAACGCGAAGCCGGCCTGGGCGCCGATCCGGTGGGCGAGCGGCGCGGCGGGCTCGGTGACGTGCAGGTGCCAGCCCCAGCCGCCACCGTGATCGACGAGCCAGGGGCGAGCGCCGGAGTCGCGGAGCAGGCCGTTGATCAAGGCGGCGCGCTCCTCCGGCCCGGGCGCGTGCCAGACGGCGCGCAGCCGCGGGCGGAGCGCCTGCACCGCCCGCGCGTCGGCCGGCGTGGCCGGGCGGCGGGGGGTGATGTGCCGGTGGTCCAGGAAGGCGTCGAGGGCCCCGGCGTCGTCCGGCGCGGCGTTGACCAGATCCGCGGCGAGCGTCAGCGCCGCAGTCGTGTCATGAGCAAAAAGCACTTTGACTCCTGAACCCAGGCCGGTCTAGCGTCATTAGCAAAGATAGCGGTTGGTCGTGACGGAAGGGGCAGGCGATGGCGGACGCGACATGGCGGCCGATGGTGATCGCGGCCACCGGGGCGGCGTGCATCGCGAGCTCGGCCGTGCTGATGCGGCTGGCGGACACCTCGGCCAGTGTCGCCGCGCTGGGGCGATGCGCCTTCGCGCTGCCCGTACTCGGCGTGCTGGCCGCCGCCGAGCGGCGGCGGGGCGGCCCGCCGCGGCCCGCTCGGGACCGCTGGCTGGCCCGGCTGTCCGGCGTCTTCCTGGCCGGAGACCTGATTCTGTGGAGCCACTCGATCGCCGCCATCGGCGCCGGGCTGGCCACCGTCGTGCCCAACCTCCAGGTTCCCATCGTCGCCCTGCTGGCCTGGCGGCTGCTGGCTGAGCGGCCGCAGCGGTCGCTGCTGCTGGCCGCGCCGGTGATGCTGGGCGGGCTGGTGCTGGTGGCGGGGCTGACCGGCTCCCGCGCATACGGCCCTGATCCGGGCCTGGGCGTGGTCTACGGGGCGGCCACCGCGGTGCTGTACGCGGTGTTCATCCTGCTCCTGCGGCAGGCCAGCAGGCCCGGAGCGGTAGCCGGGCCGCTGTTCGACTCGACGATCGGCGCGATGGCGGCCGCCCTGGTCATCGGGCTGCTGCTGCACGACGTCACGCTCGGGCACGCCTGGCCGGCGCTCGGCTGGCTGGCCCTGCTCGCGCTGACGTCGCAGGTGCTGGGGTGGATGCTGATCACGGTGTCGATGCCGGGACTGCCCGCGTGGCTGGTCAGCGTGCTGCTGCTGGTTCAGCCGGCCGGCGCGGTGGCACTCAGCGCCGCGGCGCTCGGGGAGCGTCCGTCGCTGGCGCAGCTGGGCGGGGTGGCGCTGATCCTGGCGGCCGTGCTGATCGCGGTGGCGGGCCGCGCCGCCAAGGCGGATCCGGAGCCGGCGGCTCCCGAGCCGGTCGGCGCCGGGCGGGGCGCCCGGCGGACGGCGGGACGGCCTACGACTTCTCGACCGCCTCGGGCAGCGCCAGGCAGATCTCCCGGACCGGGGCCACCGCGTCCCCGTCGCTCATCCCGTCAGGTTACGACGGCTGACGGTGGGGGCCCGTAGGATCGCGGGGTGGCAGCAGCAGACCAGCCGCTGGAAACCTTGCGGCGGGTGTTCGGGTACGAGGCATTCCGGGGGCGGCAGCGGGAGATCATCGACCACGTGGCCGGCGGGGGCGACGCGCTGGTGCTCATGCCGACCGGCGCCGGCAAGTCGCTGTGCTACCAGATCCCCGCCCTGGTGCGCGAGGGTACCGGCGTGGTCATCTCACCACTCATCGCGCTGATGCAGGACCAGGTGGACGCGCTGACCGCGCTGGGTGTGCGGGCGGGGTTCCTGAACTCCACCCAGGACCCGGCCGAGCGCCGGCGGGTGGAGACGGCGTTCCTGGCGGGTGAGCTGGACCTGCTCTACCTCGCGCCGGAGCGGCTGCGGGCCGAGTCCGCGGTGCGGCTGCTGGACCGCGGCACGATCTCGCTGTTCGCCATCGACGAGGCGCACTGCGTGGCCCAGTGGGGGCACGACTTCCGGCCGGACTACCTGGAGCTGTCCACGCTGCACGAGCGGTGGCCGGACATCCCGCGGATCGCGCTGACCGCGACGGCCACCCAGGCTACCCGGGCCGAGATCGCCGACCGCCTCAGCCTGGACGGCGCGCGCCATTTCGTCTCCAGCTTCGACCGGCCGAACATCTCCTACCGGATCGCGCTGAAAAACGAGCCCCGCCGGCAGCTGATGGACCTGCTGCGCGCCGAGCACGCCGGCGAGGCCGGCATCGTGTACTGCCTGTCCCGCGCCTCGGTCGACAAGACCGCGGAGTTCCTGACCGGCCAGGGAATACCGGCGCTGCCCTACCATGCGGGCCTGGACGCGCGCACCCGCGCCGCCCACCAGGCGCGTTTCCTGCGCGAGGACGGCCTGATCATGGTGGCCACGATCGCGTTCGGGATGGGCATCGACAAGCCGGATGTGCGCTTCGTGGCGCACCTGGACATGCCGCGCTCGGTCGAGGGCTACTACCAGGAGACCGGCCGGGCCGGGCGGGACGGCCTGCCATCGGTGGCGTGGCTGGCCTACGGGCTGGCCGACGTCGTCCAGCAGCGCCGGCTCATCGGCACCTCGCCCGGCGACGAGGCGCACCGGCGGCGCCTCGCCACGCACCTGGACGCGATGCTGGCGCTGTGCGAGACAGCGCGATGCCGGCGCGCGCAGCTGCTGGCCCACTTCGGCGAGCCGGCCCCGCCGTGCGGCAACTGCGACACGTGCGCCGCGCCGCCCGAGGTGTGGGACGGCACGATCGCCGCGCAGAAGTTCCTGTCGGCGGTGTACCGGCTGGCGAACGAGCGCGGGCAGCGGTTCGGCGCGGGCCACATCATCGACATCCTCACCGGGAAACGGACGCCCAAGGTCGCCGAGTACGGGCACGACCGGCTGACCGTGTTCGGGGTGGGTGACGACCTGCGGGACACCGAATGGCGCGGCGTCGCGCGGCAGCTGCTGGCGCAGGGGCTGCTCGGCGTGGAGGGCGATTACAACGTGCTGACGCTGACCGGCGCCAGCACGGCCGTGCTGCGCAAGGAGCGGGAGATCATGCTGCGGCGCGAGCCGGAGCGGGTCCGGCCGCCGCGCAGCCGGCGGGCCACCCCGGCCGCGGCCGGGCGGGACGGTGCGGTCGCGGCGGCCGGGGCGGCCGCGGCGGATCTGACGCCGGAGGCGGCGGCGATCTTCGAGCGGCTGCGCGAATGGCGGGCCGGCACGGCCCGGGACCAGAACGTGCCCGCGTACGTGATCTTCCACGACGCGACGCTGCGCCAGATCGCCGCCCGGCAGCCCGCGACGCTGGCCGGCCTGTCCGGCATCAGCGGCGTCGGCGAGGCCAAGCTGGCCCGGTACGGCGAGCAGCTCCTCGGGGTCCTGGGCGCTTAGGCCCACATCGGTACGCATTAGCCGGCCACCAGACACCGGCCGGTTTCGCGCTGTCCGCGAGGCCGTCATGGTCCGGCCAACTTGTCTAGCCATGATGTGCACCGATCTAGCCAGGATTAATGGCTTTTGCCCGGTCAAGGGCGACCGCCCCGGCGGGCCGGCCGACGCCCTGGTCCGGCCGGAAAACCTGCGCCTGGCCGCCGGCGGCAGCGGCATCGTGACGATCGCGACCTTCCCCGGCTCGCTCACCCGGGTCAGCGTGCTGCTGTCCGGGGACCTGACCGTGCAGGCCGACGTGCCGAGCACCGAGGCGCCGGCGCCCGGCACGGCGGTGGAGGTGAGCCTGGCCGAGGTGCCGGTGCTGGTCACGACACACCGCTGAAACCAGGCGAAATACGAACGAAACACGCAGACGGCAAGGAGCCGAACGGCCCTGGGAGGCGGGACCTTCGCCAGATGTTGCGGCAGTGCCCGGAGGGCACGCTGGAAGAAAACACGTCCGGCCGCCCCGGCGGGCGGCCGGGCCCCAACTCCGGGAGATCGCAATGCCAGGCCGTTCGCTCGATCACGCTGGGCTTGAGACGCTCTCCTTCGACACCTGCCTGCGCCTGCTGGCCTCGGTGCCGCTGGGGCGGGTCTGTTTCATCGCCGACGGCGAGGTGCAGGTGCTGCCGGTCAACCATATGGTCGACGGGCAGGACGTGGTCTTCCGCACGGCGTACGGATCGAAGCTGTACGCGGCGGACGGCCAGCGGCCGGTCACGTTCGAGGCCGACGACTACGACGAGCGGACGCATTCCGGCTGGAGCGTGGTCGTCAACGGCCGCGCCGAGCCCGTCGACGAGGACGCCGAGATCGACCGGCTGGCCGCCTCCGGCCTGCGGCCCTGGGTGGAAACCGTCGAGCGCCCGTTCTGGGTCCGGATCCGGCCGAGTTCGGTGACCGGGCGGCGCACGCCGCGCCCGAGCTGACCTCCGCTATTCAGCGCATGATCGACGAGTGCCTCGGTCATGCGTCTGAACTGCGTAAACGTCCTCAGAATGCCCGGTTTGTCCTGGTTCTGCCCCGCATCCTTTGGGTGCGGGCCTCAGGAGGCGTTTTCGCACGTCAGACATGCTTTATCGTCGAGATCCTGACGAATCGAGGCTGAGCACCGCTGGCCGACCGGGAAAAATTACAACGGCGAGCCATCATCTGTGCCAGTGGGGTGGTCGTAAAAGACAGCGGCAGCTTGCCCGCTCAGCATGTTGGAAAGCTGACGATTGGCCCACCTTTCCTCGTCGTTCGAATCAGGCTGCTTGATGTGCAGCTGTTCGTACAATGCGAAGCGGTTGAGGTCGATCAGCATTTTCAGGGACGAGCCGTAGCCGCGGGCCGCGACAACCGAACCCCGGTATGAGAGGTAGGCGATCGCATACGGACTGCGGCTAGCCGCGGCGCGCCCGGGCCCGGCGCTTGCCCTCGTGCATCGCCTGGACCCGGGCGACCGGGATGGCGTGACCCTCCGCGATCAGGTCCGGGCTGAGCCGCTGCGGCGGGGGCATCAGGGCCGCCCACGGGTCGCCGTCGCCCAGCAGCCCGGGCACGGTCCGCACGGTGAAGTCGGCGGGGTGGACGCGGTCCAGCTCATCCCACGGCACCGGGAACGACACCGTCACCCCCGCCCGGATCCGCGGGGTGTAGGCGGCGGCGCGCTGGTTGGCCAGCCACAACAGCGTCCGGCGGTCGTTGCACAGCACATAGGACACCGTGCGCCGGGACGCGTCGGCCCACACCGGCACCGTCTGCACCCAGGGCGGGGCGTAACCGGGCACGTTCTTCTGCATGAACGGCGCCTGGCCCGGGCGCACCCGGATGACCGAAAGCGGCCGGCCGGCCAGCACGGGAACGATGCGGCCACCCACCGCGTCCAGGTAATCGGCCAGGTCACGCTTGGTGGCCGCCGCGTCATCGAAGAGCGGCTGGTCCAGGTGGGTGAACGTGACGCCGTCCCGTTCAGCGTCCCCGCTCACCGTGTTTCCCGCTGGCTCACCCGCCCAGCTTGGCACCGATCCGGGCGCGGGGTCCAGGCGGCGGCGGGGTGGTGTGGTGTGGTGTGGCGCCCGGGAGGGCGGCGGGGCAGGATAGGGGCAGGCCCACTCAGCAGGGAGCGTAACCGTATGGTGTTCACCCGAGGGTTCCGCGGGCGGCGGGCACGCGACCCGCGGCTGCCGCCCGGCCAGTACGACGTCGGCGCGGACTGGCCCGTGCTCACCGCCGAAGCGACCCCCCGCCTGGCCACCGCCACCTGGACGTTCGGCATCGACGGGCTGGTCGAGCAGCCGGTCACGTGGAGCTGGGACGAGATCCGGGCGCTGCCCGGCTCGGATTACGACGGGGATATCCACTGCGTCACCACCTGGTCCAAGCTCGGCGTCTCGTTCCACGGGGTGTCGGTGGACACGCTGCTGGCCGCAGCCCGGCCGCGGCCGTCGGCCAGCTTCGTGCTGGCCACGTCGCACACCGGCTACACCACCAACCTGCCGCTGGCCGACGTGACGGACGGGAAGGCGTGGGTGGTGTGGGACTACGACGGCAAGCCGCTGGTCACCGACCACGGCGGCCCGGCCCGGCTGCTCGTCCCGCACCTGTACTTCTGGAAGAGCGCCAAGTGGGTGTCCGGGCTGCGCCTGCTCGACCACGACGAGCCCGGCTTCTGGGAGCGCAACGGCTATCACGACCGCGGCGACCCCTGGCTCGAGCAGCGTTACCAGGGCGACTGAGGCCATGACGCTGACCGAGACGGGCGGCTCCTTTCCCCCGCCGGGCCCGTGGCAGCACGCCCGGGTCACCGAGATCCGGCGGGAGACCGTGACGGCCAAGACGTTCCGGCTGGCGCTGAGCGAGCCGGGCCCCTACCTGGCGGGGCAGCACTTCCTCGTCAGGCTGACCGCCCCCGACGGGTACCGCGCGCAGCGCTCCTACTCGGTCGCTTCCGCGCCGGACGGGTCCGGCGAGATCGAGCTGACCGTGGAACGGCTGCCGGACGGCGAGGTCTCCTCGTTCCTGCACGACGTCGTCATGGTCGGCGACGACCTGGAGGCGCGCGGGCCCATCGGCGGGTGGTTCATCTGGCGCGGCGACACGCCGGCCGTGCTGATCGGCGGCGGGTCGGGCGTGGTCCCGCTGATGGCGATGCTGCGCCTCGCACGCCGGGAAGGGCACGCCGGCCTGCTCAGCCTCGTCGTGTCGGTGCGGCGGCCGGCCGACCTGTACTACGCCACCGAACTGCCCGGCCCGCAATCGACGGTCATCTACACCCGCGCCGCCCCGCCGTCCTGGCCGCGCCCCGCCGGGCGGCTCACCCTCGCCGACCTGCCCGCGCCGCTGCCCCCGGAGGCCACCGGGTTCGTCTGCGGATCGGCACGCTTCGCCGACGCCGCAACGGACATGCTGATGACGGCCGGGATGCCGACCGGCCGGATCCGGGTCGAGCGGTTCGGCCCCACCGGCTAAAGGCCGAGCAGCGCGGGAAAACCCGCCACCGAATCCAGGATGTGCGGCGCGCCGGCGCGGGTGAGCTCCGCCCGGCCGCTGACCCAGATCAGCCCGAAGCTGCGCACCCTGGCGCTGCGGGCGTCCGGTTCGCGTTCCAGCTGGACCACGTCGAACCCGCGCCGCCGGGCCGCGACGGCGTGCATGGTGCCGAGCACCCCGCCGCCAACCACGATCACGCGGCCCGCGGCTGAATTCATCTGCGCGTCCTTCCGCCGTCAGATTCCCGATACCCGCAGGCCAGCCCGCCTGGGAACGGCCATGGCGGCGCGGCCGGCTGACCGCGCCTTAGTATAGTCATGGAAAACTTATATAGCCAACTTTGCCTTGCCTCGTGATCGACATTACCCGGATCCTGCATGGCAGGACCGCGTTCACCGGGTCCGGGCAGCGTCTGCTGCAGGGCTGCCACGCAGACCTGGACTCGCTGGCCAGTGCGCTGGCGGTGCTGGAAGGGGTGGCGGCATGAACGCCGTGGACGCGCTGGGACGAGGCGGCCAAGGACAAGTCCGCCGATGGCCCGGACTTCGCGCACTTCCGGCCGCTGCTGGCCAGCCTGCTGCGGCGGCGCTTACGGACGGGGCAGCCGGGACAGCGCGCTGACCGCGACCGAGTTGTGCACGGTGAACACGACCGCGCTGCCCAGGTAGCGGTCCTCGGACCATTCCAGCGTCACGCCGGACGGGTCGGTGGTGCGGCGCCGCTCGCGCAGCAGCGGCACCCGCGGGGGGCAGCCGAGCAGCCTTGTGTCGTCGGCCGAAGCCGGCACCGCGTCGATGATGTGCTCGGCGTCGGCGAAGACCACCCCGAGTTCCTCCAGCCGCTCGTGGATCGACTGCTGGTCCGCGTCGATCCCCGCGACCAGCGCACCGACCCGGTCCGGGAACGCGGTCCGCTCGATCATCACGGGCTCGCCGGACAGCAGCCGCACCCGGGTCAGGTGGTAGATCACGGCGCCGGGCGGCAGCCCGAGCTGCTTGTATTCGGACGGCCTGGCCTCGCGGCGGGCCATGGCGACCACCCGGCCGGACGGTTTCTCCCCGATGGCCCTCGCCCACCGGGTGAAGCTCAGCAGCTCACCGAAGCTCTGCAGCTGGGGGCCGCCGAGGACGATGCGCCGGGCACCGCGCCGGGAGGCGATCACCCCGTCCGCGCGGAGGGCGGCGAAGGCCTGCCGGACGGTCCCCCGGGATACCGAGTAGCGCTCGGCCAGGTCGCTTTCTGACGGGAGACGGGTGCCGGCCGGGTAGACGCCCGCCGCGATGGACGCCCGCAGATCGGCGGCGACCTTACGGTACAGCGACGTCGGGCCGGCAGCTTCTCCCACAGTCGATCAGGGTATCCGGCGGCGGCCGGTTCAGCGGGCCTCGTGCGCCGGGCGCGTGTGGGCCGGGTCGGGGAGGCCCTGGGTGCCCGTCAGCAGCGGGTCACCGGTGGCCACGGCCGGCGCGTCCGGCACCGGGAGGTCATCGGTGATGGCGTCGGGCCCGAACCGGGTCTGCAGCCGGCGGGCGAACCGGTGGCCGACGCGCTGCATCGGCGCCTCCACCAGGTAGTAGCTCAGCGCGGCGCAGGCCAGCACGACGGCCAGGATGCCCGCGGCCAGCCCGGCCTGGACCGCGAACGGGTGCGGCCGGTGCAGCACGGGGATCGACCGGTAGGCGTTGAGCACGATCGGGTGCAGCAGGTACACCGAGTAGCTGACCAGGCCGAGCCAGGCCAGCATCCGCGGCACGGTCCGGTGCCGCAGCAGCATCCCGGCGCCGAACGTCGCGCCGGCCAGCACCAGGCAGCTGATCCACTGCAGGTCGAACTGCCGCTGGCCGACCGCGCTCATATGCCACATCATGCTGTGCCACACGCCGGCCGTGATGGCCAGCGCGAAGACCACCACCGCGACCACCACCGCCGCGGCCCGGCTGAACTCGCCGCGCTCGGCGCGGTACAGCATGGTCCCGGTGAACATCAGCGCGAGGATGGTCAGCCCGCTCCAGTTGAACGGGTAGGCCGTGTTGACCAGCAGCAGCGTCAGGCCGGTGACCCCGCCGAGGGCCGCGCCGGCCATCCGCGGCACCCGCCGCCCGCTGACCGCGAGCGCGAGGCCGGTGAACAGCAGCACATCGGCCGCGATGGCCACCCGGCGCGAGCCGAACGCGTGGGTCAGCCCCTCCAGCGGCAAGATGCCGCCGAGCGCGACCGCGCCGATGACCGCGGTCAGCGCGTAGCCCGCGCTGTGCCGGTGCACCCGGAACGTGAACAGCGCGGACAGCAGGAGGTAGAACACCATCTCGAACGACAGCGTCCAGATGACGTTCGGCACGTTGGCGCCGTCGAGCATGTTCGACATCATGAACGGCAGCGAATACACCCACGTCTTCGGCTGGGTGTTGGCCCCCCGGATCGGGCCGAAGCCCGTCTTCCAGGCCAGCAGCGACACCGCGATGCCCAGGATGTACAGCGGGTACAGCCGGAACCCGCGGCTGACCCAGAAGCCGCGGACGCTGCCCTTGCGCTCCAGCGACGCCGGGATGATGTACCCGCTGACCAGGAAGAACACGAAGACGCCGTACTGGCCGGTGTCGATCACCTGGAACACGCCGTTGTGCACGCGCTGGAGCACCATCGTGCCCATATGGTCGAACACCACGCACAGCGCCGCGAATCCGCGCAGCGCGTCAAGCCACGCCAGCCGCTTGCCCTGCGCGGGCGCGGGCTCGGGCGGAATCGGCTCGGCTACCAGCCGCGCGGGGGCATTTGACACGCATATGGACGTTACCGGAGAACCGGCCCCGGGAAGCGGCAAAGCGCGCCGGCGGCGGCGGGCGTTCGGGAACAGTAAGCTGCCGGCACCGCCGGGCAGGGTAGCGGCGGGGCGCCGGGCTGGTGCCCGTGGCCAGCGCCGCAGAAGGCGGCCGGCGGCCGGGGCCGCTGGCGGGCAGCCCCGGCCGCCGTGGGACCGCGGGCCGATACGGGCGGGTATGGCCACGGTCCTCCTTCCGGGCCGCAGGCTGGATATGTACGAGCCGCCCGGGAGGTCTGGCGCCTTTCCTTCTGATACGGCCTGCGAGGCCGGATCGGATGGGCGGCCGCGGCCATGTAATACTTCGGTAAGAACCTCCGGCCGGCGGCGCACGCGAGCGCAGGCCCTCGGCCAGCGGGCCCAGCGACAGGGCCGGCAGGAACGTCAGGAAGACCACGACGAGCGCGGCGCCGAGGGCCAGCGACACGAACATGGGGCCGTCGGTGCGCAGCGACCCGGCGTGACCGCCACCGGGGCGCTGCCGGGCGGGGCTCCCGGCCAGGCCGAGAAGCGGCGCGGCATCCGGTGGTCCGGCTGACCGGCGAGCGGCCGGCTTCCTGACCGCGGTCAGGAAGCACCGGCGGCCGGGCTGGTGAGGCGGTGGCCGCCCAGCGCGGCGGCGGGCCGGGGCACCCAGGTGATCTCGGCCCAGATGGTCCGGCCGCCGCCGCCGCCGCAGACCCCGTACCGCTCGGCCAGGGCCTGGACAATGATCAGCCCACGGCCACGGTCGCCCATCGGGACGTCGCTGACCTGCGGGAGGCACGGGCCGCCCTGGTCGGTGACGTCCAGGCGGATCACCGCGCGCTGGGTGGTCACCCCGACGGTGAACCAGCCGCCATCCCCGCTGGCCGTGTGCTGGACCGCGTTCGTGCCGAGCTCGACCGCCACCGAGATGAGGTCGTCGCGCTGGGGGCAGTCCGGGAGCAGGCCGGTCAGCCATCGCCGGAGCTGCCGCAGTTCACTTTCCTGGCCACGGAACGTCCGCCGCCACCGGCCAGAAACGTCCGGACGTGGCGTTCCGTCGGCGTGGGCGGCGTGACATGCCGGGCCGCGTGCGTGAACCACTCGTCACCCCTTACGGCCAAGGCCCGCGCAGACCGGATGCAGGACTAACCCCCGCCCGAGAAAGCCCCTGTTCATCGATCCCCCCAACATGGATAGGCATATCGCAGCCTTACAAATGCCATGCGCACTTGCGCGGGCGAAGACACGGGCTGAGCGGGATCGGCCGACGAGTACTTTTTGTCCGAAGTGCCCATTTTTTCGCCCCGTGAACTGGAACTTCATGACTGGAAATCAGCGTAAACGCTATTCAGTATCGGCCCGCTGATGTCTGGACGCAAGTGTCTCCGGCGTAATTGCATGACGATACGGGGACGGGCCGGGCGCGGCGCGGAGGGCCGTAGACGCCCGCCGCCCGGCCGGGCCGGACGGCGGCGGCGGGCGGAACCTGACGGTCATGTCCTTCCCAATCACTGCAATCCGGGGATTTCCCGGCGAAAGTATGTGAGCCTTGTGACAACCAGTTAGTGAATAGGGACGTAACGCATCCGGACGGGGGGCTCCGGGCGTCGCGGGAGGGATGACACGCGATGGCCAGTCCGAAGCCCAGCGACCGAGCGCAGCAGAAGGACCTCCGCCAGCGGATGCGCGCCGCCGGCAGCCGGGACGCCGCCATCGCCGCCGAGTTCGGCCGGCGGTACCGGTTGCGGCCGCGGAAGGCCTGGCGGCACGCCCACGGATGGACGCTGCGGGAAGCGGCCCAGCGCATCAACGACCTGGCCGCGCGCGACGGGATCGACCCGGGCAGCAAGGCCGGGATGACCGCGGCCCACCTGTGTGAGTACGAGGAATGGCCCGGCGGGGCGGTGCCCGGCAGCGGCCGGGAGCCGACCGGGCGCAAGCCCACGCCGTACATCCTGTCGCTGCTGGCCCGCGCATACTCCACCACCGTCCCGAGCCTGCTGGACGAGGCCGACCAGACCTGGCTGCCGCCTGCGGACCGGCTGGTGATCGGCGAGCTCGGCCCGGCGCCGGCCGGGGCGGAACCGCCCCGCGCCGGGCCGGCCGCAGCGGACGCGGCGGGCCCGGCGGCGGAGGTGCTGACGGCCGCGGCGGAGGCCCGCCGCCACGCCGAGCAGGCGGCGGCCCGGCGCGACGTCGGCGACAGCACGCTGGCGGAGGCCCGCGCGGACGTGACCCGGCTGTCCCGGGCGTACATGACCGGGCCCCCGTTCCTGCTGTTCGTGCGGATGCGCGCGGTCCGCGCCCGGATTCACGCGGCGCTCGGCCTGCGGCTGTGGCCGGACGATGAGGCGGACCTTTACCAGCTGCTCAGCATGCTGAACAGCCTGATGGCGGTGGCCGCGCACGACCTGGGCCACCAGCAGGCCGCCGGGCAGCTCGCCGCGGCGAGCTCGGCGTACGCCACGATCATCGGCCACGCCCCGCTGCTGGCCCAGGTCCAGTCCCAGCTGGCCAGCATCGCGTACTGGTCCGGGCGCCCCGCCCGCAGCGGCGAGTACGCGGCCCGGGGCCTGGAAAGCCTGCACGCCGGGCCCAACGCGGCCCAGCTGCATCTGCATCACGGGCGGGCCGCCGCCCGGCTCGGCGACGCGCGGACGGCGCGCCGCGCGATCGGTGCCGCCGCCGACGCCCGGGAGCACGAACACCACGACGAGCTGCTGGAGACCGGCGGCGAGTTCGGCTTCTCCCTGGCGACCCACCACTACCTGGCCGGTGCCGCGCTGGCCGAGCTGCCCGGCGCGGAGCACGACGCGGCCGCCGAGCTCGAACGGGCGACGGCGCTGTACGACCGCGGCCCCGGGCCCGGCGAGGACCACAGCTTCGGCTGCGCCGCGCTGGCGCACAGCGCCCTGGCCACCACCCGGCTGCGGGCCGGCCAGCTGGACGGCGCCCCGGCCGCGCTGGCCCCGGTCCTGGCGCTGCCGCAGGCCAAACGGATCAGCTCACTGGCGCCCAGCCTGGGCCGGGTCCGCACCGAGCTGGCCCGCTACCAGCGCGCGCCGGGCGCAGCCGACCTGGACGAGCGCATCGCCCAGTTCCTCGGTACCGCGCCACCGGCCGGGCGGGCGGTTCAGGACGGCTGGCCGGGCGCCGCCGGGACGACGAGGACCGCGATCGGCCGGCGGCAGTGCGGACAGGCTTGCGTGGCCGCCGGTGAGCCGGCCGGCTCCCGGCCCGCCGGCTGACCGGCCTCGATCCGGTCGTAGGACGCCACCAGCCGGCCGTCCGCCCGGAGCAGCTCGTCGCAGCGCAGCCAGAACTCCCGCCGCGGCCGGTGACGGCCCAGCTCGGCGTCGGACAGGGTGCTGCGCGAGTAGCCGGTCAGCGGGGCGAGCTCCCATTGGCTCAGGCCGGTCCGGTTGCGCATGGCGGCGAGCTGCCGGCCCAGCGCGCGCCGCATCTGCGCGACGGTCCCGGTCCCCTCAGCGGGCTCGGCCCCCAGGCCGGGCGCGCGGCCGGGCGGGTCGGCGGCGGGCCTCACCGGGCCGCCGCCCCGGCGAACGGCCGCTGCGCCACTGCGTAGGCCGTCTCGACGTACCGGACCAGGCTGCCGTCCGGCTCGCCCATGGCCGCCAGCAGGGTGAAGGCGGCACGCCGGGCCGCGTCCCGGTCGGCGTCGGGGATGTGCTGCCAGGCCAGCCGCAGCTCGTCCGCCCGCGAAGCCTGCCAGCACTGCCGCGGGCCGGTGTAGCGCACCGGCACGGTGTGCGTGGCCATCCGGACGCCGGTGTAGCCGGCGGCGTCCAGCACGCCGGCCATGTCGGCCGGTGAGCCCAGCCGCCGGATGCAGCTCTCGAACCCGCCCGTCCCGCGGGCGCCCTTGGCGTAGGCGTCCACCGCACTGAACACCGGGGACCACCGCGGATCCGGGTGGATGCCCCAGGAGAAGGCCACCGTGCCGCCTGGCCGGACGACCTCGTGCCAGTGCCGTAGCGCCGCCGCCGGGTCCGGCAGCAGGTACGGCACCAGGCTGGCTAGCACCACGTCCATGCTGCCCGGAGCGAACGGCGGCCGGGACGCGTCGCCGCGGCGGACGCTCACGTTGTTCAGCCCGAGCCCGGCGGCATCGGCGGCGGTGCGGCGGAGCATTCCGGCCGCCAGGTCGAGGCCGATCACCTGGCCGCCGGGGGAGATCACGCGGGCCGAGCGGATGGTGACGGCGCCGGAGCGGCAGCCGACGTCGAGCACGCGGTCCCCGGGCCGCAGGCCAGCCAGGCCGACCAGGCGGTCCGCGATCGGCCCGGCGAGCCGCGCGCCGGAACTGTCGTAGCGGGGCGCGGCCTCCTCGAAGGTGGCCATGGCCGCGAAGTCCGGGCTGAAATCGGTGCGGGCGGGCATCTCAGCTCCCTACCGGGCTCGTCATGGCGGAGATATCGAAGTGCTCCGTGAGCTGGCCGAAGCTCTGCATCAGGTCGGGCACACGCTGGAGGTGGGTCAGGTCCACGGTGGTCGGGAAGTCGCCGAGCGCCATGATCGCGGCGGTCTGCGTGCTGATCGAGGTGTAGGCGTGCAGCACCCTCTCCACCAGCGGCCGGCTGGTGTCCGCGAGGGCCTGGCCACGGTCGATGGCCTGGGCGACGGCCGCGGCGGTCCGCGGGTACCGCCGGCACCAGCCCACCGTGGCGACGTAGCCGTCGATCGGGAAATCCTGCGTGGCCCCCGTGTTGACGTCGATCAGCCCCTCCCCGCCGTTTTGCACCTCGGCCTGGCTCAGGTACGGCTCGGCCAGGTAGGCGGCGTCGACGCGATGCGCCCTGAGGGCGGACGGCATCGCCGGGAACGGGATCGCGACCAGGTGCACCTTCGGCGGCGGCACTCCCTGGGACTCCAGCGCCGACGACACCAGCAGCGCCGCGACGCTGTTGAGGGCGTTCACGGCGACCGTCCGGCCCGCCAGCTGCGTCGCCGAGGTGATCCCGGAGCCGGGCACAACCACGATCTCATCCACGCCCGGCGCGTCGGCGTATCCGTCCGACAGGATGTGGAACCGCCCGGCCCCGTGCACCTCCGCCTCGATCAATCCCGCGTAGGCGCCGTTGAGGACGTCGACGCTGCCGTTGAGCAGGCCGGCCGTGACGTCGGCGCCGGAGCCGACGCTGACGATCTTCACGTTCAGGCCCGCGTTGCGGAAGAAGCCCTCACGCTGCGCAACGTACAGCCCGGCCGACGACGCGGTGGGCACGGCGGCGATGACCAGATCGCGCTTTTCGGGCGCGGCCGCCCCGGCGGCCGCTGCCCGGGAGCCGCATCCAGCGCCCGCCAGAACGGCCAGGATTGCGGCCGATACGGCCACCAGACGGGTTCCCGGCCACCTGGTCAGTATCCACGACAACACAGACATGGGAGAAACAATTGGCTGCCGGCGCACGTGCCGGAAACCCCCGGCACGAAGTCCGGCAGAACGAATTTGACGCACGTGTAAGTGATGGAATTGCAGATGCACCGGCGGAACGCCGTCAATGAGGCCGGCATGAATCCTGTGCCATATGCCGAGAAAGAGACAAGCATTTTCGGGCATATATGTCATACTTTACCGGACAAACACGCCGGGACCACCCGGCCATGCGGGGCCGCGCAGGGCGGCGTGACGACCGTGCCGGAGTGGGCGGCCTACGGGGCCGATCCGCCGGCAGGTGGCGGTGCCGTGGCAACGATGATGACGGTGACCGGCTGGTGGCAGTGCGGGCATTCCTCCACCCGGGCCACCGGGGCCGGGCCGACCGCGATCGCGCCGGCGGCACTCCACGAGATGCCGTCCGCGAGCATCTGGCCGGCAGAGTCGGGGCCAGCGGCCGCGCCTCCGGCGTCCGGGGCGGCGGCGCCGGGGACGGGCAGCAGGGCCTGCAGCCGCCGGGTCGCCTGCTCCTCCCGCGCCGCCTGCGCCTGGCTGCGCACGGACCGGCGGACCGCGGTGGCGGCCGCCTCGATGTGCTCGTACGCCGCGGTCAGCACGCCGCCGGTCATCAGCGCGTCGTCACAGCGTTCCCAGAATTCCCGGCGCAGCCGGTGCCGACCGAGCTCAGCATCCGAGAGGGTGCTGCGCGAATAACCCGTCAGCGGCGCGAATCCCCACTGGCTGAAGCCGGACCGGCTGCGCAGCGAGGCGAGCCGGCGGCCCAGGGCGCGGCGCTGTTCCCAGACCCGGTCGGGATTCGCCCGCCCGGGCTCGGCGGCCGGGCCGGGCTCGGCGGCCCGGCCGGGATCTGGAGCCCGGCCGGAATCTGCGACCCGGCCGGAATCCGGCGCGAGCGGGTCGGGGGCGGGGCCGGCCGGAAGGCCGGCGGCGGGCCGGCCCCCCGTCTTGTGAGGGGCGTCCGGCGGCGCAGCGAGCGGGACATGCGGTGGCCCCCCCAGGTAGGCATGGGAGCGTGGCAGGGTCATCATGCCTCCGGTTACATGTGCGCGACGCAAATGCCAGGAACCAAACATGGCATATCAGTGATCGTCGCGTCACTCCCTGCTCAGGGAATTTTCGGTGCCCGGCATTCCCGCTTCGCCGCCCATATACGCCCATGTACGCCGCGACCAGCGCAGAAGGCGCGAACGGTGTTATTCTTCCCCGTGCACGACCCGGCCGCCCGCGATGGTCAGGTCGACCCGGGCGGTGCCGATCTCGGCGGGCGGGAGGGCCAGAATGTCACGGTCGAGCACCGCGATGTCGGCCAGGTGGCCGGGCCGCAGCGAGCCGAGGTCCCGCTCGCGGTGGTTGACGTACGCGACACCGGCGGTGAACGCGGCGAGGGCCTGACGTGCCGTGACCGCCTCGGCGGGGAGGAACGGCTCGTCCGTCTCGGCCGTGCCCGGCCTGCCCAGCCGCGCCGACAGCCGCCGGTTGACCGCGACGTGGATCTCCTGCACCGGATCGGCGCTGGATACCGGCCAGTCGCTGCCGAACGCGATCCGGGTGCCGCGGCGGGCGAGGGCCCCGATCCGGTACTGCCAGGCGGCGCGGCCGGCTCCGACGACGGGCAGGGTGAGGTCATCCATCTGCGGATCGTGGCAGGCCCACAGTGGCTGGAAGTTGGCGACCACGCCCAGGTCGCGGAACCGGTCCAGGTCGTCCGGCCGGATGAACTGCAGGTGGGCCAGGTGGTGCCGGAGGGACTGCCCGGCCCGGGCGCGGGCGACCGCGTCCAGGGCCACGTGCACGGCGCGATCCCCGAGGGCGTGGAAATGGACCTGGAATCCCTCCCCGCTGAGCAGCCGGACGGCCTCGATGACCTCCTCCGGCGGCACGAACAGCCGGCCCCGGTGGCCACGGTCCTGGTGCCCGGCGGGACGGCCCAGGTACGGCTCGGTCATCGCCGCGGTCAGCGTCTCGCACACCCCGTCCAGCATGATCTTGACGGAGGTGGCCCGGAACCGTCCCGATGCCGCCTGCTCGCGGCGGCCGAGCAGATCGGCGATCTGGCCGGTGCCGCGGGTCCGGTCCCACCACAGGGCCGCGTTGACGTGCGCGGTCAGCCAGCCCTCGGCCACGGCGGCGCGATAGCTGCCGTACGCGTCGGGAATCCCGATGTCCGGCGCCTCACCGACGATGGCGTCCTGCCAGTGCGTGATGCCGTGCGCGTGCAGGTGCCGCAGGCCCGCGCGCAGCCCGGCCGCCAGGTCGGCCGCGGACGGGGGCGGCACGACCCGGGCGGCCAGCCGCATCGCCCCGTCGTGCAGCGCGCCGGTGGGCTCGCCGCGCTCGTCGCGCTCGATCCGGCCGTCCGCGGGGTCGGGCGTGTCCCGGGTGATCCCGGCGCGGGCCAGCGCGGCCGGACTGACCCACGCGCTGTGATGGTCGCGGTTGGGCAGGAAGACCGGACGCCCGCCGGCGGCGGCGGTGAGGTCGGCCGCGGCGGGGATGCCGCCGGGGAACGCCTCCAGGGACCAGCCGCCGCCCAGGACCCACTGACCGGGACCGAGGCCGCGCGCGTACCCGGCGATGATGTCGAGGTACTCGGCGCGGCTGCGGACACCGAGCAGATTGCACCGGAGGCTCTCCAGGCCGCCGCCGACCGGATGGACGTGCGCGTCGCCGAACGCCGGGATGGCCAGCCGCCCCTTCAGGTCGATGACCCGCGCCGCCGGGCCGGCCATCCCCCGCGCCGCGGCCGACCCGGTGACCGCGGCGATCCGCCCGTCCGCCACGACGATCGCGTCGCAGGCGCCCGCCCCGTCCGGGGACCAGACCCGCCCGTTCAGCAGTACCAGAGACCCGGACATCGCCTGCCGCCTCCTCGCTGTGCACACCGCGCCCGCTTCCTGCTGCTATCACAGCAGCGCGACGAGCGCGACCCGCCGCCGGGGCGCAACGGCCGGCATCTGGCAGGCACCGTCATGGGCATAGTGGCCGGGGTGGGCGGACGGCCGCAGTGGGGGGAAGCTGCACGCCGGGGCCCCGAGCCGGCTGCGCCTGCCGTACCCCCGCTTCGGCGACTTCGTGCGGGTCCGTGATGAGGCCGACCCGCCGGCACGGTTTACTGATCCTTACCTGGACCGGGTCCTCGGGCCGCCGCCGGGCGGTGCCCCCGGATAGCCGGCCCGCGTCCCGCACCAGGAGGTGTTCGCAGATGGACCTGGCGTTTCTCCGCCCGCTGTACGAGAGCGCGGGCATGGTCGCCTCCGTTTACCTGGACACGTCACAGACCACCACCGGCCCGGACGTCGAGGCCTTGCAGATCCGCTGGCGCGATCAGCGCGCCGGGCTGGCGAAGGTGCTGGACGAGACGGCCACGCTCGACGCCCTCGGCCGGGTGCTGACCGGGCCGGCCGCGCTGGGCGCACCGGGTATGGCGGCGTTCGGCCTGGACGGGTCCGTGCCGCTGGCGGTCCGGCTGCCCGCCACGCCGCGCCAGGCGAGGGCCCGCTGGGGCCGGCTGCCGGACCTGCTGCCGCTGCTGGTCCAGGCACCGCCGCGGCCGCCGCACCTGCTGGTCAGCGCCACCAAGGAAGGCGGGGATGTGCTGGTCGTGGGGGGTGCCGGCGCTGGGAAGGCGGTCCAGGGCACCGGCTGGCCGGTACACAGGACGAAAACGGGCGGCTGGTCACAGGCCCGCTACCAGCGGTCCGCCGAGGAAGCCTGGGAGACCAACGCGAAGGAACTCGCGGACGCGGTGGCGAAGGCGGCGGGCGGCCGCCCGGTCGAGGCGGTCATCGTGGCCGGCGATGTGCGGGCCCGCGAGCTGCTGGTGGCCCGGCTGGCGGCTGATCTGGCCCGCAAGGCGGTGATCGTGGACCGCGAGCTGACCGCCGGCAGCGGCGAACTGGCCCAGGCGGCCGAGCAGGTACTGGGCCAGCTAGAGGACGACGACTGCCGGAACCGGCTGGAGAGCTTCGGCAGCCAGGCCGGCACCGGCCGGGCCGTCGAGGGCCTGCCCGAGACCGTGGCCGCGCTGCGGGACGGCGAAGTGGCCGAGCTGTTCCTGGGCGGTGACTACCTGTCCGGGGACCGGGACGTGCCTGGGCCGCCGTGGGCGGACGCCCCCGCCTACGCCGGACCCGGGCTGGCCGAGATCGGCCTGACCGCCGATGAGCTGCGCGAGCGCCTGGTGACCGGCATCGTCCCGGACCGGGTCGACGCGGCGCTGGTCCGCGCGGCGGCCGGGACCGACGCCCGGCTGTTCATCGTGCCGCCCGGCGAGGCTCCGCTGCGGGACGACATCGGCGCGCTGCTGCGGTTCGCGGTGCCCGGCGCCTGACCCTATTCGCGGCGCAGGACGACGATCATGCGCCAGGCCTCCGGCGCGGACAGGCTCACGTCGCCATCGAAGTCGCCGTACCGGGCAGCCTCGGTGAACCCACCCGCCAGCCGTACCGCAGCGGTGATCTCGGTGCCGGTCCAGAACCGGTTCGGCACCACGTCGGCCAGGGTCCGTGAGCCCGCGCCGTCGCGCACCGTGATGCGGACGTGTTCCCTGGTCACCTGGGTCACCGGGTCGATCGCGTCGTCGCCGCCGCCCCACCGCACGTGGACCTGACGCGCGCCCGCCGCGGTGTCCCACTCCGAGTTGGTCCGCGGGACGATGGTCAGGACGTCGGCCGGGTGCGCCAGCTCCATGATGTACAGGCCGCCGGACACGGTGTGCCGCGCCACCGCCCGCAGGTGCGCCACCAGGCCGTCCAGCTCCATCAGGTGGCACACCGAGTTCAGCATGGTGACGACCAGGCCGAACCGCTGCGGGAGGGCGAAGTCACGCATGTCGCCGCGCACCACCTCCAGGGCGAGGCCCGCGGCCGCGGCCTTGTCCCGGGCCCGGGCGCACATCGCCGGGCTGAGGTCCAGCGCGGTGGCGCTGACCCCGCGCCGCGCCAGCTCCAGAGCGTGCTCGGCCGGGCCGGCCGCGAGCTCCAGCACCGAATCAGGACCTCCGGGACCCTCGGGACGGGCGGGGCCGCGTTCCCCCCCAGCACGCCGCGCGTGCCGCGCGTGCCAGCGCTCCAGGGCAGCAACCTCACCGGGGACGTCGCGGTAGGCACAGGCGAGCTCGTACAGCTCCGGCTCGTCGTAGATTCCGGTCACCCGGTCATTGTGCCGGACCCCCGGCGTGGCTGGAATCCCGTCTAGCCGCCCGGGGTGTTCCTGCGGCAGACTGGCCGCATGATGACCGAGGCCCAGGCCCTCACCGTGCTGGCGCGAAAGGACCCCGAGGCAGCGGACGAGGCGCGGGCGGCCCTTGGCTGGCTCACCAACGGTGCCGGGCTGGAGACGGTCTCCCAGCTCAAGTTGCAGGAATTCGTGTGGTACGCGCTGCCGGTGAAGTGGCCGATGACCACCGGGGAGCTGATCGCGGTGACCCGCGCCCTCGGTCGGCTGTTCTCCATGGTGGGCATGGAACGCTACGCCGAGGTGTGCCTCTGCCCGCGCACCGAGACCATCCTCACCGCCTACGGCGACGGTCACGAGGCGGGCATCGCCGCGTACGCGGAGGCCGTGGAGCATTCGAGCACCGCACCGCCGGACACGGGCCTGCTGGCCTGGGGTCCGGTGATGGGCCCGGACGAGCGTGCCGCCTACGACGCGTGTGCCGCCGCGATCGAGCTGGCGATCGCCTCGGGCGAGCTGCTGCCCGGCAGCCGGGGCTGGCGGGCCAGGCGCACCGCGCTGATCGACCGCTGGCTGACCATCCCTCCCCCGGCCCAGGACGGCCCGGCGGGCCGGCATCCGGCGGGCGGCGGCCCGGGCGCACCGGGCCGGCACGGCGCGCATCACGCGCCGGGGGCGAGCGGGACGTGGCTGGCCCGCATTCACGCCGAGCGGATGGATGCCTGGGCGCACAGCCGCCCGGGGGAACGCTCCCGGCTGGCGGCCACGGTGCTGCCCCGGCTGCTGGAGGAGGCCGACCCGCCGGACGACGCGCTGCCCACGCTGAGCTGGCTGCTTGGGTACGCCGACGTGGGCCTGCGGCTCACCGCCCGCCATTACATCCCGCCGACGCTGGTCACCGAGGCGGTGGACATGTTTGGCTGGCGCGAGCAGCTGGCGGGCGCGCTGCGGCAGGAACTCGACGTGTTCCCGCTGCACGCGCTGCGCGGTCTGGCCCAGGGCGAGATGGGCGCGCTGCGGCGCAGTGGCACCAGCCTGCTGCTGACCCGGACGGGCCGGGTGATGGTCGAGGACCGCGCGGCCCGGTGGCGGATCGGCACCGCCGCCCTGGTCGGCGCGGACGACGGGGCACGTCCCGACTTCGCGGTGGCGGTCCGCGAGGCCAGCCTGCTGTTCCTCCTGGTCAGCGGGCCGGCTGGGTACGAGGAGCTGACCCGCCACCTGACCCGCATCCACGCTGAGGAAGGCTGGACGGCGCGCGGCGGCCTCAGCGACGCGGTCCGCCGCGAGATCCACGGGCTGCGGCACCGGCTGTGGGCGCTGCATCTGCTGTACACCGGGCGGGCCTCGCGGGAGCCGCTCACGCTGACCGGCACCGGGGTGCAGGCGGCCCTGTCCGCGCTGCGCTCCCGCGCCCGCGGCCCTCGCCATCACGTCGGCCCGGGGTGACGCGACCGGGGCAACGGGCTGGACCGCAGCGGCGGCGGGCCAGGCGGCGATGTCCTCATCCGGCGGCACCCGCAGGCAGAGCCGGCTGACCTCGGGGCTGCGCATCGAGTGCAGCGCGAACCCGCTGGGGTGGCCGCAGGCGCACCGTCGAGCAGGTCACCGCCGACCTGCTCGAACCGCTGCTGCGGACCGCGCGCGATCGAAACCGGCCTGCGCCAGTCGGCCGGGCCGCCGGGCACGCGCCGCACCCTGTGAGGCACCGTGCGCGCGGCCCGGCCCCGGGCCTGCGACACTTGCCTGGTGGAAACTCTCGTCATCGACCACCCGCTGGTCACGCACAAGCTCACGGCGCTGCGGGACATTGGCACCGAGACCGCGGCCTTCCGGCGGCTCACCGATGAGCTGGTCACACTCCTGGCCTACGAGGCGACCCGGCAGGTCCGTGTCCAGCCGGTCACCGTCGTGACGCCGCTCGGCGAGGCGGCCGGGGTCCGGCTGGGCAGCCCGCCGCCGCAAATCGTGCCGGTACTGCGGGCGGGCATCGGCATGCTCGACGGCATGATCCGGCTGCTGCCGATGGCCGACGTCGGCTTCGTCGGGCTGGTCCGCGACGAGGAGTCGCTGGTCGCCTCCACCTACGCGGACCGGCTGCCGGCCGATCTCACCGGCCGCGAGGCGTTCGTGCTGGATCCGATGCTCGCCACCGGCGGGACGCTGCAGACCGTCATCGCCATGCTGGCCGAGCGCGGGGTCACCTCCGTCACGGCGGTGGCCCTGCTCGCCGCGCCGGAGGGGCTCAAGCGGCTGGAGGAGGCGTTCCCCGGGCCGGGCCCGTGCACGGTCCGGGTGGTCACCGCCGCGGTGGACGACCGGCTGGACGCGCGCGGTTACATCTTCCCTGGCCTCGGCGACGCCGGCGACCGTCTCTTCGGCCAGGTCTAGTCCAGGCCGAGCAAGGGCTCCAGGCCGACCGTGAGGCCGGGCGGGAGGGAGCCGATCTGGCGGACGGCGAGCAGCACGCCGGGCATGAACGACGCGCGGTCCAGCGAGTCGTGCCGGATGGTCAGCGTCTCGCCGTGCCCGCCCAGCAGGACCTCCTGGTGGGCGACCAGGCCAGCCGCGCGGACCGAGTGCACGTGGATGTCCTTCACGACCGCGCCGCGGGCGCCGGCCAGCGCGGTGGCGGTGGCGTCCGGCGGGTCACCCAGGCCGGCCGCCGCGCGGGCCTCGCTGATCATCGTGGCGGTCCGCAGCGCGGTGCCCGACGGGGCGTCCGCCTTGGCCGCGTGGTGCAGCTCGATGACCTCGGCGGAATCGAAGTACCGCGCGGCCTGCGCGGCGAACCGCATCATGAGCACGGCACCCACGGAGAAGTTCGGCGCGATGAGGACCCGGGCGCCGGGCGCCTCGTCCAGCCACCGGCGCAGGAGGTCCAGCCGGCCCTCGCTGAAGCCGGAGGTGCCCACCACGGTGTCCAGGCCGTGGTCGATGCACCACCGCAGGTTGTCCATGACCACGCCCGGGTGGGTGAAGTCCACGACGACGTCGCAGCGGGTCAGCGCGTCGAGCGCGTCGCCCTCGTCCACGCCGGCGGCGACCGCGAGATCCCCGGTCCCGGACACGGCCCGGCCGACCTCGCTGCCCATCCGGCCGCGTGAACCGAGCACACCCACCCTGATCATGGCGCTCTCCCTTTCCGGCCGGCTCAGCCGAGGGCGCTGGCGAAGGTCCCGGCGTCATCGAACGGGCCCACGACGGCCAGGGCCTTCGGGCGGCCGAGCACCTCGGCGGCGACCGCGCGGACGTCGTCGTGGGTAACGGCCTCGATCGCCGCGAGGGTCTCCTCCACCGGCTCCAGCCGCGGGTAGACCAGTTCGGACTTGCCGAGCCGGCTCATCCGGGAGGACGGGTCCTCCAGGCCGAGCACGATCGAGCCGCGCATCTGGCCTTTACCCCGCTCCAGTTCAGCGCCGGTCAGCCCGCCAGAGATCAGCTTCTCCACCTCGGCGGTGCAGATGGCCAGCACCTCGTCGGCCTTGGCGGGCAGGCAGCCCACGTAGATACCCCACATGCCGGTGTCGGCGTGCTGCGACGCGAAGCTGTAGACCGAGTAGGCCAGGCCCCGCTTCTCCCGGATCTCCTGGAACAGGCGGGAGGACATGCCGCCGCCGAGAGCCGCGTTGAGCACGCCGAGGGCGTACCGGCGGTCGTCGGTGCGGGCCAGCCCGGTGCACCCGAGCACCAGGTTGGCCTGCTCGATCCCGCGGGATACCAGCCGTACGCCGGTGCCCGGGCCGTCGTGGCCCGGCCCGGCGTATTCGCCGCTGAGCCGGGGCGGGGCGGGCTCGGCGGACACCGCCAGCGACGGGCCGAACGCCTCCCGGATACGCCCTATCAGGTCGTCGTGGTCCAGGCTGCCCGCCGCGGCCACGACCAGGTGCTCCGGGCTGTACCTGGCCCGGTAGTGCTCGTTGATCCGGTCCCGGCTGATCGCGTTGATCGACTCCACCGTGCCCAGCACCGGACGGCCCAGCGGGGTGTCACCGAACAACTGCGCGGCGAACGCCTCGTGCACCGTGTCCGTCGGGTCGTCGTCGTTCATGGCGATCTCTTCGAGCACCACGTTCCGCTCGGCGTCCACGTCCTGCGGGGCGATCAGCGATCGGGTCACCATGTCGGACAGGATGTCGACCGCCAGCGGCAGGTCGGCGTCGAGCACCCGCGCGTAGTAGCACGTGTACTCCTTCGTGGTGAAGGCGTTCATCTCGCCGCCGACCGCGTCCATCTCCGCGGAGATCTCCAGCGCGGTCCGCCGCTCGGTCCCCTTGAAGAGCAGATGCTCCAGGTAGTGCGTGGCGCCCGCGTGCCGGAGATCCTCGTCCCGCGAACCGACCCCGACCCAGATGCCGAGGGCGACGGACCGCACCGCCGGCAGGGACTCGGTGGTGACCCGGAGCCCGCCGTGCAGTGCGGTCCGGCGCACGGTCACGCCGTCCGGCCCCATGCCGCCGCCGCTCACTGGTCGCGGTGCCCGCGGTTGCGCTGCCGGGTCCGGTGCTGCCCGTCACGGTCGCCCCGGTCGCCCCGGTCGCCGCGGTCGCGATCCCGGGGGCCACGGTCACCGTCGTGGCCGGAGAGGTCCTCCCCCGCCGCCTCGCGCTCGACGACCTCGACCGGGACCAGCGACAGCTTGCCACGGTCGTCAATCTCGCGGATCTCGACCTGGATCTTGTCGCCGACCTTGATGACGTCGTCGATGTTCTCGATCCGCCTGCCGCCGTGCAGCTTGCGGATCTGCGTGATGTGCAGCAGGCCGTCCTTGCCGGGCAGCAGGGAGACGAACGCGCCGAACGTGGTGGTCTTCACGACGGTGCCGAGGAACCGCTCGCCGACCTCGGGCATGTGCGGGTTGGCGATCGCGTTGATGGCGTTCCGCGCCGCCTCCGCGGACGGCCCGTCGGTGGCGCCGACGTAGATCGTGCCGTCGTCCTCGATCGTGATCTCGGCGCCGGTGTCGTCCTGGATCGAGTTGATCATCTTGCCCTTGGGCCCGATGACCTCACCGATCTTGTCCACCGGGACCCTCAGGGTCAGGATCCGCGGCGCGTACGGGCTCATCTCGGCGGGCGCGGAGATCGCGCCGCACATCACGTCGAGGATGGTGAGCCGGGCCGCGCGGGCCTGCGTCAGCGCCGCGGCGAGCACCGAGGCGGGGATGCCGTCCAGCTTGGTGTCCAGCTGCAGCGCGGTGATCACGTCCTGCGTACCGGCCACCTTGAAGTCCATGTCCCCGAACGCGTCCTCGGCACCGAGGATGTCGGTCAGCGTGACGTACTCGCCGCCCTCGTGGATCAGGCCCATGGCGATGCCGGCCACCATCTCCTTCAGCGGCACGCCCGCGTCCAGCAGCGCCATGGTGGAGGCGCACACGGAGCCCATCGAGGTGGAGCCATTCGAGCCGATCGCCTCGGAGACCTGCCGGATGGCGTAGGGAAACTCCTCACGGGTGGGCAGGACGGGCACCAGGGCCCGCTCGGCGAGGGCACCGTGGCCGATCTCGCGGCGCTTGGGCGAGCCGACCCGGCCGGTCTCCCCGGTCGAGTAGGGCGGCATGTTGTAGTTGTGCATGTAGCGCTTGGTGCGCTCCGGGTTGAGCGTGTCGATCATTTGCTCCATGCGCAGCATGTTCAGCGTGGTGACCCCCAGGACCTGGGTCTCGCCGCGCTGGAACAGCGCGGAGCCGTGCACCCGCGGCAGCACGTGCGACTCGGCGGAAAGCTGGCGGATGTCACGCAGCCCCCGGCCGTCGATGCGGACGCCGTCCCGGATGATCCGCTCCCGGATCAGCTTCTTGGTCAGCGCGCGGAACGCCGCGCTGATGTCCTTCTCGCGGTCCTCGAAGCGCACGCCGAGCCGCTCCTTGGCCAGCGCCTTGAGCCGGTCGGTCTCAGCCTCGCGCTCCTGCTTACCGCCGATCGTCAGCACCTTGGCCAGCTCGCCGGTGAACTCGCTGGCGAGCGCCGCATAGATGTCCTCGGTGTAGTCCAGGAAGACCGGGAACGCCTGGGTCTCCTTGGACGCCTGCGCGGCGACCTGCTGCTGCGCCTCGCACAGGACCCTGATGAACGGCTTGGCCGCCTCCAGGCCCTGCGCGACGACCTCCTCGGTCGGCGCGACGGCGCCGCTCCCGTTGGCAGCCAGCAGCGGCAGCGTCCTCGGGGTGGACTCGGCCTCGACCATCATGATCGCGACGTCGCCGTTCTCGATGACCCGGCCCGCGACCACCATGTCGAAGGTGGCCTCCTCAAGCTGGGAGTAGTTGGGGAAGCCCACCCACTGATCCTTGATCAGGGCCACCCGGACGCCGCCGATCGGGCCGGAGAACGGCAGCCCGGCGATCTGCGTCGACAGCGAGGCGGCGTTGATCGCCACCACGTCGTACAGGTGATCCGGGTGCAGGGCCATGATCGTCTCGACGATCTGGACCTCGTTGCGCAGGCCCTTCACGAACGACGGGCGCAGCGGCCGGTCGATCAGGCGGCAGGTCAGGATCGCGTCCTCGGACGGCCGTCCCTCACGGCGGAAGAACGAGCCGGGGATCCGGCCCGCCGCGTACATCCGCTCCTCCACGTCCACGGTGAGCGGGAAAAAGTCGAAGCCCTCGCGGGGCTGCTTGCCCGCGGTCGTCGCGGACAAGACCATCGTCTCGTTGTCCAGGTAGACGACGGCCGATCCGGCGGCCAGCTTGGCCAGCTTGCCCGTCTCGAACCGGAGCTTGTGAATGCCGAAGGACCCGTTGTCGATGACGGCCTCGGCGCTGTGCACACCCTCCACGGGTGAGACCTCCTTGCGGTGAATCCCGCACGGCCCGTCCCGTTGTGGCCGGGACACGGCCCCCGGGTCTCCCTGCGAAGGGCACAGCCGGGGCGGATGGCCGCCCAGCGCGCCTGCGCCGGGCGTCACCCGGCAGGGCTGCGGCCGGTCTTCGATTGAAGCCCCCGGCTCAGTCCGCGAAGGGGCGGACCCGAGGACCACTACCGAGGACCGGCCCATCGCTCGGAGCCGGGCCGCGGGATGTCGGTTTTCGCTTCTCTGCAGTTGTATGGCCGGACGGGCTGTCCCCGCCCGGCCCCCGCTGTGCTGCCCCGTTACCGGCGCAGTCCCAGGCGCTCGATAAGCGCACGGTAGCGGGTGATGTCCTTGTTCGCCAGGTACTTCAGCAGCCGCCTGCGCCGCCCCACCAGGAGCAGCAGGCCACGGCGGCTGTGATGGTCATGCTTGTGCACCTTGAGGTGCTCGGTCAGGTCGTTGATCCGGCGGGTCAGCAGTGCGACCTGGACCTCCGGCGAACCGGTGTCACCCTCAGCGGTCGCGTGCTCCGTCATGATCTCCTTCTTGACGGCATTGTCGAGCGGCACGTGGCTCCTTCAAACTCGCAGGCTGTCGGTACGGCCCATTCCGGCGCCGGCCGCGGGCGGCAGGAGCCGTGGTGGGGTCGATCGGTGATGGGACCGCCGTTTCGCGGAGGTCTCCGCGGCCGTCGGCCGCCGGGTATCTCCGGGCCAGGCTTGTCCCCCGGGCCGCCGCATGAGGGTGCAGCTAACCCCCTGCCGGCCTGGACCGGCAACGTTTCACGGTACCACGCTCTTTGACTTCTCCCCGCCCTGAAGGACGGGGATTCTCAGCCCTCGCGGGCCGAGGTTCCTGTTTCACTGACGGTCGCCTCCCCGCGCTAGGCGCGGGCAGGTCTTACACCGTCTCCGCAGGCTTGGACCGCCAGCCCGGCGGCACGTATGACCTTGGCCGCGTTCACGTCCCGGTCGTGGGCGCTGCCGCACGAGGCGCATGTCCACTGGCGGACGTTCAGCGGCATCGACGCGGCCAGCTGGCCGCACGCCGAGCAGGTCTTGCTCGACGGGCAGAACCGGTCGATCGCTATGACAGACCGCCCGTACCAGTCCGCTTTGTACGCCAGCAGCCGCCGCAGCTCCGCCCAGGAGGCGCCGGAGATCGCGCGGGCCAGCGTGTGGTTGCGGATCATGTTGCGCACGGACAGGTCCTCGACGATCACCGTTTGGTTTTCGCGGATGATCCTCGTGGACAGCTTGTGCCGGTGATCGGTCCGGCGGTCGGTGATCCGGGCATGCACCCGGGCCATCTTCACCCGTGCTCTGGCGCGGTTCGCGGAGCCCTTGACCGTGCGGGACAGTTCCCTCTGCGCCTTCACCAGCCGGGCCCGGTCGCGGCGCTCGTGCCGCGGATTGCTGATCTTCTCCCCGGTCGAGAGGGTGAGCAGGGACGTGATGCCCGC
>Ga0335078_10001269_pt1 | contig 38305 bp, 45 predicted proteins | sample Lox_Sample_32_FD_206711 | JGI IMG/M metagenome (GOLD analysis project Ga0335078, IMG submission 206711) | Soil microbial communities from Loxahatchee National Wildlife Refuge, Florida, United States - Lox_Sample_3.2 | ecosystem: Environmental > Terrestrial > Soil > Wetlands | place: USA... | reverse complement strand
GACGAACATGTCGAGTTCCTCGAACGAGCCCTTGTCGAGCAGCAGTTCGATGCGCTCGCGCGCGGTCAGTTTGCCGCGCTTGTGCTGGGCCTCGATGCGCGCCTTGCCGCCGCCCAGGCGGGCGTCGTCCCGCCGCTGTTCGAGTTTGTCGAGAATATCTTTCATGAGCCCTTGCCCTTAACGCGCGTCCTGCCGGCATTTCCGAGCAAAAGACATACCACGGGGCTGTCGTCCCGGGCGAGCAAGCGCAGCGACGGAGGCTCGGGACCCAGTAATCCCGGTCGATATGTTGCGGATCGGCCGGGGTTACTGGGGCCCCGCTTGCGCGGGGCGGCCAGCCAGAACGCTTGGCACCGCCGCCGAACCCTGCTTAGAAGCGCCCCATGTCCGAACCGGCCACGTCCGCCCAACTTCTCCAGCAGGGCCTCTTCCACCACCGCCAGGGCGATCTCAAGACCGCCATGGAGCGGTACGTGGAGGTGCTGCGCACCGATCCGCAGAACCCCGATGCGCTCTATTACGTCGCCGTGGTCGCCTGCCAGGAGGGTCAGTACCGGCAGGGCATCGAGCTCGCCCGCCGCGCCATCGAGTTCGGCCCGCCGCAGGCGCGCGTGCACAATCTGCTCGGCCAGGCGCTCTACCGCGAAGGCGAGCGGCTGGAGGCGGTCAAGAACTTCGACCGCGCCATCGCGCTCGATCCCAATTTCGCCGATGCGCACGGCAACCGCGCCAACATCTTGCTCGATGCCGGCTATCACGACGAGGCGCTGAAAAGTTTCGACCGCGCGCTGGCGCTCAACCCGACCTCGGCGACCGACTGGCTCAACCGCGGCTCGCTGTTGCAGGCGCTCGGCCGCCACGACGAGGCGCTCAGGAGTTTCGACAAGGCGATCACCTGCGGCGCCGACGTTGCCGAGGCGCATGTCAACCGCGGCAATGCGCTGAAAGATCTCGGCCACCTCGACGTCGCCGGTGGACTTGCCGCGTCGCCGCGCTTCGACGGGGCGATGGCGGCCTACGACAAGGCGCTGGCGCTCGATCCGAAACTTGCCGAGGCGCACCTCGGCCGCGGCTGGCTCAATCTCCTGCGCGGCGACTGGGCGGCCGGTTTTCCCGATTACGAATATCGCTCGCAGGTCGGCGAGCCCGCTTATGTGCCGCTGCCGCAATCGCGTTGGGACGGCGCGCCGCTGAAAGGCGAGCGCCTGGTGCTGGTGACCGAACAGGGGCTCGGCGACAGCATCCAGTTCTGCCGCTTCGCGCCGCTCTTGGCGGCGCGCGGCTTCGACGTGACCATTCTCGCCCGCAAGGCGATGGCGCCGTTGTTGTCGACGCTCCAAGGCGTGACGATCGAGACCGATCACGACAAGATCGCGCAGGACCCGCGGCCGCTGCGCTGGCTGCCGCTATTGAGCGTCCCCGGCGTGCTGGGCGTGCGGCTCGACAGGGTGCCGGCCGACGTCCTCTATCTTGCGGCGGAGCCGGCGCGCGTCGAAACCTGGCGACAGCGCCTCCCCGCAGGCTTCAAGATCGGCATCAATTGGGCCTCGGGCCATTCGGACAAGCCGCAGTTCCAGCGGCGCGACATTCCGCTTGCCGAGTTCGCGCCGCTCGCAGCGTTGCCTGGCGTGCAACTGATCTCGCTGCAAAAAGGCAAGGCGGCGATGCAGGTCGGCGGCGTTCCCTTCGGCCTCAAGATCACGAGACTCGACGCTGATCCTGATCCGAACGCCGATTTCTTCCTCGACACGGCGGCAATCATGATGAGCCTCAATCTCGTCGTCACCTGTGACACTTCCGTGACGCATCTCGCCGGCGCGCTGGGGCGGCCGGTGTTCACCGCGCTGCCGGCGGTCGCCGACTGGCGCTGGCTGCTTCAGCGCGACGATACGCCGTGGTACCCGACCATGCGGCTGTTTCGGCAGGACGCGACGCGGCAATGGGGCCCCGTTCTCACCCGTATCGCCGAGGCCGTGCGCCCGATTGCCAACTAGCCCCGTCTCTCCGTCCGCATGGAACTTTCCCGGCGGCGGAACGTTGCAAAGCGTTAGAACGGGAGGGCCTCCATGGGTTCCAGCAAAGCCACCGCCGGCCATGACGGCACGCCACGTCTGCAGACGCCGACCGATCTCGACTCCAACGCCAGCAAGGATATTGCCGGCGCGCTCAATGCACTGCTGGCGGATACCTTCGCGCTGTACATCAAAACCAAGAATTTTCACTGGCACATGAGCGGCCCGCATTTCCGCGACTATCACCTGCTGCTCGACGAACAGTCCGACCAAATTTTCGCCATGACCGACGTGCTGGCCGAGCGCGTGCGCAAGACCGGCGCCAATACGCTGCGCTCCATCGGCGATATCTCGCGGCACCAGCGCATTGCCGACAATGACGCCAAATACGTCGATCCCGATGACATGCTGGCCGAGTTGCGCGATGACAATCAGCGCTTCGTCACGGCGATGCGCGAGGCGCACGACGTCTGCGAGGAGCACAATGACGTCGCCACCACCAGCCTGCTCGAGGTCTATATCGACGAGACCGAGCGGCGCGTGTGGTTCCTCTACGAGGCCGGCCGCCGCGGCGACCCGACCGGGCACTAAATCTTCTCCCTCTCCCCACACGCGGGGAGAGGCGAAAGCCGTGCCCCGGTGTGTGAGCTCGTCCGACCGAGCTGCGGCGCTGGCTGCGAACAAGAGGCAGCCGCCCCCGACTTCGGCGTGAACCACGTCCGTGCATGCACTCCCATCGCGCACCTCCCCATCCTGCAGGATTAGAAAGGCGTTGCGTCGACCGGTTGAACCCACCGCACAAAGCGGACAATTCGGTTAGACCTGAGTCTGTCGCCTTTTGGCGGTCAAGCGCACAGACGCCGATCGTCGCTCGCCGGCGTCAATCGAGGAGCCTACGCCCTAAATCAATCATTTGCGCAATCTCAAGACTATCGCAGCGGCATCGAATTCGGCGCGCCGGTATGCGCGCCGCTCGAGCGCATCCTCGTCGCGGCCCCATTGCGCCATCTGCCAATCTTCGTCGACATGAGCGGCGGCCCAGGCCGCTTCGGGCTCAATCGCCCCGGCGCTAAGCGCCAGCGCCAACAGCGCCGAGCCGGTGAGCGTGGCGATCGCCGATACCGCGCCAAGCTGCCAGGGGTCGGCGGGGATCGCCGCGCGCATGGCGGCGATCGCCTCCGCCGGCTGCGCCACGTGCATGACGCCTTGCGCCAGCGCGAAACGCGCGCCCAATGTCCCCCGGGCCCAGCCGAGAATCGGATCCCAGGCGCGCGTCTGCCGCTCGACCAGCCCCTCCGGCCGGTCGGCGCGATAGCACAGGAGATCGGAGCCGAGGTACTTCGCCACCTCGTCGGCGACCGGCGCACTCGCCTCCGACACGGCGTCGATCACGGCGTTGGCAAGACGGGTGAGCGGCATGCGCGCCGGGTCGATCATCTCGACCTGCGCGTTCCATTCCTCGGCAATCTTCTCGGCAAACTGCCGCGTCGGCGCAGCCAGCGCGCGGCGCGCCGGGGTCTTCACCGGCTTGCCGTCGACCAGCAGCGGGAAGCCGCCTTCCCCCGCTTCACCGACATGGGCTTGAGCGTAGAATCGTTTGCGCAATTGCGGGCGCGCGCCGCGCCGCGCCGCCTCGCGCGGGTCGAGCGGCTGGTTCTCGAAGATTTCGGTGAAAATGTCGCGCATCAGAACTGCGTGATTGTGCGTCGCAATAAGGGTGACCGCCGGCAGGTCGCTAGCCTCCGGATATGGCGGAAAATAGCCGGTTAAACGCGGAAAAACATTAACTCAACGGGGCAATTTTCCCGGCCCCTCGCCATGTTGCCGCCCCTTTCGGGGAGCGAAAAAGTCGAACGAAAGCTTGCAGTTGATAGGCCCCAGGCATGACGGAAGGATGAGTAGCCTTGGGGGGTTCTTCCCCATATATTCCGGCCCCTGAATCGCGGCCATCGCAACAAAGCCGCGCCGGGGGAGAAGCAGCCGCCTGAGGCTGTCACGCGACACCGCGGGGTGACCCGCGGCGTGGGGCGCGTTCGAGGAGTGAATGAAGAATACCAACATTGCCGACCCGGATTACTTCCACAAAGTCGTGGATTGCCAATGGGCTTGTCCGGCGCACACGCCCGTCCCTGAATACATCCGTTTGATCGCCGCGGGCCGCTATTCCGACGCCTACATGGTCAACTGGTATTCGAACGTGTTTCCCGGCGTGCTCGGGCGCACCTGCGACCGTCCCTGCGAGCCGGCCTGCCGGCGCGTGCGCGTCGAGAACGAACCGGTGGCGATCTGCCGCCTCAAGCGCGTCGCCGCCGATTACAAGGACGACATCCGCGCGCGGCTGCCCAAGCCCGCGCAGAAGAAGAACGGCAAGCGCATCGCGCTGGTCGGCGGCGGCCCCGCCTCGCTCACCGTCGCCCGCGACCTCGCCCCGCTCGGCTATCATTGCGTGGTTTTCGACGGCGATCCCAAAGCCGGCGGCATGATCCGCTCGCAGATTCCGAAATTTCGCCTGCCCGACGCGGTGATCGACGAGGAATGCGGTTACATCCTCGATCTCGGCGTCGAATTCCGCGGCGGCCAGCGCATCGACAGCATGAAGGCGCTGCTGGCGGAAGGCTGGGACGCGGTCTTCGTCGGCTCCGGCGCGCCGCGCGGGCGCGATCTCGACATTCCCGGGCGCAAGGAAGCGGCCGCCAACATCCATATCGGCATCGACTGGCTGTCCTCGGTCTCGTTCGGCCACGTCAACAAGATCGGCAAGCGCGTCGTCGTGCTCGGCGGCGGCAATACCGCCATGGACTGCTGCCGCTCCTCGCGCCGGCTCGGCGGCGAGGACGTCCAGGTCGTCGTGCGCTCGGGCTTCGAGGAAATGAAGGCGTCGCCTTGGGAAAAGGAAGACGCCATGCACGAGGGCATCCCGATCCACAATTACCTGGTGCCCAAGGTCTTCACCCACGAGAACGGCAAGCTCACCGGTATCACCTTCGAGAAGGTGAAGGCCCAGTACGACGACAAAGGCCGGCGCAAGCTGGTGCCGGCCGGCGAGCCCGATCGGCATTTCCCCTGCGACGACGTGCTGGTGGCGGTCGGCCAGGAGAACGCCTTCCCCTGGATCGAGCGCGACGCCGGCATCGCGTTCAACGACTGGGGCTTGCCCAAGCTCGACGATACGACGTTCCAGTCCTCGCATCCGAAGGTGTTCTTCGGCGGCGACGCGGCCTTCGGCCCGAAGAACATCATTTGGGCGGTGGCGCACGGCCACGAGGCCGCGGTGTCGATCGACAAGATGCTCAACGGCGAGGACATCGCCGACCGCCCCGCTCCGGCCGTCTCGATGATGAGCCAGAAGATGGGCATCCATGAGTGGTCCTACGACAACGAGATCGCGCTGGATAAGCGCTACAAGGTGCCGCTGCGCGACAAGGTCGTGGCGCTCAAAGACATCAAGGCCGAGGTCGAACTCGGCTTCGACGCGGAGTTGGCGCTCTCGGAAGCCGGCCGCTGCCTGAATTGCGACGTGCAGACCGTGTTCACGGCGCAGCTCTGCATCGAATGCGATGCCTGCGTCGACATCTGCCCGATGGACTGCATCTCCTTCACGGTGAACCGCGAGGAAAGCGATCTGCGCAAGCACCTCAACGCGCCGGCGCATAATCTTGCCCAGGCGCTCTACGTGCAGGAGGGGCTGAAGACCGGCCGCGTCATGGTCAAGGACGAGGACGTCTGTCTTCACTGCGGCCTGTGCGCGGAGCGCTGCCCGACCGGGGCCTGGGACATGCAGAAATTCTTGTTGGAAATGACGCACGCAGGGACTTCATGCCGACCGCCACGCCGATCAGCCGCGTAAACGACTTCGTCGTCCGCTTCGCCAACGTCAACGGCTCCGGCTCGGCGAGCGCCAACGAAATGTTCGCCCGCGCCGTGCTGCGCATGGGCGTGCCCGCGGCCCCGCGCAACATCTTCCCCTCCAACATCCAGGGCCTGCCGACCTGGTACGAGGTGCGCATCACCGAAGCCGGCCATCTCGGCGCCCGCGGCGGCACCGACCTGATGGTGGCGATGAACCCGCAGACCTTCGAGCGCGACATCGCCGGCATCGAGCCGGGCGGCTACCTGCTCTACGATTCGACCAAGCCGTTGCCCGCCTCCAAGTTCCGCGCTGACATCACCGTCATCGGCGTACCGCTGACCGCGATCTGCAACCGCGAATATACCGATCCGCGCCAGCGCCAGCTGTTCAAGAACATCATCTATATCGGCGTGCTCACCGCGCTGCTCGACATGGACGTCAAGGCGGTCGAGCAACTCATCGGCGAGCAATACAAGGGCAAGGAAAAGCTGATCGAGCCGAACATCAAGGCGCTGCATATCGGGCGCGATTACGCCACGCTCAACCTTGCCTGCCCGATCGGCCTGCGCCTGAAGAAGAGCGACAAGGTCGGCAACCGCATCTTCATCGAGGGTAATTCGGCGGCGGCGCTCGGCGCCGTCTACGGCGGCGCCACCGTCTGCGCCTGGTATCCGATCACGCCGTCATCCTCGCTCGCCGATGCCTTCACCCGGCATTGCGCCAAGTTTCGCGTCGATCCGGCGACCAAGCAGGCGAAATACGCCATCGTCCAGGCCGAAGACGAGCTCGCCTCCATCGGTATGGTGATCGGCGCCGGCTGGAACGGCGCGCGCGCCTTCACCGCGACTTCCGGCCCCGGCATTTCGCTGATGCAGGAGTTCATCGGGCTCGCCTACTTCGCCGAAATCCCCGCCGTGCTGTTCGACGTGCAGCGCGCCGGTCCCTCCACCGGAATGCCGACGCGCACGCAGCAATGCGACATTATCTCCTGCGCCTATGCTTCGCACGGCGACACCAAGCACGTGCTTTTGTTCCCCGAGGACCCGGCGGAAGCCTTCGACATGGGCGCGCAGGCCTTCGATCTCGCCGACCGGCTGCAGACGCCGATCTTCGTCATGCTCGATCTCGACATCGGCATGAACCATCATCTGTCGAAGCCGCTCGCCTGGGACGACTCGCGCAAATACGACCGCGGCAAGGTGATGACCGCCGAGGAGTTGGAAACCGGCAAGGAATTCGGCCGTTATCTCGACGTCGACGGCGACGGCATCCCTTACCGCACCTATCCTGGCACGCACCCGACCAAGGGCTCGTTCTTCACCCGCGGCACCTCGCGCGACCGCTACGCGCGCTACACGGAAGAAGGCGCACCCTACGTCGACAACATGCAGCGCCTGATCCGCAAGTTCGACACCGCCAAGGATCTGGTGCCGCGGCCGCTGCAAGCGAACGCGACCAAGCCGACCAAATACGGCGTGATCTATTTCGGCTCGACCTCGCCGGCCATGGACGAGGCGATCGCCATGATCGAGGCGCGCGGGCATTCGCTCGACCGCATGCGCGTGCGTGCCTTCCCGTTCCACTCGAGCGTCAATTCGTTCGTCGCCGACCACGATTTCACGTTCGTGGTCGAGCAGAACCGCGACGCGCAGCTGCGCTCGCTCATCGTCAACGAATGCGGCATCGATCCGGTGCGGCTGGTGCCGATCCTGCACTACGACGGCACGCCGATCACCGCCCGCTTCATCGCCAAGGCGATCGGCGATCACATCGATGCCTTGAAAGTGACGCCGCTGAAGGTGAAGTCATGACCTATCTCGCCAAGCCGAAGTTCCACCACCCCGAGCTGCCGAAGAACGAGCTCGGCTATACCCACCGCGACTACGAGGGCACCGTGTCCACGCTGTGCGCGGGCTGCGGCCACGACTCGATCACCGGCGCCATCATCCAGGCCTGCTTCGAACTGTCGATCGAGCCGCACCGGGTTGCCAAGATCTCCGGCATCGGCTGCTCGTCGAAGACGCCGACTTATTTTCTTGGCAATTCGCACGGCTTCAATTCGGTGCACGGCCGCATGCCGTCGGTCTTGACCGGCGCCAACCTCGCCAACCGCGACCTGATCTATCTCGGCGTCTCCGGCGACGGCGATAGCGCCTCGATCGGGCTCGGCCAGTTCGCGCACTGCCTGCGCCGCGGCGTCAATATGGTCTATATCGTGGAGAACAACGGCGTGTATGGGCTGACCAAGGGCCAGTTCTCCGCCACCGCCGACCGCGGTTCCAAGTCGAAGCGCGGCTTCATCAATACCGACAATTCCATCGATCTCGTCGCCATGGCGCTGCAGCTCGGCGCCTCCTTTGTCGCCCGCTCCTTCTCCGGCGACAAGCAGCAATTGGTGCCGATCATCAAGGCGGCGATCGCGCACAAGGGCGCGGCCTTCATCGACGTGATCAGCCCTTGCGTCGCCTTCAACAACCACGCCGGCTCGACCAAGAGCTTCGATTTCGTGCGCGAGCACAACGAGGCGGTGAACCGGCTCGATTTCATGTCCAGCCGCATGCCGATCGAGGTGCAATACGAGCCCGGCACCGTCGAGGTGGTCGAGCAGCATGACGGCTCGAAGCTCGCGTTGCGCAAGCTCGCCGCCGACTACGAACTGCATGACCGTAGCGCGGCGCTCGGCTTCCTGCAGCACCACGCCGCGAAGGGGCAGATTGTCACCGGGCTGCTCTACGTCGAGAAGGACCCAGAAGACCTCCACGCGCATTTGCGCACGGTCGATGGTCCGCTCAACGCACTCGGCGAGACGGAGCTTTGCCCCGGCCAGGCGGCGCTGGAGAAGTTCAACGCCTCGCTGCGGTAGGCGGATGGACAAACGCCGCCTCGGCCAATCCGACATTCATTTCGCGCCGCTGGTGCTGGGCGGCAATGTGTTCGGCTGGAACGTCGACGAGCCGACCTCATTCGCTTTGCTCGACGCCTTCATCGATGCCGGATTCAGCGCGATCGACACCGCCGACACCTATTCGCGCTGGGTCAAGGGCCACCAGGGCGGCGAATCCGAGACGGTCATCGGCAACTGGCTGAAAGCGAGCGGCAAGCGCGACAAGATCGTCATCGCCACCAAGATCGGCAACGACATGGGCGAAGGCAAATCCCTGCGCAGGGATTACGTTCTGCGCGCGGCGGAGGCCTGCCTCAGGCGGTTGCGGGTCGATTGCATCGATTTGCTGCAAACCCATTTCGACGATGAGGTGACACCGCCGGAGGAGACCATCGCGGCCTACGCCCAGTTGATCGCGCAGGGAAAAGTGCGTGCGGTCGGCGCCTCGAACATGAGCCTCGCCAGGCTCAAGGCCTCGCTCGCGGCCAGCAAAAAGCTTGGCATTCCACGCTATGAGAGCCTGCAGCCGAACTACAACCTCTATGACCGCGTCGATTTCGAAAGCCAGTATGCGCCGATCTGCAAGGCGGAGGGCCTCGGCGTCATCACCTATTACTCGCTCGCCGGCGGCTTCCTCACCGGCAAATACCGCTCGCCGGAGGACGCGGCGAAGAACCGCGCGCGCGGCGGCAAGGTGAAGGGCTATTTCGACGCGCGCGGTCTGCGCATCCTCGCGGCGCTCGACGCGGTGGCTGCGCGCCACGGCGCGACGCCGGCGCAAGTGTCATTGGCCTGGTTGATCGCCCAGCCGAGCGTGACCGCGCCCATCGCCAGCGCCACCAGCCTGACGCAACTCAACGAGCTCACGCAGGCCCCTCGCCTGGCATTGACGGGCGAGGACATGGCGGCGCTGAACGGCGCCAGCGGCTAGGCCGCGCGCGCTTCCGACTTGCGGGCGCCGAGCTGGCCCACTTTGACCTGATTGCGGCCGGCGGCCTTGGCCGCATAGAGCAGCTTGTCGGCGAAGGCGATCAACACGTCCGGCTCTCCCGATAGATCCTTGGCGGTGGCGGCGCCGATGCTGATGGTCAGCCGCGCGCCCGCGGGCGAGCGCGGATGATAGATATCCGCCTGCCGCACCACCGCCGCGAGCTTGTTGGCGACCACCAGCGCGCCGGCCATGCCGGTGTCGGGCAACAGGCAGAGAAATTCCTCGCCGCCATAGCGGGCGACCAGATCGCCCGGCCGGCCGATGCCGCCGACCAAAAGCTGCGCCACCTGACGCAGACAGTCATCGCCTTGCTGGTGGCCGAACTGGTCGTTGTAGGGTTTGAAATGATCGACATCGATCATCAACAGCGACAGCGGCAGTCCGGCGCGGTGGCATCGACGCCACTCGCGCGCGAGCACGTCGTTGAAGCGGCGGCGGTTGGCGATACCAGTCAGCGAGTCGATCGAAAGGAGTCTCTGGAGCAGAAGACTCTGCGCGTACTGCATGCGCTGGCTGCGCTGCAAGGCATTGGCGGCGGTGAAGCCGAGCGCGTTGGCAAGCAGCAGCCAGAGGATCCCGCGATAGATTTCCGGTCCGGGCATGCTGGGGTCCGCCAGGATTGCCCACCAGGCCGGCGTGATCAGCGAAAACACGCCAGCGAACACGACTGACGCGGTAAAGCGGATCGGCAGGTAGAGATAGATGACGAACAGTACCGTCACCATCAGTGGCAGCCACATGGCGAGCAGACCGGGCTGCAGCGTGAGCAGCAGCAGGCGGATCGAACAGCCGACGCTGCCGACCGCGAGCACGGCGATTTCCAGCGACTGCGGCGTATTCAGCCGGCGGAAGATGGTCATCGCGCAGAGCGGGAAGAAAATGGAGATGAGCGGCGGATAGAGCGGCTCGGGCGCGCTGCCGTCGTGCCAGTAGACGTAGAGGCGGCCGAGGAAAATCAAAGCGGCGGCAGCCGCGACCAGCGCCATCAGCAGCAGCAGGCGGCGGCGGTCGTCGGGAAAACGTGCGAGCCGGTAATAGCGCTCGCATTGCGGATCGATGAGCCGCGCGCTCCAGCGAGTGACCGCGATCGGCTTGAGGCCGGGCGAGGCGAGCTCAAAAGACGCTGGCAAGGCGCTGCGACGCGTATCCATCAACACTTAAGTCCCGGATCCCGGAGTATGCCGGTATAGGGCCCAGGCGTTGACAAAACCCTATCGAAATCCGGCTTTTCGGCGGCTCGTTCCACCGGGAAATCGCTGCATTTACTTTGACTTAAGCGTTTTTTGACGGCTTCCAGCATCGCGTTTGGCGGTTCCATCTTGATGGAGAGCGGCTTGCCCGCCTCCAGCCCGCTCTTGAGGCTGGCGTTGAACAGGATCGCCGGGCAGTCTCGCGGAGCCTGTCATCAGGCCGCGCTCTGCGCGGAGCCGTTGGCTCGCTCCTCCAGGTGACGGATTACTGATTGATGCAGCTATTGATGTAGGTGCTGGTGTTGCCGGCGGCTTGGCCGTAGATGCCGGCCTGATGCGCGCAGCGCGCGGCACGGTCCTGATAGGTCTCCTGCCCCAGCGGACCCGAGGGCGCGACATTCGGCAGGTTTGGCAGCGCGCGGCCGGTCTGCGGCACATAGAGCGGCCGCGGCACGCCAGCAGGCGGCGGCAGCGGCCGCGCCGGCGGCGGTACGACGACCTGCTCGGTCGACCCGCGCGGCGACTTGTATTTCGGCGGCAACCAGGGCTCCGGAGTCATAATATTATAGCGACTGTCGTCATCGGACTGCGCAGCGGCCAAAGACGACAGCACCAGCAAGGCCGCCAGGCATCCGAGGCTTGTCGCCGCTGCGCGCAAAAGGCCGCTCTCCATTCTTTGCAGCCGCTGATTAGCCGACGAATCGGGCGCCATCACAGCTTGCCAGCGCAACTCATGATTGTATAGTTCGTTGTGCCACGCGACGCCACCGCTCGCGTTTTTCAGGGGGGGACACCACATGAAAATTTCAGCGCTTGATGAGAACGGCAAGACGGTCGACTGGTGGTTCTTGTACAAGGTTCCGAAGCTCGCGGAAACCAAAGCCGGCGGTGTCGTCCCGAGCTCCACCGGCTATGAGTACGTTTACTACGACACCTCGATTAAGACGATCGAATTGTCGAAGAACGTGCTCACCGACGACCACGGCGCGCTCAACCAGACCTTGGATTCGATCTTCAACAAGCCGGACGCGACCACCGGCTGGATTCTCTACAACGACGAGATGCCGACGAGCGCCGATCGCAAGGACAACGGCAATCTCGGCCACACCAAAGGCACGATCGCCTTCGACACGGCAACCAAGACCGCGGTCTGGATGCTACACTCTTGGCCGAAATACGCCGATCCCGGCGCCACCAAGATGCCGACGCCGATGTACGGGCAGACGTTCATCTGCCTGTCGCTCGACCTCGCGAGCGCGAGCAAGCTCGCCGCGCAAATGGCCAATTATCAGCAGCCGCAGATATACTTGCCGCACATGCCGCCCTCGCTCGACAAGAGCGATCCGCTGTTCAAGCTGACGCAACCGATCGATCCGAAGGCGCCGGGCGACTCCGACGCCATCGATTTGAAGACGCGCGGCGGCCTGCCCTTCAAGGTGATCGCCAAGAACCGCGAGTGGAATAAGGACTTCTGGAACGACCTCGTCGGGCCGACCCTAAAGGAAGACATGGATGTGGAGACGTGGATCCGCGGGCCGATCCCGCCGCAGCTCGACAGCGACGGCGTGCACAAGACCTTCGACATCAAGTTCGTCGATCTGCGCCCGCTCGGCGGCAAGTGGGCCTGGCCGGAATCCAAGGACCACGCCAAATGGGGCATCACCCAGGCCAACAACTGGGTCTGCGTCGGCGATATCAACCGGATGATTTCGCAGGAGCAGCGCGGCGGCGGCACCATCGCGTTTCAAGATCCGAAGTTGTGGCAGGCGCTGGAAAAGACCGATCTGCTGGTCCCGCCGAAGACCATGAGCAAGCAAGCCGCAATGGCGGTGATTGCCGAGACGCACGTGCCGCATCACGGCACGAGAACGTCGGCACACCCCTAGCGCCGGCTACTCCTCGGGCGCCTCGACGATCGGGTCGTAACGCTTGGCGTCGAAGCCGAGCAGGTTCCAGGATTGCTCCATGTGCGGCGGCAGCGGCGCAGACACGTCGATCACGCCGCCGCGCGGATGCGGCACCGCAATCCGGCGGGCCAGCAGATGCAGCCTGTTCTGCATGCCGCCGGGCAGTTCCCAGTTCTCGATGTTGAAGTATTTCGGATCGCCGACGATCGGATGGCCGATATGCGCCATGTGCGCGCGCAGTTGGTGCGTGCGCCCGGTCACCGGCTTGAGCGAGATCCAAGCGAGCTTGTGCGCCGCCGTCTCCACCACGGCGTAATAGGTGACGGCGTGCACGGCGTCCTTCTCGCCGTGCTTGGCGATGCGCATGAAGCTGTCCTCCTCCACCTCCTGCTTGGCGAGGAAGGTGGAGACGCGGCCCTGCTTGGGCTTGGGCACGCCAGCGACCAGCGCCCAATAGATCTTGCGCGCCGCGCGCGTGCGGAAGGTCTTGGCCAGTGCCGAGGCAGCAAAGCGCGTCTTCGCCACCAAGAGGCAGCCGGCGGTGTCCTTGTCGAGCCGGTGCACCAGGCGCGGCCTTTGCGCGTCGCCGCCGGGACCGCGCAGCGCCTCCAGCATGCCGTCGATGTGGCGCGTCGTGCCGGAACCGCCCTGCACCGCAAGGCCCGCAGGCTTGTTGAGCACCAGAACGTCGTCGTCTTCGTAAAGCGTGATGTCTTTGAGGAACGCGCGGTCCTTCTGCGCCTGCGGCGCGTCGTCGCGCGGTTTCGGCGCTTCGAGCTGCAGCGGCGGGATGCGCACCGATTGGCCGGCTTCAAGCCGCGCCTTCGGCTCGGTACGCTTGCCGTCCACGCGCACCTCGCCTTTGCGGATGATGCGCTGGATGTGGCTGAACGACAGGCCGGGAAACCGCGCCTCGAAGAAACGATCGACGCGCATGCCGTTTTCGTCGGCGGTGACGGCGACGGTTTGCACGCCCTTACCCCGCCCCCGCGAAGCTGCGACGAGGGTCGGCCGCGAAGCGGCCGGGGTGGGGGTCATTTGGCTGCCATGAAAGCGCCCTCCACCCCCGCCCCCTCCCCGCCGCTCCGTTTCGCTTTGCGTGGGCAGGGGAGATCCGCGCCGCGTTCTCTCGCGATGGCGCGGCCCAGCCTGCTGTTTCCCGCCGCCGGGCTGGCGCGGGCCGTTGCGTCCACGCCGGCTCACGAGACACCTCCAGTTGGAACACCAAATATCCACCGCTCATTTCTAATTGAAAGATCAGGCAGATTGAAAAGGCTATTATCGTCTGACAAGCCTCGCAACGCGGCCGCGCTCAATATCGCATCTCCTTCATCTTCTGAAGCGGGAGCTGTAACCACCGGATCGCTTCCAAATCGCTCAAGCGCATAATTCAAGATGGCATGGTCCGCTAAGTTAGGGTCAATACTACGAGATAGCGCAAAATACCTCGGAAACATTTCTACGATCACCGATTTAGCATCATCGATTTCATCAAAGGGCCAGATCGAAATTGTGCGGCTATGCTCTTTCCGCAAATGTAACAAGCATCGCATTCCGGAAATTGACGATGGTCCGACTTGCGCGCCACCTACTGCATTAAATATGCACTGAGGGGTCGCTCCTTTAATTCGCTTTGCTTCAAGCTCTGTAATTCTTAAATGATGAGCTGAATAATGAGCTCGCGGCGGCCACGGACTATTTATCAGAACGCTATGCGGAGCACCTGCTACACGAAACAATTTGCCACCGTAGTAGTTCTCGTCGTCCGCGCATAAATTCTCCACGTAGTACCAGTCGATAATTGTTCCCTCCAAAAGCTTCTCAACGGACGGAAAGCCAAATGCAAAATCAATTCCAATTAGCGCCATCTGCGCCCGCACAAAGCTAGCAATCCATTTCGTTACCTCAATTCTGGACCAGCGTCCTTGCAGACCTGGACCTACCTGTATTTCTGGCGCTTTTTTTCCTCGCGTCGCGACAGCAACCTTGAGACCTTTTTGCCAAGTCTTCTTGTCGCCAGAACAATCGATGCCAACAAAACAATCAAACCTGCGGCTCACGAGTTGCCCCGCTCCCGCCGCAGCTTGGCCCAGTATTCAAGGCGTTTGTTGATCTCGCGTTCGAAGCCGCGCTCCGGCGGATTATAGAATTTCTGCCGTTCCAGCGCATCGGGGAAATAATTCTGCCCGGAAAAGGCTTCTTCCGCATCGTGGTCGTAGGCGTAGCCGCGGCCGTAGCCTTCCTCCTGCATCAGCTTGGTCGGCGCATTGAGGATGTGCTTGGGCGGCAACAAGGAGCCGGCCTGCTTGGCGGTGCGCATAGCGGCGCCGAAGGCCGCGTAAGACGCGTTCGATTTCGGCGCCGTCGCCATGTAGATCACGGCTTCGGCGATGGCCAGTTCGCCTTCGGGGCTCCCAAGGAAATTGTAGGCATCCTTGGCGGCGTTGGCGACGACCAGCGCCTGCGGATCGGCGAGCCCGATATCCTCCACCGCCATGCGCACCACGCGGCGCGCGATGTAGAGCGGCGGCTCGCCGGCGTCCAACATGCGGCAAAAATAATAGAGCGCCGCGTCGGGATCGGAGCCGCGCACCGACTTGTGCAACGCGCTGATCAGATTGTAGTGGCCGTCCTGCGCCTTGTCGTAGATCGGCGCGCGGCGCTGCACGATCTCCTGCAATTTGGCGGCGCCGAAGGTTTCGTCCTTGCGCGCGGCGCGCCAGACTTCCTCGGCGAGCGTCAACGCGGCACGGCCGTCGCCATCGGCCATGCCGATGAGCTGCGTGCGCGCCTCGGCGTCGAGCGGCAGCTTGCGTTGCTCGATCGCTTCGGCGCGGGCGAGCAGCTTCTCGATCGCCGGCACATCGAGCGATTTGAACACCAGCACGCGCGCCCGCGAGAGCAGCGGGGCGTTCAATTCGAACGACGGATTCTCGGTGGTGGCGCCGACCAGGATAATGGTGCCGTCTTCCATCACCGGCAGGAAACTGTCCTGCTGGGCGCGGTTGAAGCGGTGGATCTCGTCGACGAACAGGAGCGTGCCCTGCCCCAGCTCGCGGCGGCGGCGCGCTTCCTCGAACACTTTCTTGAGGTCGGCAACGCCGGTGAAAATCGCCGAGATCTGCTCAAAATGCAGATCGGTCGCCTGCGCCAACAGCCGCGCCACCGTGGTCTTGCCGGTGCCGGGCGGGCCCCAGAACACGAGGCTGCCGAGCGAACGCGTCGCCAGCATGCGGGTGAGCGCGCCATCGGGGCCGAGCAGATGATCCTGGCCGACGACTTCATCAAGTTTGGTCGGGCGCAGGCGGTCGGCGAGCGGACGCGGCGCATCCTTGTCCAAGCCGGCAGCGGCGAACAGTGTCGGGCCGGCTTTGGCGCGCGGGGTCATCCGTTGAAGACCGCGGAAATCTGCTGCCCGCCGCGGCGGATGACGATCTGCCAGGAGCGGCTCGGCGTGTCGGTGGCGCGGGCGAGATCGCGGGTCTTGCCGATGTGCTCGCCGTTGACCGAGACGATGATATCGCCGCGGCGGAAGCCGAGATTGCTGGCATAGGAGCCGTCGTCCACGTCGACGACGACGACGCCTTCGTCGGCGTTCTGCAACTGCAATTCGTCGGCGAGCGCAGGCGACAAATTGGCGACCTTGGCGCCGGAGAACGGCGAGCGCGAGCGAATGGTGATCTCGTCGCGCGGCGTCTCGGGCGCGGTCTGCAGCGCCACCTTCGCGTTCAACTCGCGGCCACCGCGCAACAGCGTGAGCGTCGCGGTGCCGCCGAGCGGCTGGGTGGCGAAGCGGTAGTCGAAGGCGTTGACGTCGTCGACCGTCTGGTTGTCGACGGACATGATGACGTCTCCCGGCTTGAGGCCGGCCTGCGCGGCCGGGCTGCCCGGCGTGACATTGGCGACCAGCGCGCCGACCGGGCGCTTGAGCCCCATGCTGTCGGCGATGTCCGCGGTGACCTGCTGCAGCTTGGCGCCGAGCCAGGGCCGCTGCACGGCGTTGCTGCCGCCCTTGGCGGAAGCCACCACCACGCGCACCATGTTGGCGGGAATGGCGAAGCCGATGCCCTGCGAGCCGCCCGAGCGCGTGAAGATCGCGGTGTTGATGCCGACAAGCTGCCCGCTCATGTCGACCAGCGCGCCGCCGGAATTGCCCGGGTTGATCGGGGCGTCGGTCTGGATGAAGAACTGATAATCGGTGATGCCGACCTGCGTGCGCGCGAGCGCCGAGACGATGCCATGCGTGACGGTCTGCCCGACGCCGAAGGGATCGCCGATGGCGAGCACCACGTCGCCCACCTGCACCGCGTCGGAGTTGGCGAAGTCGAGCACCGGGAAGCGCTCATGCGCGCCCTTGATGCGCAGCACGGCGAGGTCGCTGCGCTTGTCCTTGAGCATGATCTCGGCCTCGAATTCACGCTTGTCGGCGAGCGCGACTTTGACCTCGTCGGCGCCTTCGATCACGTGCACATTGGTGACGATGAGACCGGAAGCATCGACGATCACGCCGGAACCGAGCGAGCGTTGGACCTGCCGGCCGCCGCTGTCGCCGCCCGGCACGCCGAAGAAGCGGCGGAAGATCGGATCGTCAAACAGCGGATTGCGGTTCTGGATCACCTTGGCGGCGTAGACATTGACCACCGCCGGCGCCACCCGCTGCACCACCGGGGCATAGGACAGGCGCAATTCTCCGGGCGCCGGCACGCGACGCTCCTGGGCGGGCGCGGAGGCAACGACTGCCAGGGCGAAAACGATCGTCAGGGCCGTAATGAGGTGGTTTGTCAGACGCATGAGGGCGAATCCCAGTGTGGGATCAGATATAGGCCCGCACCGGGACTAATTGAAGGCCGGCGCGCTGCCAGAACTTGTCATGGCCGGGCTTGAACCCGGCCATCCCGCTTAGGGAGGCAGTGCAATCCTAAACGAGATCGCCGCGACTCGCGCCTTCGGCGCGGCGCGGTGATGACAATCCCTCCCCTATTCCTTCGCCGGCACCGTGCGCAGATAGGCGACGATGGCGTCGAGGTCGCCGGGCGTCAGCGTCGAATAGTAATGGAAGCCCATCGGCGGCTTGAGGTGGCTGCCGTCCTTGGAGACGCCGGTGGTGATGGCGCGCTTGATCTCGGCGTCGGTCCACCCTCCCATGCCCTTGGTCTTGCTCGAGGTGATGTTGCGTGACACCGACACGCCCCAAGGTCCGGGAAATTCAAAGCCGCCGGCGCCCAATCGGTCCCAAGGGTGCTGCCCCTTCACCATCGGTGTGTGGCACTCCATGCAGTGCGCGATGGTGGCGAGATAGAAGCCCTTCTTGACCTTGTCCTTCAGCATCGCTTCGGTGAATGGCTTCTCGCCGCCAGGGAAGACATTCTCAACCTGCGGCATCTTGTAGATCGGATCCGGAACCTTATTGCTGATCGGCTTGATCGTGCGCAGGTAGGCAACGACGGCATCGAGATCGCGCTCGGTCATGATGTGGTAGAAGCCGGTCGGCATGATCATGGCGATGTGCACGCCGTTCGGCAGGAGGCCGGTGCGCATCAGCTTCTTGAGGTCGGCGTCGCTCCACTTGCCGATGCCGGTGTCCTTGTCCTGCGTGATGTTGGGCGCCGTCACCTTGAACGGCGGCTCGTCCCAGGACAGCCCGCCGGAAAATAGCTTGCCGGGGATGTCGCCTTGCGGGCCTTTCGGCGAATGGCAATTGCCGCAAGTGAGGATGCCGTTGACCAGATAGTCGCCGCGCTTGACCAGATCGGATTGCGCATGGGCCGCGCCGAGCATGGCGAAGAGAGCGGCAACGATTGCCGTTACAAAGCGGATCATGTTGTTCCCCCTGCTTATTATGCGAGGGAGTATACACACACCGAGCGCGATGGCGAGCGGGACCACAGCAAAACGGCGGCGCGAATGCCGCCGTGCACACGATCCGCTGGATCGCAGATTGAGCCGCTTGCAGGTCAGTGCAGGACCGCAGTCCCTGGCGATGCGGGCGCCGGATCGGACTCTTCGGCCGCCGGGAGGACGATGAGCGGCTCCGGCGCCTTTTCCGCCGACGCCATCGCCGGCGCACGGCGCTCGAACGCACTCATATACGCGTAAAGCAGAAAATCCTCTTTGTTGTTCTCGCGAAATTGCACGAGCTCGTCGACGCTATAATCAGGGAATTCAACATCCTCGCTGCTGTTGTAACGCGGCAGCTCCGTATATTCGAAACCGATCGTATCCGCCAGCTTGCGCGCCAAGCCCGGAACATTGTCGATCGTGGCAAGCGACATGTCGAATACCTTGCTGTTGCCGATGACGGCCAGGAAGGTCCGCTCGGTCGATAGGTAATGGCACTGCTCCGACGGCGGCACCCATGTCGTGGTCTGCGTCAGCTCGAGGAAGCTGCGGCCGGGCAGATGCTCGAAGAGCGGGAGCTCGCGCGGGTCGGGGTCAATGGCGATTTTGCGGATGAATTTGTAGAACGAGATGGCGCGCGCCACCGGCTCGCGCAGCACGGAGAAGATCTTGTCTTGCGGCGATGCGAGCCAGACAGGCCACGTCTCCAGACAGGCCACGTCTGATGCCCGCAGATGACCAATTGTTGCTTGGCACGTTCGAAGTCGAGCGGGAAACGGCGGGTCACGTCCTTGACGTCGTGGATGCAAACGCGGTTCCCGACCCGCCCAAACACCCATTCCCTGACCGAGGTCCCCGCCGTCTTCGGGATGTGGATGAGAAGAATTCGCTGCGCCTCAGGAAACGCCTGTTTCAGCTGCTGGACTTGCGTCGTCAAGAATTCGACCGAAAACAGGAATTTGCTGAAGGTCTTCGCGCGGCTTTCGAAGTCGGCCAGATTGCTCAATACCACGCCGATCGACTCGGGCTCGCGCAGCAGAAACAGCCGGTAGCACCAGGCAATGGCATCGACCGAGAGCGGCTGCACGTCGTTGGGGGGAACCGTCCCCCGCTGATTCACCAGCCAAAAGTAGTAGTAAGGGACCTGATAGATGTTCTCCACCGAACGCCGATAGGCGTTGCGGTCGGCGAAGCCCTCGCCGAAGAAGATATCGAACAGATCATCAAAAATGTCGTTGACGGACGTCGCCGAATTCAGCGTCATGAGACTCGCGCTGTCTTGTCGCGCGCCAACGGCGGTGATCCCGCCCGAACAACAGCCCCTTCGAACATGTGGTTACGGCCAATTTACAATAGTACGCCCCCTTTTTATGCTAAATTCATAGCAGGGATGCGCTGCGGTCGCCAGGGCGCCTACCGAACACTCCACGAATAATTTTGCAGACGTCGTCCGCTGGCGGCCTCTGTGGGCAAACGAATGCGGTAAAAAACGCGCGCGCTGCCAGCCATTTCAATCAACGCACCGGCACGAGATTCCCGGTGCCGTCTTCGGTTACCTACCCATCCTGCGGACGGCGCGATCATTCCGGGCGGTGCCCGCGTCCTGCGCGGCCCACCCCGCGCCGGTCGCAAAAAAAGAGCAGCGCCGTTGGGCGCCGCCCTTAACCGCGAAAATGGACCGCCGCCGCTTACGCCGCCGCGGTCGCCTCTTCGTCGACCTTCTTCTCCTGCACCGGCCCGGAATCCTTGCCCTTGGCCTCGAGGTCGCGGTCGACGAACTCGATCACCGCCTGCGCGGCGTTGTCGCCATAGCGGAATCCGGCCTTGAGCACGCGGGTGTAGCCGCCCTTGCGTTCCTTGTAGCGCGGGCCGATCACGTCGAAGAGCTTCTTGACCATGGCGACGTCGCGCAGTTCCGAAATCGCCTGGCGGCGCGCGGTGAGCCCACCCTTCTTGCCGAGGGTGACGAGCTTCTCCACGATCGGGCGAAGCTCCTTGGCCTTCGGCAGCGTGGTCACGACCTGCTCGTGCTTGATCAGCGCGGCGGCCATGTTGGCGAACATGGCGGTGCGATGCGCCGAATGCCGGCCCAGCTTGCGGTGAACTTTTCCGTGGCGCATCGCCGTACTCCCTGAACCTTCGTGCTTAGTAGTGGTCTTCGAAGCGCTTGGCCAGCTCTTCGATGTTCTCCGGCGGCCAGCCCGGCACTTCCATGCCGAGGTGCAGGCCCATCTGCGCCAGCACTTCCTTGATCTCGTTAAGCGACTTGCGGCCGAAGTTCGGCGTGCGCAGCATCTCGGCTTCGGTCTTCTGCACCAGATCGCCGATATAGACGATGTTGTCGTTCTTGAGACAATTGGCCGAGCGCACGCTGAGCTCGAGCTCGTCCACCTTCTTGAGGAAGGCCGGATTGAACGCGAGGTCGGGGATGGTCTCGGCGGCTTCCGCCTTGCGCGGCTCCTCGAAGTTCACGAACACGTTGAGCTGGTCCTGCAGGATGCGCGCCGCGTAAGCGAGCGAGTCCTCAGGGGATACCGCGCCGTTGGTCTCGATGGTCATGGTGAGCTTGTCATAGTCGAGGATCTGGCCCTCGCGGGTGTTCTCGACCTTGTAGGAGACCTTGCGCACCGGCGAATAAAGGCTGTCGACCGGGATCAGGCCGATCGGCGCGTCCTCGGGGCGGTTGCGCTCGGCCGGCACGTAGCCCTTGCCGGTGTTGACCGTGAACTCCATGCGGATCTCGGCGCCCTCGTCCAGCGTGCAGAGCACGAGGTCCGGGTTGAGCACGACCACGTCGCCGACCGTCTGGATTTCGCCGGCGGTGACGGTGCCGGGGCCCTGCTTCTTGACCACCATGCGCTTGGGACCCTCGCCTTGCATCTTGATGGCGATGTCCTTGATGTTGAGCACGATGTCGGTGACGTCCTCGCGCACGCCGGCGATCGAGGAAAATTCGTGCAGCACGCCATCGATATGCACCGACTGCACCGCGGCGCCCTGCAACGAGGACAACAGAATGCGGCGCAGCGCATTACCCAGCGTCACGCCGAAGCCGCGCTCGAGCGGCTCGGCAACGACCGTGGCGACCCGCGCGGCATCGCCGCCCGCGGTCACCTGCAGCTTGTTCGGCCTGATCAATTCCTGCCAATTTTTTTGGATCACGTCATTCACCTTTGAGCGGCGCGAGGCTTTCCCCGCGCATCCCACCCGCCGTGTGGCGAAATCTCGGCGGCGGCGGACGCTTGCAGCATCCGCCAGAAACGAAAATCAAACGCGGCGACGTTTACGCGGCCGGCAACCGTTGTGCGGGATCGTGGTCACGTCACGGATCGAAGTGATGGTAAAGCCCTGCGCCTGCAACGCCCGCAACGCCGACTCGCGGCCCGATCCCGGACCGGAAACCTCGACCTCGAGGGTGCGCATGCCGTGTTCCTGCGCCTTCTTGGCGGCATCCTCGGCCGCGACCTGCGCGGCATAGGGCGTCGATTTGCGCGAGCCCTTGAAACCCATCGTGCCCGACGACGACCAGGCAATGGTATTGCCCTGCGCGTCGGTAATGGTGATCATGGTGTTATTGAACGAGGCGGCGACATGCGCGACGCCCGACGCGATGTTTTTGCGTTCGCGCCGGCGGACGCGGGTGGCTTCCTTACCCATTCTCGATCCTTTCGCGGCCCGCCGCCGTCAGGCGCGGGCAATTCCTGTTACTTGCCTTCGGCTTTCTTCTTGCCGGCGATGGTCTTGGCCGGGCCCTTGCGGGTGCGCGCATTGGTATGGGTGCGCTGGCCGCGGACCGGCAGCCCCTTGCGGTGACGCAGGCCCCGGTAGCATCCGAGGTCCATCAGCCGCTTGATATTCATCGCCACTTCGCGGCGCAGATCGCCTTCGACCATGTAGTCGCGGTCAATCATTTCGCGGATCTGCAGCACTTCCGCGTCGGTCAACTGCGATACCCGCCGCTCCTGCGGCAGGTTAACCTTGGTCATGATGTCCTCGGCGATCTTCGGCCCGATGCCATGAATATACTGCAGCGCGATCACGACGCGCTTGTTGGTGGGCAGATTGACGCCCGCGATACGAGCCACGGATGGTTTCTCCTGTTATCGTCCGGCCACGCGCGATGCGCCGAATTCTTGTGTTCCCAGAACCGGTTAGCGCAAAGCGTAACACGACGCCTGTCCCCGGATTCGTGGGGCCCGGCATCGCGTTAAACTCCTGAATGCGCTGCTTATTAGGGGATTCATCGCCCTCTCGTCAACCTCGCCGGGCAGTCGTTTTGCGCCGTCCAGCCTTGTTTTTGACGCGGGCCGGACGACGCCGGCGGCTGGCCGACTTTTTGGCGGCCTGCTTTCCACGCTTCGCTTTGGCGCGCCCGATCTTGGCAGGCTTGCCGGCCTTTTTTGCCCGTTTCGCCGCCCTTTTTTCGCGCTTGGCGGCCTTTTTCGCACGCTTGGCAGCCCTGACGCGCGGCTCCTCCAGAATACGATCGATCGCCACCGTTACGGCGTCGATCGGCTCCATGCCGTCTACCGCGCGGTGCATGCCCTTGGAGGCGTAATAATAGGCAAGCGGCGCGGTCTGCGCCCGGTAGGCGGCCAGACGGCCCTTGAGTACCTCCGGGTTGTCGTCGGCGCGCAGCTTCTCGCCGCGCGCGGTCATTTCGGCCACCCGCGTCTCGATGCGTTTGACCAGGGCGTTCTCGTCCACCTTGAGTTCGATCACAGCATTGAGCCTGAGGCCGCGCTCAGCCAAGAGCCCGTCGAGCGCCTCGGCCTGCGGCACGGTGCGCGGGAAGCCGTCGAGGACGAAGCCGCGTTTGCAGTCGGGCTGGTCGATACGGTCGGCGATGATCGCCACCACCACCTCGTCGGGAACCAACTCGCCGCGATCCATGATCGCTTTGGCGCGCCGGCCGACCGGCGTGCCGGCGGCAACCGCGGCGCGCAGCATGTCGCCGGTGGAGAGCTGCACGATTCCGTATTTCTGAATCAGCCGCTGCGCTTGCGTGCCCTTCCCCGCCCCCGGCGGGCCGAGCAGGATCAGTCTCATCGATTGCGCCCCCGCAATTTCGACCGTTTGATCAGGCCTTCATATTGATGCGCCAGCAGATAGCCCTGGATCTGCGCGACCGTGTCCATGGTGACGCTGACCACGATCAACAGCGAGGTGCCGCCGAAATAGAACGGCACCGCCGCATAGGAGATCAGGATTTCCGGGATCAGGCAGACGATGGCGAGATAGAGCGCGCCGATCACCGTGATGCGCGAGAGCACGTAGTCGATATATTCCGCCGTGCGCTCGCCCGGCCGGATGCCGGGAATGAAGCCGCCGTGCTTCTTCAAGTTGTCCGCGGTCTCGGTCGGGTTGAACACGATCGCGGTGTAGAAGAAGGCAAAGAACACGATCAGCGCGATATAGAGCAGCAGGAACAATGGCCGCCCGTGGCCGAGCAGCGTGGTGATGGTGGTGAGCCAGCTCGGTCCCGAGCCGGCGTTGAAGTTGGCGACCGTGGTCGGCAACAGCAGTAGCGAGGAGGCGAAGATCGGCGGGATCACGCCGGAGGTGTTGAGCTTGAGCGGCAGGTGCGAAGACTGGCCCTCGAACATGCGGTTGCCGACCTGGCGCTTGGGATACTGGATCAGCAGCCGGCGCTGCGCGCGCTCCATGAACACGATGAAGGCGATGACCGCGACCGCCATCACGATGACGGCGAGGATGAGGCCGGTGGACAAGGCGCCTTGCCGGCCGAGTTCGAGGGTGCCGGCGATCGCCGAGGGCAATTGCGCGACGATGCCGGAGAGGATGATCAGCGAGATGCCGTTGCCGATGCCGCGCGAGGTGATCTGCTCGCCGAGCCACATCAGGAACATGGTGCCGCCGGTCAGCGTGACGACCGTCGAAATACGGAAGAAGAAGCCGGGATCGGACACCACGCTGCCGGCGCCTTCGAGGCCGATGGAAATGCCGTAGGCCTGGAATGCCGCCAGCACCACGGTGAGATACCGCGTATACTGGTTCATGATCTTGCGGCCGGCCTCGCCTTCCTTCTTCAGGTTCTCAAGCGTGGGCGAGACCGTCGTCATCAACTGTATGATGATCGAGGCCGAGATGTAGGGCATGATGTTCAGGGCGAAGATCGCCATCCGGTGGATGCCGCCACCGGAGAACATGTTGAACATGCCGAGGATGCCGCCGGCCTGGGTGTTGAAGATCTGTTCCCAGGCGTTGGGATCGATGCCGGGCAGCGGGATATAGGTGCCCAAGCGATAGACCAGCAGCGCGCCGACGGTGAACCAGATACGCTTCTTGAGCTCTTCGGCCTTGGCGAGCGCGCCAAAGTTGAGATTGGCTGCCAGTTGTTCCGCTGCAGAGACCATCAGTCGCTCCTGCCGCCCACCCCAGTCGACGCCGCCGCAGCCTTAGATAGGCATCACGCCGCGTTCTTGTAGCCGGCTTATTCGCCCTTTTGCTCGCCTTCGGCGGCGTCCGCTTTGGGCTTGCCGCCCTTCGGCTTGTCGCCGCCCTTGGCCGCTTCCAGCGCCATGCGCTTGTTCTTGCCTTTCGGCTCGGCGTCGACCTCCTTGACGGGAGCGAGGATCTTCACGCTGCCGCCCGCCTTCTCGATCGCCGCGATCGCCGATTTCGACGCCCCGTAGACGTGAAATTCCGCCTTGGCCTTGAGCTCGCCGTCGCCGAGCAGCTTCACGCCGCCCTTGGCGCGGCGCATCAGCCCGGCCTTGACCATGGCGGCGGCGTCGATCGGCGCACCGGCATCGATGAGGCCGGCGTCGATCGCGGCCTGTACCTTGCCGAGATTGGTTTCGTTGAGCTTGACCGCGAACGGCGAGTTGCGGAAGCCGCGCTTGGGCAGACGCCGGTGCAGCGGCATCTGGCCGCCTTCGAAGCCCTTGATGCGCACGCCGGTGCGCGCGGTCTGGCCCTTGCCGCCGCGTCCGCCGGTCTTGCCCATGCCGGAGCCGATGCCGCGGCCGATGCGCAGACGGTTCTTGCGCGCACCCGGCTTGTCGGCGATCTCGTTGAGTTTCATCTTACGTCCTCGTCCTTGATCTCGCGATGGCCGGGTCAAGAGCCCGGCCATGACCCAGCGGTCATTTCGCCTCGCCGACCACCTTCACCAGATGGTGCACCTTGCGGATCATGCCGCGCGTCGCCGGCGTATCCGGCAGGTCCTTGACGCGGCCGATCTTGTTGAGGCCCAAACCGATCAGCGTCGCGCGCTGAGTGCCGTCGCGGCGCAGCGGGCTCGCGATCTGTTCGACCTTGATCGTCTTTGCCGAAGCCATGACTTGCCTCTTACTCCGCCGTGACTTCCGCCTCGCCGCCTTCGCGGCGGCGCGACTGCAGCGTGGACACCTTGATGTTGCGGCGCGCCGCAACCGAGCGCGGCGAATCCTGGTGCTTGAGCGCGTTGAAGGTCGCGCGCACCACGTTGTACGGGTTGGACGAGCCGAGCGATTTGGCCACCACGTCCTGAATGCCCAGCGTCTCGAACACCGCGCGCATCGGACCGCCGGCGATGATGCCGGTGCCCGGAGGCGCCGCGCGCAGAAATACCTTGCCGGCGCCGTGGCGGCCGAGCACGTCGTGATGCAGCGTGCGGCCTTCACGCAACGGCACGCGTGTGAGCGCGCGCTTGGCGGCGTCGGTCGCCTTGCGGATCGCCTCCGGCACCTCGCGCGCCTTGCCGTGGCCGTAGCCGGCGCGGCCTTTCTGGTCGCCGACGATCACCAGCGCGGCGAAGGCAAAGCGCCGTCCGCCCTTCACCACCTTGGCCACGCGGTTGATGTGGACAAGCTTGTCGATGAACTCGCTGTCGCGTTCCTCGCGGCCACCGCCGCGTTCGCGGTCTCGCCGGGGTTCTCGTCGGGGTTCATGTGCCATTTGCAACTTTATCCTTTCGCATCATCTTGTCCGAAAACCGGTCCCACTTTTCGGGATGATGCCGTCCGTTAGAAGTTGAGGCCGCCTTCGCGCGCGGCGTCGGCCAGCGCTTTGACGCGCCCATGGTAGAGATAGCCGCCGCGGTCGAACACGACATCCTTGATGCCCTTTTCTTTGGCGCGCTCGGCGATCAGCTTGCCCACCGATTTCGCCGCGGCGATGTTGGCGCCGGTCTTGGCGTTCTCGCGCAGCGCCTTTTCCAGCGACGAGGCGGCAACGAGCGTCGCGCCTTTGTTGTCGTCGATGAGCTGGGCATAGATGTGCTTGGACGAACGGAACACCGTCAGCCGCGCGCGGCCGCCGGTGCCGGCGGCGCGCTTGACGTTGCGGCGCACGGTCGCCGTCCGTCGCGCAGTCCGATCGCTTAATCTCGACATCGCGAGTTCCTCTACTTCTTCTTGCCTTCCTTGCGGAAGATGTATTCGCCGGCGTACTTCACGCCTTTGCCCTTGTACGGCTCCGGCGGGCGGAAGCCGCGGATTTCGGCGGCCATCTGGCCGACCTGCTGTTTGTCGATGCCGGTGACCACGATCTCGGTCGGCTTCGGCGTCGCAATGCTGATGCCCTGCGGAATCGCGAAGTTGACGTCGTGCGAAAAGCCGAGCTGCAAGTTCAACGTCTTGCCCTGCACCGCGGCGCGGAAGCCGACGCCGACGATCTCCAGCTTTTCCTCGAATCCCTTGGTCACGCCGGCGATCAGGTTGTTCACCAGCGTGCGCGAGGTGCCCCATTGCGAGCGCGCGCGCTTGGTCTCGGAGCGCGGATCGAGCTTGATCGCGCCCTTGTCCAATTTGACCGTGACGTCGTCGTGTACGACGACCTGCAGGGCGCCCTTCGGGCCTTTGATCTTGACGGTCTGCCCTTCCACGTTGGCGGTGACGCCGGACGGGACCGCAACCGCTTTTTTGCCGATTCGCGACATCAGAACACCGTGCAGATGATTTCGCCGCCGACATTGGCGTCGCGGGCTTCATGGTCGGCCATCACGCCCTTCGGCGTGGACAGGATCGAGATGCCCAAGCCGTTGTTGATGCGCGGCAGCGCCTTGACCGAGGCGTAGACCCGCCGGCCCGGCTTGGAGACGCGGGCGATCTCGCGGATCACCGGCTCGCCGTCGAAATATTTGAGCTCGATCTCGAGCTCGCTGCGGCCGTCGGCATGCGCCACGCTGGCGTAGCCGCGGATGAAGCCTTCGGTCTTGAGCACCTCGCAGACGCGCTCGCGCTGCTTGGAGCCCGGCATGGAGACCTTCGACTTCGAGCGCATCTGCGCGTTGCGGATGCGGGCAATCATGTCGCCGATCGGATCGTTCACAGCCATCGCGCCCTCCCTTACCAGCTCGACTTCATCAGGCCCGGAATGAGGCCCTTGGAGCCGAGCTCGCGCAGCGCGATGCGGCTGAGCTTGTGCTTGCGGTAATAGGCGCGCGGGCGGCCGGACAGCTCGCAACGGTTGCGGATGCGCGTCGCCGAGGAATTGCGCGGCAATTCGGCAAGCTTGAGGGTGGCGGCGAACCGCTCCTCCATCGGCAGCTTCTTGTCGCGGGCGATCGCCTTGAGCGCCTTGCGGCGGTTGGCGTAGCTCTTCGTCAGCTTGCGCCGCCGGTTGTTCTTCTCAATCGAACTCTTCTTCGCCATCTAGCCTAGCTCCATGTTTCCGCGTTTGAGGGAAAAGCCCCTCACTGCCGGAACGGGAAGTTGAATGCGGTCAACAGAGCACGCGCCTCGTCGTCGGTGCGCGCGCTCGTGCAAACGGTGATATCGAGACCCCAGGAATCGGTAACCTTGTCGAAATCGATCTCCGGGAACACGATGTGCTCCTTGATACCGAGGCTGTAGTTGCCGCGGCCGTCGAAGCTCTTCGGATTGAGGCCGCGGAAGTCGCGGATGCGCGGCAGCGCGATGTTCACCAGCCGGTCGATGAAGTCGTACATCCGCGTCTTGCGCAGCGTGACCTTGCAGCCGATGGCCTGGCCGTCGCGCAGCTTGTAGGTGGCGATCGATTTGCGCGACTTGGTGATCACCGCCTTCTGGCCGGCGATCAGCGACAGGTCCTGGGCGGCATTATCGACCTTCTTGCGGTCGGCGACGCCCTCACCAATGCCCATGTTGAGCACGACCTTGGTGATCACCGGCACCTGCATGCGGTTTTTGTAGCCGAACTGCTTGCTCAGCTCGCCGCGGATGACCTGCTCGAATTGCGTCTTCAGCCGCGCTACGTAATCGGAGCGCTCGCGCGGCTTCTTCACCTTCGGCGCGTCGCCCTTGGCGGCGTCGCCTTTGGCGGCCTTCGGCGCGCCCTGCGGCGGCTTCGCCTTTTTCGGCTCGGTATTTGCTTGCGTGTCAGCCATCGATCTCTACTCCGGAACGCTTGGCGATCCGCACCTTCTTGCGGTCCACGCCCGCGCCGACAAACTTGAAGCCGACGCGCGTCGGCTTGCCGTCCTTGGGATCAGCGAGCGCCAGGTTGGACAGGTGGATCGTTCCTTCCTTGGAGACGATGCCCCCTTCCTGCTGCGCGGTCTGGCGCTGGTGGCGCTTGACCATGTGGATGCCGCGCACCAAAGCGCGGCCGTCGGCCGGATGCACGGCCAGCACCTCGCCGGTGCGGCCCTTGTCGCGGCCGGTGAGCACGATCACCGTGTCGCCCTTCCTGATCTTGGCGGCCATCACAGCACCTCCGGGGCGAGCGAGATGATCTTCATGTGATTCTTGGCGCGCAGCTCGCGCGGCACCGGCCCGAAGATACGGGTGCCGACCGGCTCCATCTGCGGGGTGATCAGCACCGCGGCGTTGCGGTCAAAGCGGATGACCGAGCCGTCCGGGCGCTTGATGTCCTTGGAGATGCGCACGACGACGGCCTTCATCACCTCGCCCTTCTTGACGCGGCCGCGCGGGATCGCCTCCTTCACCGAGACGACGATGACGTCGCCGATGGTGGCGTATTTGCGCTTGGAGCCGCCCAGCACCTTGATGCACATGACGCGGCGCGCGCCGGAATTATCCGCCACGTCGAGGTTGGTTTGCATCTGGATCATGATGCGGCTCTCACTTTATTGGCGCTCATCACGCTTATTGAACTTTCTGTTTCTTCTCGCCCCGGATCACTTCCCAGCACTTGAGCTTGGAAATGGGCCGGCGCTCCTCGATCCACACGATGTCGCCGACGGCGAATTCGTTCTTGGCATCATGCGCGTGGTATTTCTTCGAACGGCGAATGGTCTTTTTCATCGTGGCGTGGGTGAAACGCCGGTCGACGCGCACGACGACGGTCTTGTCCTGCTTGTCGCTGACGACGACGCCCTGAAGCGTACGTTTCGGCATCTCGAGCCCCTTACTTCTTCTTCGACTTCGGCTTGGCGGCAGCCTTTGTCTTCGGCTTCGCGGCGGCCTTCGGTTTGGCGGATTTGGTCTTCTTCGGCTTCGGCGCGACGTCGGTTGCCGGCGCGGTTGCTTCGGCCTTCGGCGCCGGTTCGAGCATGCCGGCGCGTTTCTGCGCGGCGATGGTCTTCAGCCGAGCGACGTCGCGGCGAATCACGCGCACGCGCGAGGTGTTCTCGAGCTGCCCGGTCGCCCGCTGGAAGCGCAGGTTGAACTGCTCCTTCTTGAGCTTGAGCACTTCGTCGTCGATCTGGTCGAGCGTCATCGCTCTTACGTCTACGGCTTTCATGGCGCTACTCGGCGATGCGTTCGATGAAACGGGTCTTGACCGGAAGCTTGGCGGCGGCAAGCGCCAATGCTTCCTTGGCGACGGCGAGCGGAATGCCGTCGACTTCGAACAGGATGCGGCCCGGCTTGACGCGGGTGACCCACAGTTCCGGCGTGCCCTTGCCTTTGCCCATGCGGATTTCGATCGGCTTCTTCGACACCGGCACGTCGGGGAAGACGCGGATCCACACCCGGCCCGACCGCTTCATGAAGCGGGTGAGCGCGCGGCGCGCGGCCTCGATCTGGCGCGCGGTGACGCGCTCGGGCTCGAGCGCCTTGAGGCCGTATTGGCCGAAGGCGAGCGTCGCGCCCGAGGTGGCGACGCCGTGGATGCGGCCCTTGAACGCCTTGCGGAACTTGGTGCGGATCGGTTGCAGCATGACTTAACTCTGATTGTCCCCTCAGGCCGCGGCGTCGCGGCGCGGGCGCCCCTGCTCGCCCTCGGCGAGCTTCTTGTCCTGCGCCATCGGATCGTGCTCGAGGATCTCGCCCTTGAAGATCCACACCTTGACGCCGCAGGTGCCGTAGGTGGTGAAAGCGGTCGATACGCCGTAATCGACATCGGCGCGCAACGTATGCAGCGGCACGCGGCCTTCGCGGTACCACTCCATGCGCGCGATTTCGGCGCCGCCGAGGCGGCCGGAGCAGTTGATGCGGATGCCCTCGGCGCCGAGCCGCATGGCCGACTGCACGGCGCGCTTCATGGCCCGGCGGAAGGCGACGCGGCGCTCGAGCTGCTGCGAAATCGATTCGGCGACCAGCTGCGCGTCGAGCTCCGGCTTGCGGATTTCGACGATGTTGATGACCACGTCGCTCTGCGTGAGCTTGGCCACCGCCTTGCGCAGCTTCTCGATGTCGGCGCCCTTTTTGCCGATCACCACGCCCGGCCGCGCCGAGTGGATGGTGACCCGGCACTTCTTGTGCGGCCGCTCGATGATGATCTTCGACACCGCCGCCTGCTTGAGCTGCTTCATCAGTTCGTCGCGGATCTTGATGTCCTCGTGCAGCAGCGAGCCATATTCGGCCTTGCCGGAATACCACCGCGAATCCCAGGTGCGGTTGATCCCGAGCCGCAGCCCGACCGGATTGACTTTCTGACCCATCGAGTACCCCTTTAGGCTTTCGCTGCGGCTTGCGCCTCGACCTGACGCACGACGATGGTCAGGTTGGAGAACGGTTTCAGAATGCGGCCCATGCGGCCGCGGCCGCGCGGGTTGAAGCGCTTGATCACCAGCGCCTTGCCGACATGCGCCTCGGCGACGACCAAGTCGTCGACGTCGAGGTCGTGATTGTTCTCGGCGTTGGCGATGGCCGACTCCAGGCACTTGCGCACGTCCTTGGCGATTCGCTTGCGCGAAAACTCGAGGTCGGCGAGCGCGCTCGCCACCTTCTTGCCGCGGATCATCTGCGCGACAAGATTGAGCTTCTGCGGCGAAATCCGGATCATCCGGGCCACCGCTTTCGCCTCGGTGTCCGGGAGGCTGCGCTCGCGTGAACTCTTGCCCATGACGTGTCTCTCGATTCCTTAGCTCGCCGCCGGCGTCGCGGCCGGCGCCGCCGCAGGCGCTGCCCCCGGCGCAGCCGGTGCGCCGGCCGCGCGCTTGGCTTTGCGGTCGGACGAATGGCCGTAGAACATCCGGCCCGGCGCGAACTCGCCGAACTTGTGACCGATCATTTCCTCGGTCACCATCACCGGAATGTGCTTCTGCCCGTTGTAAACGCCGAAATTCAAGCCGACGAACTGCGGCAGAATGGTCGAGCGCCGGCTCCAGATCTTGATCATCTCATGACGGCCCGACGCGCGCGCGGCTTCCGCCTTTTTCAGCAGATAGCCGTCGACAAACGGGCCCTTCCATAACGAACGCGCCATAGCTGTGGTCCTACTGCTGCTGTTTCTTCTTGCGGTCGTGCCGGCTGGCGATGATGAACTTGGTGGTGCGCTTGTTCTTGCGCGTCTTCCAACCCTTGGTCGGCACGCCCCACGGGGTCGACCAATGCTTGCCGCCCTTGGTGCGGCCACCGTGCGGGTGATCGACCGGGTTCATGACGATGCCGCGGTTGTGCGGCATGCGGCCGCGCCAACGCTGACGCCCGGCCTTGCCGATCGTCGTGTTCATGTTGTCCGGATTCGACACCGCGCCGATGGTCGCCATGCAGCGGCCGTGCACCAGGCGCTGCTCGGACGAATTGAGCCGCAGAATGACGTAATCCTGGTCACGGCCGACGATCTGCGCGTAAGATCCGGCCGAACGCGCGACCTGCCCGCCCTTGCCGATCTTGATCTCGATGTTGTGCACGATGGTGCCGACAGGAATGACGCCGATCGGCAGCGCATTGCCCGGCTTGATGTCGGCTTTGTCGGACGAGATCACCGAGTCGCCGACGCCCAAGCGCTGCGGCGCCAGGATATAGGCCTGCTCGCCGTCCTGGTACTTGATCAGCGCGATGAAGGCGGTGCGGTTGGGATCGTATTCGATCCGCTCGACGGTTGCCGGCACGTCGACCTTGGTGCGGCGGAAATCGATCTTCCGGTAGGCCTGCTTGTGGCCGCCGCCGCGGAAGCGCGAGGTGATGCGGCCATTGTTGTTGCGGCCGCCCGTCGAGTTCTGCCCTTCGGTCAACGCCTTGACCGGCGGACCCTTGTGCAGCCCGGACCGGTTGACGATGACCAGCTGGCGCTGGCTCGGCGTGGTCGGATTGTATGTTTTCAACGCCATCGCGAGCTTCCCTTACAGTCCCGTGGTCACGTCGATGCGGTGACCCTCTTCGAGCGTCACTACCGCGCGCTTGACGTCGGACAGAACGCCGATCTTGTTCTTGAACGCCTTCTTCTTGCCCTTGCGCACATGCGTGTTGACGCTTTTGACTTTGACGTCGAACAGCTTCTCCACCGCTTCCTTGATCTGCGGCTTGGTCGCGGTCTTGCGCACCTTGAACACGACCTTGTTGTGCTCGGAGGCCATGGTCGCCTTCTCGGTGATCACCGGCGACAGGATGACGTCGTAGTGGCGGGGATCGCTGGTGCTCATTTGAAGCGCGCCTCCAGCGCATCGAGCGCGGCCTTGGTCAGCACCAGGGTCTTGCGTCGCATGATGTCGTAGACGTTGATGCCCTGCACCGGCAGCACGTCGATGTTCGGGATGTTGCGCGCGGCGGAGCGGAAATTCGCCTCCACCTCGGCGCCGTCGATGATCAGCGCGTTCTCCAGGCCGAGCTTGCCGAACTGCTTGGCCAGCGCCTTGGTCTTGGCATCCTTCAGCGTCGCTTTGTCGAGGACGATGATGCCGCCGCCCTTGGCTTTGGACGACAGAGCGTGCTTGAGCGCGAGCGCGCGCACTTTCTTCGGCAGATCGATGGCGTGACTGCGCACGACCGGACCGAAGGCGCGACCGCCGCCGCGGAACTGCGGCACGCGCGCCGAGCCGTGGCGGGCGCCGCCGGTACCCTTCTGCGCATACATCTTCTTGCCGGTGCGCCAGATTTCCGAGCGATCCTTGGCCTTGTGGGTGCCGCGCTGGCGCTTGGCGAGCTGCCAGTTGACGCAGCGCTGCAGGATATCGCTGCGCGGCTCGAGGCCGAAAATGGCGTCGGACAGGCTGACCGAGCCGGCCTCTTTGCCTTCGAGCGTGGTGATCTTCAGTTCCATGTCACGCGCCCTCCGTCGTCGCGGGGGCCGCAGCAGCCGGCGTGGCCTCAGCTTTCGTCTCGGCTTCCGCCAGGCGGAACTTGCCGGGCTTGGGCGCTTCCTTCGGCAACGCTTTCTTCACGGCGTCGCGCACGGTGACCCAGCCGCTCTTGGCGCCGGGCACCGCACCTTCGACCATGATCAGGCCGCGCTCGACGTCGGTCTGCACCACCTTGAGATTGAGCGTGGTGACGCGGTCAACGCCAAGATGGCCGGGCATCTTCTTGTTCTTGAAGGTCTTGCCGGGGTCCTGACGGCCGCCGGTGCCGCCGATCGAGCGATGCGAGATCGAGACGCCGTGCGAGGCGCGAAGGCCCGCGAAATTCCACCGCTTCATGCCGCCGGCAAAGCCCTTGCCGATGGTGATGCCGCAGACGTCGACGAATTGTCCGGGAATAAAGTGATCGGCGGTGATCTCGGCACCGACCGGGATCAGCGCGTCTTCGGTCACGCGGAACTCGGCGAGCTTGCGCTTGGGCTCGACCTTGGCCTTGGCGAAATAGCCGCGGTCGGCTTTGATCATGTTGTTGGTGCTGCGCGCGCCCGAGCCAAGCTGGAGCGCGACGTAGCCGTTCTTGTCCTTGGTCCGATGCGCGACGACCTGGCACTGCGCCAGGCGCAGCACCGTGACCGGCACGTGTTCACCGGCATCGGTGAACAACCGGGTCATCCCAAGTTTCTGCGCAACAACTCCGGATCGCATGTCTTCCTCGCGCGGCCTTTACAGCTTGATCTCGACGTCGACGCCGGCGGCGAGGTCGAGCTTCATCAGCGCGTCCACCGTCTGCGGCGTCGGATCGACGATGTCCAAGAGGCGCTTGTGCGTGCGCATCTCAAACTGTTCGCGGCTCTTTTTGTCGACGTGCGGCGAGCGGTTCACCGTGAACTTCTCGATTCTGGTCGGCAGCGGGATCGGACCGCGGACCTGGGCGCCGGTGCGCTTGGCCGTGTTCACGATCTCGCGGGTCGACGCATCGAGGATGCGGTGATCGAACGCCTTGAGCCGGATCCGGATATTCTGGCCGTTCATTTGTCTGTCTCTTTCAACTGTGTGGCCCGCGTTATTCTGCGCGGGCCACGACAGCAGCCAAACTTACTCGATGATGCTCGCCACCACGCCGGCGCCGACGGTGCGGCCGCCCTCGCGAATGGCGAAGCGCAGTTTCTCTTCCATGGCGATCGGCACGATCAGGTGCACTTCCATCGCCACGTTGTCGCCCGGCATCACCATTTCCGTACCGGCCGGCAGATGCACCACGCCGGTCACGTCGGTGGTGCGGAAGTAGAACTGCGGACGATAGTTGGTGAAGAACGGGGTGTGACGGCCGCCCTCTTCCTTGGTGAGGATGTAGGCCTCCGCCTTGAACTTGGTGTGCGGCTTGACCGAGCCGGGCTTGCACAGCACCTGGCCGCGCTCGACCTCCTCGCGCTTGGTGCCGCGCAGCAGGCAGCCGACGTTGTCGCCCGCCTCGCCCTGGTCGAGCAGCTTGCGGAACATCTCGACGCCGGTGACGACGGTCTTCTGCGTCGGCTTGATGCCGACGATCTCGACTTCCTCGCCGACCTTGATGATGCCGCGCTCGATGCGGCCGGTGCAGACGGTGCCGCGGCCGGAGATCGAGAACACGTCTTCCACCGGCATCAGGAACGGCTGATCCTTCGGGCGCTCCGGCTGCGGGATGTAGTCGTCGACCGCCTTCATCAGCTCGAGGATGGCGTCGTGGCCGAGCTTGGGATCCTTGCCCTCGAGGCCAGCGAGCGCCGAGCCCTTGATCACCGGGATCTTGTCGCCCGGGAAGTTGTACTTGGACAGGAGCTCACGGACCTCGAGCTCGACAAGCTCCAACAGCTCCGGATCGTCGACCATGTCGACCTTGTTCATGAACACGACCAGCGCCGGCACGCCGACCTGGCGGGCAAGTAGGATGTGCTCGCGGGTCTGCGGCATCGGGCCGTCGGCGGCCGACACGACCAGGATGGCGCCGTCCATCTGCGCGGCGCCGGTGATCATGTTCTTCACGTAGTCGGCATGGCCGGGGCAATCGACGTGCGCGTAATGGCGCTTGGCGGTCTGATACTCGACGTGCGCGGTCGAAATGGTGATGCCACGCGCCTTCTCTTCCGGCGCCTTGTCGATTTGATCATAGGCGGTGAAGGTGGCGCCGCCGGTTTCGGCCAGCACCTTGGTGATCGCCGCGGTCAGCGTCGTCTTGCCGTGGTCGACGTGACCGATCGTACCGATGTTGCAATGCGGCTTGGTGCGCTGGAATTTCTCTTTGGCCATGGAACTCTCCGTTCAGATTCCTTCAGGTTGCGATCGTCACGCGAATTTCTTCTGGACTTCCGCCGAAACGTTGGCGGGCAGTTCAGCGTAGTGATCGAATTGCATGGTGAATGTGGCGCGGCCTTGAGACATGGACCGCAGGTTGTTGACGTAGCCGAACATGTTCATAAGCGGCACCATCGCGTTGATCACGTTGGCGTTGCCGCGCATGTCTTGGCCCTGGATCTGTCCGCGCCGCGAATTGAGGTCGCCGATGACCGAGCCGGTGTAGTCCTCCGGCGTCACCACCTCGACCTTCATGATCGGCTCGAGCAGGACCGGACGGCCCTTCTGCAGCGCCTCGCGCAACGCGGCGCGCGCAGCGATTTCGAAGGCGAGCGCCGAGGAGTCGACTTCGTGGTGCTTGCCGTCGATCAGCGAGACCTTCAGATCGACCACCGGGAAGCCGGCGAGCACGCCCGCTCCCAGAACCGACTCCAGACCCTTTTCGACGCCCGGGATAAACTCCTTCGGCACCGCACCGCCGACGATCTCGTTCTCGAATTCGAACGGCGTGCCGGGCGCAGTCGGCTCGGCGACGATCTTGACGCGCGCGAACTGGCCGGTACCGCCGGTCTGCTTCTTGTGGGTGTAATCGACTTCGGCGCGCTGGGTGATCTTCTCGCGGAACGCCACCTGCGGCGCGCCGATATTGGCGTCCACCTTGTAGGTGCGCTTGAGGATGTCGACCTTGATGTCGAGATGCAGTTCGCCCATGCCCTTGAGGATGGTCTGGCCGCTCTCGATGTCGGTGGAGACGCGGAAGGACGGGTCCTCGGCGGCGAGCTTGGCGAGCGCGACGCCGAGCTTCTCCTGGTCGGCCTTCGACTTCGGCTCGATGGCGATCTCGATCACCGGTTCGGGGAATTCCATCTTCTCCAGGATCACCGGCTTCTGCGAATCGCACAGCGTGTCGCCGGTGCGCACCTCTTTCAGACCGGCCAGCGCGACGATGTCGCCGGCATAGGCTTCCTTGATGTCCTCGCGGTTGTTCGCATGCATCAGCAGCATGCGGCCGATCCGCTCCTTGCGCTCCTTGGTCGAGTTGATCACGCCGGTGCCCGAGGCGAGCGTGCCCGAATAGATGCGGCAGAAGGTGATGGTGCCGACGAAGGGGTCGTCCATGATCTTGAAGGCGAGCAGCGCCATCGGCTCCTTGTCGTCGGGCTTGCGCACGACTTCTTCGCCGTTGTCCGGGTTGATGCCCTTGATCGGCGGCACGTCGAGCGGCGACGGCAAATAGTCGACGACGGCGTCGAGTAGCGGCTGCACGCCCTTGTTCTTAAACGCCGAGCCGCACAGCACGGGAAAGAACGCGCCGGTGATCACGGCCTTGCGGATCAGCCGCTTGAGCGTCGCCTCGTCGGGCTCCTTGCCCTCGAGATAGGCGGTCATGGCGTCGTCATCGAGTTCGACCGCCGCTTCGATCATCGCCTCGCGATATTTCTTGGCGTCGTCGAGCAGTTCGGCGGGAATGTCGATGTCGTGATATTTGGCGCCGAGGGATTCGTCGTCCCACACCACGCCTTTCATGCGCACGAGATCGACGAGGCCCTTGAAGTTCTGCTCCGCGCCGATCGGCAGCTGAATCGCCACCGGCTTGGCGCCGAGGCGCGTCTTGATGTCGTCGAGACACTTGAAGAAATCGGCGCCGATCTTGTCCATCTTGTTGGCAAAGACGATGCGCGGCACCTTGTACTTGTCGCCTTGGCGCCAAACCGTCTCGGTTTGCGGCTCGACGCCTTGGTTGGAATCGAGGACGCAGACGGCGCCGTCGAGCACGCGCAAGCTGCGCTCGACTTCGATGGTGAAGTCCACGTGGCCGGGGGTGTCGATGATATTGAGGCGCTTTTCTTTCCAGAACGCGGTGGTCGCGGCCGAGGTGATGGTGATGCCGCGCTCCTGCTCCTGCTCCATCCAATCCATCGTCGCGGCGCCTTCGTGCACCTCGCCGAT
>Ga0335078_10001268_pt1 | contig 38319 bp, 34 predicted proteins | sample Lox_Sample_32_FD_206711 | JGI IMG/M metagenome (GOLD analysis project Ga0335078, IMG submission 206711) | Soil microbial communities from Loxahatchee National Wildlife Refuge, Florida, United States - Lox_Sample_3.2 | ecosystem: Environmental > Terrestrial > Soil > Wetlands | place: USA... | reverse complement strand
GGATCTGCGCAGATATCTTCGTCTTTGACTCGGCGGAGGAAATGTCTGAATGTTGCTCTTGCTATCTCAGCCCCGATGATCTGCGTACACTGTCGGTAAACGGCGACCTGACCGCGAACCCGGGCAACGGCGTGACCGTGACCGGTGGCGTGATCAAGGTCCTCAGTACTACCTACGTCGGATCTTGCCCTGCCCCCACGGGTGGACTCACCCTCACCTATGAAGTTAAAGGGTGGACGACGCACGTCCAGAACAGCAACTTCACGATTACTGAGACCGCAATGCAGGACGCGGACCTCAGCAGCAAGGAGTTCAACACTCTGGAGTCGAATTGCAAGTCCATTCACGCAGTTGACAGCGGCAGGGGCATCTGCACCTGCGGAACCGGCAGCTAGTCGAGTCTGTGATTCCGGCCGCGGAGGGTTCGCCTCTGCGGTCCTCTGATTTCGCCAGGCATGTGAGTGATCAGCTTCTTGCCTGGCGAGTTTTTTCAGTACGTGATTTTTGCAAGCCAAACGCAGCAAGGGGGAGCATTTCATGTCAGGCAGGAAATTGTGTTGTGTAGCATTCGCTTTGAGCTTAATGGCAGTGACGCACGCTGCTTTCGCCCAGAGCAACTCAGAGATAATCGCACGAGTAGGCAATATCAGCGTGAGCAGGGCCGATCTGGAGAAGGAAGAAAGCAGCAAGTTGCTCCAGGCTCGTTACCAGTATTACCAGGCAGAAAGCAAAGCGCTGGAGGATTTAATCGCTCAGAAGCTGCTCGAAGTCAAAGCCAAGAGCGAAAACATCACAGCGGATCAGCTGATTGACCGGGAGATCAAGTCCCAGGTGAAGGATCCCACTGAGGACCAGATGAAGGTCTATTACGAGGGACTCGAAACCGAGCAACCCTATGAATCGGTGCGCGAGAAGATTCTTGAGAAGATCCGCCAGTTGAGAACCGACCGGGCCAAGACTGCTTACATCAGGACCTTACGTGACGAAATTGATGTGACCGTGGAACTGGCGCCGCCGAACGCCAACGTGGATCTCACGAACGCGGTCTACCGCGGCCCGCAGCACGCCCCCGTGACTTTGGTGGAGTTCGCGGACTATGAATGCCCGTACTGCCAGAAAGTCGCGGCGGATATTAACCGGCTGCAAGCCGATCTCGGCGATAAGCTCGCCATCGTCTACAAGGATTTTCCTTTGCCCATGCACTCCCATGCCGAAAAAGCCGCGGAAGCAGCCCGTTGCGCGGGCGCGCAGGGAAAATTCTGGGAGTATCATGACGTGCTTTTCAACACCAAGCAGCTGGATGTCGAGCAACTAAAAGAGCACGCCGAGGTGTTGAAGCTGGATACGGCCAAGTTCGACAAATGCCTCGATTCCGGCGAACAGGGTGCGGCGGTAGGGCGCGACAAGGCCGAGGGCACGCGACTCGGACTGGGAGGAACGCCCAGTTTCTTTGTCAATGGCCACTTTTTCAGCGGATCGTTTGATTATAAGGCGCTGCGTGAAAAGGTCGAGCAGCAGCTGAGTGAGCCAGCACACCAAGTGGCGATGAATGCGGGCAAGTAGCGCTTTTTACAGTATCTCCCGAGGTTTCTGGGGCTGCCGGGCTAGTCGTCTAATCTACTCCTTTTGTAGTAGGCCACACGAGGAATTGCCCAAATCCGGAAACCCCACCATCATGTAGCCGCAGAATTGCACCTCCCCCGGTGCGGTATCAGGAGGGCGACCTCCCCCATCCAGTCGCCCTGGCGTTAAGCATTGCGCAATTAGGTCTTCGTGAGAAGTTCGCAACCCGATGTCTGTTCGGGGTAGGGCCTACTGTGCGGACTCTGTGCGAAACGAAGGGTATTAGGAGCCAGCCATGCGTAGAGTATTTTTGTCGCTTGCCGCAACTGTTGTTCTCGTGTCGCTTTCCTATGCGCAAACCACTCAGTTCCTCGAGGCGCGGCAGTTCGGGTCAGGAAACAACCCTCAAGCTGCTGCGGTAGGCGACCTGAACAACGACGGGCATCTCGACTTAGCGGTGGCAAATTCCACCAGCAACACCGTCGGCGTCTTTCTGGGACAAGGGGATGGCACGTTCCAGCCCCAGGCAGGATATCCAACCGGCATGGCCCCGAAGGGCGTGGCGGTAGGCGATTTTAATGGCGACGGAAGGCTCGATCTCGCGGTTTCCGACTCCTCGGCCAATACCGTCAGCATTTTGCTGGGAAACGGCGACGGAACCTTCCAGGCCAAGACGGACTACGCTACTGGCAGCGGTCCAATCGGAGTAGCCGCCGCCGATTTCAATCAAGACGGAAAGCTGGATCTCGTGGTTACGAGTTCGACCGGCGGCGCGGTGAGCGTTCTGCTGGGAAACGGCGATGGGACATTTCAAGCATTCACCCACTACACGGTTGGCCTTAGTCCTCTCTCAGTCGCAGTGGGCGATTTTAATAACGACGGCATACCTGACCTCGCGGTAGCGAACCAAAGCAACGCGAATGCGATTAGTGTGTTGTTGGGAAAAGGCGATGGAACGTTTGAGAACCAGTTCCAATACCCGACGGGAGCGATCCCCTCATCCGTAGCAGTTGGGGACTTCAACGGCGATGGCAACCTCGATATCGCTGCGGCCGCTCAACAGGGAAATAGCGTTAGCGTACTGCTGGGCAAGGGAAACGGTTCGTTCCAGACCCATGTGGACTACGCCACCGGCCTGCTGCCCACTTCGGTTCTGGTGGGTGACTTTAATGGAGATGGAAAGCCGGATATCGCGGCAGCCAACGGAAACGCGGATTCGGTCAGCCTGCTGCTTGGGAACGGCGATGGAACTTTCCAGACCCATGTGGATTACGGCGGTGGGGACATACCGGTGTTTGTGGCGGCCGGCGATTTCAATGAGGATGGCAGTGCAGACCTGGTGCTTGCCAATTCGCAGGCAGACACCATCAGCGCTCTTCTTGGCAATGGGGACGGGACCTTCCAGGCGCGCGTGGACTACGCAACCGGGCTTACGCCATATTCTGCCGCTGTGGGCGACTTCAACGGAGATGGCAAACCCGATCTGGCAGTTACCAACTACGGCAGCAACACGGTCGGAATCATGATTGGCAAGGGTGACGGAACTTTCCAGGCCACAGTGGATTACGCGACTGGAACGAACCCGTACGATGTGGGCGTTGCGGATTTCAATAACGATGGCAGGCAGGACCTGGCTGTTACGAATTTCAATGACTCCAAAGTAAGCGTGTTGTTGGGCAACGGCGATGGAACTTTTCAGGGAAAGTTTGATTACCCCACCGGCAAGAGCCCGACCGCCGTGGCAATCGGGGATTTCAACGGCGACAAAAACATCGATCTGGCTATCACGAACTTCGACAGCAAGACGGTCAGCATTCTCTTAGGGCATGGCGATGGCACTTTCGGCTCTGCAGTCGCCTATGCGACCGGAAATGGTCCGGTTGCCCTGATCGCCGTCGATCTCAATGGGGACAAGATTCTGGATCTGGAGGTCGTCAACGAGACCGATAACAACATGAGTGTGTTGCTGGGCAACGGCGATGGAACGTTTCAGACGTTGGTGAACTACAACACCGGACCGGGAGGAAATCCCGCCTCAATCACTTCCGGTGACTTTAATCAGGACGGTCTCGTCGATGTCGCCGTTTCTGATTTCATCTTCAAAACCGTGAGCGTGCTGCTCGGCAACGGAGATGGCACGCTGCAGACTCCTGTTACCTATTCCACGGGAGTAAATCCATCTTCCGTCGTCACCGGCGACTTCAATGGCGATGGAAAACTGGATTTCGCCTTGCCGAGTTTGACTGGCAATTCACTCAGTCTCCTCTTCGGAAATGGAGATGGGACTTTTGGATCTCCGTTTCAATACGCGACCGGCACCAGTTCCTTCGGTTCGGCGATGGCAGATTTCAACCTTGACGGGACAATGGATGTGGCGGTTGCCAATTCCGGAAGTAACAGCGTCAGCATTTTGTTAAACAGCCAGGGCACATTCATTAGCGCTCAATCGTCGAGCAATCCCTCGCAATATGGACAACTGGTCACTTTCACGATTCCGGTTGCGGCCAGCCTGCATGGCGAAGGTACTCCGACCGGAACCGTCACGCTGAAGAACGGGAACACGGTGCTGGGTTCCGGGCCTATATCGGGAGGGCAGGCGATGATTAGTACGAGCAGCCTGCCAACCGGACCATTGAGCCTTTCAGCTTCTTACTCAGGCGACAGCAACTTCCAGGCTCATACCGTCACCGTCGGTCAAACCGTGAACAAGGCGGGTTCGAATACTTCAGTCGCATCCTCGTTGAATCCTTCGTATCCCAACCAGATGGTGACCCTTACTGCGATCGTGACCCCGACAACCTCGGGCGTGCCGAGCGGGACGGTTACATTCCTCGATGGCACCACGGTGTTAGGCTCGTCCAACCTGAACAATACAGGCGTAGCGACTTTCTCAACCTCTACCTTAATCGCTGGTTCGCACAATATTACCGGCGCGTATAACGGAGACACGAACTTCAACACCAGCACATCTCCGACTCTGAGTCAGGATGTGCAGGGAGCGCCCACAACCACGGGGATAACCTCGTCGGCCAATCCTGTTGGTCTCGGTCAGATGGTGACCTTTACAGCCTCCGTGACCTCCAGTGACGGCTCGCCGACCGGGACGGTCAATTTCCTGGACGGATCGGCAGTTTTAGGGAGTGCGACTTTGAGTACGGCGGGGATCGCAACCTACTCGACCTCTACCCTGCTGGCTGGTAGCCACAACATCACCGCAGCTTACGGCGGAGACATAGATTTCAACCCGAGCACGTCTCAAGCACTGAGTCAAAGTATCGGCAAGGGTATGAGCGCTACTGGGTTGTCCGCGTCTCACAACCCGGCCAACCTGGGCCAGATGGTCACTTTCACGGCTTCAGTGACATCGCCCGATGGTGTGCCGACGGGGGCAGTGAGCTTCCTCAACGGATCCACCGTTATGGGCAGCGCTAACGTGAACGGCAGCGGCGTAGCGGCCTTTTCTACCGGCTCGCTGAGCAGTGGCAGTCATAGCGTTACCGCGGTTTACAGCGGGGATTCCAATTTCAACGGCAGCACATCCTCGGCTGTGAGCGAAGTAGTCAATGGAGCGCCGGATTTCTCGCTGAGCGCCAGCCCCAGCTCCGCCACTGTGCAACCAGGCAGCTCTGGAACTTTCACCATCACAGCAGACGCACTTAATGGTTTTGACAGCGCTGTGACGCTGGCTTGCGGCTCGGGCGTACCCAATACAGCAAAGTGCGAGTTTACGGCTAACTCAATCACTCCGGCAGTGAGTCCTGCCAGCACAACGCTGACGATTACGACGACCGGGCCTTCGGCCAGGTTGCAGCATCGCCAAAGTACCCTCTATGCAATGTGGTTCATCATGCCAGCCATGTTCCTTGGAACGCTGGGAACCAGCAAAGCCAGACGAAAGAAGCTGCTCCTTGCGGGGCTGATTCTAGTCGTGTGCGTGATGTGTCTCCTCCAGGTGGCGTGCGGTGGAGGTAGCAGCAGTGGTTCAACCGGCCCAGGCTCTGGTTCCAGCGGCACCGCGCCTGGAACTTACACCATCACGATTTCCGGAACATCGGGCGGACTGCAGCATACAACGACAGTCAAGCTGACAGTGCAATAAGAATAAGAAAAATGGCGCCGCTGCCCGCCAGCAGCGGCGCTTCTATTGACCCGATCGTATCTCTCGAATGACCTCCGTAAGAGAGCTGTGCGCAAACGGCGCGGGGGCAAGGGTGAGAACGAGCATCGCCAGGGCAAACACTCCCAGCCAGCGGCGTCCGCCGGTGATCCCCGGCCATTCGGCGACAATCGGGTGACGCATGCCGCTGATGCGCAGAAGAATAGCCCATAGCAGCCAACCTGCCCAGAAGTAGATCGCCATCGGAATCAACGCGAAGATCGTTAACCGGGAGACCGTTTTGTGGGCGCGCGGGGCAAGCGCGAAGACGATGTGTCCGCCGTCAAGTTGTCCTCCCGGCAGAAGATTCAGCGCGGTGGCGAACATGCCCACCCAGGCGGCGATTGCCGTGGGGTGGAGATAAAGCGCACCCGGGCTCGAAGCGCTGGTTTTCAATCCCGCCAGCGGCAGGATATGCCAGGCGACGCTGAAGATCAGGGGGTAGCCTAATTGAATGTCAGATGCAGCGGCAGACGGCGCCATGGCTCGCGAAAGCGGTAACGCGAAAAGGAGCACAGTCACCGCAACGGCAAACCCCGCAATTGGGCCGGCGATTCCGATATCGAATAAAGCGGTGCGCGAGCGAATGGGAGAACGAATGCGAATGAATGCCCCCAGAGTCCCAATTAAAGTTGGCGCCGGAATGAAGAAGGGAAGCGTTACGTAAACCCCGTAATACTTGCAGCACAAGTAATGGCCCATTTCGTGCGCCAGAAGAATCAGCATGAGCGTGGAAGCGAATGGTACCCCCAGCAGCAGCCGCGAGGGTTGCGTGAATGCCCAGCGCATGGGGAAGAACGGAAGGGTATCGTCGCTCAGGGCAAAGGCCGGCTGATTGTTCTGAAAGTTGTATTGCATCCGGGTACCAACGATCAAAGTAGTGAAGATCGTGAGCAGCAGAAGCAGAATGTGCAGCCAGTAGCGCTGTGGGGGTTGAGGCTCATAGACGATCTCGGCAGGGCGGTAATACTCAACGGTCGAGGAAGAAGGTGGGATGATTTCAGACATCAGAGCTTCCGTGCAAATTCAGCGAGAGAAAGGCGAGCCGGGAAGCCCGCGTCGCACCGGATTTCTCAATCGATAGACTGCAACTCCTTGCCCGGCTTAAAGCGGACCGCCTTGCCGGGAGGGATGGATACCTCGGCGCCGGTGCGCGGGTTGCGTCCGATACCGGTCTTGCGAGGCCGGACGTTGAAGACGCCAAAGCCCCGCAGTTCAATGCGGTCGCCTTTGGCCAGCGAGCGCTTCATACTCTCAAAAACGGTCTCAACGGCCAGTTCAGCTTTGGTTTTTGTGATGCCTGTCTTGTTCACCACTTCGTTGATGATGTCGAGCTTAATCACAGAGCGTGTCCTCGCGACCGACTTGTGATAGGTCCACCAAGTTATTGATGCTACGGATGATAGGGGAGATTGTCAACTGCGACCGATGTCCCGTAAGATGACCGCACCAGCCAAGACAGAATTGCGTAATTGGAAAAGCGGGTAATTTTGCCGTTCCACCCGTGCCCAATCGTACTTCAATTGCTAATTTATAAGATCACCCGATTACAGATTTTCCTACTGGGGGCTTCATGCTGAAAAGTGACCGCTGGATCCGCAAGACTGCGCTCGAACATGACATGATCAATCCGTTTTCTGAGAAACAGGTGCGTGAAGGAGTGATCTCTTACGGGCTTTCTTCCTACGGGTACGACTTGCGGGTTGCGGATGAATTCAAGATCTTCACCAACGTCAATTGCACGGTAGTTGATCCGAAGAATTTTGATGAGCGGTCTTTCGTTACCGTCCGCTCGGATGTTTGCATCGTGCCGCCAAATTCCTTTGCCCTGGCGCGCTCGGTGGAATACTTCAAGATTCCGCGAAACATCCTGACCATTTGCGTCGGGAAATCTACGTATGCCCGATGCGGCATCATCGTCAATGTCACTCCATTCGAGCCGGAATGGGAGGGGTTTGTGACGCTGGAGATCTCCAATACCACTCCGTTGCCGGCGAGGATCTACGCTAATGAGGGTTTGTGCCAGATTATTTTCTTCCAGTCGGATGAAGTATGCGAAGTGAGTTATGCCGACCGCAAGGGGAAATATCAATCGCAGAAGGGGATCGTACTGCCGAAGCTATAAGGCGCTGCCATTGGCCATCGTTCGTCGTTCACCGGGGCAGAACTCTACGAAGGCGCCCTCGATTGCTACTTCCTGCTGTTCTCGCCTTCCTTATACATGTACTTGATTGAAGGCTTGTAAATCATGAGGTTGGGAGCGCCGCTGCGGTTGAGTTTGATGCAGGCTTTGTCGTACCACTCGATGACTCCGTGTACCTCCTCGCCGTCCCTGAGGACGATGACCATCGGAGTCTTGGAGGCCATCTGCTTCTGGTAGTAAAAATTTTCGGCGTTGGTCTGCTCGGCCGGCGCGCCCTTGCGGGCCATTCCGCTGCCGCCGTTGTTCCGGTCGTGGTTGCGCTCGCCGCGGTCTGGCCGGTCCTGCCTCTCTGCACGTTCAGAGCGGTCGCGCCGCTCTGCAACCGGCGCGGCGTTGTGGTTGTGGTCGTTACGATTAAAGGAAGGACGAATGAGCTTGCGGTTGGCAAACTCTTCCGGTTCCATCGGCGGAACGGCAGTAATTGAATCAAATCCGTCTTTCATGGCGCCACCTGTCCGAGCACATCTTTTTCACGCAACCACGCGACGCAATTATGGGTTCGAGGATACTAGGGCGTGAACTTTTCCAATACCCTAGCACAGGAACGGGAGGGATGACAATTGTCGAGAGTATCAAGCGTCGTATTTACCCTCCTGTCCAGCTTATGAGCGGAAGGAGATGTCGGCGCCAATCTAGCGCTCGAGACCGACCGCAAATGCATCAAGTGAAAGGGACCGCATGAGGTTCCGCCGCAGACCGCGTTCCACCTCAGCCAGGCCATCGGCGGCGGCCGCGATCCAGGCAAAGTCGGCGGCTTGCGCCAGGCGCTGCAGTTCGGCCTGAATATCGGTATTTCGTACCAGCTCCGGAACGCCCGAATTCAAGAACATCAAGTCTTGCAAAAGCAAGTAAAGGTCGCGTACCAGGTTCTCGATTTTTCCCCGGCCCTCCGGTCCCGAGCGGTAGGTCTCGGTGATCCTGAACAAATCGGAATGATCTCCTGTACGGAGAGCGGAGCCAAGGACGGCGAGTGCGTGCGAGCGTGCGGCCGTATAAGCCGCAAGATTGAAGGTAACTGCCCGTCCGACCGCTCCCTCAGAGAGCCGGGCTGCCAAGGCGCGTTGGCCTCCGTTCCACTCGGGCCGGCGCTTGGCGAGTAGGTTTTCGATTTCCTTCAAGGGCACCTGGGCCAGCGAGGTTTGCATGGATCGTGAACGGATAGTGGGCAGCAGCTCACCTGGGTTTTCGGTCAACAGAAAGATGGTTGCGAACTCTGGCGGCTCTTCGAGCACTTTGAGCAGGGAATTGGCGGCTTCCTTCATGAACGCGGAAGCGGTGAATATATATACGCGCTCGCGGGCTTCCGCGGGACGGAAGTAGATGGTGTCGATGACCCGGCGTACCTGGTCCACTTTGATCATCATTTGCGGAGGATCAGGCGGAATGACTAAGACGTCGGGATGAGTCTGGACAAACAGCCGAGTTTCCTTCCTGTCGGTCTCACGCAGGTTTTCACGCGCTTCGAGAGCTTCGGCGTAACGAGCATCCAGATCTTCGGCCAAGGCAATGCGGATACAATTCGAACATTTACCGCAGAAATCAGAGAGATCGCTGGCTGGCGCGGCAAGGCAATTCATGGCTCTGGTCAGCATCAAAACCAGCGTGTACTTGCCAGAGCCCGCCGGTCCCGAGAGCATGACCGACTGGGGAAGACGGTTATGCGCCAGCATCTCGCGAAGGCGTCGGACGACTTCGGCGTTCCCGTTGAATTCAGAGAAAGGCATAGGCTATGTGGTCTTTGCCAATTTCAGCTTGCGACGCACGATCTCGACAATCTGCCGGTGCGTAGCTTCGACCGTGCCTCGCGCGTTGACCACCGAAACCCGCTCCGGCTCGCGCTCGGCTAATGCCAGATAGGCCTCACGCACACGGCCAAAAAAAGCGCGACTCTCCTGTTCGAAGCGGTTTTCGTCGCGCTGCCCGCGGCCGTTTTTCGCAGCCCGATGCTGGTTGCGACGGCGCGCGCGCTCCACGCTGGCGGCAACATCAGAATCCATGAGGATCGTGAGGTCGGGCTGAAGACCGCCGCCCAGGATGCGGTGAAGGGACAACACCGCCTCGGTGCCGAGCTTGCGGCCGCCGCCTTGATAGGCCTCGGTAGAATCCGTAAAGCGATCGCAGAGGACGATCTTGCCGTCGGCCAGTGCCGGCTGAATCACCTCCTTGATGTGCTGAGCGCGCGAGGCGAACATCAGGGCGAGTTCTGCAAGCGGCGCAAGTCCGTACGTGCGGGTATCGAGCAAGAGCTGGCGCATTCTTTCGCCGCTCTCGGTGCCACCGGGTTCACGGGTCACGACCAGATGTTTTCCTTGCGCGCGCAACGCACGGGCTAGTTTTTCCATCTGAGTGCTTTTGCCGCATCCATCCAGGCCTTCGAAAGTGATGAACTTGCCGCGCGCCGGAGACACGAAAAAATCATAGCACCCGGAAAGGCCAGTGATGTTTCTGCGGGGCGCAGCCGGCAGCCACACGGTGAATCTCGGCTATTTTGTCGTTTTAGGTTCGGATTGCGAACATGACGATGCACAACTGCGGCTGGTATATTCGGGAAACGAGCGCAATCGAGCCAACAGATCCCTTCAGCCAGTCCAAGGAGCCTCTCACATGACCTTGTCTTCCCGTCGCATGGCTACAGCCGTGCTTATGTTTGCCGCCAGCACCCTCCTAAACGCGCAATCGTTATCTTCACAGATGCCGATCACGGTTGCAGTAGACGCGAGCGACGCCCCGCGCAAGATTTTCCACTCGAAGATGACTTTTCCGGCAACACCGGGAACCATGACGTTTTACTATCCGAAGTGGATTCCCGGCGAACATGGGCCGACCGGGCCGATCCAGGACTTGGCGGGCCTGACGTTCACGGGCGATGGACAATCCTTGAAGTGGCGGCGCGATCTGCTCGATGGCTGGACGTTTCATGTGGAAGTTCCGGCCGGAATTTCTATGGTCGAGGCGTCGCTGGATTTTGTTTCGCCTGCTGGATCGGTGGAAGGCATATATACCGGAGGCGCTTCTGCGACTGACAAGATGGCGGTGATCAGTTGGAACACTCTGCTCATTTATCCGGCAGGCCAGACAACCGACGCACTCACCTACGCCGCGAGTCTCCACCTTCCCAGCGGTTGGAAATTCGGCACTTCTCTTGCTATCGAGCGGCAAGCGGGAGCCGATCTCAAGTTCAAACCGGTGTCGTTGACCATGCTGGTGGACTCGCCTGTGATCACCGGCGAGTATTTTGCCGTAGTGCCGTTATCCGACAATCCTCCTCAGGAGATGGATATCGCTTCCGACAGCGCGGCGGCACTGGAAGCGCCGCCGGAAGTATTCGAGAAGTATAAAAAGCTGGCCGACCAGGCGAAGAAGCTTTTCGGTGCGCAACATTTTCGCGATTACCACTTTCTTTACAGCCTGAGCGATCATGTGGCGCACTTTGGGCTTGAGCATCATGAATCGGATGACAGCCGGATTGGCGAGCGCGGCCTGGTGGATTCGGAGGAGCGGCTGCTGGCGGCGGGTTTGCTGCCGCATGAGTATGTCCATTCGTGGAATGGCAAGTATCGGCGGCCGGCGGACCTTACGACGCCGGATTTTGAAAAGCCGATGGAGACGGACCTGCTCTGGGTTTACGAAGGCCTGACCTCATATCTCGGGGACGTACTCAGCGCGCGGAGCGGTCTACGCACGCCGACGGAGTTACGAGATTATTGGGCAGTCATCGCCGCCGACCTCGACCATACCCCAGGGCGCACTTGGCGCAGCTTGCAGGATACCGCGGACGGCGTTCCCGCCATGCAGGGAGCGCCGCGTCAGTGGGAATCATGGCGACGTGACCTGGATTACTATGACGAGGATGTTCTGAACTGGCTCTGGGTAGACACGATCATTCGACAGCAGACTGAGGGCAAGAAGTCCATGGACGATTTCTGCCATCTGTTTCATGGCGGCCAGGGAGGTACACCAGAAGTAAAAACCTATACCTTCGACGACATAGTCAACACCTTAAACCAGGTTGCAGCGTATGATTGGCGCGGGTTTTGGACAGAGAGGTTGCAAAATCACGGGGCGAACGCTCCGCTCACCGGATTTGAGAACAGCGGCTGGAAGCTGGTGTATGACGATACTCCCTCCGAACTGGTCCGGGCGCAGGAACGCGATCGCGAGGGTATGAACGCGGCATCTTCGATTGGTCTCTGGCTGCACGACGATGGCCGGGTTATGGATACCATCGAAGGGATGCCGGCGGCGAAGGCGGGAATCGGGCCGGGCATGAAACTGATCGCGGTGAATGGGCGGCGATTCTCGCCAGAGATTTTGCGCGATGCTTTGAAGCAAGGCAAAATCAGCTCGCAGCCGCTTGAGCTGCTGATCGAAAACACTGAATACTTCAAATCCTATAAACTTGACTATCATGATGGAGAAAAATATCCCCATCTCACGCCGTCATTGACGAAGCCGGACATGTTGGGCGAGATCATCAAGCCGAAATAACAGCATTGGGCCTTCACCGGATGAGTTGACGGCTTGTCGCCAACGTCACTCCCCTTTTGTGCCATTGATCCTTTCCAGCCCCGCTTAATACACTTGCTTTTCTCCCATCCCCTGCGTGCGGCACGCGCAAGCCCGGAACGTCTAGAGCCGCTATCCAAGATCAGGAGGAATCTCAATGTACAAGCAAGGCTTGAAGATTGGTTCAGCGGCGATGGTTGTTTTCGCTGGGTTGGCTTTGTGTGTTTCCTCAAGTGCTGCTCAACCGGCGACGGCGACTTTGGGCAGCGTGGCAAGCGCGACGGCCAATGAAGTCGCGGTTCCCAGCGGCAGTTATTCGAACGTTGTCACGTTGACTTTGCCGAAAGGAAATTACCTGGTGTGGGGCATACTCGGCGGAACGGACGGTGCAACCGTGAACTGCAACGTGGTGAACGGGGCTTACCACATGTTCGACTTCACCGGGCTCGGTGAAGCATCATTTGTTGCTGGCGTGGCTCAGCTCTCCGCTACCACGACCCTCGACCTGAGCTGCGAAACGGACCAATCGGGTGTCACGATGACCTTTGCCCAGTTGCAGGCGCAGCAAGTCGGCGCGATCAAAGGCACCGTCAACCACCTGTGAGTTGGTGCGCCGCTTTCTAGGCAGTTACACCAGAGAACAGATCAGTTTCCAGTCCGGATGGTCCTGGAACCACACTGGCGACGAGATGAAACATTTCTCGCCGTCCCCGTTTGCGCACATGCGATTCAAATAGGGGCCACAGGGGGGCTTGGCTGGTGTGCGCCTTGAAGGCGTTGATCTTCGTTTCGAGATAATCGCCAATCTCGATGATAGCCGTTATCGGAGGTGAGGTAACTGGTTCGCGATCGGGCAAGACGAAGTCGGCGGTGGCGTAGTAGAGCTTCTGCGTGCGATGCGGTTGCGGGCCCGTATCGGACCCGCCGGGTTGACGAGTCGCACGTCCTGCCCAGTGGAATGCCAGGGTGCCGAAGACGGAGGCCATGGAGTGGTCGCGGTGGCCAGTGACTCCGCCCTCCGGGCCGAACGTGATTACAACCTGAGGCTGGAATTCGCGGACGTGTCGAGTCAAATCCGCAACTACCTGCTGCACCTCCTGATGGTGGAGTTGGCCGTCGGGATAATCCAGGATCACTGGTCGTGAAATCTTAAGAATGTCGCACGAAGCGGCAAATTCTTTGCGGCGCATCGCAGCCAGTTCCTCATCACTGTGAGTGCCGCCCCTGTGGGTTCCGGCTTGGCCAGGTGTTAGGCAGACTACGCAGGTTTCCACGCCGCGCTCGCGGTAGAGAGAGAGCGACCCGCCAAATCCGCCCGCTTCATCGTCCGGATGAGCGGTAATGCACATCAAACGAAGCATGAGTTTCATTGTATCGGACACTGAGTTGCAACCTTCCGCGCTAATTGTGCAAGGTCTTGCAACGGAGCCGACGCCTGGGGGGAAGCTCTTCCGAAATGGAGCGATCCGTACTAAGATATCCCCCCAGATGCGGCGCTATTGAGTCGTGCTGCGAATTTGTCGCGTTTTCGACCTTATTCCCCGCGGGAGAAAACAGTGCACGTTCTGGTGACAACGGACACGCTGGGCGGTGTTTGGACCTACACCCGCGAGCTCATAACTGGCCTTGTCACGCGCGGTGTGAGAGTGACCCTCGTCAGCTTTGGCGACATTCCCTTGCCGGAACAGACTTCGTGGATGGACGGCCTCTACGGCCTGGAGTACAGGCCAACTGCGTTCCGGCTGGACTGGATGCAGGATGGCGAGCGGGATTTCAAGGATGCGTCCGCATATCTGACTGCGCTGGTCAAGGAACTTAAGCCGGACCTCCTCCATATGAACCAATTGTGCTATGGCAGCCTGCCCGTAGCCACTCCCCGGGTCATCGTCGCGCATGGAGACTTGATCAGTTGGTGGAAGGCGGTTCACGGCCACGAGCCGAAGGACAGTAACTGGGTGCGATGGTATCGCGCGGCAGTGAAAGAAGGTGTGTCAAAGGCGACGGTAGTGGTTGCCCCTTCCGTATGGATGCTCGATACCGTGCGATCGTGCTATGCGCGTCCGCAGCGCGACGCGGTCATTTATAACGGAAGAAATCCAATCTTTTTCAATCCCTACGTCAACAAAGAGAATTCCGTGCTTGCCGTGGGCCGGCTTGTCGATGCCGGCAAGCAGGTGAATCTACTGACCCAACAAAGGCACGCAGTCCCGGTTTGCATCGTGGGGGCGGACATGCCCATGCAGGTACCCAAGATTCCGATCCGCGCGGATGTGAAGGTCGCGGTGGAAGGGAATTCGGTCGCGTTGCGCGGTCCGCAAACGGAGGCACAGATGCGCTTGCTGTACAGCCGCGCGGCGGTGTATGCGGCGACTTCGCGTTATGAGCCGTTCGGTATGGATGCGCTTGAGGCTGCGTTCTCGCGCTGCGCCATCATTGCGAACGATATTCCTACTTACCGCGAGATCTGGGGGGATGCGGCGGTATATTTTTCTCCCAATGACTCAGCCAGCCTGGCAAGCGTAATCCAGCGTTTGGGCGAGCAGCGCGACTTGTGCCGCGGATATGCCAACCGTGCCTTCCAGAGAGCACGCGAGTGTTTCACGGCCAAGCGCATGGTTGATGAATACCAGCAACTCTATTCCGGTCTGCTGGGTGCGCGCTCCGCGGCAGCTTAAGCTAGGCGCGGCTGCGCGAAGCTGCTATCTTCATATCCATAAACTCATTTTAGGTTCTGGAGGAGTTGTGAGCGTGAAGATCACCGTGCGACCAAATGGCCCATATCGCGTAGAAGCCCCTGAAGGATCCATCGAACTGGTGGACGCGAACGGCAACCAATACGACCTGACCGGAAAACCGGCGTTTTCGCTCTGCCGCTGCGGAGGCTCGGTCAACAAACCTTTTTGCGACGGTACTCATAGCAAGATTGGTTTTCAGGGCGCAGAATCAGCGGTGAAGAACGCGGAAGGCTAGCAGGAAGCTTTGGTTGCGGGAGGATCTCCCTTGCGCAATTCCGAAAATGAGAGTCCTGATTTCTCCGATAAAGAATTGGGCATGGACCGGCAGATCACCCGGCGTGATTTTCTGAACGGTTTTGCGCTGACGGTCGGAGCGTCTCTTCTGCCGCGCGACCTGCTGGAACAGTTGGATGCTTCAAGCGAACGGCAGAACTCCGCCGGCTATTACCCGCCTGCTTTGACGGGCTTGCGGGGAAGCCACCCCGGCTCGTTCGAAGTAGCCCATAGCCTGCGTGACGGTACGTTCTGGGCAAATGCGGGCACCCCGGTTGACACAGGAGAAACTTACGATCTGGTCATCGTTGGCGGAGGCATCAGCGGGCTTTCGGCAGCCCATTTTTTCAGAAAATCCGCCGGCCAAAACGCCCGTGTACTCATCCTCGAAGATCATGATGATTTCGGCGGGCACGCCAAGCGCAACGAATTTTCTGCCGGCAACCGAAAGCTTTTGGGGTTCGGTGGCACGTTCTCCATTGAGAGCCCCGAGCCCTACAGCGCGGTGGCCAAAGGGCTCATCGAAGAATTGGGCATTAACGTGCCTGCCTATCGTCAATATGTCGAGCGACACTTTTATCGTTCTTTTGGGTTGCGGCCCAAGATCTTCTTCGACAAAGAGACATTCGGATCGGACAAGCTGGTAGTGAATCCCGAGCCTCGCTTCAATGACGACAACAAAGAGTGGAAGGCTTCCAGCACCGGAACGTTCAGGCAGTTTCTCAAAGAAGCTCCGTTATCTGCTCAGGCAAAGAAAGACCTGCGGCGGCTCTATACCGAGAAAAAAGATTACATGCCGGGCTTGAGCGATGAAAAGAAGAAAGCCCGGCTGGCGCGCATGAGCTACGCGAGCTACCTCACCGATGTGGCGAAGGTGAGCGGGCAGCTTGTGCAACTTTTCCAGGCTTACCCGCAGCCGTTGTTTGGCGTGGGCATTGATGCGGTTTCGGCGCAGGATGCGTGGGGGATGGGAACTCCGGGATTCGATTGCCTTAGGCTCAATGGCCAGCCGGGCAAGGGGATGAATCGTGATGCCATTCCCAATAAAGAAGCCGAGAAATACTTCTTTCACTTTCCCGATGGCAATGCTTCGATTGCGCGGCTGCTGGTGCGAAAGCTGATTCCTGAGGCGATTCCGGGTAATTCCTGGACGGATATTGTCGAAGCGCATGCGGATTATTCCAAGTTGGATCAGGCGTCTTCACCGGTGCGCATCCGGCTGAACAGCACGGCGGTACGAGTGAAGCATTTGGGAGACGCGGACACAGCGAAGGAAGTCGAAGTCTCTTACTCCACGCAGGGGAAGACTTATAGCGTGCGCGCGGCCAAGTGCATTCTGGCGTGTTGGCACGTTGTGATTCCTTACATTTGCGATGAGCTGCCGCAGAAGCAGAAACGGGCGCTTTATTCTGCGGCGAAGGTTCCCTTGCTTTATACGAACGTGGCGCTGAGCAACTGGATGGCCTTTCAGAAGCTCGGTGCGAACGCCGTGTATGCGCCGGGAATGTACCACACATTTTTCAATCTTGATCTTCCCGTGAGCATTGGGGGCTATGAATGCTCGCGCCGGCCGGAAGAGCCGGTTGTGGTCCACATGATGAAGACGCCGTGCCAGCCCGGTTTGCCGGCGCGCGATCAGCATGTGGCCGGACGGACCGAAATTTACAACACGACTTTTGAGACCATGGAGCACAATATTCGCGAGCAGTTGGCGCGTGTGTTGGGGCCAGGTGGGTTCGATCCGGCGCGTGATATCACGGCGATAACTGTCAACCGCTGGCCGCACGGCTATGCCTACGAGTACAACTCGCTGTGGGACAAGTTCTGGCTGGAAGGCGGCGAGTTGCCCTGCGAGGTCGCGCGCAAGCCATTTGGGCGGATTGCCATCGCCAACGCCGACGCCGACGCATACGCGTATACGGATTGCGCGATCGACCAGGCGTGGCGAGCGGTAGGCGAGATTGTGAAGAGCTAATCTTCCGACATGCGTACGAAGGAGATGAACATCGCACCGGCGAGGGCGCCCCGCGCCCACATTGTTCAGTGGATCGTCTTCGTCTTCCTCGACATGTAATCCATGAGCAGATATTGTCCGAGGGTGTAAGGCGTGGTGAAATAAGCCTTGCCGCGGCACATTTCGGTGACTTTCTGCACGAACTGCACCAGGCCATAATCGGAGGTGAGCATGAAGGTGTTGATCATGACTCCGGCGCGTTTGCATTTTGAAACTTCTTCGAGGGTCTGGCTGACGACGAGCGGGTCAAGTCCGAAGGCGTTCTTATAGATGCGGCCGTCTTCCAAGGTAAGCGCCGAGGGCTTACCGTCGGTGATCATGACGATCTGCTTCATGTCCTTTCTTTGGCGCTGCAAAATTCTCTGTGCCAGGCGCAAGCCTTCGCGAGTGTTGGTGTAATAGGGGCCGACTTTCACTCGGGCAAGCTGCGAGAGCGGAACTTCTTCGGCAGAATCGTGAAACAAGATCAAAGAAAGAGAATCGCCGGGATATTGCGTGCGAATGAGGTGCGAGAGCGCCATGGCGACTTTTTTTGCCGGAGTGAAACGGTCTTCCCCGTAGAGGATCATGGAGTGCGAGCAGTCGAGCATGAGCACGGTGGCGCATGAGGATTGATACTCGCACTGATGCACCTGCAAGTCGGAATATTCGATGTTAAGAGGAAGCGCCAGGCCATCGCGTTGTATTGCGCTGGAGAGTGTGGCGGTGATGTCGAGGTTGAGCACGTCGCCAAATTCGTATTGCCGGGATGCGCCGCTGGCCTCTATACCGGTAGCCAGGTCGCGCGTGTCGTGACGACCAAAGCTGGATTTGCCCAGTGAACCCATGAGATCGCGCAGGGTTTTGAAGCCGAGGAAATCGAGGCTCTTGTCAGTGATTTCAAATTTTGCCTGCGGCTGCGCTTCGCCGGTCTGCCCGCCGACGCTGGACTGCCGCGACGGGTCATGAGGCTCGTCAATGCTGATGTAATCCTCCTGCTGCATGCGCTCAATGAGCTTTTCGATGAGTTCGTCGAACGCGCCATCCATCATCATTTGTTCGAGCTGGGCGCGGGTCTGGTCGTCGAGGAAATTGCCGTCGAGCAGGGCTTGTTCGATGGCACGGCGCAAGTCGTCGAGGGTCTGCTCGCGGTCGAAATCGTCGTAGTAATAATTCTGAAAGCCGCTTTGCAGGAGATAGTCGGAGAGCGCGCTGAGCAGGTCCTGCAGGCTCATTTCATCGGCGGGATTGGGAACGTATTTGCTGTAGCGGATGCGCTTCATAAAACCGTCGTTGGCCGTTCGTCGTTGGCTGGTCGCTAAGGCGCTTGGCCACGACCAATGGTCAATTGCTAATTAAACGACCTTCTCGTGCGATAAGGTTGATCCTCGCGCTCGAGCGGAGTTTCTACAGGTTTCGATTGCTTTTCCCCCGCCCTAAAAACGCGCTCTTCGCTGCGGCCGATGCGCTTGTGAGCGTGCAGACCTTCGAGGACGAACTCCGCGGCGGATACCTGAGTCTCGGGTTTGTCCTTCGGGCCGACGTTGAGTTTGACCAGCTTTTCCATCAGGCCCTGAATGCCCCGCAGCGATTGCAGCGCTTCGGACGATCCGGCGGTGTCGGCGAGTTGGATTTCACCGCCAATATCGAACCACTGCACGACCTGCTGCATATCCGTGCCCTTGAAGTAATTGTCGTAGGTCTTGGCGACGGCGTTGCGAATCAGTTCGCGGGCAACGAAATCAGCGCCTTTCATTTCGCCCTCGTATTCGAGCTCAAGCTTGCCGGTGATTGCGGGCATGGCGGCATAAACATCGCCGATGCGAGGCACGACAAGCTTTTCGTGATATCGGATGGCGCGGCGTTCCGCGTTGGAGATTACGTTTTCCATGCAAGAGATGGGCAGGCGCTGGCTCACCCCGGAGCGCTTGTCGATTTTCTTGTCCTCACGGGCGGAAAAGGCGATACGTTCGATGACTTCCTGCACGTATTTCGGAACGTGCAGTTCGTACCCGTCGCGGCGGGTCCAGGCTTCCTGAGCAGTGATGGTGATGCCTTCTTCAACGGTGGCGGGATAATGGGTTCGAATTTCGGATCCAATGCGATCTTTAAGCGGAGTGATGATCTTGCCGCGGGCGGTGTAATCTTCCGGGTTGGCGCTGAAGACCAGAGCCAGATCGAGGGGAAGGCGGATGGGATAGCCCTTAATCTGAACGTCGCCTTCCTGCATGATGTTAAAAAGGCCCACCTGAATTTTGCCCGCCAAATCTGGCAGTTCATTAATGGCGAAGATGCCGCGATTGGCGCGGGGAAGCAGGCCGTAATGTACGGTAAATTCGCTGCTGAGTTCATGTCCCCCGCGGGCAGCCTTGATGGGATCGATGTCGCCGATGAGATCGGCAATGGTTACGTCCGGGGTTGCAAGTTTCTCGACATAGCGTTCCTCGGGAGTCAGATAGGCAATCGGAGTGTCGTCAGCAAGGCGAACGACAGCCTCGCGGCAGTGCCGGCAAATCGGATCGTAAGGGTTGTCGTGGATTTCGCAGCCGGCAATGTACGGCAGGTGCGGGTCGAGCAGGGAAGTAAGGGCGCGCAGGATGCGACTCTTGGCCTGGCCGCGCAAGCCCAGCAGAATGAAATTATGACGGGAAAGGATTGCATTGATGATTTGTGGGACAACCGTATCGTCGTAACCGACGACGCCGGGAAATATCGCCGAGCCGCTTTGAATTTTAGCGATTAGGTTCTCGCGTAATTCGTCCTTGACGCGGCGGTTGCGTAATCGTTCTTCGGAAAATGGACTGCGGCGAAGTTCGCCGAGAATCCGTGGAAAACTCATGAAAAACCCCCGAGGAGTACAGCTTCTGGGAGTTGATTATACGCCGCGTGGAATCAGACGGCATGGCCGTTCCCGCCCGCCTTGCGCCGGATCTCAACCGTGCGGCGGAGAGAAGGGAGGATTGTCTCGAAGAACGAGATGACGGCTTGCAGACGTTCCGGTTCCGACCTCATTCCAAGCAGGGTCTGCTTGAAATCCAGGTCCAGAGGCAGCGGACCAGCCAGCATAAAGGAAAGTGACTCGGTAGCTTCTTTCACATCGACCGGGCTTGCTCCGGCGAGCGACAGCATTTCGGAATGCAACTGCAACGCGCGTACGCGCTCTTCGGCCGAACTGGTGCCGGGTTGATCATGCAGATAGACGACTTCGCCTTGCAGAAAACTACGTTCCTGGGTGATCTGCATGACTTCAAAGCGCTGCCGGCCCTGGGTAATGATGTCCATGCGGCCGTCGGGATAGGTCTTGGCAACGCTGAGAATCTCCGCCGTACAACCAATTTCGGCAATGCCATTTCCTTGCGCGCGCAGGACGCCAAAAACTTTCTTCTCTTCCAGGCATTCAGCGATCATTTCCCGATAACGCGGTTCAAAAATGTGCAGGGGCAGGGGAGCAGTGGGCAGCAGGACTAGGTCCAAGGGGAACAAGGGCAGAAGCATCGCGAAAGCAGGGACCTCCCGGGCCCTCGGCTGGAAGCGCACGTGTATTCTATGGATTGTACGCGTATCTGCCGCCTGCCGATGCCAAACGACGATGCAAATCTCTCCGGAAGAGTGGTAGTGGTCACTGGCTCCTCGATGGGCATCGGCGAGGCCCTCGCGAAGATCTTCGCTGATCACGGCGCTAAAGTCGTCTTGCTTTCGCGGGATGCGAATCGGGCTGAGAGCGCGAGGCAACGTATGGGCCATGTTGAGAGAACCATCGCTTTTTCCTGCGATGTGCGCAACCGCGAAGAAATCGATCGTGTCGTGGGGCTGACACTCCATCATTTTGGCCGTATCGACGTCTGGATCAATAATGCTGGCCATGGAATTTTGGATTCAATCGAACAAGTCGACATCGCGGCCTGTCGCGAAACCTTCAATACCAACTTCTTCGGTGCGCTGGAGGCAATGCAGGCAGTGATTCCTGTGATGAAACAGCAAGGGTCTGGATCGATCATCAATATTTCGAGCGTCGCGGGACACATTCCTCTTCCTTTTCATGCGATTTATAGCGGGACGAAGTTCGCTCTGAATGCCATTGGCAAGGCGGGACGAGTCGAGCTAAGGAAATACGGAATCAATGTGCTGACCGTGTGCCCCGGATACGTTCAGACTGATTTTCGGGCGAACGCGCTCAAAGGCACCGAGCAAAAACAGGTTCGTCCGAAGCAGGCGCGTGGCATCAGCGCGCAGCGCGTAGCGAGAGCCGTGCTGCAGGGACACCTACAAGGTAAGAGGGAAGTGATCGTGCCCTGGACTATGCACTTCGTGGTCAAACTCTACCAACTGTTTCCGGGGCTGATCGAGTGGGCGATGATGCGGATGGCAGGAGACCAGTGAGCGCTTGACCACAGCGACACAGAGGCACAGAGAAAAAGCAAAACAAAAAAGACAAGACGCAAAGCCGCTATTGTCCGTTTCCGGCGGCGGCTGCGCCTTCGAGTACGATGTTTACCTCGCTGCCTTTGCCGGCTCCGACGATCTGGGCTGCCGCCGCGCGGTTGGCGGCGATTTCCAGATAACCCATGCTTCCTATGATCCCGAACACTTCATTTGGAGTACCCTCGGCGTAGTTGCTGTTGATGACTGTGATCTCGCGTCTACCCACGACAATCTTAAACGCCGGCGGCGTGGCCTGAAACAGGGCGGGAACGTCTTCGGGGCTAATGTTAGTGACCAGGTTCCCAAAGCGGTCCACCTTCAAGACCACGCCGCGGACAGTATGCGCGTCAATCGGTTTTGGCCTGGGAGCGTTAAAGCGAACGAAGTCGGTAACCTCATCGCCGAACTTGCCGGGATCTACGGATTTGGCTAAGTAAGCGGCGACTGGAGCGAAGATATCGCGTCCATGGAAAGTGTTGCTGAGCGGTTGGCGGAAATAATGCTCGGCCGTGACATGGTGGACATGCAACCGCTCCTCGCGGCCGTAAACCAGAGAGAAAATGCCGTTGTCGGGGCCGACGAAATTGTAGGCCTCCGTACCGGCGATGATCGGGCGCCTCGCCGTGCCGACTCCAGGATCCACGACCACAAGGTGCACGGTCCCGGACGGGAAGTATGAGTAAGCCTGGGCTATGGTCAAAGCGCCGTCAAGCACATCGAAAGGCTGTACGGAATGAGAAATGTCTATGATTTCCGCCTCAGGAACGATGTCGAGGATCACACCCTTCATGGTTCCTACGAAGTGGTCTGCCACTCCAAAATCCGTCGTTAAGGTAATGATGGGTCGGTTCAAAGCAGGCGCCTCGAATACAGATTCACGCACACATGGGGCAACGACGAAAGTAACGCGCCAATGCTGAGCGAGTCAAGGTACGAAGGTAATTGGCGCGATAAATTCGTCAGCGGAAGAGGCGATGCCAGAGGATCGCGGCTGCCAGGATAACGAAACCGGCCGTCGTTAGGATCACTCGTACCCTGCCAGCATTTCGTTGGAAATCGTTCATTTCCGTATGATACACCGGTCGCTTCCCGCGCCAGCTCGAAAGCGGAAGAATCATCGTCCTGCCGTTTGGGCCTTTCGCGACTGCAAGTTGGAATTCTGCGGTGGTGGGATGCCAACACAAACCGCGCCTGAAATCGCGCCCCGCAGCAGGAAGTTGCGCAGCCGGGCCAGAATGACGTTACTCACCCGTTGCCCTTTGGCAACTAGCAGCATGCCGCTGAACGAGCACACATCCTCATGCAGGACCATGCCACATTCCAGGTCCGAAATCGAACAGATCCGGGTTTCCGCAGGGATGCCAGCCTCAAGCTCCGAAAGGGCGTTGACCACAGGAAGTGCAAACTCATCGGGGTGCTGGCACAGGCAGCGAAAGGATTCATCGTGACTGTTGCCAGCCATCAGCAAACGGTCATAGGCGATCGCGACCCTTAGCATCTGGGCGCCCAGGGTGACCGCATCGGGGCGGCCGGTCTCCCAGGATGGCGAAACTGTGCTTTGCCGCCCGATCATATGGGCCACGGCCTCGAGGCGGGGAATGTTGGACAACAGCTGTTCCGCCGCCGCGGGATGCCCGGCGTAGCGCTCCAGTTCATCCGCCGCCAACGGTTTTCCTGCATAAACCGCCGCCAGCGTATCGTTGTCCAGGGTCAGGCACCCAAGCTGGGACATCATCGCGGCCAGTTCATATTGCCAGGGTGAGCTCGGCTCTAACCGGTCTGTCATGCACCGCACATACCTGGCTATCCTTTCGCCGCAGCTGAGCGCGGCCGGATTGGCAAGCGCCAGCATTTCTGTTAATACGCAAACGCTGCCGTGCAGCGTTTTTTCAAGCAGTTCCTTCTCCGCGATAACCAGCCGGTGTTGCAGCAATCCGGCAGTCAGCGCCTTGGCCAGGACCTCTTTTTCACAAGGCTTGGTGAGAAAACGGAAGATTGCTCCCTGGTTCACGGCGTCGATCGCACTTTGCATGTCTGCATAACCAGTCAACGCGATACGCACCGAGTCGGAACTCACGCTGCGCACCCGCGAGAGAAATTGGACCCCGTCCATTTCTGGCATACGGATGTCCGAGACAATCACCGCGTAGGGAGTCTCGCGATGGCCGCCAATAAGAGCCAGTGCGTCTCCAGCTCCACAGGCTGTGGTCAACCACGAATTCTTTGGAGAGAAGTCGCCGGTAGCCCTCAAGCACGCCGGGCTCATCATCCACGAAAAGGATCCCGTCACTCAAGCGATGGTCACGGATGCTCTGGTCAGTCATTTGTCCGGTGCTACTCCCTGGCCGTCAAATGCAGGCCCAGATCGGGAAAGGCCGCATGTTTTGACTGAGTATCCTGCACAGAAACTGCTACCTTGCCGGCAATTGTGCCCCGGTCGCGAAAAGTCTTGAGTTTAAGGATGAGCGGCATCGTGACATCCTGCCCCTTTGCCACCACCAGTTGTCCGGAATGCGTCCGGACATCACTTTCGAGCTGCATCCCTGCCGAAAGCTCATCAATAGAGCACTCGAGGCGCACACGAGCGTCCGCATAAGGATCTACCTCGGCGAGGGCTTCGAAGATCCTTCGGTCGAGATCCTTGAATTGTCGCGACAGAAGATGCACAGCCTCAGTTCTTGAATTGTTCTGGACCAGCAGTTTGTCGAAAGCTAGCGTAACCCGGAGGAGTTCAGCTCCGAGCCACATGGCTTCCATTTTCTGATCTGCCACGCTGCCATCCACCGTTGCGCCCTCATTCTGGTGAGCGATCATCCAGGCCACCTGCTCCATCCGCGGGACCTTTCGCAAAAGATCGGACGCGATCATAGGATGGGTGTCATAGAGTGCCTGCTGCCTGGGGGACAACTTGCGCCCCGCATGAACGGCTTCTATCGTGTCTGGGTCTACACTGACACAACCTAGTTGTGACATCATGGCTGCCACTTCGAACTTCCACGAATCGGTTAAGGAGAGCTTCCGCAGAATATGGGACATGTAACGCCGCAGCCGCTCAGCGCGGCTAAAGGCAGCAGGATTCACCAGGCTGAGCACTTCGATCAGGACCTGTATGATGCCGCGCAGGGTATTTTCCAAAAGTTCCTTTTCCGCGTGAAGCAGCCGGTACTGCTCGAGGCCGGCACTCAGAGTCGAGCACAAGTCTTCTCTGCTACAGGGTTTGGTGAGAAAGCGGAAGACATTGCCGCGGTTCACCGCAGTAACCGCGGTTTGAATGTCGGCGTTCCCGGTCAGGATGATGCGAATCGTGTTCGGGGAAATGGCCTTCACGCGAGTTAGAAGTTCAATGCCATCCATCTGCGGCATGTGCATGTCGGAGACGACGATCGCATATGGCCCATTGGTTTGCAGCGCAATCAGCGCTCCCGGGCCCCCAACCGCGGTATCAACCTTCAGATCGTGGTGCAGCAGACGCTGGTAGCCCAGAAGCACCGCAGGTTCATCGTCTACGAACAGGATTCTTTCGGTCATGATGCCGCCCCCGTGCTGCTCTGCGCGCAGAATTTGCTTCGCCACAGCTTCTCGCGCTCGGCGCACCCGATTTCGGTGAGGAAGTCCAGGTTGACGGCGGAGTGGTCGCACAGCCGGGAGGAACTGGCTTCGTCGTGATACGCGCTGGCGGCGTGTACGGCCGCCACAGCAGAGAATTTCGAAGCCGAACTTTCGCGGGGGTTGTGGTGCCAGGCAATTGCTTCAACGATGGTGCTCGGCAGACCCCATAGTCCGAAAAGATACGCTGCGACCTGGGGATGGCTGCAGCCGAGAGTTGCGCCCTCCACGGCATAGAGTTCCTCGCCGGTTTCTTGCCGATGGCTTAATACTCGCTGATACTCCTCGCCCAACACGGAAGCCAGAATCAGCTTTCCACTGTCGTGCAAAAGGCCGGCGGTAAACGCATCTCGGCGGCCCGTTGTCCGGCGCTCTCGAGCAGAGCTATTCTTCGGGCGTAGTTGCTCACTGCAAGGCTGTGCTCCCACATATACGTCGTATCCTCGGCGGTCAGTACGGAACTGGTAAAGCTCTCAAAGGCATGGGCGGTCAACACCAATGCCCGCAAGGTGTCGAGGCCCAGCAGTTTCACCGCATGAGAGGCGCGGGAGATCTCACAGCGCGGCCCAAAGAACGCCGAGTTTGCCAGCTTCAGAATCTTGGCAGTCATGGCCATATCGGTCTCAATGAGCTGGTCTATCTTTTTCAGGTCCGGTTCGGAAGCGTTCAATTCTTTGGTGAGCTGCAAATAAACGCGGGGCAAGCTGGGCAGGCGGTCCAGCTTGGAGACCAATTGCCGAAGCTGCGGATTTTGCAACAAATCTTTAAGAGCGAACGCCTGGGCCAGGCGAGATTTCAGTTCCTCTCCTTCGCATGGCTTGGAAATTAGCTGGTGAGTGGGATTGATGGAACGCAAAATGCTCTCCCGGTCGGATTGTCCGGAGAGCACCATGCGAAGCGTCTGTGGCGACTGCTCCTTCACTTTTTCAAGCAACTGAGCGCCATCCATGTGAGGCATTCTCATGTCGGTAACGATGATGTCGAAAGGCTGCCCGCCGAGGGCAATGAGAGCTTCCGCGCCGCCACCGACGAAAACCATTTCCCAGTCCTTGCGCATGGAACGCAAACTGCGCCGCAAGCCATCGAGAACCATCGGTTCGTCGTCCACGAATAGAATTCGTTTTGACATCGCGACTAACGGGTCGAACAGGGCGGGCTGTTAACCGAAGCGTGCCGAGATGAGACTTCACAAAACGGTTGCATGCCTACCGTGAGACATAAGCCCCGTCATCTGAGTTCGTCGGCGAGGCGGCGGCGAAACTTGAGAAAGGCGCATCCCATCCGATGCCGTTTCGGACATCACGAAAGGACTAGGACAGGCTAGGTTGCAAGCACATCGCCCGCCGAAGAAGGGATGGTACGTGTGAACACCCGTGTCGGGTAGCGTCCACTACCCAGAGTGGTATACGGGGAGTGTTGGCGGGGCTTCATGTTATAATTTCGCATCGAAACCGCGGAAAGTTTCGTCTGGAGGGTTGTATCGACAAACGTTTTATCCGCATCAATGATCGTATTCGCGCACGCGAAGTCCGCGTGATTGGTGATGAGGGCGAGCAGATTGGAATTATGCCTCCGTACGAGGCGCTGAAGCTGGCCCGTGCAAAGAATCTGGATCTGGTGGAGATTTCGGCGAGCGCGGTGCCTCCCGTATGCCGGATCATGGATTACGGCAAATACCTGTACCAGCAGGAAAAGAAAGAGCGCGAGGCCAAGAAACACCAGAAGACGATTACCGTCAAGGAAGTCAAATTCCGCATCAACGTGGACGACCACGACTACGAAACCAAGAAAAACCACGTGTTGCGGTTTCTGGATGAGGGCGACAAAGTCAAGGCCACCATTTTCTTTCGTGGGCGGGAAATGACACGCACCGGGCTGGGCCGCCAGATCTTAGAGCGCCTCATTAAGGACGTGGAAGACAAGAGCATTGTGGAGTTCCGCCCGCGGCAAGAGGGAAATACACTGCACGCGATTCTGGCCCCGAAGAAAGATGCGGCAGCCAAGCCGCATCCTGCGCCGCAGCAAAAGCCCGCAGCGCAGCAGGCAGCTGCCATACCCCAGGCTGTGCCGAGCGTGAAGCAGGCGTAGAAATTATTTGAGGACTTATGCCGAAATTGAAAACACATAAAGGCGCTGCCAAGCGTTTCAAGAAAACCGCAACCGGGAAGGTGAAACGCGGGCATTCGCATTTGCGCCACATTCTGACTTCCAAAGCGCACAAGCGCAAGAAGAAGCTGGGTCATGCAGTTCTGGTCAGCGATGCGGATACGCCCAAAGTAAAGCGGATGATTCCGTACTAGATTTTTGCGCGGGTCCGCCTGCGCGAGAGGGCCGGGAAGATTTGGCCCCCGGCGTGTGAAGAGGTACGAATTCCTTGCCTCCAGCCGCCGTTACATTGAAACAAAAAAGGAGCCATCATGCCTCGAGTCAAGCGTGGTACCAAACGCCACGCCAAACGCAAGAAAATCCTTGACCGCGCCAGCGGTTATTTCCTTACAAAGTCAAAACTGTACCGTTCCGCGAAAGAGGCGGTCGAGCGCGGGCTGAAATTCGCCTATTCGGGACGCAAGCAGCGCAAGCGGCAGTTCCGCTCATTGTGGATTGTGCGCATTGGCGCAGCCGCCCGGCTGAATGGATTGAGCTACAACCAGTTCATCCATGGATTGAAGAAAAGTGGAGTGGAACTGGACCGCAAGATTCTTGCGGACCTGGCGGTCGCCGACCCGGGCGCGTTTAAGAGCCTCGCCGAGCAGGCGAAGGGCGCTCTCGGCGGGGCCGCGTAACCCACCCTCTAGTTTGCATTCAGAATCCAGTGTTCCTGGTTGGCGGGGGCAGCGTTTTATGAGCTGCCGAATGTGGTACGTTGACGTGTCTGTTTCTCCCTTGAGATGACATGGCATACACGGTCCCAAAGTTAAAGGATTTTTCTCCACCGGCGCTTGACAAGGCGGTGGAGAAGCTGCTGTCTGCGCTCGAGAAGGAGTTGGCCGGGCTGGGCGGCGGGGATGAACGCAAAACCTTTCGCGATCGCTGGTTGGCCCGGAAAGACGGTATTCTCACCCAGGTCAACGAGCTCTGGCTGAAAGCTGCGCCCAAGGAAGCGAAGCGTGAAGTCGGACAGCGGGTCAATAAGCTCAAAGCTGAAGTTGAATCGAGAGTTGAAGCCGCGTTGGCAACGGTGCCTTCTCTCGAAGGCGGGGTTGACGTCACCCTGCCGGGAATTCGGCGTCCGCTGGGAGCCGGGCATCCCGTCATCAAGACGATGAATGAAGTCGTCGCGGTTTTTCGCGACCTCGGATATTCGGTTTGTGAAGGGCCGGAAATTGAAACGGATTATTACAATTTCGAAGCATTGAATTTTCCGCCCAACCATCCGGCGCGGGACATGCAGGACACGCTGTTCATCACCAACCAGGAATCTAAGCCGCAGCGCGAGCGGTTGCTGCTGCGCACGCACACTTCCCCGGTGCAGATTCGCACCATGGAAAAGATGCAGCCGCCGCTGCGGATCGTGATTCCGGGCAAGGTGCACAGGAATGATCCGTTCGATGCCAGCCACTCGCCGGTGTTCCATCAGGTGGAAGGGCTGGCTGTGGATACGAACATTACATTCGGCGATTTAAAGGGTACGCTGGACCACGCGATGAAGGCGCTGTTCGGATCGAGCGTGAAGACGCATTTCCGGCCATCGTTCTTTCCGTTCACCGAGCCGAGCGCGGAGATGATGGTGAGTTGTTTCATCTGCGGCGGCAGCGGCAAGCGGGGAAATGATCCCTGCCGCCCATGCAAGCAGACGGGATGGATAGAAATTCTGGGCTGCGGCATGGTGGACCCGAATGTGTATGGATTCGTCGGCTACGATGCCAGCAAAGTCAGTGGCTTTGCTTTCGGCATGGGCGTGGATCGCATCGCGCTACTAAAGTATGGCGTGGATGATATTCAGTTGTTCTTTCAGGGGGATGTGAGGCTTTTGGAGCAGTTTGGATGAAGCTTTCTCCACTTTGGATTCGGGACTTCGTTGACATCGCCGTTGACGATCGGCATCTCGCAGAAGATTTGACTTCGGCGGGAATCGCGGTTGAAGGCATATCGGATGAGGGGGAGAGCACTGTCTTCGAGATGGAGATTGGCCCCAATCGTCCCGACGCGATGAACCACTATGGCGTGGCGCGGGAATGCTCCGCGATCTACGACGCAGCTTTGAAGCCGATTACGCCGAGGCTCCCCGCTGCTGCTAAAGGCACAGCGTTTCCAATTGAAATCGAGGACCAAGGTTGCGGGCGGTTCACCGCACGAATTCTTCACGACGTGAAGATCGTAGACTCGCCTGACCGAATTGTGCAGAGATTAGGGCTACTCGATCAGCGCGGCATCAACAACGCCGTGGATGCCACGAACTACACGCTATGGGAAATCGGCAAGCCGACGCATGTCTTCGATCTGGACTTGCTTAAGGGCCGCAAGCTTGTCGTGCGCCGGGCGCGGCAAGGCGAGATGCTGAAGACCCTGGACGGAATCGAACGCAAGCTCACCCCAGAAGACCTGGTCGTTGCCGACGCGAAAAACCCAGTGGGTCTCGCCGGTGTGATGGGTGGCTTCGACACGATGATCACGAACAAGACCCGGAACATTCTGATCGAATCGGCGTGGTGGGACCCGGTGACAGTGCGCAAGATGTCGCGGCGGCACGGGTTGCACACGGATGCATCGCATCGCTTCGAGCGTGGCGCGGATTTCGAGTCAACCGTTCTTTCCTGTGATCGAGTGGCAGAGCTGATTCTGCAATCAAGCGGTGGAACTCTGTCTGGGGATGTCATCGACGTCATCGCGCGGCGAATGGATCAGGCGCCGGTTGTGTTGCAGCTCTCGGAAGTGCGGCGCATTCTTGGCGAAGCCCTCAATGAGAATGAAATTGCGCGCATACTGAAGCGGTTGGGCTTCGATGTGATTCCGGAGCCAGGCGCCGAGTTTACGTTGCGGATTCCGAGCTGGCGGCTGGATGTGGAGCGCGAGATAGATCTGATCGAAGAGATCGCGCGCATTCATGGATACGATAAATTCGCCAATACCTTGCCCGCCTATGCAGGATCAGTAGTTGAACTTCCTCACGTGGAAATAGATAGAAAGCTGCGCGGCGCTTTGCTGGGACTCGGCTACAACGAAGCCGTCTCGGTGACCTTCATTGCGAAAGAAGATGCCCGGTGTTTTTCGGCAGGTACCGCGATGAAGCTGGCAAATCCGTTGAGCGAGGAAGCGTCTGCAATGCGGACGTCGCTGGTACCTGGAATGCTGGATATGCTGGCGTACAACCTGAATCGAGGTAATGGGGACGTACGGCTTTTCGAGACGGGAAATATCTTTGAGGCTTCTGGCGAAAATGCCGTCCAACACAAGCGCATTTGTCTGGGCGTAACCGCAGAGAGCCTGAAGAACAGTATTCCGCAAGCCCGTAAGCTCGATACAAGCAAAAGCGAGTCAGCGGTGGCGCTGGAAATCTTTCGTAGCCTGAAAGGCGATGTGGAAACGCTGCTTGAGTATATTGAACATGAGCGGATTGACTACAAAGCAGGCGCTGCGGATTATTTCCATCCAGGCCATTGTGCAACTGTCGAGCTGGATGGGGCGGCGATAGCCCAGTTGGGGCAGGTTCATCCCCATGTCGCGAGCTCGCGAAAGATCAAGCAGGATATATATATCGCTGAGCTTGATCTTGATCGAACTTACACCTGTGGATTGCACCTGCCGCAGTACCGGGCTTTGCCGCGTTATCCAGCAGTCGAACGCGACTTTTCTTTCGTCTTCGATGATGCGGTGAGCTTCGAAGCCATTTCGAACGCGGTCGGTGGTCTGCGCCTTTCAGCGTTACGCGGCTGTACTCCTGTCGAGATTTTCCGTGGCGGAGCAGTCGCGACAGGAAAATACTCGCTACTGCTGCGGGCAAATTTCCAGTCGCTCGAACGCACGTTACGCGAGGATGAAGTTGCAGAGTGGTCTGGGCAGATGGTCAAAGCGCTGGAGCAGTTGGGCGGGACGCAGCGGGCGTAGGTAGTAAACTGCCGGTGACTTGTCCGGGCATCAGGGCACCGGTTAGCGCTCCTTCGCTTAGTAGTTCAATCTTCGCCACAAGCCAGCGATTCGCCTGGTGTCGCCCTCTCAAGCGAAGCTTGAGGTAGTTATCGGTCAAAGCCTCGGTGAAATCTCCCCGAGCCGTGTTTAGAGTGATGGCCTCAAGTGATTTTCCCTCGAACGAGTGCATGAATGCCAACTTTTTCGCTTCGCCCAACTCACGCAAAATCCGGGTACGCTCGCGAGCGACATACACCGGGACTTGATCCGGTATGGCAGCAGACGGCGTTCCGGGGCGCGAAGAGTAGGTGAAGACGTGCAGGTAAGTGAAAGGCAGGTCTTCGATCATGCGGCGAGTCTGCTCGAAGTCGGCATCGGTCTCGCCGGGGAATCCGGTCATGACGTCGGCGCCGATGGCGGCGGTGGGGATGGCGTTGTGAATTCTTTCAATCTTTTCGCGGTAATGCCAGGGCCGATACTTGCGGTGCATGGCGCGAAGTATGCGATCACTGCCCGATTGCATAGGCACGTGCGCATGCTTGGCGATTCGCCGCGCGTTAGACACCAAAGCAATCAGCTCGTCACTCCAGTCCATGGGTTCGACAGAACTAATGCGGAGTTTTTCGAGACCAGTCTGATCGAGGAGTGCGCGGACCAGATCTTCGAAACGGGCCTGCGGCTCAAAATCGCGGCCCCAACGGCCGAGATTGATGCCGGAAATGACGACCTCGCGATATCCGCTCTCCACGAGTCTCTGAACATCATGAAGAACACGGTCGAGGGGCAAAGACCGGCTTTGCCCACGTACCGAAGGAATGATGCAGAACGAACAGCGATTGTCACAGCCATCTTGCACTTTCAGGTTGGGCCGCGTTCGCTCGTTGGCGGAATCAAAAACGGGTGCTGCGATCAGTTCGGTGTGCGCAAAGATATCGGAGACAAAGATGCCGGCGTTTGAAGGCCTGCCGCGGGGAACGAGCGCCGAGGCAGGTATGAAATCTCCGTTGGTGATGGCTTGCTCTTCAGTATGGGAAAGTGCAAGCTCTGCGAGGCTATGCTTGTGCGAATTGCCGATGACCTGAGTGACGCCCGCGAGAGGAGCGATCTCGGCAGGAGCCCGTTGCGCATAGCAGCCGGTAACGATAATCTGGCAAGCCGGATTTTGCCGATGGATGCGGCGGATTGCCGCGCGCGCGTCCTGATCAGCGGAAGCGGTGACTGTACAGGTGTTCAGAACAACAATTTCGGCTTGCGCAGGTAGAAGTGCCGGTTCAAGGCCGCGGTCCAGAAACTGGCGCTCAATGGCGGCGCCATCGGCTTGGGTGGCGCGGCAGCCGAAATTCTCAACATAGAAAGTTGGCACTCATCCATACTAAATGGCTTGTGCCAGCGAATCCAGGATTGCCGCGGCTTTTCCGCCCACCCTCACATCAAGCGCCAATCGCGGGACGTTTCCCTTGAAAACAGTCCCGGCAGAGCACGGGGCGGCCCTGCGTCGGCTTGAATGGCACCGTGGTTTCCTTTCCGCACTGTGAGCAGCGGGTGCGGGTCTCAATGCGCTGGTTGCTGTTGCGCGGCGGTGTCGCACCCAGTGTCGCAACGCGTCTTGCCTTGCAGTCCTTACAGCGTTTCGGGGCGTTCTTGAACTGCTTATCGTAGAAGAACGACTGTTCCCCGGCAGTGAAAACGAACTCGGACCCACAATCAATACAAGTGATGACCTTGTCCTGGAACTCCATTGCGAGATGCTCCCTTCGTGCATCCCCGCCCAACGCGGAAGGATGCGAACCCCCGCGCAAAATGCAGCGCGTGGTTCTGCAACATCCCCCCTCTTAATGTTGGAACTACCCCTGGGCTCGGTCCCACCCGCGTCCGAGACTGGACGCAGGCTTACAACAACAAGCTATACCTCTTCAACACGTAGCTGGCTCAGTGCAGGAACAGCGGACTGCTCTCTGGGGAGGAGGGCAGCCCGCCATGGCTAATCTTGTTCCTTACGCGCTTTTTTCCGGCTGCGCTTGCGTGCCAGAGCTTCTTTCACACGCTTTTTCTCGCCGGGCTTCAAGTAAAACGAATGACGTTTTACGTCCTTGATGATGTCTTCCTGCTGTACTTTGCGCTTGAATCGCCGCAAAGCATTTTCGAGGGATTCACCCTCTTGCAATCGAACTTCCGCCAAAGCGTCTAACACCCCCAAACTCGTCCCAGTATGGACTTGATAGTTATTGCAAGCTTCCGTAAACAAGTCAAGGGGGTAGTAGTCCGCGGTTGGAGATTGAGAAGGTTCCGATATAAAAGAAAACGCTTATCCGGGCTTCAATAGGTCATTTTCAGCCCCAGTTGAACTTGGCGGGGCGGGTACGCCGCATTGGGGCGAAAGGGATTAGAATAAACTTGAAAGTGCGCTGGGAAGTACTTGATTCCAATCTGGTTGCCGATCTGGATGAATTGCACGCCGTTGCTCTCGAGACCGTCGTCGGTAATGGTGTAGCGCTGATTGTCGCGATTCAGCAAGTTGAAAGAATCAGCGACCAAATCGAGCTTGAAGTGGTCACCGAGGAAGATACGGCGTGTAAGGCGCATATCGGTAGTGGCGTAGTCGGGGCCGAGTAGGGAATTGCGCGACATGCCGGGAATGCGGTCGTTGGTGTCGTTGCCATCCTGGTTGGGATCGCCGGAAACCATAGGGTTTACCGGCCGCCCGCTGCCCCCAGTAATGACTCCAGATAATTTCCAATCATTAAACAGCTTTTCGAACCACAAGTCTGGACGTGCAAAAGGCTTTGGCTCGGTGACCCAGGAAAGAGCGAGACGATGGCGTTGATCGGTGACGCTCGGACCCTTTTCAGCGTTGGGATCGTAGGAATCTTCCACGGTCGAGGGGCGTCCGGCGACGAGGGCATCCTGACCGTCGTCAATGGCGTGGGCAAAAGTATAAGAAAGCATGAAGTACATTCCGTGAGTCATGCGGCGGCGGACTGAGATGGTCATGCCGTTGTACCAACTGGAGGCGGCGCTTTGAAAAACGTCGCTCGGGCCCACTTGTGGGATGGGCCGGGCGAGAGGATTGATGCAGGGAGGAAAAGGGCAGGTCAGGGTCTCTGTGTACTGAAGCGTGGCGAAAGATGGGAGAGTGTAATAGGTCCCGAGGAAGTTTGTCCCAGTGGCGTCGTACACGGGATATGCAACGTTGACCGGTGGAGGCAGATTTTTCATCCACGGCGCGGACGAGATCTTCGCCATGCACATGGGTATAGGAAACGCCGACAGCCAGGCGGTTGGCGACTTCACGCTCTAAACTCAAGCTAGCTTGCTGCACGCGGGGAGTTTGAAAATTGTGGGCGAAGGCCGAGATTTCCGTTTGCGTGAATTGGGCAAGACTCAATGGCGGTGCGCAAACGGCAGCGTAGAGCGGGCAATTGACCAACTGATTGGGGTACTGCGGGAAGACTTGCTTAGCGTAGTAATTGGTGTTGTTGAGGAAGAGTGTTGCGGAATCCAGGCCATTTTCGCTTTCGACTGTGGAATTGTAGATTTGTGGAATTCGGGTATAGAACAGGCCGTATCCGGCCCGGATGACAAGTGGCTTCTCGTTCCCGATTGAATAGGCTAAGCCGACGCGGGGCGCAAAGTTGTCGGGATTGAACGGAACCTTGCCGGAATCCGGCCACAGAGGATTCGAAACCAGGCCTTTCTTCGTATAGGTCTGCAAATCGTAACGTATGCCTAAACTGAGGGCGAAATGCCCAGTGACGCGAATCGTATCCTGAATGAATGCCGCGTAGTCGTTGCTGTCAGGGTGAGTAATCGCCGGTGCAAAATTCTGAATGTAGTAATGCGGAACATCATGGGCGTAGGCACGAAGTGGGGTGAGTTCGAGGCCTCCTTCCATGGGCGCAAAGGTGAAGGGATTCACTTTGATGGGATCGAAGATATACTCGCCCCCGGCGAATGAGGGGAAGAAATCATAGATCCAGCTGAGCAGTGTATCTCCGCCAAACTTCCAGGAATGCCGTTTGCTTTCGACACTGAGAGTCTCGGCGAGGTGCAGTTTGTGCTCGCGGGTTTGACGGGGCAGGATGGCGGAACGGCCAAAACCATCAATGATTCCGGGGACCTTGGTAATCGGCAGGGATGAGTTGCTGGCTGAGTGTTCCAGGTCCTCGCCGAACTGCACGCGGAGATGGTTGACTACCCGGTAGGAAAGATTGCTGATTAAAGATGCTGAGCCGGTTTCGGTGACCACGTCTTCTCTGCCGTTCTCCGCGATGCCGAAGGTGGTGAGCGGGCTGCCGGGATCAAGGAAGACATTGTTGTAGCCCGAGTAACGGGACGTATTGAGGCGGAGCGTGAGCATGTTGTGCTGCGAGAGAGTGAAATCAAGCTTGAAGAATCCGGCGTTGCCAAGCATCGCAGAAGGAAACGTGCCGGCCTGTTTCGAGAGTTGAGATGCTGTTGCAAACACCAGCGCCTGGTCACTGGGTTCATAGTCGCCCGGAGTATACGGGCCGGTGCCGGGTTGCGGGATGACGACTGAACCTCCGTTATCGAATTGCACTACGGTAGGAACATGAAAGATATGCTGGTCCCAGCCGAGAAAAAAAAATGCCTTATTGGGCTTGATCGGGCCGCCGAAAGTCAGTCCGAACTGCTGCTGCTGGCTATGGGGCTTGAAATCCAGAAATTCCTGCGTTGCGCCGAGTCCGCTGTCGCGAAGGTAGTAGAAGTCTGAACCGTGAAAATGGTTGGAACCGGATTTCGTGACTACATTGACTACTGCGCCTCCGGAGCGGCCAAGGTCAGCCCCGTAAGTATTTGACGAAACGCGAAACTCCTGCACGACTTCGTTGGAAAACTGGTATGGCGCGCGATAGCGTCCGGTGGCTTGGGCATAGAAGCCGTTGTTGTTGTCGCCGCCATCTATCAGATAACTGGATTGAAATCCGCGAATGCCGCCGAAGGCGAGGTCACCGTTCGATCCGGAGGTGAGGCCACGAGGGTCCTGCGTAACGCCGGGGGTGAGCAGGGCGAGGTCAGTGAAGCGGCGGCCATTGAGCGGCAAATCGCTGATGGCACGCTGATCAATCACTGAGCCGACGGCACTGGGTTGAGTTTCCACCAGTTGGGCGTCGCCGGAAACGGTGACCGTTTCTTTTGCTCCTGCCACGGCAAGCTTGAATTCAATTTCGGCAGTGCCTCCGACTTCGACGCGCAGCCTAGGCGTAACTTGCGGCGACATGCCCGGCGCGGAAGCGCGGCCGGAGTATTCGCCGGGCGGAAGAAGTTCAAAAGAGAATTGCCCGGAGGCATCAGTAGTGCCGGAGTAGCGGAAGCCGGTCGCAGTGTTGGCGATGACCACACTGGCATTGGCAATCCGGCTGCCCGAGGAGTCGAGAACGGTTCCGCGGATGGCGCCGGTGGAGGCGTCTTGCGCCAAGGCGGTATATGTCAAGGCGAGAAATAGCGTTATTAGCCAGCATGTTCTGAGGCGAAGTGAGAAATGACAAAACATTGGACCACCTGCTCAAGAAATGGCGTAAAGGTGGATCCAGACTCGACGGGAGATGGAAATCGTATACCACAGCATGGAGGCAGTGTCAGTGCCGGACGGGGTTAATTTGAGGTTGGGTACCGATATGGAACCGGACGGGTTGCCCAGGTTAGCTCCCTGAAGGCTGAGCCGTTGATAAGTGGACTTCGGAATGGGGGCGCGAACCTGGGGCACCCGGCTACGTTTTCGTCTACATTGACCTTGACTCCTGGCTGCATTTGCGGCTTTCCGTGTGTTGTCTAGATGCGAGTTGAGAATGGATCTCTACGTTGTCGTTTTGACGTACCGGAACGAGTGTGGTCCGCCAGATACCACCACTTCGGCGCACAATGGGCGCGGGTCAAACGGTATTCAAGCGACTGAGAATGATCTCAACCCGTCAGGCCAAACGATGTGATAGTCCTCGCCGGTGCGTTCACGAAACGCAGCTCTTAAGCCAATCAGGAGGTTTTTCCTCATCAGAACGCGCTTGGCTTCTTCAAAGGCCAACTTCGGATTGTCAGTCAGCAAGAAAATGTTCGCCACACCGGACCCTTCGTCGTGACCGTCGACGAGAGCAAGGTCGCCTAGGTGATGGTTGAGTGCTTCCTCCACCGCAAGGATTTCGTCGAACGTTCTTATCGAACTGGACCACTGAAGAACAAGTTGGTATTTCACACTCACCGCCTAGCGGCCGTACTGCCAAGGTGGCAGCAAGCCCTTGCGAACTTGCATGTCGATGTAAAGATTTTGTCTCTCTTCGATGCCTGGTGCCCCAGGTGCCGCGAGCGCTCTTTGCGAGCTCACCTGGGGAGAAGAAATATTCTCGGCGACCCGCCCGATTGCATCTTTTCCCGGTCCCTCGCCCTCCACTCCGACTCGATTTCCACTACTCCTTTTTCGCCGAATGCATAATGCCGAAAGCTGCTCCACTTCCAATCTTCCGGACGGTCGCACAATCCGCGCTTTACCGGGTTGCGATGTATATAGCGCAGCTTGATGCGGAACTCGCGCTCGTCCCGAACGTTGCGGTCATAATAACGCTTCTGCCAGAATGAACCCTGCCCGAAGCCGTGCGATCGCTTGCTGAACGATAATTTCAGCTCGCGCATGGCATCGGCGAGGGTTCCGCTTTTCGATTCGCTGACCAGCAAGTGTACATGCTCGGGCATGACGACGTATCCGTAAACTCGCCAGTCGAGGCGCCGACGGGTACTCTCCAGGCACTCGACGAACAGGTCGCAGGCTTGTGGACAGTGGAAGTAG
>Ga0335078_10001265_pt1 | contig 38391 bp, 35 predicted proteins | sample Lox_Sample_32_FD_206711 | JGI IMG/M metagenome (GOLD analysis project Ga0335078, IMG submission 206711) | Soil microbial communities from Loxahatchee National Wildlife Refuge, Florida, United States - Lox_Sample_3.2 | ecosystem: Environmental > Terrestrial > Soil > Wetlands | place: USA... | reverse complement strand
TGAGCGACCGGCCGTCCTGGGCCGGGCCCGGCGTTCTCCTGGTCCTCGCGACCGCGTTCATCAGCGGGCTCTCGACGTTCGTGAACTTCTACGCGGTCAAGGGGACGAGTTCCGACGCGTTCGTGACGGTCCGCAACGTCATGGTCGCGGCAGCCTTCCTGCCGGTGGCGTACTTCGCCACCCGCTCGCTCCGGGCCCCGTCCCTGCGCGCCGTCGACTGGGGTCGTCTCGTCATCATCGGTCTGATCGGGGGTGCCATTCCGTTCCTGCTGTTCTTCCATGGTCTTCAGATCGCGACCGCGGCCGGCGGGGCCGCGACCGCGTCGTTCGGGTACCGGACGCTCTTCCTCTGGGCGACCATCTTCGGGGTCGTCTACCTCCACGAGAAGTTCCACTGGCGCATTGCGCTCGGCGCGGCGCTCCTCCTCAGCGGAAGCGTGCTCATGCTGTCGTTGACGACCCCGATATGGACGGACGGGACCGCCTACGTGCTCGCCGCGACCGTGCTCTGGGCCGCCGAGTATACGCTCTCGAAGCGGACCCTCAAGGACCTTCCCTCGGCCACGGTCGCTCTCGGGCGGATGGGGTTCGGCGCGATCTTCCTGGTCGGGTACCTTTCGCTCACGACCCAGTGGGGCACCGTGGTCGGGTTCTCGGGCGCCCAGTGGGAGTGGGTCGGGATCAGCGCGGCCCTCCTCGGGGCGTTCGTCGCCACGTTCTACCCCGGTCTCAAGCGGGTGGACGTCGGGGTCGCGACCTCCGCGCTCGTCCTGGGATTCCCGATCACCTTCGGCCTCTCGGTCTTCGTCCAGGGAGCCTCGTTCACGCTCGCGCAGGCGGCGGGCGTGCTCGCGGTCGTGGCCGGCGTCGGGCTCGTGATCGGACTGGTTCAGCTGCGGGAGGCCTGGTCGTGGCTCGTCCATCTCGGTCGGCCCCGACCGGACCAGCTCTGAGATGGACGGCGTCGCCCTCTGCGCTCGGTTCAGCATCGCGACCAACCGGCTCCAGTACTGCGGGCCGAAGGACGCGGAGCCCGCGCTCTACCGGGCGATCACCGAGAACGCCGACCTCGACCGCGCCCGGGACGCGTTGCGGCGGTTCGAGGCGCTGAACCCGTACCTCGAAGCGATCGGCGAAAAGTACGGCCTCGACCCGCTCGACCGCAAGGTCGTCGAGGCGTACTGGATCGGCAACGACCTGCTCGACGCGTTCGACCGGAACGACTTCCTCCGGATCCTCGACGCCCTTGTGCGCCGGGGCCTTCCCCGGTCGACTGCGGACCGCCTCGCCCGCTTCCTCCCCGAACACCCGATCCCGCACCACGTGTTCCACGTGGCGTTCGTCGGCGTCGGGGAGGTCACGGGACATGTGGAAACGACGATCGCCAACATGGAAGCGTGCCGCCCGGCGTGGGCGGAGGTCGTCGCGTTGGACCGGGGCTCCGCGCGGCTGCGCGGACCCGTGCTCGGCGTTTCGGAGGGCCGCGTGACGCTTTCGACCGAGCTTGAGCGGAAGCTCTCCTACGACCCGAAGATCCTCCCCAACCTATCGACCGGCGACGTGGTGGCGCTGCACTGGAGCCACCCCGCGCTCGCGCTCACCGCCCCCCAAGCCGCGAACCTGGCCCTCTACACGCAACGATCCCTCGACGCCGCGAACGAGGCGCTCCCGAAGCTGCGCGTCCTCGCCTGAACGGGAGCCGGCGCGGGGCTCGTACGGCCCGGCGCCGGGCGTAACCCCTTTACGGGAGCAGCGGGTGAACCGTTCGTGGTCGACATCCAGGAGACCCCCGCGGTCCCTCCCATGGACCCGGGCGGTGACGAGCGGGTCGGTTATTTTCTGGCCGGTGCGATCCTGGTCGCGCTCGGTTGGGGGTTCGCGGTCCTGCTCAACCTCTGGCTCCACTACATGGCCGGTTCCGGCGCGCTCAGCTTCGGAGGCCACACCATCACGTCGACGCTCGGTTCCTACGCCTGGGCGACCCTCGGCTTCGGGATCTTCGTGGGTGCCTTCGGAGTCGTGCTGATCGCGCTCGGGCGCACGTACCCCAAGGGGCCGCTCGTCCTTCCGGGCTACGACTACTGAATTCGTCCGGGGCGAGGACCGACCCGCTGGACCCGCCGCGACGGCGGCGAGCGGGTTTCGATGGGGCTCTTCGACTGCTTCTGGACCTCGAGGCAGTCCGAACAGGTCCGCTCGTCCGAATCGAGACAGTTCCGGCAGAAGGTCCGCCCGCAGACGGTGCAGCCGAGGCTGGCGGGCATTCCGCAGCGAGAGCACTGTCCGACGAGCACGTTCGGCCCCTCCCGGCAGGACCGGTCAGTCGAGGATACCGCTCGCTTTAAGCCCTTCGACAAAACCGGCGGCGAACTCGGCTTTCGTCACGTACCGGGCCGCGCGGCGGGCCCGAGCGCTCGCCGACGCAAAGCTCACGCCGAATCCCGCGGCGCGGAGCATCGCGACGTCGTTGTCCCCGTCGCCGAGAATCACACAATCGGAGGGTGCGAGACCTCCGTAGGCGAGCGCTCGCACGAGCGCAGGAAGCTTCCCGCCGCCCTTCTCCATAAGATGGAGGGCATAGCCCGTCGACTCCACCGTCACGGAGCTCCTTCCCAGGACCCGCCGCGCCGCGGCGGGCGACACGGTCGGCTCGAGCGCCACCTCGGACTCCCTCCAGCGGTCCGTGAACAGCTGTCGGACTGGGAGTCCGGCCGAACGAAGCCGTCGGAACGCCGCCAGCGCCGGCCGACGGTCGGTGAGCAGCTCGACGACGTCACGTCCGTGCTCGTCGCGATGATAGACCAACCCGCCGTTCTCCGCGACGATCGGCCCCGATAGACCGAGCACCCGATAGAGGGCGAGCGCCACCGGCAGGACGTTCCCCGTGGCGAGGATCACGGGGATCCCCTTCCGTTCGATCCTTCGCACCAGGTCCGCCGCTCGGAAGTCCAGCCGTCGGTCCACGTCCGTCAGCGTTCCGTCGACGTCCGTGACGAGCGCGCGAAGCGGGGGCCGAGCCGATCCCCTCGGGCGGCGGGCGCTCTGCCTCATTCGACCCGACCGCAGGGCTACGCCCCGCCGCGGTTTCCCGCGCGGGCGATCTCGGCGCGCAGCGTCTCGGAGATCTCGCGGCCGTCCCGTCGGCCCCGGACCTCCCGCATGATGTCCCCCATGAGGGGAGAGAACGCGGCCTCCCCTCGGGACCGGACGAGGTCGGAGTTCGCCTCCACGACCTTGCGCACGAGCGCCACCAGATCCTCGTGGGAAAATCCCGAAAGCCCCGCGCGCTCGATCGCCGCGTCAACGGATGGGGCTCCGGCCGCGAGCAACGCCAGCACGGTCGGAATACCCTCTTTCGCGATGCGCCCGGCCTCCGCGGCGGTCAGCAGGGCTCCGAGGGTGGCGAGCGTTGGTTCGAACGCGGCGGCGCCGGGCGCCGGGGGCGGAACCGCGGGGAGCTCCTGGGTAAGCAGCCGCGCGACCAGTCCCGCCGGGTGGCCGTTTCCGGTAAGAACTTCCAGGGACTCGACCAAGTCGGCATAGACCAGTTGGCGAACTACTTCGGCGGGGAGCCCGAGCGAACGTGCGAGGCGAGCTTCGAGCTCCGCCGGGCGCTCGGGAAGCTCCGCCGCAAGCCGCGCGATGCGGTCCGCCGCAACCAGGATCGGCGGAATATCGGTCTCGGGGTACATTCGGTCGCGGCCCGGCAGGGGCCGGGAGTATCGGGTTCGTCCGTCGGGCAGCGGGTCCCGGGTCTCGCCGGGAACCCCTTCCACCGCCGCCTTGGCCCTCCGGGTGACCCGTTCGAGGGCAAGCACGGCTCGGTCGCGCGAGCGGTCGGTCACGAGGACAAAGGCATCCTCGTTCGACGGCGCGAGGCGCTGGCGCAGCGTGGCCAGCAGTTCTTCGCCCACGCCGTAGGCCGGGAGCTCGTCGGAGTGTACGAGGCCCCGGAGCCCCGCTGCCCGGGCTTGGTCGGCCAGCTCTCGGCCGAGGCGCTCGTCGCTCCCGGACGGAGACCGGAGAAGTCCCGCGAAACCGGGAAGGGGAACCGCCAGAACCACTTGGCCCCCCCGACCCGCGCCGGAGAACGGACCCGAGGCCACTCCGTGGAATAGCTCCGTTACTTCGACCGGAGGGTCCGAGCTCACGTGCGCGCGACGGTCGCGAAGTTGGTTGCGGACATCCAGCAGGAACGTCTGTCGAGCGACCTCGCGGTCGACGTATTCCTGGATCATCCGCAGCTCTTGGACTCCTTTGATCTCGATACGATGTCCTCCTTCGATCGAGACGTTGACGTCCTCGCGGATCGTGCCGATCCCGCGTCGCACCTTTCGGGTGGCGCGCAGCAGGGCTCCGATCTCCTGCGCCACCTCGCGCGCCTCGGACCCCGAGGTGATCTCGGGTCCGGTGGCGATCTCGACGAGCGGTATCCCCAACCGGTCGAGTCGGTACGTGACCTCGCCGGGGGATTCGCGGACCTTGCGCGCCGCGTCCTCTTCCAGACAGATCGTGGGGATCGAGTAACGCCGTCCCCCGAGTTCGAGCTCCCCGTCCATGGCAACGAGCGCCGTGCGTTGGAAGCCGGTCGTGTTCGAGCCGTCGACGACGATCTTTCGCATGACTTGGATCTCGTCCACCGGGCGGGCTCGAAGGAGGAGCGCGAGCGTGAGGGCGGCGTCGAGGGCCGCTTCGTTGAGCGGATGCGGAGGTTCCTCGTCCATCTCGACGAGGCACGACGAGGGACCGGTCTCGTACCGATAGACGAGGCCCCGGGACGCTTGGTAGGCCGCGGCAACGTCCACCGCGCGGCCCTCGCCGCCGGCGGCGCGCAAGGTGCGGGTGAAGGCGCTGGTCACTTCCTCGGTCAGTTCGGCGGGACAGGCGCAGAACAACTTCCCCACGGCCAGTTGTTGATGGACCTCGAGTCCGGCCTTCACGCAGAGTCCCTCGCATCGTGTCGGTCGTGGAACTCGCCCGCGCGATCCTCGGACAACAATCGCGCCACGCCCGCGGGGTCCGACGCGTGTCCGAGGGCCCAGACCATCTTCACGTAGGCCGTTTCCGGAATCAGGTCCCCGAGGTAGAGGACCCCCGCGCGCAAGAGCTCGCGCCCGGTCGAGTAAATGTACGGTTCGACGTTGCCTTCGAGACACTGCGTGGTCATCGCGACCACGAGCCCGCGCTCGGTCGCCGCGCGGATCCACGGAACGTGGTCCGCACCGACATGCCCGAGCCCGGTTCCGGCGAGCACGATCCCACGGCATCCTTCGGCGAACCGCGACGCGCGCTCGGGCGTGAGGCCCGGGTAGAACCAGAGCAGCCCTGCGCGGGTATCGATCGGTCCGTCCACCCGTGCCGGCCCCTGCGAGGGTGCGCGGACGGGCAACTGAAGCCCCACCTTGCCTCCCTCGACGAACCCGACAGGAGGCCCGTTGCGGCTTCGGAACGCGTCACGTCGGCTCGAGTGCATCTTGCGCACCCAGGTTCCGCGGTGGATGGCGAACCGGTCGTCGGATGGCCCGGCGTGCATCACGACGACCACCTCCCCGATGCGCGGATCGTGCGCGACGTCGACCGCAGCTCGGAGGTTGGAGGCGCCGTCGGACGACGGGCGGTCCGGAGAGCGCTGGGCACCAACCAGCACCACGGGACCCGGGAGGTCCACCAGCAGGAAGCTCAGCGCGGCGGCCGTGAAACCCAGCGTGTCCGTGCCGTGCGCCACGACGACACCGCGAGCCCCGTCGGCGAACGTGGCGGCGACTTTTTCGGCGAGAACGCGCCAATCATCGGGGACGAGGTCCTCGCTCAACCGGTCGAATACCGGGACAATCCGGATCCGCCCCGAGGTCTGAAGCTCGGGGAAGAACTCCAGGATCTCGCCTTCCTCTTTGACGGGCCGAACCCCTCCCGTTTCGTAGTCGACGCGGGAGGCGATCGTCCCGCCCGTCGTCAATAAGGCTACCCAGGATGTTCCATCGGTCGTCGCGGTTCGGGAAGGGGCGGTGAGGGGGGATCCGGGGCTGGGGGTCGAACTTTCGAGCAGCTGGAACCGGAAACCGGGCTCCACGCGGACCCCGATGTTGTAGCCGCTTTCCAGTTTCAATTGGAGCACGCGATCCCCCGAAAAGTCGTGGCGCGGGACCACGGTTCCGGTCCATCGGTGACCAGAATCGTCGGAGAGCTCGACCCGTTGTCCGGTCGGGAGGGCGCTCAGAGATTCCCACGCGTCACGCTTCGAAGTGTCGCTCATCCGCTCGGTACCGGGAGGGATGCGCCACCGAGCGGTGTCCGGTATAAAGGAGCGTTCCGAGACGGGACGGCGCGACCCCGGGCTTTTATAGAGAGCCCTACTCCGCGCGCCGGGAAGATTCGAGGAGCCAACATGCCCGTGTGGGGTAGCTACGGGGCGGGGGCACGAACCCCCCCCTGCTGCAATGGATTATCCTAGAGGCCTGCGGAGCCTCAGACCTGGGTTCGAATCCCAGCACGGGCGATCCCCACCTATAGAGGAACACGCGCGGGGTTTCAAGCCCTCGTCCAGGGTCCCCGCAATCGGCGGCAGACTTTACCAACGGCTCGAGATCCCGAGCGTCATCCCGAGAGGTCGACGGAAACTCATCGGCGGAGCCGGGGGTCGAGGGCGTCCCGCAAGCCGTCGGCGAAGAAGCTCACGCTGATCGCGAAGAGGAAGAGCGTGAGGCCCGGGAAGAAGAACTGCCACCACGGAAAGACACAGCTCCCGCTCAGCGAGGTCTGGCACGCCTCGATGAACGAGTAGAGGACCGCTCCCTGGACCGAGAACGCGGTCAGCGTCCCCCATTCGGGGAAGTTCAGCGTCGAGAAGACGTGGAAACCGATGAAGACGATCGCGGCGATCAGGAGGGGAACGGTTCCCACGTCGAACGACATCTGTACAAAGACCGGATAGATGCTGTTCGGCATGATGTGCTTTCGAAGGATCCGCCCGCCCCGGGCGCCGGACGCACGCGCCGCCTCGACGTAGCGCTGCTCCCGAACGATCAGAACCTGGCTTCGCACGATGCGCGCGTAGGTCGGCCAGAAGACGACGACGAACGAAGCGATGACCAGGGCCACTCGGTCCCAGGTGCTGGTGATCGATCCCGCGAACACCGCAAGCACGATGATCACGAGTAAGAGGCCCGGGATCGAGAGGAAGATGTCGGTGAGCCGCATGATCACCTCGTCCACCGCGCCTCCGTAATAGCCTGCGACCATCCCGAGGGCGATCCCGAGGATCGCTCCCGAGACGACGACCCCTACCGAGATCGTGATCGACCACTGGGCTCCTTTGATCAATCCGTCAAACGTGTTGTAGAAGACCGGCTCGGTGGGGTTGAGCGTCAGCGATCCGAACGGAAGCGGGCCCAGCGCCGCGGGAGCTAAGGTGACGGTCGGGGCGATGACGGAGGGCAACCCGGAAGGGGTGAGGTAGCAGTTCGGGGCGGGCGGGACCTCGCCGGGTTGATACGTGCATATCTCGGGGAAGATCGGATGGGGGGACGGCGCGACGCCGTTGGTCGCTTCGTACGGGATCAGCTCCGTCGCCGGAGCCGGATAGATGAAGGAGACCACGAAGAGAATCGCGAAGAAGACGATGATCCCGAGACCGATCATCGCGAGGGTGTTTCGCCGAAAGAAGTACCAAGTTCGTACAAACTGTCCGAGCCGCGCCTGCCGCTGGCTCTTCGCTATGCTGGCTTTGGTACCTCCGAACTCGACTCCCGACATGTTTCCCGCCGATTCGCGGAGCCGGCCGCAGGAGCGGTATAAATGGATTAGACGCGGTCCGGTGGGGTGGTGGCGGATTGGGCGACGAAGTTGGTCCACTCGACCCGTCCCGGGGACGGCTCAATCCGAACGCCACTAACTCGGGGCCCGCCGCTCCCGGTGAACGGGTGAACCGGAGCGCAGCAGATAGAGCGAGACCACGAGAATCCAGAGCAGTACGAGCCCGATGAAGATCCGCTCGAGCAGACCGTAGGCGTGCTTCTCCAGGAAGGGCATCGGGGTGGCCAACACGAAGACGACGAACGCGAGCAGGGTGAGGATGGCGATCCCCTGAGCGGAGGAAGCGATCGGTCGCAAGCGGTCCTCTTCGGAGAATCTCCGGGCCATCAGCACGACTCCGACCGCCGCGGCGACGAACGCGACGAGCGCGATGAGCAAGTGAAGCTGGCCGTGAACGGTCGTTTCCGTGGTCCCGATGTCGGTCGGGAACGCGGCGAGGAGGAATGCGCCGATCGCCCAGACCCCGAGCAACGCTGTCCCGACCCGGCTCCGCGTCGCGACACCGGTCGCCGATCCGATCCCCACGAGGAAACTTACCGAAAGCAGTCCGCGCACGACGAAGTTGACCGTCATGATGTAGCCGTACGGTCCGACCGCGAGGTCGCTCTCGGCTTGCGAAATGGGACTGTAGTGCGGAGGCAAAAGCTGGGCGACGATGTCCAGCGCGATGTAGACCCCGATGAGGATCACGGTCAGCGCGAGAGCCGTTCGCGCAAGGAGGGGGAGCTCTTGGCTCGGGACGGTGCCCACTGTCCTCTCGCCCGACATCTCGTCTCGGCCGGGTCGGCCGTAGACCCGCCGGGAAAAGAGTCTTGCCACCGGTGGGAAATTGTTCGGCCCGAGCTTCAGGTTCGAACGAAGTGGGGGATCGATTCCGGGAGTTCGAAGGTGATCTCCAAGAGGCCCCCGACCCGCCCACGCCTCCGCCAGTGGGCCTGATAGATCATCTTGTGCACTCCGTTCCGCTCGATGGTGTAGATATTGGGACGGCCCGAGGCCATCACCTTGCGCAGTTTCTCCTGCGCCGCGGGCGGGTGGCATTCCATCATGTTCTTGCCGACGAGCGCCTTCCCTCCGTCCTTTTCGTTCACTTCGGCCGCGCGCTCGTTCATGTAGAGGATGGTGTACTTCCGGTCGCAGACCGTAACCGCGCACGGTAACTCCTCAAGCCACGCGAACGGAGCTTCGCCCGGCATACGGACTTCTCGAAGTTAGGCGGCCGGCTCGGGGGCGCTCACCGAGCGGCGGACGATCTCTTTCGCCTGCTGCAGGACCTCGGTCGCCGGAGGGCCGGGCAAATCGGGCGGCACGGGGACGGTCACGTTCATCAGGACGACCGAGTCGGCCCCATCGACCTCGAAACCGTGGGGCACGCTCCCGGGAATGAAGTAGGAGTCGCCCGCGCGAAGCGCGCGGGTTTCATCGTCGATGACGACCCGACCTTGTCCGGCGAGGACAACGCCCAACTCGGGGAACGGATGCGCGTGGCGCTCGAACTTGCGCCCGCCGTCGAGCCGGTACAGAATGATTGAGGCCCCGTTTCCCTCGACCATGCGGCGCGCGTGGATCCCGTCGCCCAGCGCCTCCCAATCGGGGGCGGGCTTGTACCGGACCCGCGAGGAACTCCCAGCCACGGACGCTCAAGTACCTACGGCCCCATAAATCCCCAGCCTTCGACCCAGCGTGGGCTCCGCCGGAGTTTGCGGTCGGGAGCATGGAGGCGCCCCACCGGCCGCGGCGGACCGGACGGGCGGGGGCCCGGATGAGCTCGGGACCCGGGACGCCTTCGATCCACTCCGGGGTCCCGATGGGTTCCCCGGCCTTTCGATGGGCTATGCTCTTTCGTTCGCCGTCGGTCGTCGTCCGATCGTGATCCAGACCCCGTCCGGATCGGTAACGCTCGCCATCCATCCCGCCGTCGTCGCGGGTTCGTAACCGGTCGGCTTTGCGCCGAACTTGAGCAAGCGACGGTAGACCCGTTCGAGCTCGGCTCGGGAAGCGACCCCGAGGGTAAAGTCGAGATGGTCGACCGCGTCGCCCGCGCGATACGGGCCAAAGAAGATCGACCCTCTCGGGTACCAGTTGAGCTCGAGCCTTCGCCGTGAGCGCGGATCCTGGAGCAGGACCCATATGCCGCCGCCCCAGCTTCGTGTGTCCCCCCGTCGGACCTCCCGGAACCCGAGGGCCTTCGTGTAGAAATCGAGGGATCGTTCCAGCCGGGTGACCCGGAGACCGACGTTCTCGAACCGCATACGGTTCGTGAGCTCCGCCGTGGTTTTACCCGTATGGGGGAGGTGCTGAAACGGAGTCAGAACCGCGCGGGCGGTCGGGCCGGTACCTGCGGTGGCGATGCAGCCGGAACCTCTCCGGGGGCCGTCTCCTTCTCGAACTCGTGGTCTTCCCACATGTCGTAGGCGATGGCGACGGCCGCGGTCTGGGTGATGATCGCGAGCGCGTTCGCGATGTGCAGGACGAGGATCGCCCGGTAGACGGAAACGCCGAGGATCCACCAGTCGGCGCCCACGTTAAACCAGAGGAGGAGGCCGAGGATCCCCATCACGATCGAAAGGCCGTACGATGCCTTGGCGATACGCTTGACCCGCCCGGGGACCCGGGTCCCCCGAAGTTGGTCGTAGGAATGGTAGAGGAGGAAGATGATCCCCAGCCCGAGGATCAGGTGGAGGTACGGAACGACGGAGGGAGGGTTGGGCCAAGTACCGAGTAGGAACTCAACGAAGACGATCCAGATGATCGCATACAGGGTGGACCAGAGTTTCATCGCCGGCGAATCCCGGCCGGTTGCGGACGGACCTCCTCGATCGCAGGGGAGTCGATCGGCGCGTTAAGTAGCCTCGGTCAACCGAGGTCCATCTTTCCCGTCGGTGACCCCCCTCGGCCACGGTCCCCGGTGAAGGGCGGTGCGGGCGAAGCCGATCCCGCTAGGCGGTCGGGAACCCGTCGAGGAAACCCCACCAGGCGCCGAGCGAGTCGCGAAGCCCGCGTTCGGCTTCGCGGCCGGCGCTCGGGTTCCCCGAGATGTAACTCCGCAGGAGCTCTCGCTCGGCGGCGGAGTGCTCGACATCGGCGAACGTGTGGACCCGGAAGAACTCGTGCGCGGGCTTCGAACGGATCCCATAGTGGGCCCGAAGTCCCCGCGATTTCTCTGCGGCGACCGCGGGGAACTGGGATTCGTACGCGTAGAGCGCCCCGAGAGCGGCGGGGGCGCTTCCCCCGAGAGTGTGGCGTTCGTACGCCGCGAGGAGCCGACGGGTCGCTCCGGCGGGTCGGGCGGGCGGTGCCCGCGCGCCGATGGCCCGCGAGAAGTCCCGCCAGAGCTCGGGGTGCGTGGGCGAGCGCCCCTCCTCATCCATCAGGTTCTCGAGGAGGACCCGACGCTGCCGCGGGTTCGCGATGCGCGCGTACGCTCCGGCAACGTAGCGAGGAAAATTGACCTCGAAATGGTAGTACTGTCCCGCATACTCCCGCAGCGTTTCGATCGGGAGCTCGCCCCTCGACCATGCGGTGTAGAACGGATGGTGGAGCAGGTGCTGTCGCTGTACGAGTCGGTCGAGGTCGCGGATCGTCGTCATGGAGCACAGGAGCACGAGGGGGGATTCTTAGCTTTCGGTCGGGCGAAACCGGCTCATCGGCCGTCACGCCGGCCCTCCGGCCCAAATACCCCGGTCGGCTGGCGCGCCGCGGACACCGATGTCGACCGCGAAAGTGAGTCGGGAGTTCGACGTTCTCTCGAGCGTGTACGATGCGACGCGTCAGCCGCTCGACCCGCTCACAATCCAGAACCTGTACGCATTTCTCACCGAGCATCACTGGAACGAAATCCTCGAGGTCGGGGTCGGGACCGGTCGGATATCGCGACCGCTCGTCGACCTCGGGGCCCGCGCGGTCGGGGTCGATGCATCGCGCGGGATGTTGGCCCGCGCGGCGGCGAAGGGGCTGCGCCGCCTCGTGCGCGGTAGCGCGACACGGCTTCCGTTCGCGGACCGTTCGTTCGACGCGACGCTGTTCGTCCATGTCCTCCACATTCTCGAGCAGCCCGACCTCGGGTTGCGCGAGGCGTCCCGCGTCAGCCGCGGTGGGGTCCTCGCGGTGCTCGACCTGCCCCCGTCGGACGGCGGCGGCCCGGGTTCCGGGCGCGGCGAACCTCGCCAGATCGTTCGCCAGCTCCTCGCGGAGGCAGGATATCCCGACCTGATCCGGGGAGGCCCGCGGGCGAAGGAGCAGGAGCTCCTGCGAACCCATCCCCCGAAAGAACTTCGGGTGTTGAGCGACCGAGAGATCACCGAGCCGCTCACAAAGGCCCTCGACGTGCTCGAGAAACGCGGATACCGTCACCTGCTCCACATCCCTCCCGAAGTGCTGTTGAGCGCCGTCGCCACCGCGCGCGAGCGCCTCGGCGACCGGACCGTCACCTTTCGCCGCACCGAAGCGGTCGCCTGGTGGGTTCCCGAAACGTCGCCGGGGACGTCGTAGCCGATACGGGGTCGGGTCGTCCGCGGGTCACTTCGCGAACCGGTGCTCCATCACGTACGGAAGGACACCCCCGGCCCGGTAGTACTCGAGTTCGGTCGTAGAGTTGAGGCGACAGGTGACGGTGAACGACTTAGAGGATCCGTCCGCGGAGGTGGCGACGACCTCCACCGGACAGCCGGGGGCGAGCGAAGTGCCGTTGGGCAGCCGAAGCGTGAACGATTCCCGTCCCGTGAGGCCGAGCTGCTTCCAGCCCTCTCCCGGACGGAAGGCGAGGGGAAGGACGCCCATCTCGATCAGATTCACCCGGTGGATCCGCTCGTAGTTCTCCGCGACCACCGCGCCCACGCCGAGCAGGCGGGGCCCCTTCGCGGCCCAGTCGCGCGAGCTCCCCTGACCGTAGCTCTTGCCCGCGAGCACGATCAGCGGGGTCTTCTCGGATCGGTACCGCTGCGCCGCGTCGAACACGGTCATCGGGGTACCGGTGGGAAGATGCGCGGTGATACCGCCTTCCTTCCCGTCGGCGAGCTGATTCTTCAAGCGCACGTTCGCGAAGGTTCCGCGGATCATCACCTCGTGGTGGCCGCGTCGGGCGCCGTACGTGTTGAACTCGGAGACCGGAACCCCATGGGCAAGCAGGTACTGGCCCGCGGGGGAGCTTTCCGGTATCTCGCCCGCGGGCGAGATGTGGTCGGTCGACACCCGGTCCCCGAGAACGACCAGGGCCCGGGCCCGTTCCGCGAGGAGCCCATCGCTGGGAAGCCACGGCGCCGGGAGGTCGAGATACGGCGCGACCGCGAGATACGTCGACTCGGGGGACCATCCATACTGGGCCCCCGTCGGCGGGTCGAGCGACTCCCAATGTTGGTCCCCGACCTCGATGGACCGGTACTTCTCTCGGTACATGGAGGGATCGAGGTTCGCGTCGACGATCTTTCGGACCTCCTCGGCCCCGGGCCACAGGTCGCGCAGAAAGACCGGCGTCCCATCGCGCTGATGGCCGATCGGTTCGCGGGTGAGGTCGAGGTCGACGCACCCGGCGAGCGCGTAGGCGACCACGAGCATCGGCGAGGCGAGGTAATTCGCCCGGACCTCGTTGTGGATGCGCGCCTCGAAGTTGCGGTTCCCGCTCAACACGGCCGCGACGAAGAGGTCCCGGTCGCGGACCTGGCGGCTCACCTCCGTCGACAACGGCCCGGAGTTCCCGATGCACGTCGTGCACCCGTAGCCGACCACTTCGAAGCCCAGTTGGTCGAGATAGGGAAGCAGGCCGGACCGCTCGAGGTAAGCCGTCACCACCTTCGAACCGGGGGCGAGGGAGGTCTTGACGTGCGGGGGGACGGTGAGCCCGAGCTCGCACGCGCGCTTGGCGATGAGGCCGGCGCCCACCATCACCGTGGGGTTCGACGTGTTGGTGCAGCTCGTGATCGCCGCGATCACGACCGAACCGTCCGAAACGGGCGGAGTCGACGGCACGACGGCCGGGGTCGTTGCCGCGGGTCGTCCCTTGCGGTAACTGTCGAGAGCGTTGCGGAACGACCGCGGCGCGTCGCCGAGCGCGACGCTCTCCTCGGGATTCTTCGGTCCCGAAACCGTCGGTACCACCTCGGCGAGATCGACCGCGAGCAGGTCATCGTAGTCGACCGAGCCCGGAGCCGGGGAGCCCCAGAGCCCCTGCGCCCTCGCGTACGCCTCGACTCGGCCGACGAGCTCGGAGCTGCGGCCGGTGCCACGGAGGTAGGCGAGCGTGGCCTCGTCAATCGGGAATAGGGCCGCCGTGGCGCCATACTCGGGGCACATGTTCGAGACCGTGGCCCGGTCGGGGACCGAAAGATGCGCCACCCCCGGCCCGTGGAACTCCACGAACTTGTCCACGACCCCTTTCTCGCGGAGGCGACGGGTCACCATGAGCACGAGGTCGGTCGCCGTCGCCCCCTCGGGGAGCGCGCCGGTGAGCTCGACGCCCACGACCTCGGGGCGGGCCAAGAAGTACGGCTCGCCGAGCATGACCGCCTCCGCCTCGATCCCCCCGACCCCCCAGCTCAGCACCGACGCTCCGTTCACCATCGTGGTGTGGGAGTCCGTTCCGATGAGGGTGTCCGGGAACGCCACCCGGTGTCCATTGTTCCCGCGGGTCTGCACCACGGTCGACAGGTGCTCGAGGTTCACCTGGTGACAGATCCCGTTCCCCGGGGGCACGACACGGACGTTCGCGTAGGCGCTCTTCGCCCACCGAAGGAACCGGTATCGCTCCCCGTTGCGTTCGTATTCTCGGTCGAGGTTGATACCGATCGACCGCGGCGATCCGGCGCTGTCCACCTGGACCGAATGGTCGATGATCAGGTCGACCGGCACGACGGGATTCACCCGCGCCGGGTCGAGGCCCCGACGCGCCCCCGCGGCACGAAGTGTCGAGAGGTCGACGATCACCGGGATCCCGGTGAAATCCTGGAGGAGGACCCGTTCGGGATAGTAGGCGAACTCGGTCCCGTCCGCGGTCGGGGACCCGTTCGCGAGCGCGACCAGGGTCTTCGGGTCGGTCACGCGCGCATCGAAATGCCGCAGGACGTTCTCGAGGAGGACGCGGACCGTCCTTGGCCGACGGGCGAGCTTTCTCGCGTCGACGCCCGCGAGGCGTTCGGCGCGGTAAATCGTCGCCGTCTCGTTTCCCCAGGTCAGCGTATCCGTAACGTGAAGCGGGTCGGCGGGGCTCATGGCGGGGCCAAGAGGTCGACGCTTTTGGGCTCTTTGGCGACGGCCCCGCTACTCGGGGGCCAGCGGAACCGCCCGCTCCCACCCGATACGGACCCGCGTTCCGGGAGCGGGCAGGAATTCCCCGAGGGGGGTCCGCATCTCGAGCCGTGTCCCCGTCGGGGTTTGGAGCACGACCGCGTTCTCCCGGCCAACGGGGCCCGAGACCAGGACACGGGCATCGACCCCGTCCCGGTCGGGGGCCAGGAGTCGTAATTCCGCGGGGAGGACGCCCACGCGGCCCCCCGGGCCGTCGAGCACGTTGTAGCCGAGGAAGCGCGCCGCCCGGACTGTTCGCGGGTCCCCGAAGACTTCCGCCGGCGAACGAGGGGGCTCGAGACGGCCCTCGAACAGGAGGCCGACCCGGTCGCCGAGGAAGAGACCCTCCTCGCGGTCGTGCGTGACGTGGATCGCGGAGGTCCTCGAGGCCCGGAGCACCTCGCGGAACACCGAGCGGAGCTCCGCCTTCAACTCGACATCGATGGAGGCGAACGGTTCGTCGAGCAGGATCAGTCGGGGGCGCGCCGCCAAGGTGCGCGCGAGCGCGACACGCTGAAGCTCGCCGCCCGACAACTGGTTCGGACGACGGTTTTCGAATCCCGAGAGGTGGAGGAGACCGATCAAGCGGTCCACTTCCTCCTTCACATCGGACGGCGGGCGACGTTTCAACATTGGGGCGTACGCAATGTTCTCGTAGACCGATCGGTGGGGAAACAGCGCCGGGTCCTGGAACATGAGGGCGATCCCGCGCCGGTGCGTAGGTCGGCCAGTGAGGTCGGCCCCATCGAGGGAGACCGTTCCCCCGGTGGGCCGCTCGAGGCCGACCAGAGTTCGCAACAGCGTGGTCTTCCCGCTTCCGTTCGGACCGAGCAGGACAAGGAGCTCTCCCTCGGGGAGGTCGAACGTTACGTCACGAAGGACCGGGATCCCGTCCCAGGCCGCGCCGAGATGTCGAACTTCGAGAAGGGGTCTAGAGCTCGACACGACGACCTCCGATCGCGATCGCGGCGAAGACGGCCAGGCTCAGGAGGAGGAGCAATCCGGCGGCGGCGTCGGCGACGGGGAAGAGTCGCACCTCGGAAAGGGCGTAGACTGCGACCGGGAGGGTCGTGAGCGGCGGGGGGACGAGGAAGTTCGTGGCGGTGAACTCGCCGAGGCCGAACGCGAAGGCGAAGAGGCCGACGGTGACCAGGCCGTCCTGGACGCGGGGGAGGTCCGCATCGAGGAACGCCCCGAACGGGGTGGCTCCGAGCGCCCGTGCGCTGTCGCGACCGCTCGCCGAAAGACCGGCGAGCGGAATCTCGAGGCTCTGGAGGGCGAAGGGCAGGGCGAGGATCGCCTGACTGACGATCACGAGCACCCAGACGTTCGAGCCGGTGCCGAGGAACGGCCGCCAGAACGAAGCGAGGGCGAACGCGAGCACCACCGGTGAAAGGAGGAGCGGGACGAACAGCAGCAACCCCAATGTGACGGCGCGGGCCGGACGCCGCACGACCCCGTACGCGGTGACCACGCTGAACAGGAGTGCGAGCAGTGCCGCGACCACGGCAAAAAAGAGCGTGTTTCCGAGCGCGCCGAGCGCCGAGACCCCGAGATGGGCGGTGGTGGAAGAGGAGAAGAGCGCCGTCCACGCCGCTCCCGCCGCGAACCCCGGCGCCGGGGCGACGGTACGGTACAGCACGGCCGTGAGGAGCGCCGCCTCCGCCGCGAGAACGAACGCGCTCTCCGTGACGAGACCCCAGCTCGCGGGCGCTCTCCAATCGATCGGCTTTCGGGAGCCCGAACGCCGGCCCGGGTTCGCCCGGAGCCGGCCGACCAGCCCGAGGTACAGCGCGGTCGGTACGAGCAGGAGAAGGACCATCCCGAGAGCGAGCAGCGCCGCCGCGTTCGGCTGGAGGAACGTCTGGTCGAGGGCGTAGACCTGCGCTTCGAGGGTGTAACATCGGGCGCTCGCGCCGCAGAGGAGGAGCGGGGGCGCGAACGACAGGGCGGAGAAGAGGAACGTCAGAAGACCGCCGGCGGCGGCCCCCACCCAGGTCGGCAGCGCCCAGACCTCGGCGTACGCCCGCCACGGCGAGCCGCCCAGCGTCGCGACGGTCTCCTCGAGCTCGATGGGCGCGCCCTCGCACGCGGTCGCGGTGAGCAGGATGACGATGGGGACGTTGAAGAAAAGGTTCGCCGCGATGATCGCGGGGATGCCGCTCCCGAACCAACCCGTGGCGGGCAACGTGCTCGAGACCACGCCCGATGGCCCGAACAGGTCGAGGACGCCGAGGACGACCACGAGGCTCGGCAGCAGGAACGGGATGAGCAGGAGCGAGCGGAGGAGGGATCGCCCGGGGAACGAGAACCGGCCGAGGAAGATCCCCGCCGGGTATCCGAGACCGACCGCGAGCACCGCGGAGAGCGATCCCTGCTCGAGCGAGTTCTCGAGCGCGCGAAGATTGTTCGGAGCGGCCAGGACGGACGCGAGCCCGCCCGCGCCGCCGTCCTGCGCCAGCGCGTTCGCGAAGAGGATCGCGACCGGCAGGATCGCGACGAACGTGACGAACGCGAGGACGGGCAGGAGGAACCCCACCCCGTCCCACCGCAGCTTCACCCGCCCTCGGCGGCGAGGGTCTCCCAAGTGTCGATCCACCCGCCGGGCGCCGTGAGATTGCCCGCGACCGCGGCGGGCGTGGTGGCATTGTTCAGTGCGACCACGCTCGCGGGGTCGATCGAGGCTGCGTAGACCGACGGCAGCGCGACCGTCGCGTTCGCCGGGTACTCCCACTCGTTCTCGGGGAGGTACGACTGGAACGTGCCCCCGAGGATCCAGTCCTCGAGCTCCTGCGCGAGCGCGGCGTGCCGGGATCCTTGCACGACGCCGACCCCGTAGAGGGTCCGCCACCCGTAGGCGGTGCCGTTCCACCAGGAGACCGTCGAGTTGAACGACCCCCCTTCCCCGTTCGCGAGCGCGTAGGCGGGGTCGGTGGCGTAGCTCACGACCATCTGGTTCTGGCCCGCGGGGGTCCCGAATTCACCGAAGGCGGTCGACCAGTCGGGCGCCGGATTCGGATGCGGCTCCGAGAAGTACCGCTGCCAGAATCCCTCCCAGTTCTCGTGGAGCACCGTCTCGTAGTACTCGACCTGCCAGACCAGGAATTCCTCTCCCGTGATGTCGTAGAGCGGGCTTTCGGCCAGCAGCTGCGCCGCCCAACTCGAGTTCTCCACGAGCTCGGGCAGCGTCGCGTGGGCGACGGCGCCCGCCGTGGCGTTGAGGAAGGCGGACGTGTAGTCGACGCCGAGGAACCCGTATTCGTACGGGACGACCCCATGATCGGGGCTCAACTCGGTGACGAGCCAGGGGGGTATGGAAGCGAGCTCCGGCGGAGAGTAGGGCGCGAGTAGGCCGAGCGACTCCGCCTCGGGCGCGGTGATCTCGTCGAGGCCCACGACGAGGTCGGCGGCCGGGAGGCCGTACTCGGCGGGCGATTCGAGGGCGCTCACGAGATTTCCCGAAGGGCATTCCAGCTGGACCTGGACGCCGTGCGCCTGCTCGAACTCGCCGAGGAGGAGCGAGAGGTTCGCCTGGCCGCAGTTCCCAGAAAACAGCGAAGAATAGGTGTACACGATGAGCGTGGGCTCGGTGCTCGAGGACCGGGACGCGTAGTACTCGTAGCCGCCGAAACTCGCCACCACGACGATCAGCGCCACGGCGGCAGCGAGCAGGGCGCGCCCCAGCCGGCCGGGACGGCGCAACCGCCCGGAATAGGCCGGGCCGACGGGGGACGAAGGATCGGTCACGTCCTCCGCGGGCCGGCGGAGATTCGCCTTAGGTGCTCCATTGCGTTCCCTTCGCGGGCATTATCCCGAGCAGGTTCGTGGGGTCGACGAGGTCTCCCTCGTCCTCTCAGCCGGTGCCCAGCTCCCCCTACTTGGCACGGGGAGCGCTGGGGCGGCATTAAGCGTTCCGGGCCGCGGCGGCCGACCGTCTTATACGCGCGACGTTCCTTAGGCGGTCGGACCGGCGTATGAGCGACCCCATCGAGAAGCTCCGATTCGGGTCGGAGCTCGTCAAGCGCGGCTTCGCCCGCATGCAGCAGGGCGGGGTCATCATGGACGTGACCACGGCCGACCAAGCGGCGATCGCCGAAGAAGCCGGTGCGGTCGCGGTGATGGCGCTCGAGCGCGTGCCCGCCGACATTCGCGCGGCCGGCGGCGTCGCCCGCATGGCCGACCCCGTGAAGGTTCGCGAGATCAAGGAGCGGGTCTCCATCCCCGTCATGGCGAAGTGCCGGATCGGCCACACCGCCGAAGCCCGGATCCTCGAATCGCTCGCGGTGGACATGATCGACGAGTCGGAAGTGCTCACCCCGGCCGACCCGTTCCAGCACGTCGACAAGAAGGCGTTCAAGATCCCGTTCGTGTGCGGCTCGCGCAATTTGGGCGAGGCGCTCCGCCGGATCGACGAGGGAGCCGCGATGATCCGGACCAAGGGCGAGGCGGGCACCGGCAACGTCGTGGAGGCCGTCCGCCACATTCGGCAGACCCGGTACGACGTGCTCGAGGTCCAGAAGCTCGCGAAGAAGGACGTGGCGGCCTGGGCAAAGCGGGAACGGGTCCCCGAGGCCCTGGTCCAAGAGGTCCGAACCCTCGGCCGGCTTCCGGTCGTCGATTTCGCCGCCGGCGGGATCGCCACGCCCGCGGACGCGGCCCTCTGCCGCCTGTTGGGGGTCGATGGGGTGTTCGTCGGCAGCGGGATCTTCAAGGCGCAGCATCCGATGAAGGTCGCGCGCGCGATCGTCGAGGCGTCGCTGCATTTCGACGAGCCGGAGATTCTGGCGCGGGTCTCCTCGGGGCTCGGCGAGGCGATGAAGGGCGTGGAGATCGCCGCCCTCGCCCCCGATGCGCTCCTGCAGACGCGCGAGGCCGAACCGATCGCGGCCGCGGCGCGTCGGGCGTTCCCCGAGACCTGAGCGCGAGAGCCCCTCCCGGCGATGGTCGTAAAGGGGAGCCCCTCCTAGGGCGGTCCCGTGCGGATCGTCCAGGTTTCGCCGTTCTTCTACCCCCACGCCGGCGGGGTCGAGTCCCACGTACGCGGAATCGTCCGAGAGCTCGCCCGTGAGGGCCACGAGGTCACGGTCGTCACATCGCGCTACGACCCCTCCCTTCCGGAGGAGGAAGAGACGGAAGGGTACCGGGTCCTTCGAACCCGTACGCTCGGGGTCGTCTTCGACACGCCGCTCGATTCCGGCACGCGCCGGACCGTCCGTGAGCTCTCCCCCGACGTCTTCCATCTCCATTACCCTCCGCCGCTGACCTCGTACTTCGCGACCCGCGAGCTCTCCCGCCGCAAGGTCCCGGTCTGTCTCACGTACCACTGCGACCTCTACCTTCCGGGCGCGGCCGGGCGTCTGCTCGCGGGTCTCTATCAGCGGGTCTTCCTTCCCTCCACCCTGCACCGGACCGACCGGATCATCGTCCACACGAGGAGCTACGGGAGCACTTCGGCCATGCTGCAGGGTCGGGAGCTGAGCGTCATCCCTTCGGCCGTCGATCTCGACCGGTTCCGGCCGGGCATCGATGCGACCGGCCTGCGGGCCGACCTGCGGCTCGACGGAAAGCGGGTCGCACTGTTCACCGGCCGACTGGTCCCCCACAAGGGCGTGGACGTGATCCTCCAGGCGCTGGTCCGCCTCCCGTCGGACGTCGTGCTGGTCGTGATCGGAGCCGGGCCGCGGCTCCCGACGCTCGTCGGGCTCGCCCGGCGGCTCGGGGTCGAGGACCGCGTGCGGTTCTGTCCCGCGGTCTCTGACGAGGAATTGCCCCGCTACCTCGCCCTCGGGGACGTCTTCGTCTTCCCTTCCCAGAACCGCCTCGAGGGATTCGGCCTCGCGGTCGCGGAAGCGATGGCCGCGGGTCTCCCGGTGGTGATCGCCGACATGCCCGGCGTCCGCGAGGTCATCGAACCCGGGCGCGAGGGCCTTCTCGCGGAGCCGCTCCTCGCGAGCGACCTCGCGGAGAAGATCCGAACGATCCTCGATGACCCGGCCCTGGCGAAGCGCATGGGGCGCGCGGGGCGCGAGCGGGCCGAGGCGCGCTACGGGTTGCCCACGGTCGTGGGGTCCCTGCTCAACCTGTACCAAGACCTGAGCGCAACTGGTTGATCTGGACCTTCAGCCGCTCGGCCTCGGCACCCGCGGCCTTCTTCCAATCGCTTTCCGCCGACGCGAACAGGATGCTGCGGGACGCGTTCACCAGCAGGGCGCGCCCGTGGGCGTCGACGCCTTCGCGTACCGCGGTCGCCAGCGACCCGCCCTGCGCGCCGACCCCGGGAACAAGGATCGGGATGCCGTTGCCGAGGGTGGCGCGGGCCGCGTGGAACGCCTCGGAGAACGTGGCGCCCAGGACCACCCCCACGTTGCCGTGGGCGTGCGCGAGCCGTCGCACTTCCCCCACGACGGCCAGCCAGAGGGGCCCTCGCGGGGTCGGGATCTCCTGGAAGTCGAGCGACCCCGGGTTGGACGAGTGGGCCACCACGAACACTCCGTGCGCGTCGTCGTCGAGGAACGGTTGCAGCGTTTCCCACCCGAGCCACGGCGTGAACGTGATCGCGTCGAACCCGAACTGGCGGAACGCGCCCTCGCGGACCATGCGGAGCGTGTTCGGGATGTCGTTGGTCTTCATATCGAGAATCCGAAGGCGCGTGGGTCCGATCTTGCGGCACAGCCCCGAGAGCACCTCGACCCCGGGCGCCCCGTACTGGAGGTAGGCGCCCAGTTGCATCTTGTAGGCGGCCGCGTGCGGGAGGGTCGCGTCGATGACCCCGTCCAGGAACCGTTCGAGCTGCGGGCGGGGCGCCAAGCGGCGTAGGCTCTTCGGGAGGAGGGACGGGTCCGGGTCGAGGCCCACGCAGACGAGCGAGTCCCGCGCGGAGAGAATCCGGTCGACCCGTTGGGAGAACTTCGTCGGCACGTCCCGCGAGTCATGGACCTTGGCGGAAAAGGCTTGTCTCCGGGACCGCGGCAACGCGCGCCCCACCGGGGCGCCGATGGCCGTACGCCGTTCACCGACCACGAACGGCGGGGCCCTTTTATGAACCCGGGAAGTGGCGGCTCTCGCTTCCGCCATGTGCGCCGAACCTACCCCCACCGGTCCCGTGGAATCTCGGCTCCGGGACCTGCGCGCGACCACCTCGCCGGTCGAGTTCGTGGCCCGCGTGGTCACCTGCGAGCGAAGGGAGGTGACCCGCAAGGCGGACGGGAGCCGTCGGCCGCTCCTCTCGGGCCTGCTCAGCGACGGCACGGCCACGGTGCGCTTCACCTGGTGGGACCCGCCCCGCGAGGAGATCGAACGCGGCACGGTGCTGCGCGTCGTCGGGGCCGAGGTCCGGGAGTTCCGCGGGCGCCCCGAGGTCACCTTTTCTTGGAAGACCCGCGTGGGACCGGCGAGCCCGGCCGAGCTCCCCCGGGTCGACGCCGAGGAGATCCCGTTCCGTACCGTCCACGACCTTCGACCGGCCGACGAAGGGTTCCGTATCGAGGTGCGGGTCGTGCGCATCGCTCCGAAGAGCGTGACGGTCGGCACGGAGCGCCGCGTGGTGCACGAGGGCCTGGTGGCCGACCGCACGGGGGCGATCGCGCTCTCGTCCTGGAGCGACTTCGGCCTCCGGACGGGGGAAGCGGTCCGCATGGCCGGCGCGTACGTCCGAAGCTTCCGCGGTCGCCCGTCGCTCGTGCTCGACGAGCGCTCGAGCGTGGTCCGGGTGGACGGGACCGATCTCCCGGACCCGGTCGAGCTCCTGCGCCGTCCCCCCCGCTCCATCGCCGAGGTCGAGGACGAAGGGGGCGGCGAGACCGTGGCCGTGGAGGGCGTCGTGGTCGGCCTCCTCCCTCCGAGCGGCCTCGTGTACCGGTGCCCCACGTGCCATCGTTCGGTGCGCAGCGGGATCTGCCGGATCCACGGACAGGTGGAGGGGCAGCCCGACCTGCGGGCCCGCTTGGTGCTCGACGACGGCACCGGCGCGCTCGCGGTCAATGCGAACCGCGCCGACACCGAGCGGCTCTGGGGCGTGACCCTGGACGAAGCGCGAGGACGGCTCCGCAATCAACCCGACCCGACCCTTCTCGAGGAAGAGATGCTCGAAGCGTTGCTCGGGCGCCGCCTGCGGGTGCGGGGCTTGGGAACGAAGGACGACTTCGGAGTGACCGTCACCCCGGAGTCGATCGAACGGGTCGATATCGACCTCGATGCGGCGGCCGAGGAGCTGTTCGCCCGGCTGGGGGACCGGAGCTAGTGGCGCTCCGGGAGCCGGCCTGGCGCGTGACCGCCCGCGAGCTCGAGAGCTCCCTCGAAGAGGAGAAGGGCGAGGGTGAGCGCCCCGCGACGTACCTGCTCTCTCCGTTCGCCGCGCGGATGAACCGGGTCTTCCTCGCCGGAAGCCTCTCTCCGGCGGAATCGATCGGCCGGGACGAGTCGCAGGCCTTCTGGCGCGCTCGTTTGAGCGACCCGACCGGGGCCGTCGCGGTGACCGCCGGTTCGTTCCAGCCGCGGGCGATGGCGCAACTGCGCTCGGCGTCCGCTCCGCGACCGGCGCTGGTCGTCGGCAAGGTTCACCTCTTCCGGGGCCGCGACGGAGTCGGGTACGTCTCCGTCCGCGCCGAGGCGGTGCGGTCCGTGCCCGAGGCCGAAGAACGCGCCGCGCTCGCCGACGTCGTCCGGCAGACCTTCGACCGGCTCGACCTGCTCGAGCGGGTCGAAAAGGACCCGGCGCTCACGGAGGAGACGCTCCGCACGGAAGGAGTTCCCGTTGCCTGGTTGCGGGCGGCGAAGGAGTCGCGCACGCGCTATCCGAACGTCGACCGGGCGGCGTTCCGTCGCGACCTGCGCAACGCGGTCCGCCGGGTCGCGGGCGACAGCGGTCCTTCCCGCGCCACGGCCCCGCCCGCCCCCTCTGTCACGGTGACCCGCACCCCACCCCCGCCCCCCTCGGCACCGGCTCCGTCCGCGGCCGAGCGGGCGGAGGAGTCGCTCTTCCTCGACCAGCTCGATGAGGTCGCGGACGTTTCCGCGGACGGCTACGCCGACCTCAAGGAGGTCCTTTCCCGGGTCTCCTCCCACGGCATGATGGGCGACCGGGCCGAGGCGATCCTGAACCGACTCGAGGAGGAGGGCGTGATCGAGGAGCCGATCGTCGGGAAGCTGCGCCGCGCGTAAGGGGCTCCCGAGGGTTTATATCGGGAGCCTCTTCGGGGGCGGGGGAATGAGGAACACCTGTCTCTCCGAATCGATGACGAGACCAGCGACAAACTGACCCCCACGCTCCGCACCTCGTAAGCCATGGTCACCGAGAAACCATCCTCCATCCTGCTCATCGTCCTCGTCGTCATCGTACTCGCCGCGGCCGGCGCGGCGGCGGCGTTCGTCTACGAGGTGAACAAGCCGAAGGCGGCGAGTTCGGCCTTGACGGTCCAGCTCGGAGACAACGCGACCGTGAACTATATCGGCACCTTCGGGAGCGGCGCCCAAGCCGGACGGGTCTTCGACTCCTCGATCTACGCCGTGGCCACGAGCAACCTCACGTACCCGAAATCGCTCGAGTACGAGTCCCGGGGCCCCCCGTCGGCCTACTCGCCGCTGCCGGTCCACGTGGGCCCCAATGCGCCCTCGGGCGGCTACACGATCGGGAACCTCACCTTCAGCACGGTGGTCACCGGCTTCTGGCAGGGATTGATCGGGCTGCACGGGAACCAGACCAAGACCATCGTGGTCCCACCGAATTTGGGCTACGGCCCTCAGAACCAAAGCTGCGTCACGACCGCTCCGCTCGGCTACACGGTGCCCGTGCTGACGAGCGTCGCCGCCGCGAGCTTCGCGAGCCTCTATCCGAACGTGACCGCCGCAGTGGGGACGGAGTTCGCGGACCCGACGTACGGGTGGAACGACACCGTCTTTGCGGTCAACGCGAGCACCGTGACGGTACAGGCCCTTCCGGGCGTGAATTTCCTCGCCATGCCGAACGGCCTTCCGTTCGAGGTCACCGCGGTCAACGCGACCACGATCACCCTCGCGAGCACCCTCACCGCCGCGAACGCCGGGCTCGTCCTGGGTCACGCGAAGACGGGGGGGCTCTGCGGGGCGACCAAGTTCATCGTCAGTGCCGTGAACGTCATCGCGGGCACCCTGACGGAGAATTTCAACCCCGAGGTCCAGGGCGAGATCCTCGACTTCACTGTGACGGTCGTCGACATCTACCCGGCGTGAGCCGAGCGCGCGGCTACAGCGTGACCTTCCCGCGCTTCAGCAGTTCTTCCAGATGGGCCTCGGCCGCCGTGGCCAGGAGCTCTTCGGTCGGAGGGCCCCGGGTATGCGCGTAGGCCCGCAGCATCCGTCGTGCCTGGTCCCGTCGAGAGCGGGACCGGGAGAGCAGCTGCCGCGCCTCGCGCTCGAGGTCGTCCATCTCCCGGCTGATCGCATCGACCTTGGCGACCGCGTCGGCCCGGGCACGGCCTTTCTCGCGCAGGGAGGCGATGAGCCCGCCCGCGACCTTCAGTTTCTCCCGGACCGCGGTCATCTTCGCGTCGCGCTCGGCCTTCGCCGCCGCGAGCTCCTTGCCGCACCGCTCGAACTCCTCGCGCGCCGCCGCGAGCAGGACCTCGGCGTCCTTCAACTTCTTCTGATGGGCCGCGGCGACCGCCGTCCTCGCTTCGCTCTGCTTCAGCTCGTGGGCGCGTTGCCGGACGAGGGCGATGAGGGCGTTCTCCTCGTCGATCGGGAGGGCCCGCGTCTGCTGCCGGAGCTCGAGCTGCGCGATCTCCTTGCGGATCTGGTCCGGTCGGATGCGGTCTCCCGGCGTGATCTCGAGACGGGCCTCGCGTACCGCGACGATCGCCTCGTCCACCTTGCGCCGCGCCGCTTCGCGGGCGTTGCGCACCTCCGCGATCTTCCGTCCGAGCTGGTTGTGCTCTTCGTAGAGGCGTTCGACCTCGGCCTGGGGGGCCTGCCGACGGTCGTAGAGCGATTTCTGCTCGGAGGAAAGGCGACGGACCTCGGCGACCAGTTCCTCGCGTCGGTCGAACATCGACCGCAGCTTCTGGTCGATCGCGCGGAGCTTGTCGTGGTCCTCGCGATCCTCGCGTTCTTCCTCGTCGGAGAGCAGCGCGCGCGGAGGCACGTACCCACGAGGAAGAGGGCCTCTCAAAAGCCCTTCTGCCGGGGCCGAGGAGGGCCGGAGCGGCGCGGGAATTCGAACCCGCGGGTCAGCGGCGCCGTCGCACCGGGTTCGGGGAGGAGCGCTCGCGTTCCGCGAATCGCTGGGCGGCGAGGAGCGCCGCGGGGACCGCCGCGTCGATATTGACGACCGCGAGCGGGGCGCACGACTGCAGCATCGCGTTCAGCGCGGCCTCGCCCCGGCCCCCCCGACCGTACCCGACCGAGGTCGGGATGCCGATCACGAGGGCCGGCACGAGCCCGGCAACGACGGTCGGCAGCGCCCCTTCTCGGCCCGCAAACACGAGGTAGATCTCCGGTCGGCTCGCCTCGAGCCGGTGCACCGCGGAGAGGAGGCGATGCAGCCCGGCGACCCCGACATCGTAAGCCCGCACGACCCGGATCCCGAGGGCGAGCAGGACCGCCCGGGCCTCCTCGGCCAGCGGAACATCGCTCGTCCCCGCCGTCAGGATCGCCGCGACGCCGTGGCGGTAGTGCGGGCCGAGCGGGCCCGCCAATCGGACGATTCTGTCGCCGGCGAGGAACCGCAGAGGCCGCCGTGCGCCACCGGTCCGCGGTCGGGTCCGCAGCGCCCGAAGTTGAGCGGCGGTCGGGCGGGAGATCAGGGCGCCGAGGCCCCGATCCGCGAGCGCATCCACGATGCCGAGGAGGTGTTCGACGCTCTTTCCCTCCCCGAGAATCACTTCGGGAACGCCCACGCGACGCCCGCGGTCGCGGTCGAGCCGCGCATAATGCCGGACGTGCAGTGCCTTGCGCGTCGGAGGCGCGGCGGGTCCGAACCTTCCCCCGTCCACGCCGAGGACCACCCAAGCCGTGATATAGCGGATTCCGCTGGCACGCCCGTCCGGCGCCCCATGCCCGATTTCTCATTGACCCCGGAGCAGGAGAGCCTGCGGGACCTCGCCCGGAAATTCGCCCGTACGGAGATGGCTCCCCATGCCGCCGAATGCGACCGCGCGCCCCGCTTTCCCGAGGAGATCTACCGCAAGGCGTTCGAACTCGGGCTGATGAACCTCAACGTCCCAGCCGACTACGGCGGGAGCGGACTCGGCTCGTTCGAGCAGTGCCTCATCGTCGAAGAGCTCGCCTACGCCTGCGGCGGGATGACGACGTCCATCATTGCGAACTGCCTCGCGCTCGAGCCGATCCTGCTCGATGGGACCCCGGAGCAGAGGACCCGGTTCCTTCAGCCGTTCTGCGCCGACTACCACCTCGCCTCGTTCGCCCTGACCGAGCCGTCGGGCGGGTCGGACCCCGGGACGATGCACACCGTCGCGCGCCGCGACGGCGACCAGTACATTCTCTCGGGAGAGAAGTGCTTCATCACGAACGCGCCCCACGCGTCCCTCTACACGGTCTTCGCGACCGTCGACCCCAGCCTCCGGCACAAGGGGGTCAGCGCCTTCGTCGTGCCCCGCTCCGCGCCGGGGGTCATTCCCGGGAAGGACGAAGATAAGTTGGGCCACCGCGCCTCCTCCACGAGCACGATCCGCTTCGAGGACGTTCGGGTCCCGGTCGCCGACCGGCTCGGCGCCGAGGGGGGTGGGTTCTCCCTCGCGATGCGGACCCTCGACCAGACGCGGACCCCGATCGGAGCGCTCGCCACCGGGATTGCCCAGGCCGCCCTCGACCACGCCGCGGGGTACTCCCTCAAGCGGCAGACGTTCGGAAAGCCGATCGCCGAGCATCAAGCGATCCAGATCAAGCTGGCGAACATGGTGCAGGCGGTCCATGCGGCCCGGCTGCTCACGTGGCACGCCGCGTGGACGATCGACCGGGGCCAGAAGGGGACGCTCGAGTCCTCCATCGCGAAATGCTACGCCTCCGACGCGGCGCTCCACGTGGCGGACGAGGCGATCCAGACCTTCGGCGGCTACGGTTACATGAAGGAGTATCCGGTCGAGAAGCTCCTGCGGGACGCGAAGCTCACTCAGATCTACGAAGGCGCGAACGAAATCCAGCGGACGGTCATCGCCCGCGAGCTCCTGCGCGGATACGCCTAGTCCGGAGGCGCGCTCGTGGAGATCGTCGTCTGCGTCAAACCCGTGCCGGACGCGGAGACGCGACTCCGCGTTTCGACCGACGGGGCGACCCTCGACATCGAGGCGGTGAAGTTCGTCCTTGCAGGGTACGACGAGTCCGCGGTCGAGCAGGCCCTCCTCCTCAAGGAGGCCAATCCGGGCTCGAAGGTCCACGTGGTCTCCGCCGGCCCCGCGCCGCGGACCGAGGAGGTCCTACGTGCCTCGCTCGCGCTCGGGTGCGACCTCGCGACCTGGGTCGAGACGCCGCCCGGCGTTGCGCCCGACCCGCTCGCCACGGCCCGCGCGCTCGCGAAGGCCGTCGCGACGCTCCCGCACGACTTGGTGCTCTGCGGAAAACAAGCGGGCGATGACGAAGCCGGTGCCGTAGGGGCTGCCGTCGCCGAGCTGCTCGGACTCCCCGACTTCGGTTCGGTCGTCGACCTGCGCTGGGATGCCGGCAGCGCGCGGCTTCGCTTTCAGCGGTCGACCGAGGTCGGGGTCGAGCAATGGGAAGCTCCGCTTCCGTGCGTGATCGCGCTCCAGCAGGCGTGGAACGACCCCCGCACCGCGAAGCTGCCCGCGATCCTGAAGTCACGCCGATTGCCGATCGCCAAAGTGATGGCCGACGCGGCCCCGACGGCGGCGGGGGCGAGCCGACCGACCAAGTTCGAGCTCCCGCCTCCCCGCACCGGAGCGAAGCTGATCGAGTACAAGACCCCCGAAGAGGCCGCCGAGAAGCTCGTGAAGATCCTCAAGGAGGAGGCGAAGGTCTTCCCGTGACGGCCGCCACGCTGGTCGTCGGAGAGGTCCACGACGGCGTTCTCTCGGACGCGACCAAAGAAGCCGTGGGGGTCGCCCTCACCCTCTCGGGCCGGGAAGGCGTGGTGGGTTTTCTCGCGGGCACGAACTCCCGCTCCATCGCCGCCGGATTCGGACGCTTCGGGGTCGGGCGCGCCATCGCCGTGGAGGAGACGCGTCTCGACGGCGCCGCCGGCGCCATCACAGCGAAGCTCGTCGCCTCCGCCGCCGATTCGGTGGGCGCCGACCTGGTCCTGGTCGGAGGGACCACCTTCGGGCGGGACCTCGTGGCCCGTCTTGGGGTCCGATGGAATGCCGCGGTCGCCGCCGGGGCGACCGCCCTCGCCCGGAGCGGGACCGACCTCACGGTCCGGCGCCCGATCTTTGGGGGGCGGGCGACCGAGACCCGGGTACTCGTCGGCCCCCACGCCGCGGTCGCCCTGCGACCGCATGCCTTCGCGGCCCCGACCGAGAGTCCTGTCGAGACCGCGGTCACGAGCCTCGCAGCGGAAGGGGTCCCGGATGCATGGTGGGCCCCGAAACGACTGAGCGTGGAATCGGCGCCTCGTGGCTCCGGCCCGACGCTCACCGACGCCTCGATCGTCGTCTCGGGCGGTCGGGGCCTCCGCGCCCCGGAGAATTTCCCGCTGGTCGAGGAGCTCGCGGCGTCCCTCGGCGCGGCCGTTGGCGCGTCGCGCGCGGTGACCGACGCGGGCTGGCGACCAACAAGTTTCCAGGTCGGCCAGACCGGAAAGGCGGTCTCACCCCAGCTCTATGTGGCGGTGGGGATCTCGGGGGCGATCCAACACCTGGTGGGCATGGTGAGTTCCCGCGTGATCGTCGCGATCAACTCGGATGCCTCCGCCCCGATCTTCAAGGTCGCGGACTACGGGATCGTCGGCGACCTCTTCCAGATCGTCCCCGCGCTCACGAAAGAAGTGAAGCGCGCTCGGGGGCTCTGACCGCGGGCCCGCCGGGCGGGTCGGCGCCGGACGGACCCCGACCTAGAGGTCCCAGGCGACTTCGACCCCGTCGCGGATCAGCGAGGTCAACCTGACGCCCGCCGCCTTCTGGGCGGCTCGCAGGAGTTTGCGCACGGGCGGCTTCGGTGAGCCGGGGCTCGCCATCATCGAGCGAAGGAGCTCGGTCGCGAACTTCGGGTAGACGGTGTAGATCCTCGGATTCCACTTCACGCGGTCGAGCCGCGCGAAATCCCGGAAATCGGGCAGCAGGCCGGTCGTCTCGAGGCGGCGGTCGTACTCCGAAAGCTGGGCCGAGGAGGCGGTGCCGGCCCCCTTCGCGGCGAGCGCGGTCTCGGCGGCTTCGAGGCCGGAGCGGATCGCGTAGTTCATTCCCTGGATGATGATCCCGTTCGAGAAGACGAACCCGGCCGCGTCCCCCGCGACCATCCAGCCGTCGCCGTGGAACGCCGCCGGCCGGCTCGCCCAGCCGGACGGGATGAGCTTCGCGCCGTATTCGACGAGCTCGGCTCCTCTGAGCCGGTTCGCGATCGCGGGGTGCAGCTTGAACCGCTCGATCAATTCCTGGGCGTACGCCGTTCGTCCGTACAGCGACTGAAGCCGGACGATGATCCCGAGCGAGAGCGTGTCGCGGTTGGTGTAAAGGAATCCCCCGCCCATCACCCCGGGCGGGAAGAGTCCGGCCACCCATTCCTCGGCATGACCCTCGGACCCGGTGAGGTGGAACCGGTCCTCGATCACCCGGGGGTCGAGCCGGAACACCTCCTTGATCCCGAGCTCGGTGGTCTCGGGCGAGAGGTGGGCGCTCGGGCGGATCGGTGTTCCGAGCGAGAGGCGGGAGTTCGCCCCGTCCGCGAGGATGGTGACCGGGGCGGTCATTGTTTCGCCGCCCTGCACAATGCCGTGGGCGCGCGTTCCCTCCCAGTTGAGGCGGTCGACCGGGACGGACGCGACGACCGTGGCGCCGGCCTCTTCCGCCTTCTTCGCGAGCCACGCGTCCGTGCGCGAACGAAGGACCGAGTGGGCAACGTACGGGGCGCGGTTCCAACTCCCCTCCTCGAGGTCGAAGGAGAGCGCGCTGTCGGCGGTCAGCAGACCGAACCGCTTTCGGACGATGTGCCGTTCGAGCGGCATCTCCTGCGACCAGTTCGGAAGGACGCGGGCGAGGTCGTTCCCCCACAGGATGCCCCCGGAGAGGTTCTTCGTGCCCGGTTCGGCGCCGCGCTCGACGAGCAGAACGTTCGCTCCTCCCTGCGCCAGGCGGATCGCCGCCGCGCCGCCGGCCATGCCGGCGCCGACCACGATCACGTCGAAATCGTCGGCCATCTCGGGCTGCGGGACGCGACCCGCCCGATTTAATACTGCCCGACCGGCCGGCTTAGCGGCCGGGGCCGGCCCACTGCACGGGTCCCGACGACGTCTGCACGTTCTGGGTCGCGTTCTCGATCAGCTTCTGGAACCGGAACGGCTTCGGGATGCCTTTCCAGTCTTCGTTGCCGAGCGAACTTCCGCCCTCCGAGCTCACGCGCACGGTTCCGTAACCGAGGATCCGCTGACCAAACGACTGGTGGACGTCCACCCCTCGTACCTGCGTGACCGGGATCTCATCGAAATCCTTGCTGAGAATCCCCTTCTGGATGATCACGCGACGGTTCGTCACGGCGTAGACCGTTCGGATCCAGCGGAAGTACCGGACCAGGATCCAGAGCAGGCCGAGCAGGAAGAGGACGAGCCAGAACTCGGCCAGATAGGACTGCACGGTGGGCGAGTTGATGTAACTAGAGAGCGTGAGCCAGTTACGCAAGGTCGGCGCCCAATTCGGGATCACGGAAGTGATCTGATTGGCGACGGAGAGCGCGAGGACGCCGAAGATGAACGTGAAGAGCACGGGGCCCGGGAAGTAGAACAGTTTCGTGGCCCGCGTCTCCTCGAGGAGGGTTTCCTGGTCCGCGAGGTACGTAGCCTTGAGCAGCTTGGGCATCGTCCGCGGAGTGGTCGACATACGCACCGTCCCGCGGGCCATGGGCCCGGACGGGAGATAAACCCTCGGCCCGAGGAGCGAGCCGCGGTCCTCCCCTTATATCGCCCCGGACGTCGGGTCGAGCGAATGGGAGTCACCGATTGCCACGTCCATATCAATCCGCTCTGGGAGATGCGGCCCGATGCGGTCCGCCTACTGAGCCAAGTGGAGGCGACCGTGGGCCGGTATCTTTCCGACCCGGGCGAATTCCTCGGGTACCTCGACCGTGCGGGGGTCGAGCGGGCGGTCCTCATCAACTACGTCGCCCCCGAGGTCATCGGTTACACCGAAGCCGCCAACACCTTCGTCGCGGAGTACGTGCGGGCGAATCCCGAGCGTCTGATCGCGGTCGGGGGCATCCGACCGGACCATCCCGACCCCGAACGCGAGGTCGTTCATCTGATCGAGGACCTGGGGATCCGCGCCCTCAAGCTCCACCCGCCGCACCAACTGTTCCGGCCGAACGCGTACGTGGACGGAGAGCTCCCCGGGCTGCGGTCGCTCTACGAGGCGTGCTCGCGGCATCGGCTGCCGGTGATCTTCCACACGGGGACCTCGATCTTCCCCCGAGCGCGCAATCGGTTCGCGGACCCGATCTTCCTCGACGATGTCGCGGTCGATTTTCCTGACCTCACGATCGTCCTCGCCCACGGCGGACGGCCGATCTGGATGGAGACGGCGGTCGTGCTCGCCCGCCGGTTCCCGAACGTCTGGCTCGAGGTCTCGGGGTCACCGCCCGCGCGCCTGCTCGAGTTCTTTCCCCAGTTGCCGCGGATCTCGGAGAAGGTCCTCTTCGGGTCGGACTGGCCCGGACCCGGCGTCCGGGACATCGGTGCGAACCTGAGCGCGTTCCGCAACCTCGGGATCCCGTCCGACGGTCTCGCTCGTATTCTGGAAGAGAATCCGCTGCGGGTATTCCCTCGGCGAACGCCCTCTTGAAATACTGCGGCCGACTCGCAGGGCCGTGCCCGACGACGCCGAGCGACCCGACGAGGCCCCGCCTCCCCCTGTCGAGGAGGAACCGGCGCCGACGATCGAGGTCGTCGAAGGGGGAGAAGAGGTCGGCCGGTTGCCGCTGCCCCGGCGCAATCGGGGCGAGGTCTTCGGGATCGCGAGCCAGCTGCTCGGGGCCGCGCGCATCCGCGTGATGTGCGAGGACAATGTCCCGCGGATGGGACGCATCACCGGGAAGATGAAGAAGAAAATGTGGATCCGCGAGGGCGACCTCCTGATCCTGCGCCCCTGGGGCTTTCAGGAAGGCAAGGCGGACATCCTGTTCCGCTACAGCCGCACGCAGGCCCAGTACCTGGCGCGCAAGAACGTGCTCCCGGCGTCCGTCAATATCTTCCAGTCGATGGAGTCCCCGTCGAGCCCGTAGGAGAGAGGATGTGGGCCTCCTCCCGACGGCCGCTCACCTCGCTCGAGATGGCGGTCGTTGAGCAGAACACGGTGGCGCTCGGCGTCACGATCGACACGCTGATGGAGAACGCGGGACGCGCCTGCGCGGAGGAGGCGACCCGGCACCTTCCCTCTCCCCCGGGTCGGGTGGCGATCGTCGCGGGGACCGGCAACAACGGCGGTGACGGGACGTGCGCGACCTTCTACCTCCAGCAATGGGGCTACTCGCCCGAGATCTGGCTCGTGCGTCCGCCGGCCGAGATCCGCTCGCGCGCCGCCCAGCGCTGCTTCGACCGGGTGAAGAACCGCGTCCCCGTCCATATCGGGGTCCCGCGGTCGGAGGATCTCGCCACCATGCCGCTCGTCGTCGACGCGCTGCTCGGCACCGGCCAAACGGGCGAACTCCGCTCGCCCATCCGGGAGGGGGTCGCCGCCATCCGGGCGAGCGGGGCCCCGGTGCTTTCGATCGACGTCCCGACGGGGATCGTCGATCCCCACGGACTCCGACCCTCCTGGACCGTCACCTTCACGATCCCCAAGGAGGAGATGGTCGAGAGTCGCATTGGGGAGCTCACGGTCCGGGACATCGGCATGCCCACCAATGCCTGGCGCCGCACCGGTCCGGGGGAGTTCCTCTTCTTCCGTGAACCGAAGGAGCCGCGCGGACGCAGCGGCCGCCTCGTGGTGATCGGAGGGGGACCCTACACTGGTGCCCCGGGCCTCGCCGCAATGGCCGCGTTGCGCGCGGGCGCGGAGCGCGCGACCGTCATCGCCCCCGAGGTCGCGGCGGGTCCCATCCGCACGTACAACCCCAACTTGATCGTCCGGCCGGTCGGCTCGGACCGGTTCCGCCCGATCGACGTGCCCGCCGTCCTCGAGGTGGTCCGGTCCACCCCGCGGGGCGCGGTCGTCCTCGGGATGGGCGCCGGGGCCCACCCGGAGACCGCGGAGGCGATGCGCGCGATTCTCACCGACCTGGCGTCCGAGCTCCCGATCGTGGTCGACGCGGACGCGCTCGCGCCGCTCTTCTCGGCGCCGCTCGGGGGCGCTTCCGCGCCACCGCTCGGGCTCGTAGCCACCCCCAATCAGGGAGAGTTCGAGCGCGTCCTCCGCGGACCGGCGGCCGGCGCGCTCGAAGACCGCGCCGCCGTGGCGGAACGGGTCGCCCGGGACCATCGACTCACGGTCGTGCTCAAGGGGTCGCCGGACATTCTCACCGACGGAGAGACCACAGTCGAAAACCACCATCACCATCTCGCGATGACCGTCGGCGGGGTGGGCGACGTTCTCGCGGGCGTCATCGGAAGTCAGCTCGCGCAAGGAGTCCGGCCGCTCCATGCGGCCCGGCTCGCCAGTTTCTGGACCGGGGAGGCCGGTCTGCGCGCGGCCGCGCACCGCGGCTACGGCGTCGTGGCGACCGATGTGATCGAGGAGCTACCGGGAGCGCTCGTCGCCGGCCTTCAGCGCCTCGCGCGAGCCCCCTGACCGGCGTGGCCCGGCGATCTAGGCGTACCGGACCCGACCCCGGATCGCCTTCGCGCGGGCCCGCACGTCCTTGTTTCCGGTCGGGTTGCCCTCGGCGTAGCCCTCGTGAAACGCCCGGACGAGAGCGTCGGATTTCGAACTGAGCGCTTTCACGTCCTCCTCGACGAGGTGGAGGTCGATACCGAGCTCCTCGAGACCCGGGCTTCGGGTCCCCATGGAGAGGTCGAGGAACGCCGGCGGGCCCCGCGGACCTTCCGGGAAGAGCACATTCGAGCTGGTGAGGTCGCCGTGGGAGATCCCCCCCGCGTGCAGGGTCCCGAGCGCCTGCCCGAACGCCCGGGTTGCCACAATCAGGTCGTCGCCGGAGAGATTCGGGTCCTCGAGTAGCTGGCGCAGCGTGGGACCCGGAAGCTCCTCGAGGATCAGACGGTGACGGGGAAGGTCGATGTCGTAGAGGAGCGGGGTCCGAACCCCGAGGCGACGGGCATCCACGAGCAAGCGCGCTTCGTTGCGGGTCCGTTCGCGGCGGATCCGCTCGTCGAGCGCCTTCGGTCGGTACGACTTCAGGTCGCGCTCCTTGAGGAGCGCCGGAAACCCCCACCAGTCGACCTTGCGCAGCGACGCTTCGGCGCCGCGCGACACCGGCGGACCTTCCTCGGGCTCGGGGGGCATCGTTCGCTCGACCGACCCTACCGTCCCTTGCGGGCGGCGACGCTCCGGACGATCGCCTCGCGAGCGAGCCGGGCCGCGAGCAGGCTCGTGTTGCCGGAGTCGTAGTGCGGGCTCACTTCCATGATATCGAGACCGGCAAGGCGGGGCGCGGCCTGGCCGATGATGTACTTCACGTCCCGGGGATTGAGACCGAACGGCTCGGGAGTGCCGGTCCCGCCGGCGTACGCGGGGTCGATCGCGTCGATGTCGAGCGAGATGTAGATCCGCTCGGTCTTCAGCATGTTGAGCGCCTGGTGGACCGCCGACTCGATCCCGTCCCGCGCGATGTCGTGGGCCGTCACGTACGACATCCCGATCGAGCGATTGTCGTCCATCTCCTCCCGGGACACGGACCGGACCCCCAGCACCACGATGTTCCGCGCCCCGACCTTTTCGAGGATCCGGCGCGACGAGCAACCGTGGCTCCGGCGGTCGCCGAGATAGCTCGAACGGAAGTCCATGTGGGCATCGAGGTAGAGGACGCCGACGCTGGGGGCCGAGTCCGGATACGCCTCGACCACGGGCGGCGAACACGCGTGGTCTCCCCCGAGCACGATCGGCACCTTGCCGGCGGTGAAGAGCGGACGGATCTCCTCCCGCAGGGCGCTCGCCATGTCCTCCGAGCTTCCGAACTCCTCGGTGTTCCCGAGGTCGTGGATCGGGACCTCGGAAAGGTCGACTCCGGTCTCGAGGTCGAACGACTCGAAGTTCCACGAGTGCATGCGGATCGAGTCGGGTCCGAAGCGCGCTCCGGGACGGAAGGAAGTCGTGCGGTCGAACGGCACGCCGACGATGACGAACTCGCTCTCGTCGTACGAGGCGCTAGCGTCCGCGAAGGTGGTCGGCCGCTGCACACGAGTGGGACCCACGCGCGCTATAAGACGGTGCCTTCGGGAATGCGCCTACCCGGCGCCCGCCTCGGCGGGAGCGCGCTGGAGGCGGGCTCGGATCCCCATCTCGCCGTACAGGAGCTCCATCACGACGAGCGAGATGAGCGTCGTGCCGATCGCCATCACGAACAGTCCAAAGTAGCCGTAGAGCTCGATCGCGACCGCGCCGACCAGCGGGCCCACGCTCCAGAGCGAGGAGTTGATCAGCGAGAACACCCCGAGGTACTCGGCCCGTTGACCGGCCGGCGCCATCCGCGCGACCCACGCGTTCATCCCGGGCCCGAGGAACGAGAGCCCTCCGTTGCGGACGGCCTGGGCCGGGATCGTCTCCGTCCAGGTTGTCGAGAACATGAAGATCCCATACGACGCGAGGGTGAGCACCGTCCCGTACCAGATTCCTCGGATCTCCCCGAGGCGGTCGATGGCGCGGCCAAGGGGAAGCCCGGTCACCGCCCCGGTGATAAGGCCCGCGATGGCGACCACGCTCACTTCGAGGGTGTTCGCGCCGAGGCTGGCGGCTAGGAAACCGTAGAATCCGGCCACGGCCCCCGATCCGATCGCCCGGATCGAAACCGCGAAGGAAAAGTTCACGACGTTCCGCATCTCGCGCAGAGGGCGGCGCTCCCGCGGCACATCGACCCGGATATTCGGGACGAGGAGCACCACCACCGAGAGCGTCCCGACCATCATCGCGACGACGAACGGGAAGAGCGCCTGCAGTCCGTAGAAGTACGTCACGACCCCGGCGAGGACGAAGCCGACCACCGCGCCCGCGTTCGATGTCGCGTTGAGGAGCCCGTAGCCCTCGCCCCGCTGGTCCGTGCGCGTGACGTCGGCGACGAACGCATTGTAGGCCGGGCCCCCGATCGCGAGCGCGAGCTCGGCCGCGATGAAGAGGGCGCCCGCGAGCACGTACCCCGGCGCGAAGACGATCGAGAGAAAGAGCGGAAACGCCAGGGCCTCGCCGAGAAGCAGGAACGGCTTGCGTCGCCCGACCCGGTCCGAGAGCCGCCCCACCAGAGGACCGATGAGGCTCGCCGGCAGCCAGGCGAGCGTGAGGATCGTGAGCGCGATTGGAAGGGAAGCGCCCTTCACCTCGACCAGGTAGAGTGGAAGAAAGACGATGAACAGCCCGCCGCGGTTGCTGGCGAGCAGGGAGTAGAGGGAGAGCGAAAGCAACTCCCGGGAAGTCATCGATGCTCCACGCCCGCGTGTTACTTACGCTTGAGCGGCCCCAACGGCCGTGCCGGCGGCGACCGGGCCGGACCCGTTATGAACCTCGCCCCGATTCGTCCGCTCGGAAGGTGGACGATGCCGGAAGGGGAGCTGGTCGGCCGCAAGAACGACGACGAAGGCGTTGAGATCCTGACCCTCAGGAATCCCCCGGTGAATGCCCTCAGCACCGCCCTGCTCGCGGCACTTTCCCAGAGGGTGGAGGAGATCGCATCGGACGCCAAGACCCGCGCGGTCATCCTGACCGGGGATGGTCAGTACTTCAGCGCGGGGGCGGACCTCAAGGAGATGGCCACGCTCGACCTCGCGAGCGCGCCCGAGGTCGTCCGCAAAGCTCACGCCCTCTTTCACCGCATCGAGCACCTGCGGCCGCCCGTCGTCGCCGCAATCAACGGGCTCGCTCTCGGGGGCGGTCTCGAGCTCGCGCTCGCTTGCGACCTGCGGATCGCCGGCGAGTCGGCGAAACTCGGCGCGCCGGAAGTGAACTACGGGCTCATGCCCGCCTACGGCGGTACCCAGCGCCTGCCCCGGCTGATCGGGGTCCCGAAGGCGAAGGAGCTCATCTTCACCGGATCGATGATCTCGGCCCCCGA
>Ga0335078_10001264_pt1 | contig 38412 bp, 40 predicted proteins | sample Lox_Sample_32_FD_206711 | JGI IMG/M metagenome (GOLD analysis project Ga0335078, IMG submission 206711) | Soil microbial communities from Loxahatchee National Wildlife Refuge, Florida, United States - Lox_Sample_3.2 | ecosystem: Environmental > Terrestrial > Soil > Wetlands | place: USA... | reverse complement strand
CGACCCCGGCGCTCGTGGCCCACCCGGAAGGCGGCGGCCGCCCGGTGCCGGAGCTCTTGCAGACGTATCAGATCGGTTCGCTGAAGCAGGCGGGCGCGGTGCGGGCGCGCCGGGAGATCTCCTTCGCCGAGTACATGGCGCTCAAACGGCACTTCCAAGAGGTCGAGGCGAGCGCGGGACGGAACGCGGCCGCGACGAGCCGCTAGCTAGCGCGAACGCGCGGCCCGAGCCTCCGCGGTCGGTGTCGGATAAAGAGCGATCGCGAGCATGCCCACGTCGGTGATCCCGCGTCGCATCGCGACCACGCGGGCCCGGTCGGCCTTCACGGACGACTGGGGGTCGGTCGGGGCCCCGACGACCGCGCCCGCGGGATACTGCGCGGCGCCAATCGCCCCCGCGGTCCGGAACAGGCCCGCGCTCATCTCCCGACGCCGCAGGTTCGCCTGGGCGACCGAGAGGAACTCTCCGAACGCGGGGCCTTCGTCGATCCCCTCGGGAAGCCCGAGGGTCGTCATCGCGAAGGCGCCCACGCCCTTCGTCCGGCTGTCGCTCGTGAGATTCTCGGCGGTGTAGAGACCGTCCGCGCGGGCGAGGAACCGGGTCGCGGCCGCCGAGGGGGGATCGTGCATCGAAAGGAACGCGAGCCGGCTGGTCCAGCCCTTGTCGAAGACCGAGTCGGCGGCGGCGCGCAGGGCGTCCCCGGGGCCGGCGACGACCACGGGCCGCGCGATCCGGTCGGGGACGGCCGTTCCGGCGGGGGCGCCCGCGGCGCCGAGCGTCTCCCGGACGGAGGACGGAAGCGTTTCCGAAAGGCGAAGTCGCGCGAGGAGTTCCCGGCACTGGGCCCGCTCCTCGGCGGCGAGCGGGTGCATCGGGCCCCCGCCGAGCAACCTCGCCCCGTCGCCGCGGTCCACGATCAGCGTCGCGACGTCCGCGGCGGGAACCGCGTTCGCAAGCCGCCCCGCGACCGCGCCGCCGGCGAGGACCCGTACGAGCAGGCCCACCTCCGCGCCCGAGGCGCCTCGCGCGGAAGCCTCCTCGAGGAACTGGCCGAACTCGAGCGCGCCTATCCCTTTCGGCGGCTCGGCGAGCGAGCGCACGGCGCCCGCGGAGAGGAGCACGAGGAGGAGGTCCTGCTCGGAAAGGCCGGCCGCGAGCTCGCTCGCCGCGGCGACGGCGTCGGCGGCTTCGGCCGCGCCGCCCCATCCGGGCGGGACGCGGAGGCCCCGGAAGGGGAGCTCGGGCGCGACCGGTTCCGGACCGGCGAGGAACCCTTGGGTCAACCGGTCGCCGACGGCGTGCAGCGCCCCGAGCGCCATCGAGTTCGCGGCGTTCCCGAACGCGAGGAACGCCACCTGGCGGTAGCGCGCGTCCGTGACGAACCGGTTGCCGACCCGCAGCGAACCGCTCTCGCGACGCAGCGCGAGCCGCACCGACCGATAGGCGTCCGCGGTCGTCACCGCAGCGCGGAAGGCGATCGTCTGGACCGGGTCCGGCCCCTTCGGGTCGGGTTCCCCCGAGGGAGGGAACGGGTCCCACGGGAACTGTCCGATCACGGCCGCGGGAGCGGGCCGCGCACTCAAGAGCGTAGCGGGACCGCAGCGGGGTCAGCCGAGCTGGAGGCGTTCCGCGGTCCGGGTCGCGGCCGGCGCGCGGAACCGCTCCGGGGAGAACTGGGCGGGGTCAAGGTCGGTCGGCTCTCCCATCGCGGCGAGCGCGATGCGCCGTGCGGTCGCCGGGGCGAGCATGAACCCGTGGCCGCCGAACCCGTTGCCGTGCACGAACCCGGGTAGTCGCGGGTCCTCGCCGATCACCGGGAATCCGTCCGGGGTATCGTCGTAGTTCCCGGACCACGCCCGCAGCACTCCGAGCGCGCCGAGCCGGGGGAGCAGCCCGACGAGCGCCCGCGCCATGGCGGAGAGGAACGCGGGCGAGCTTCCCGTTCCGAGGGAGGTCCCCGGGCGGTGCGGGAGGGCGATCCCACCGATGACCTCGCCGCGCATCGACTGGCTGAAGTAGAGGCCGTCGGAGACGCGGACGACCATCGGGTCGAGGAACGGTTTCACCGACTCGGTCGCCAGGATCTCGTGGCGGGTGGCGACGTTCGGTACCTCGAGTCCCGCGGCCCGCGAGAACTCCCCGGACCAGCCGCCGGCCGCGTTGATGACCGTGGTCGTCGCGACCGCTCCCCGGGACGTGAGCAGGCCGGCCACGCGACCGTTCCGGATCTCGACCCCCTTCGCCTCGACGCCGAAGAGGACCTCCACTCCGAGCGACCGCGCCGCTTCGTACACGCCCCAAACCACCGGGAACGGGTAGAGAGTGCCGTCGCTTTCGAGGTAGGTCCCGCCGACCGCCGCGCCGGGAGCGATCCCGTCGACGAGCCGTGCCACACCGGCCGCATCAAGGACCTTCGACGCGAGCCCCTCGGAGGCGACCAGGTTGTGGACCGTCCTCAGGCGATCGAGCTCTGCATCGTTCTCGGCGAGGAAGAGATAGCCGGTCTGCCGGAACCAGATGTTGTATCCAAACTCGCGGCCGAACCGGCGGTAGGCCTCGACCGACTCTCGAGCGAGACGCACCGTACCCCGCGTTTCCCACTGTTGGCGGACCCCGCCCCCGTTGCGCCCGGACGCTCCCCCCGAGAGGAACCCGCGGTCGACCACGAGGACGGGGCCCCCGCCCGACCGGGCGAGATGGTAGGCGGTGAACAACCCCACAATCCCTCCCCCGACCACGACCGTGCGGTAGGAATCCCGCGCGAACGTCACGGCCGGGCGACCCCCTCGGCCGGGGGCGGTAGGCCGGCGAACGCCGCGAGCGGCGTCGGAACGACCGGAGGTCGTTGGGTGATGTAGCCGACCTGTTCGGGAGGCCGGTCCTCGAGGATCGAGAGCAGTAGGAGCGCGTCGGGAAGGCAGTAGCGACCCTGGCAGATCCCGGTGCCGAGGCTCGAATAGCGCTTCACGACCTCGATGCCGCGGTAGCCCGAGCGGACCGCTTCCTCGACCTCGGAGAACAGGACGTCGACGCACGGGCAGGCGACCGCGCGACCGTGTCCCGGCACGCGCAGGAGCTCACGGTAGTAGGCGATCAGCTCGGTCGGCGGGCCGTGGGACGGCAGCGGACCCGGGATCTCGTCGGTGCCGGTTCCGAGAAGGGCCGCGGCAGCGACCCGCGAAGAGTGATCCTCCCGTTCGGATTCCCCGACGCCCGACGTCGAGCCGGCGACGAAGAGACCCGGGACGCTCGTCGCACCGCTCGCCCCCACGCGCGGAAAGTACGCCCCGACGTCGGGCCGCCACTCCATCGCCGCGCCGGCTTGGAACAGAAGTTGGGTGTGAGGAACGCGACGATGGGCGAGAACGACCGCGTCGCACGCGATGCGCGTTTCCGCGCCTCCGGAGCGGGCGCGGATCCGGACCGCGCGCACGCGGTGCCCGCCCTCGGCGCGAAGGAGGAGGGAGCGCGGGTAGAGCGAGATGTCGGCCTCGGCGGCGGCTCGAACGACCTCGGGTCGGATCTCGCCGGGGGCGATGACGGCTTCGACCGCGTCCGCGCACCGGGCCAGGACCTCGGCCGTGCGGGCGCCTCCTCCGACGACCACCGCCCGCTCGAACGGAGGGCGTCGCGGCGGGGCCGAGAGCGAGAGCGCCGCTTCGGCGCTCAGGACGCCGGGGCGGTCGTTCCCACGGAAGAGCAGCGATGCATCGTATCCGCCCGTCGCCAGGATGACGGCCGTGGCGTGGACGCGGACACCCCGCGCCGGTTCCCCGAAGGCCAGAAGGGTGAACGGATGGTCTCCCGCTCCGGACGGCGGCGGGAGAAACACCGCGGTGGTCGCGGGGAACCACTCGGCGCCGTCGACCGGGGGCGGTCGAAGTTGCCGTTCGAGAACGATCGGCCGCCGCCCCGCCGCCACGACCGCGGCCGCCGCGGCTCGGCCCGCGGGGCCGGCGCCCACGATCGCTACGTCGACCGTTCGCTCGAGCGCGGGGGCCGAGATCGCCCGCGCGCCGGGTTCGGTCGGGGGTTCACCCGTGCCGGCGAATCGACGGACGATACGCTGGTAGAGCCGCGTCGCCCCGGCCGGTCGTCGGAGCCCGCGCAGCGTATCAATGCCGTTTGGGCGAAGCACTCCGATTGCGCCGAAGAGGTCCCAGGTTGGAGAGGGCCAGGCGTTCTCGGTGGTGACGAAGTCCCCGTCGTCGGGCACGTGCCGGCACGCCCGCACGTTCGGTCGCCCGTTCACGCGGACCAGACAGCCCGCGCAGTGGCCGATCCCGCAGAACGCCCCCTGCGGACGATGGTAGAGGATCGAGCGGCGGAGCAGCGGCGGACGGTCGCGGGCGAGCGTCTCGAGGATCGTTTCCCCGTTCCGGGCGACCCGAGGGCGGCCTCGGAACGAGAAATGACGGTCGGACTCCCCCATGCTGAGCGACCGCTCGGCACCCTCGCTCGCCGTATTTAGGGTCCGCGAAGGAGCGACCGCTCGCCCGGAGCTCGGTCCGTAGCGTCGGCTCTTTCCCTCAGGCTATATAGAGAATAGATTGTCCGCCCAACTACGGTCAATGCGTAGCAGCGGCGGTTTTCACGGACGTCGGATCCAGAAGACCGGCGGCTCGACCTTCATCATCTCGCTGCCGAAGAATTGGGTGACCGCCCGGGGCCTCGGACCCGGGGACGTGCTGTTCTTCACGCCGCGCGCGGACGGGTCGCTCACGGTGTTCGCCGAGTCCGCCAACCCCTCGGAGATGGAGCGGCGGGTGGTCGAGGTCCGCAACGAGATGAACGAAGAGCACCTCTTCCGCCGGCTCATCGGCGAGTACATCGCCGGCTATCCGCTCCTCGAGATCCGCACGCCCGGACGGATGGGGGCCCGGACGCGCGAGGTGATCCGAAGTTTCGCGCAGCGGATGATCGGGCCCGAGATCCTCGAAGAGACCGCGGAGTCCGTCATCCTTCAGGATGTTGTGGGCCAGAACCCGCTCCCGATCCCGTCGATCATTCGACGCATGCACCAGATGGTGCGCGCGATGCAGACGGATGCGATGGCGGCGTTCCGCTCGCGCGACAGCGCGATCGCGAAGGACGTGATCGAGCGCGACTGGGAGGTCGACCGCCTGCACTGGTTCCTCGAGAAACAGGTGACGAGCGCCCTGCGCGACGCCCGGATCCTCGCGACCGTCGACCTCACGCTGCCGGAGTGCTCCACCTATCTGCTCGCCTCGCGGGTGCTCGAGCGGATCGCCGACCACGCGGTACGGATCGCGGGGACGGTGGCGATCCTCGGCCGCGAGCGCACGCCCGAGCGGCTCGTCACCGAACTCGACCGCATGGCCGTCGCCGCGGCCACGGCGCTCGCGGACGCGCTCGACTGCCTCGATTCGCGCGACATCGACAAGGCGAACGAGGTGATCGACGAGGCCCACCTGCTCACCCAGAAGCGCGACAGCATCCTCCACGAGCTCACGTCGAAGCGCGGACGGCTCGCGGTCGGACTCGCCTACGTCCTCGAGAGCCTCGAGCGGAGCGCGTTCTACGCGAGCGACCTCGCCGAGATCGCGATCAATCGCGCGGTCGAGTCGCCCACCCGGGTCGAGGACCTCAGTCCCGGGCGCGCGGCCAAAGCGCCGGTGTCCGTCGCCGGCGCATAGCCGGACCCCGACCTTGGCATTCTCCGGACCGGGTCAGCGGACGGGCGTCCCAATCGACATGGCCGTGAGCAGCGCCTCGACCTCGGGGCCCGACGGCACGCGGGGGTTCGCGAGGACCGCCGGCGACCGGAGGGTCATCGCGACGATCCGCGCCCGGTCCTCGGACAGGCGCTCGGGCGGCACGCCCGCCGCCCGGAGGTCGGTCGGGAACCGCACGCTCTCGTAGAACTTCCGCACGCGAGCGGCGATCGGGACGGAACCTCCCTCGTCAGGACGACGCATCGCCGCGCTGAGCGATTCGAGTCGGTCGCGCGCGGACGGGTGGGCGAACTCGAGGGCGTACGGGAGGGCGATCCCGAGGAGCTGCGCGTAGGAGAGGCCGGTAGGAGCGATGAGCGCCCGGGCGAGCGCGTGGGCGACCCCGCGCTGGGCGTTCGACGCGGCGAGGCCGGCGATCGTGGCCGCACCGTGGACCGCCTCCTTCGCGTCCGGGTCGTCGCTCCACTTGAGCGCGCGCGGGAGGCGCTCGAGGACGGTGCGGGCCGCGGCGACCGCGAGCGCGTCCGAGAACGGGTTCGCCCACGCCGAGAGATACGCCTCGCTCGCCTGGGCGAGCGCCTCGACCCCGCCGTCCCGCAGGAGGTCGTTCGGGAGGCTCTCGGCGAAGCTCACGTCGACGACCGCCCAGTCGGGCACCAGGGCGCGGTGCGCGAACTCGAGCGGCTCTGCGTCCGTCGACCAGAGGTCGACGCTCCAGCTCGCCTCGCTGCCGCTCCCGCTCGTGGTCGGAATCGCCGCGAGCCGGCACCGGGGCGGGTCGGGGAGCTCGACCATGGGGGCGGGCGGGTCGAAGGAAAGGTCGGGCTTTTCGAAGCGCAGGCGCGCGGCCTTGGTGGCGTCCAGGGTGCGACCGCCGCCGATCGCGACGAGCCAGTCCGGGGCAAAGTCGGTCACGCGCTTCGCGAGCTCGTCCACTGAATCGATGCGGTTCGGATGCGGCGCCGCCGTGAAGAGCTCGGTGACCGTCTCGGATTTCGCGAGCTCCTCCACGACCCGGCGGGGGCCCTCGTGGCCGGCGACAGAGGGGTCGACCACCAGGAAGGCGCGGCGGGCGCCGAGGCCGCTCAGCTGTTCGACCGCGCCCGGCCCCCACGCGATGCGGGGCGACGTGAAGAAGCCGGTCATCCGGTGCGCACGGCGGTCGGTCGGCGGCTCACGGTCGCGGGCCTTCGCGGCAACGGCGACAGGCTCCCATCAACGAGAACGCGATCCCGTCCACGCTCCAGCCGTCGGGGTGGCGCCCCGCGAGCTCGGTCAGGAAGTGACGGTCGAGCTCGGTCAGTTCCACCGCCTGGATGCGGCCGCAGGCCCGACAGACGATGTGCGCGTGGGGGTCCTCGAGAAGGTCGACGCGAATCGTGCGGCCGCTCGGCGCCTCGATCCGCAGCTCGGGCGGAACCCGGATCCGCGCAGGGGGTTTTCGGGCCTTCGTTCGGGAGCGGGCCGCCATCGCGGCTCGGACCCCGCCTCCCTATTTAGGCCCCCGGACGGCGAAGCGTGCCCGAGTCGGCCCACGAACGACCGGCGGCCCGGTCGGCCGTTCCGGGATCACGGAACCGTTCCGTCGGGGACCAGCGGCAGCGAGCGCAGGCGCCTTCCGGTCGCGTCGAAGATCGCGTTCGCGATCGCCGGCGCGACCGCGATGAGCGGGGTCTCGCCCCCGCCCTGCGAGGGGAGGTCCGGCCGGTCGAGGAGGACGACCTCGATCGGCGGGACGTCGCGGAACCGCGGGACCCGGTACTGCGAGAGCCGCGGGTTCAGGATGCGACCCTCCTCGAACCGGATCGACTCGAAAAGGGCGCCGCCGAGCGCCATAATGGTACCTCCCTCGATCTGGCTCTTCAGATTGGCCGGGTGCACGATCGCGCCGCACTCGAAGCCCGTGACGATGCGCGCGACCTCGAGCCGTCGGTCGTCGCGGACCCGGACCTCGGCGAACGTGGCAACCCGCCCTTCCTTTTCCAGTCCGACCGCGATTCCGCGGCCCTCGCCTGTCGGTTTCCGGCGGCCCGCGCGGCCCCGGGGGGCTTTCCAACCCGCGCGTTCCGCGACCGCCCGCAGGACCGCCGCGAGCCGCTCGTCCGCGAGATGGCGGAGCCGGTAGTCGACCGGGTCCGCGCCGAAACGGGCGGCGAGCTCGTCGATGTGCGACTCCCGCGCGAAGTTGTTCGCGGTGGCCGCGAGCGCGCGGTACGAACCCTGCGGCAAGGGAGAGGCGACCGGCTGGTTGCCGATCTTCTGGTTCGCGACGCGGTAGGGGATGCGCGCGGCGGCGGCACCGGCGTTCCAGTCCTGGAACTGCCAGGCCGTGATCGTGCCGTCCTTCTCGGCGCCCGAGCGGAGGTCGATGACCGCCATCGGCCGGAAGTACGCGTGCGCAAACTCCTCCTCCCGCGAGAGGGTGATGCGGACCGGTTGGCCCGCCGCCTTCGCGAGGAGCGCGGCTCCGACCGCGAGCTCGGAGGCGTGCTTTCCCCCGAAGCCGGACCCGGTGGGCGGGATCACAACGTGCACGTTCGAGGGAGGAAGGCCGAGGGCATCGGAGAGCGCGTCGCGGGCGCGGAACGGCGTCTGTCCGCCCATCCAGACCGTGAGCCGCCCGGGCGCATCCCACGCCGCGAGGACGGCGTGCGTCTCCATCGGTACGTGGGCAATGTAGGCGGTCGTGTAGGTCGCCGCGAGCGAGACCGGGGCCGACGCGAGCGCGGCGGCCACATCGCCAGTCTCGTGGTGCACGACGTCCCAGAAGTCCTCGCCCTCGGCCGGATGCGCGCGCAGGTACGGAACGATGTTCTTGTCGGACGGCTGCGGCGAGGGTTCCCAGACGGCGTCGACCGACCCGAGGGCGGCGCGGGCGAGGAACATGTTCGGAGCGGCGACCCCGACGAACTCTCCCTCGTGCACGGCGGTGACCCCGCCCATCGCCCGGGCGCGGGCGAGGTCGACCCGGACGAGCTTCGCGCCGTAGGAGGGCGGGAAGAGGACCTTCCCGTACAACATCCCGGGAGGATGGAGGTCCGAAGTGTACTTTCGGGCTCCCGTGACGATCTCGAAGCCGCCCAGGCTCGGGCTGGGATGTCCCGCGCGCTGCCACTCGGCCGGAGGCAGCGGTTCGGTCGAGGGTGAGGCGACCTCGACCCGGCGGATCCCTTTCACGAGGTCTCCGTAGGTCATCGAACGCGCGGGGCCCGGCCCGCGGGAGCGAGCGGTCCCGTCCGCGAGCTCTACGCGGTCCGGGACGATCCCGAGGGCGTGGGCGGCGAGGTCGACGAGCGCCGCGCGCGCGGCGGCGCCCGCGCGTCGAAGGTGCTGCGCGGCGTCGGGCATCGAGCGGCTGCCGAACGTGCCCATGTCCCACGGGCAAACGTCGGTGTCTCCCATCGTCAGCTCGACCGCGGCGAGCGGGAGGCGGAGCTCCTCCGCGACGAGCAGCGCGAGCGCGGTGCGCGTGCCCTGCCCCACGTCGGCCTTGCCGGTGAACGCGCGAGCCTTTCCGTCCTCTCCGAGGTGGACCCACGCTCCGCCGTGGGGAGGTCCCCCCCGACCCCAGCCGCTCGGCCCCGGCGCCTGGGGCGCGACGACCGCCACGAGCCCGCCTCCGAGCCGGTCGAAGTAGGGACGTTCGGTCGGGGACAGACGATCGAACGGGACCGTCGGGGTCGCTCCCGTCATCGGGTCGCCCCCCGCGGGCCCCGCCCCGGCGAGAGCGCGGACGCCATCCGGACCGCCTCGAGGATCCGGACGTAGCCGCAGCAGCGGCAGAGGTTCCCGTCGAGCGCCGCCCGGATCTCCGCTTCGTCCGGACGGGGGTTCTGGGCGAGCAACGAAACCGTCGCGATGATCATCCCCGGAATGCAGAAGCCGCACTGGAACGCGCTCGCGTCGACGAACGCCTGCTGCACGGGATGCAGCCGATCCCCCGTCGCGAGGCCCTCGATCGTCGTGACGGAATGCCCCACCGCCTCGCCGATCGGCGTCTTGCAGGCTCGAACGGCGACGCCGTCGAGGAGGACCTTGCACGCACCGCACTCGCCTTCTCCGCAGCCGTACTTGGTGCCCGTGAGGCCGAGCTCCTCCCGAAGAACGTAGAGGAGGCTTCGGTCGCGGTCGAGGGAGACCGCGTGCGCCGTTCCGTTCACCGAAATTCGGGAGGCCGTGCGCGGTCGCGGTGAGTTTGTGCGGGGACGCCGGGGGCCGGAGGCGATGTTCGCGACCGATCGGCGACGCGCCACGTCGTGCCCCAATCGCGCTCCGTAGTTGGGGATTTGCCCCTCCCGGTCGCCGGAGGTGCCCGCCGACGGTGGCCCGTTCTTCACGACCTCGCAGGTCTTCGGAACGGGCCGGACCGGACGTGCGGACTCAGGGAGTGCAGCATCAGGCGGTCCGGGGTCGCAAACGTTTGCCCGCACAACCCGCACATCACGCCCGGCGTGTGGGAAGCCGGATTGAGCGCGAGGCTCGCGTCCGGGTCCTCCCAACGGTGGGCCTTCTGCACGTGCACCACGAGGGCGGTCGGGGTGGCGAAGTAGCTCCCGCAGTTCGGGCACAATTCGGCCATCGATCGTTGCAGGGGCCCCTCGCCGTAATTTTCCCCGCGACGGTTGATGTACTTTTGTCCCGCGAAACTGGAGGTATCGGCGATTGACGGCCGGCCGCCGCCGGTCGCCCGCCGACGCTTCCACGATTGACGAATCGAGAGCTCCGGGCGCGCCGGGTCGGCGCGGGGGGACGGCCTACCGGTCGGAGCCGACGAGACCCAGGGCGAGGGCCGCGCGCAGCACGCCGATGTGCGTGAACGCCTGCGGGTAGTTGCCGAGGGGTTGGTTCTCCGCCGGGTCGAACTGCTCGGAGAACAGGAGGAGCGGTCCCGCGACGTCCAGCAGAGCGCGCCAGTGGGCGAGGGCGCGGTCCATCTGGCCGCATTTTGCGAGCGACTCGACGAGCCAGAACGAGCAGAGCAGGAACGCTCCCTCCGGCCCCGGGAGGCCGTCATCCCCGGCGTAGCGATGAAGGAACGGCCCCTTGCCGAGGGCGCTCTCGACCGCCGAGATCGTCCGGAGGACCCGGGGATCGTTCGGAGGCAGGAACCCGGTGAGCGGAATGCGCAGCGTGCTCGCATCCAAGGACGGCTGGTCGAAGACCTGCGTGAACGACCCGAGCTTGTCGTCGTACCCGTGCGACAGGATCGCGGCCCGGATCTCGTCAGCGACCCGCGTCCAGCGGTCGAGCATCTCGGTCCTCCCGAACGCCTGGGCGAGCTGGACGGACCGGTCGAGCGCGACCCAGCACATGAGCTTCGAGTGCACGTAATGCGCCGGCTCCGAGCGCATCTCCCAGATCCCGCGGTCGGGCTGCGACCAGAGCTCGGTCGTACGTTGGGCGAGCCGTTCGATGATCGGCCAGCGGTCCCGGACGAAGGCGGGGTCGACCCGCTCGAGCAGCCAGGCGGAATCGAGGATCTCGCCGTAGACGTCGAGCTGCCGCTGCCCGGCCGCGGCGTTCCCGAGCCGGATCGGCCGCGAGCCGAGGTATCCCTCGAGATGGTCGACGTCGACCTCCTCGGGCGGCGGCCCGCCGTCGACCGAGTAGATGACCGGGACCTCCGCGGTTTCGGGAAGGGCCGCGACGCGGTCGAAGGCCCAGCCCACGTACGCGCGGGCTTCGGCGATGTGGCCCAGCAGGAGGAAGACCTGGGCCGTGAAGGCCGCGTCGCGGATCCAGACGTAGCGATAATCCCAGTTGCGCCGCCCGCCCGGCCATTCCGGCAGGGAGGTCGTGGGCGCGGCGACGAAGACGCCGGTGCTCGCGTACGAGAGCAGCTTGAGGACGAGCTCGGAGCGCTCGACCCACGGGTGCCAGCGCGCGGCGACGCGACGCAGCGGGGCATCCTCGGGAGAGACCCATCCCCGCCAGTACGCATCCGCGATTGCCAGCAGCGCGGCGGGAGTGGGTTCGGGGGCGGGAGGCTCGCCCCAGCGGACCTGCGCGAAGAGGGGGCTCCCCGGGGTGACGACCCCCGAGGCGGTGACGGTCGTACCGTTCGGTCGCCAGGGCCAGGGCGACGTGACCGACAAGCGGTCGTTCCCGGATTGGGCGGTCGCGAGACCGTCCTCGACCGTCCACACGGCGTCCCGCCGGGCGAAATCGAATCGGGCGTCGACCGTCAGCGAAACCTCGATCGGGCCGCCGCGGGCCACCATGCGACGAACGATCCTCGGCTCTCCGTCCGCGTGCGCGATCCCCGGACCGATGGGCATGAAGTCGGTGAGCCCGAGGACGAGGCCCCGCCGTAGCTCGAACAGCGTCTGGAGCACGTTCGTCCCGTTGACGTACTGCTGGTGGGAAGCGAAGCTGCCGTGGGGAACGAGCTGGTGGAATCCGCCCTTCTGGCGGTCGAGGAGCCGCGCGAACACGCTCGGACTGTCGAAGCGGGGGAAGCACGCCCAATCGATCGACCCATCGCGTCGGACGAGCGCGCCCGTATGCAGATTCCCGATGAGGCCGTAATCGTAGAGACTCGGCCAGCCGCCGGCGGGCGTCATCTCGCTCGACGGGGTTCCCATGCCCGGTCCCTCCTGCGGCCCGCGTTCCCGGGGATCGAGGGGACCCTCGAGGTCGAAGACCTCCGGAGGACAACGTCGCTACCGGGGCTTATTCGTTTCCGGGGGGTTTTGGAGCCTCCGGAGCGTCGACGATCATACGAACCGGGCGCGGACGACGCTGCGACCCCGGGCGCCGGCACAAGGGATTGAATAGGGGCGGCGACGTGGGTGCAACCCCCCGCCGACGCTCGGGCCCTGCGGCGTCCCCGGGCGGGGAATCCGGGGGGTCGCCCGAGGAACCCTCCGAGTCCGAACGCGAAGCCGCTCCGAACGAGGAATCGTGGAGAAAGTCAACGTCTGCATCAATAGCCAGACGCCCCTGCTCCAGTTCCTCGCACCGACCGACGGGACGGCCGGGCCGAAGTGGGGCGAAACGGCCCGGTTGAGCCAGCTCAAAGAAGGGGTCGACTACCGCTTTTCCCCGGGCGGGGTCACCCGGATGGTCTACCCCCTGGTCCGCCGCCTCCTCGCCGAGGGGTTTCTCGAAACGCCGCACTGGGTCGCCCTGAACCCGCTCGGCCCCCGTGAAGTGCTCGCCGACGGATTGACGCTGCACAACGTCGCGCTCGGCGCCCAGCAGATGGGAGGCTACGGGAAGACCAAGGAAGCGATCTGGTCGACCGTCCACGGGCTCGACCCACCGGAAACGAGCGAGGATTTGTTCTGGAGCGAGGAGTTCAGCGAGTACGCGTACTACAATCGAACCACTTCCGAACGGATCCGCAAGCTCGACGCGCAACTCGATTTCGACCTGTTCTACATCCACGATTTCCAGCAGATGCCGGTCGGCAAGATGCTCGACTCGCTGAAGCCGAAACTGTTCCGCTGGCATATTCCGTTCGACGCGGAACGGATCCCCGAGAACTGGCGCAACCTGTTCGCGAACTACCTCGAGAGCTACGACACGGTGGTCGTGAGCACCGACCGGTACCGCTCCGAAATCGCGAAGCTCGGGTTCCGAGGGAAGAGCGTGCGGATGTACCCGTACGTCGACCCGCGGGAGTTCCAACGGCCCGGGAAACGGGTGGCCGCCGCCACGGTCGCCCGCTGGGGGGTCCGGCCCGAGGACATCGTGGTCCTCGTGGTCGCCCGCATGGACCCGGCGAAGGCCCACGACCGGGTCCTCCGCGCGATGGCCCGACTCCTTCCCCGGTATCCCCACCTGCGCCTCGTCCTCGTCGGGAACGGAAGCTTTTCGGGCGCACGCGGCGGGCTCGGCCTCTCGAAGGGGGCCCGGTGGAAGTCGTATCTCGAGGCGGAGGTCCGTCGCCTCGGCATCGCGGAACGGGTCATCTTCGCGGGGCACGTCCCCCAAGCCGCCCTCGACTGTTTCTACGAGCGCGCGCGTTTCACCGTGCTGCCGTCGGTCAACGAGGGGTTCGGCCTCGTCGTGGTGGAAAGCTGGCTGCATCGACGGCCGGCGATCGTCACCGACCGGGCCGGCATCGCCGAACTCATCCAGGACGGGAAGAACGGTATGCTCTTTGACCCCGACGACCTCTCTTCGCTCGCACGGAAGATGCGGACGCTGATCGACGATGACGGCGAGCTGGCCCTTCGGTTGGCGCAGCGGGCGCGCCGCACGGCCCGGGCCTGTTCGATCGACTCCGCGGCGCGGGCCGAAGCGAAGCTGATGACCGAGGTGCTGGAGGCGTAGGATGTTCGGGATCCCGGACTGGGCGACTCCCTACCTGCTCGCCGCGGCGATCCTCTTGCTCACCTGGCTCGTGGCGTGGATCGCGAGCCTGCTGATCCGTCGGGTGATGCGCCAGAGCGCCCCGCAGGTCGCCGCCGGGGCCCGCCGGCTCGGCGAGGTCGTCGTCTGGCTCGTCGGGATCCTGCTCGCCGTACAGGAGGTCGGGGTCGGGATCGATATCCTGCTCGTGGTCCTCGGGCTCTTCGCGATCGCGGCGATCATCGCCCTGCGGATCCCGCTCGAGAACTTCGGCGCGAAGTACTTCTCGGACGTCTACAGCCCGTTCAAGGTCGGCGACACGATCCAAGTGGGCGCCCACTCGGGAAAGGTCATCGAGATCAACGCGATGACGACCGTGCTCCTCTCCGAGGACGACCGCCTCATCGCGCTCCCCAACTCCCTGCTGCTCCGGGAGGTCCTCGTGAACGCCTCGCCGCAGGCGTGGAAGGAGCTCACGATCCCGATCTCCCTGCCGGGAACGGTCGACATTGCGCCGGTGGAGAGCGAGATCCTGCGCAGCCTCGCGAAACTGCGCCTGCGTCTCGATAAGCGGTTCCCGCCCGTGATCGCCACGAAGTCGCGAACCCCGCAATCGACCGACCTCGTCCTCACGGTCATGATACGACGTCCGGAGGAGCGGGACGCGTTGCTGGTCGAAGTGAACAAGAGGGTCCACGACGCGATCCAGATGACGCGCCAGGGAGGAACCTCGAAGACCCTCCCGACTCCGCCGCCTCCGGCCCCGCCGGCGGAGCGTTGAATTTTCGGGCGCGGAGCGGTCGGTCCAGCCTGTCGCCCGGCGGACGACAGAATTCGTTGGACAAACCCCTAAGTAGGGTCCGACCGACCCCCTAGCCACCCGCGACCGGCCCTTCGGTGAACCCCGAGGGTCGCTGGCACGGAGCTACTTCGAAGGAGGTGAGTGAGCAAACATGAGTAACCTAACCGAACGGAACTTGGGATGGGCCTTCGGGCTGCTGGGCGGGCTCCTGGTCGTGGTCGCCGCCGTGGTGCGCGCGTTCGTCGGAACGTTCGACCTCGTCACGGGGCGCTTCGCCCTCGCGCTCGGCGCCGGCGGCGCGGCGGTCCTGCTCTTCGCGATCGGAGCGCTGGCGCTGTTCTTCAGCTACCTCGCGCACCGGACGTGGAGCGACCGGCCGATCATCGCGGGCACCCTGCTCGTGGTCATCGCCGTGATCGCCGGCCTGGTCGGACTGTCGGGAAGCGTGATCGCTCTGCTGGGAGCGCTGTTCGTGTTCCTGGCCGGACTGCTCTTCCTGCTGACGCCGGCCCTCTCGAGCGTGAAAACGCTCGCGACGTCGTAAGAACGGGTCGTGCACCGCGACGACGCCCAACCCCTTCCCCCTTCGGGGGTTCGCGGCCTCCCGCGCCCGAGGGAATCACGACGCGGAAGTTTCCGCCGTGCGAGGCGCGGCCCACCGTCCGGTTTCTCCAAAGAGGTTCGAAAAGGGCCGTGCGACGGCGGTCCACCGCGGGGGCGACCCCGCGGTCGAAACCCCGTCACGCAGGCCCACAACCGGTCGCGCTCCCCGAACGACCTCGGGAGTTCCCGGGGCGGTGGGTCCCCGGGTTCAGACGTGGAGGTAGCCGAGGACGATCAGCACGATCACCACGGCCGCGATCAGGACCAGCCATCCGATCATGGGGGCCGCCGGGGTTACCACAGGGACGACAGCTCGGGGGGGTCGGCGTCCGTCCCCCACGCGCTTCGGGTGAATCGCGCGGCTCTCTTCGACGCGAGCTCGACGTCCACAATGCCCCGCTCGGTCTCGCCCGCGACCCGTTCCTCGGGGATCGCCGCCGAGCGTTGTACGGACGCGCCGCAGAGGGGGCAGGCCTTCGATCGGCGACCCAGCGGGGAACCGCATTCCCGGCAGCTCTTCTCGTTCGTCATACGCGCCTCTCAAGGTTCCGGTCGCGTTCCTCGGATTTAATCTGGGGAGCCGCGCCCGTGAGGTTCCGGGTAGGCCCTCGCCGAACGGTTACGTACCCTGTACCTCGGTCGGCGGACCCGACCGGTCGGAGGGCGCGCGGCGGCGCCGAGCCGTGGGTCGTCGACCGACCCGGCGGATCGTGGGCCGGGGCCGCCGAGTTCGGGCGGTCTCGGCCGTAACCGGTCCGACAGTTGATACTCGAAGCGAAAGGAGCCCCGTCGCGCGATTATATTCTCGCTTCGAGATGAATTGCGCGTCCCACCGAGGAGGAAGACGATGAAATGTCCCGTGTGCGAAGCGACGAGCGCGAACGGCGCCGATGTCTGCCCCCACTGCGGCGCGATCCAGCCGCGGACGCATCTCTCCGACCACTTCGACCGACTGGGGAATCGCGTCGCGCAGTCGATGGATCACGTCCTCGAGGCGGCGCTGACGGTACCGAAGGATGTGGCGGAGGAGCTCGACGAGATGACCCGGGCCATGTCCCAACACGCCCGTTCCGCCACCAGCCATGCCGAAACGGTGTGGGCGGGAACGAAACGTCGGGTCGCCGAAGAGGTGGACCGCAGCGGGCGAGCGGCCCGCGAGCTGAGCGCGAAGGGGAAAGCCCTACCGCGCAGGGTCGCGCGCGCGGGTCGTCGGGCCGGATCCAAGGCGCAGCGGATCGTCCGGCGGGCGACGCGAAGCGATCCGGACCGGGCCTCTCCCGACGCGAAGTAGGACTTCCCGAGGCGACGCCCGACCGCCGGTCAGACCGAGCGCCGCGGTGGCGCCGCGGCGAGACCGCTCAGGAGAGCCTCGACGCGCGCGGCGATCAGCGGCTTCGTGAGGAACTCGATGCGACCCTCCCCGCGCAGCCCGGCGACCCGCGGGTCGGAGGGATCGGTCGCCGAGCTGATCACGAGGGTCACGGAGGGGTCGCGCGCGCGGATCCGCCGGGCGAGCTCGATCCCGTCCCGGGGGTCCCCGGCGACCGGCGCCGGCGCGTCGGCGGAGGTCGCGGAGGGGACCGACGGCCGAAGTTCGATGTCGACGAAGACCAGGTCCGGTCGCCATTGAGTAAAAACGGTGAGCGCCTCCACGACCGTGCTCGCCATGCGGAGGTTCGGAAGTTGGGCGCCGAGCCGAAGGAGGATCTGCTGCAACAGACGCTGGGCCGACGGGGAATCCTCGACCACCAGGATCCGCCCGACGTGGGCCGCGGGGCCGTCGGACACGTCGTTCACGCGACGCCCTCCGGGGACGGAGACCCGCTCGGAGAGTCGGGCGGCGCCACGGAGGGGGTCTCCGCGGCGGAGCGATTCGGTCCCTCCCGGGTCTTCGGCGGAGCCGGCGGGTCGCCGAGCAGAGCGTTCACCCGTTCGAGCAGGGTCGCCCGTCGGACCGGTTTCGTGAGATAGGCGCTGACCCCGGCGGCGATCGCCCGTTCGGCATCGCCGGCCATCGCGAACGAGGAGACCGCCAAGATCGGCAGACGGGCGGTCTCCGGCCGCGCGCGGAGCTCCCGCGTGAGCGCGTACCCGTCCTTGCCGGGAAGCGCGATATCCATGAGGATGAGGTCGGGGATCCTGTCGGCGAGCGCCCGCTCGGCCTCCGTCGCGTCCCGGGCCGCGACGACCTCGTGACCGGCGGCGCGCAGGATCACCCGGCTGAGCTCGAGGTTCTGCGGGTTGTCCTCGACCACCAGGACCCGCGCCATTACGGAGACGCCTCCTTGGGAACCGGGGCCGGCTCCGAAGGGGCGGGAACGAGGGGCAGCCGCACGGTGAAGGTCGACCCCACGCCCGGCTCGCTGCGCACGCTGATCGACCCGCCCATGAGCTCGACCAGCTTCCGGGTGAGGGGCAACCCGAGGCCGGTGCCCGAGTACCGGCGCCCGGGTCCCGTATCGAGCTGCTCGAACTCCCGGAAGATCCGGTCGATCTGGTCCGCCGGGATCCCGATGCCGGTGTCGTGGACACGCAGGGCGAACCGGTTCCCGCTGCTCGGCGCCACGGTCACGTCGATGCGACCGCGCGCCGGCGTGAACTTCACCGAGTTCGAGAGGAGGTTGTAGAGGATCTGCTTGAACCGCACCGGGTCGAGCACCACCCGGATCACGCCGGGGTCCACCTCGGCCCCGAGCTCGAGCCCGCGCTCCATCAGCTGGGGCTGGAGGGAGGCACAGACCTCGCCCACCGCCTCTTTGAGGTCGGTGGGAGCGGGGGAGACCTCGAGCTTCCCCGACTCGACCTTCGCGAGGTCGAGGATGTCGTTGATCAGCGAGAGGAGGTGGTTGCCGCTGTTCAGGATGTGGGTGAGGTGCTCGCGCTGGTCGGGGGCGAGCGGGGCGTCCTCGGCCGTCAGGAGGAAGTCCGAGAACCCGATGATGCTGTTGAGCGGCGTCCTCAGCTCGTGGGACATGCTCGCGAGGAACTCGTCCTTGATCCGGTTCACCTCGACGACGCGCTCGTTTTGGACCTCGAGCGCGCGGTTCCGCTCCTCGAGCATCTCGCGGAGCCGCTTCTGGTCGGTCACATCCCGCATCGTGGCGATGATCCCGCGCACCCGCTCCGGGTCCTGGACCAGCATCGAGCCGCGGAACGCGAAGTCGCGCACGCTGCCGTCGGTGTGGCGCACGCTGAGCTCGAGGTCGGTGACGGAACCTTCCTTCATCACCCGTCGGATCGCCCGGTCCGCCTCCCCGGCCGGTACGACGAACTCCGCGAACGGGCGATTGATGAGCCGTTCGCGCGAAGACCCGGTGATCCGTTCCATCTCGTGGTTCACGTCGGTGATCACCCCTTTCAGGTCGGTGGTGACCAACCCGTCCAGGGTCGACTCGATCAGCACCCGGTTGTACGCCTCCGAGGCCATGAGGCGCTGATTGAGCCAGAGCTCCTGCGAGATGTCCTTCGAGATGCTGAGAAAGCCGATCGGTCGGTTGTCCGCGTCCCGGCGGACCGTGAGGACCAACCGGGTGGGGATGCTCCGGCCGTCCTTGTGCACGCGCTGGACCAGCCCGTCCCACTGGCCCTGTTCGAGCGCGGTCCGAAAGATCTCGTCGACCTTGCCGGAATCGACATCCGCGCGCGCATGGATCATCCGGACGTTCTTGCCGAGGACCTCGGCGGCCTCGTAGCCGTACATCCGCCGTGCCCCTTCGTTCCAGAGAAGGAACGTGCCGTCGAGATGCATCGCGACGATCGAGTACTCGGTCGAGGCATCCAGGATCGTCCGGAGCACCGACGCGTAATCGGAGTTGGCGGATGCGAACGAGGTCGGCCGCTCCGAAGCCGTCGCGAGGGGAACCGGCGCCTCGATAGGGCCTGGGTCCATCGGTAGGAGTAGCCACCAGCCCAGCCCGATTAATCGGGTCGCTAACATTTGGTAAGAAGGTCATCGAAAGGATACGGCGCCGACGCCGCTCCGAAACCGCTCGTTTCCGCGCCTACTCGGTGACCGGATGATTCGCCGAGGCCCCGCCGTCGCCCGCCGCCTGGGCGGACTCCCGCGCCTGGGCCTGCTCGAGGAACAGGAGGATCGGGTCCGAGAGCCAGGCCACAGTCCAGCCCCGTTCCGTGAGGGTGTACCGCACCCGCGGGGGCCGCGTGTCCAGGATCTCGCGCCGCACCATGCCGTACTGTTCGAGGCCTTTGAGCTTCAGCGAGAGGACGCGGGGACTGATGCCGGGCAGCGCCCGGCGCAGCTCCTCGAACCCCACGGACGGGGCGCTGTGGAGGACCACGAGCACCTCGGTCGACCATTTCCCGAACACCGACCGGACGAGACGGAGGTCCTTCGGCGAAGGCCCTCCCCGCGGGCCCTCCTGTCCCAGCAGATCGTTCACCCGCTCGACCAGGCGCACCGCGGACTCCCGGAACTCGCGAAAGCACCGGTCGACTTCCTCCCACGGCGGTCCCGCGGTCGCCGGGGCGGAGCGATTCGCGGGGACGTTCGTCCGGGAGGTCCGCGTCGCCGGCATGGTCTTCCGCACCGGTACGCCGTGATATAACAGAACGGTCGAAGTTGTCCGTTCGTCCGACCGGCCACCTTCCCGGGGGCTCCTCCGCCGCGCCGATGGTTCCCGTTCGGTAACGGCATTCGCGTTCGCTCAGGGGCCGTTTAAGACCGAGATTCCCGTCGTTGTCTCGAGGTCGGACCGAATGACCGCATTGACGAACGACCCCTCGTTCCCCCACCGGCCCCATTGCCCGCGAGTCGGGAGGGACCCGGTTCCGCGAGGGTCGGGCGATCGCGGGGTTCGGTCCGGCCCCTCGCCGCGGTCGAAGTAGAGGAGGACGAACATGGAAGCGACGCGAAACCAGATGAGTCCGGGCGAATCGACGAACAGCTGCGAGCAATGCGGCGCGAACTTCCCGAACACGGAGGCGCTGATGCGGCACCAGAACCTCGCCCACCCGAGCGGACCCGGGGGCCGGAATGACCCCGCGCATCCGGGACCCCCGGGTGAGCCACGGCAGGACCCGGAAGTGCGGACGGACGAATCCGAGATGGTCGACCAGCGAAGCCCTCTGGACGAGCCCGGGACCTCGGAACCCGGCCCGGAAATGGAGGAACCCGAACCCGGTGACCGCCGTCGCGAGGGAACGGATCGGGACGCGACGCGAACCGGAGCGACGGAGCCCGACGGGTCCGAGCCCATGTCGGAAGAACGGCCCTCCCGCCCCTCCGCTCCGCCACCGAACCGGGAACGCGGCCCGAAACCGGCCGAGCCGCCCGAGGATCATCGGACGAGGCGCGCCAACGCCTCGGCTCGTCGGGACTGAGACGGCTCGCTTCATCCCCGGGGTCGGGAGGAATCCGTGGGAGCTCACAGTACGACGGTTCGCTCCTCGGGGCCCCTGACCGGAAATTCCGGGGGAAACCCCGCACGGTTACGACGTAGCATCGAGGGGTTCCTCTTTTGGGATCCGTGCCGCGGCCGCTCGGCGCGACCCGTTCGCCGCCGACACGCCCTTCGAAGTCCGGCCCGAACGCCGGGGGGCTGAGGGCCGTGACCGTGCACAGGGTGGGCCTGTTCACGGCGTTCGTCTTGGTGTTCTTTGGCTTCGTGTTCCTCGCGCTGGTCGGCCCGATTGGCCTCCTGCTCCTCGTGCTGGCCGTGGTGCTTTTGTGGTACGCGCTCGGGCCCGGTGCGCGGGAATCCGTCGCGGCCTCCTCTCCCTAGCGATCAATGGGCTTCGCTCTCGCCGGGACCTCTCCGGCCTTCGCGCCGGAGCTCCCGATCCGAATTCCGTTCGCCGATCGACGGCCGCTCGGGGGCCCGGATGCGGGCCCCGGCGCGGTCGGGGGCGCGCCCACCGATTGGATACGACCTTTCCCCCACCCTCATAGGTCAGAAGCCGGATTTTGGGGCCGATGACGACGTCCAACGCCACGGCCCGCAGCGGATCCTACGCGAGCATTGGCCGCCTGCCGCTCGGGGTGGCCATCCTGGCCATCCTGGTCGGGATCTTCGGATTCTTCGTTCTCCTGGTCGGCGTCCTCTTGCTCGTCTTCGGGACCGCCGTCACCCTTGGGGGCGGTTCGGTCGCCGTCTTTGGAACCGGCGGCGCCATCGCCGGGTTGATCATCACCATCATCGGCGTCATCATCCTGGCCGTCGCCTCGGGACTCTGGAATCAAGAGCTCTGGGCGCTCGCGCTCGCGGTCATCGTTCTCCTCTTCTACGGAGTGCTCGAGTTCGTCGCGCAGTCTTGGCTCGCGCTCCTCGTGGTGGGAGCCTTGCTGGTCTACCTGGTCGCGGTCTCGAGCCACTTCGACTGAGCGGAGGGCGATGTTCGGCCAATCCGAAGGGGGTCGACCGTCTCCGTCGCGCGGCAGCGAAGGGTGAGGTCGCTCCGCTCGGGGCGACCGATGGTAGGTGGGAGGGGCGAGCGATGGTGCAAGGTAGCAAGGCAAAGTACACGGAGAAGCAGCGACGCCAGGCGGAGCACATCAAGGCCGGCTACGAAGAACGCGGGACGCCGCGGCGCCGCGCGGAAGAGATCGCCTGGGCGACGGTCAACCAGCGGACCGGCGGAGGGCGGCTGGGTGGCCGTCTGAGCAATCGACGTCGTCGACGGGTACAGCGCTCGAACGGGAGCCCCTCCCGTACGACGGGGCCGTAGCACGGTCGGGTTGAACCGGACGGTCCCAATGGGCAGCAACCTGCGCGTCAGTCTGACGATCCTTTCCATCGGGTTCGCGATCGAAGGGGCGGGCGAGGTCTATTCGCTGCTCACGGCCGGGGCGTTCCTGCCGGGGACGAGCCTCCTGTTCCTCCTCCCGGCCGCGATGACCTGTGCGGGTCTCGTGTTCCTCCTGGTCGGGCGCCACGAGTGGGACGAGCTCCACCGGGCCCGCGTGCGTCGGTCGAACTGGATCTTCGGATTGAGCCTTCTCGCGGGGTTCGTCGCGGTGGGCGAGGTCGCGCTGCTGGCGACGTACCCGGGGCTGGGCGTCCCGTGGTGGGCCGCGCTCCTGTTCGGCACGGCGGCCGGGGCCTTCCTGCTCGGGACGTTCATCACCTACGCGCACCTCGTCTTTCACCTCGTGTCCGCCCCGAGCCGGGTGGCGCTCGTGGCCTCGGCACTGTGGGCGCTCGCGGTCTCGGTGTTCATCGGAGAAACGCTCGCGCTCGACCTTCCCTCCATCCTCGGGTCGATCGCCGCCCATTCGTTTTCGATCGACTATCTGATCTCGCCCGTGGACTACCTCGCCTCGTTCCTCTTCGTGTCGTACTTCCTTCTGCTCGGGGCGTACATGGACGCACACTTCACGGTGGCCCGGCGACGCGCTCGGGGCCTCCGAACGGCGCCGTCGAGACCCGGTGCCGTGGCCCGGAATCTCGCGCGGGCACCGCCCGGCCCGTTCCGTCGGTCCGCCGTACCGGCCCCGGCCCGCCCGTTCCGCCTCCCCGATCGCCCGCCGGATTCGCGACCCCCCGGACCGGAGGTGGGGCCGGGGAGGACGGTCTTGGTCGGGGGCGCAGAGGCCCCGGATCCTCGCGAACGTAGTCAGAGCGGCGGCGCACCGTTCGGAGTCCCACCGCCTCCGACCTGCGCCGGAGGCGCGGCGGGGGCGAGCGGCATCGACGAGGTCTGGACGGTGCTCCCCGTCGACCCGTGAGGGTCGGTCGGCATTGTTGGGGCGCCGAGGGCGGCGATCACCTCCCGGATTCGCAGGTAGAGAGCGCTCCGCGGAGGCTCCTCCATGTTCCCGGCGCACAGCGCGTCGACCGAAATCACATAGGAGGCCATCGTCACCGCGTTGACGAGGACCTTGACCGACTTTTTGTTCACGACCCAGTCGTCCTTCGCGACCGCGTCGCGGACCAGGGGCAGAAGGGTCCGAGGGTCGATGGACGGGGGCACTTCGTATTTCACGCGCACCCATCGCTCGTTCGTGTCGTGGGTGACGACCGCCCCTTGGATGACGATGCTGTTGGGAAAGACGGCCCTCGGGCCCTGGTCGAGCTGGAGCTGGGTGTACATGAGCCCGATATCCCGCACCGTGCCCGTGAAACCGGGGATCAGCATCTCGTCCGAATAGAATCGAGGCGGGTAGGCCGGCATGAGGAGGCCGTATTGCCAGGTCGAAAAGGTCAGACGGTCCCCCGGTTCGAACGGGCGCGCGACCAGGAGGACCACCCCGGCGACGAAGTTCGACAACGCCGTTTGGCTCGCAAGGCCGATGACGAGCCCCGCGAACGTTCCGCCGGCCAGAAGCGCGTAGCCGTTCACTCCGAGCGCGTACAGCACCACCAGGGCGAGCACCGTGTACGCGACGATCCGATAGGCGTCGGTGATGAGCCCGGCGTGGCGCTTGCCGGCGTAGCGCCGCGTGACGGTGAAGACGACCCGTCCGATGACCACCACCCCGATCACTCCGAGGCTGATCACGAGCGCCAGCCGAGCGTAGCCGTCGTCGTCGGCCGGTATCAGGGCGAAGCGCAGGACGAGGTAGTAGAGGAGCGTGCCGACCAATCCGAGGGCGACGAGAAGCGTCGTGACAAGCGCGACCGCCCAGCGATTGGTCGCGGGGGCAGTCGCGCCCGGCCGGTCCTCTTCCATGGCCGACCGGAACCAGGCCCGGAGTTCCTTCGTAAGGCTACGCTCGCGGGGAGCACCGAATGGATACGACCCTCCCGGACGCGTAGGGCTCGGGCCTCCGCCGCCGGGCCCCGACCGGCGGGGGAAAACCGAATCGTGTTTCCGCCCGCGCGGATCGGCGGCGGTCTCCGAGCGGTTCGGGGACGAGTGCGGGGAGAGGGACTTGAACCCCCCATGGGTTCGAATATTATGAAAAGTGCTTCCAGCGGGATCCAAACTATAGTTGGTTCGCATCCTCCGAAAAGAGCGCATCGAGAAGTGACCAGCGGTGAAACGGGCTCCCGTCGTTGGCTTGTGGTACAGTATCGGTCTGATTATTTGGGCCCGTAGCAAGCATCTGATTTGCCTAGGTGAAGCGTTTCCTTTCCTGATCGGCGCGGTGACATTCGTGGCAGACAAGGTGTGTGTTCGCCGCGGAATAGCCGTCGACAGCGTTGATTCGATCGAGTTCAGCGTTTCGTCCAGCCGACTCGAGGGCTACCCCGCAGATGAAGCACTTGCCCCCTTGCTCGGCGTACTTCAACTTCTTGAGGTTTCTCCGTAGAGCCGGTGTGCCCCGTTCATCGTAGATCAACCTGGTGTACGTCCTTCGATTATAGGCAAATCGGAGTGCTTTGTCACCTTTGCTAAGTCGGTCCAGACGATCGCGGATAACTTCGAGCAGAGAATCAGCTTGGGCGCGCTCGGACCGGGTAAGGTTTCGATTGGGCAAGGTCGCACTCACCGCTCCCGAAGCGATGATGATTTAGCACTCTTTGGGACCATTTTTGTTGTCGCATCCCCGTACGCACTCTGGGATTCTTGAAGGCTGAGTACCCCATCCTTCCAAAACCAGAGCCCTCGGACCCAACTCGCCTTAGCGTTCGACGGAGCCATCGCAGTCTGGCCGGCATGGTCCGGTCCGAAGTAGGCTGCGAGAGAGCGGACAAACAGGCAGATTGCTTTCAGAAACAGTTCTAGCTAGACCATCTGTGTCAACTGAAGATTCGATCCCGCCAGCGAGTAGCTCAGGACTTTGGGTGTCGTGACGACTGCGTGAGTAGTGAAACCTCCAGGATAATCCAACCTCATGGTTCGTTCCTTTCGGCTCTTAATTTCCCTAATGAGGTCGCTTTCAGCTCCGAACCCAAGCAGGATGGGTCGGACCAAAAGGTTGACCGGGGGAGAAGGTAAACAATTCGCCGAGGCGACCTGTGCAACATAATACGCGTAGCGATCGACTTGCTTCAATGTGTCAAGGTCGACTGAGTCCTTCTTGATCTCGATTACAGTGACGGCGAACCGACCGGATTGACTCACTATCGAACTGTCAAAAGAGCTCGAACTGGTCCCCTCGAAAGAGGTGCTCGCGCCGGACGCCTTGGTGTGCAGAACCAGGTAGTCCGCAGTATCGCCTCCGATTCCATAGAGGATTTGGTTCGCGAAGTACTCAATAGCCGCAGTTGGCCCTAAGACGGATCTAAGTGCTTTGTCACTCGAATCGATATTCTGGTTCAGCCAAGCGTACAGGATGCTCTCGACGGTGAATGGCGCCTTCTTTGGCAAGGCGAAGGGTAAGGGGTTACGGGGAGAACTCGGGTAGCCCGCTGGAAAACCCCGGGGCAGGGTGGCAGGCCCCATCGGGTTCGATCGGGCCAATAACCGAAGAAGTTTCTCGCCCTCTTCAGGAAGCATGTGATTAATGCTCCGCTCTCTTCCAGGACCATACTGTTTCCGAAAGATGAGCGTCCAGAGTGTCCCTGGGTCGGTCTTGTCGATGTAGGCACTATTGTCATCGACTGGTTGACCATAGTAAGTCACCAATTCAAGCGGGAGTCTGTTCGGGAGAATGTGCTTAGTCGGATCAAGCGTCGCCTTGCACTTGGGACAGTTGGCCCCGAAAGACCCGTCGTCAGACTGGTTTGATTTCTCTGAGAACGGCGCTCGGCAGTTAGGACACTCGCCGAGAACACGGTTTGTCCCAGAGTCAATCGCCTGATTGTCCACGAATGGGGGTCCAGCTACTCGGTACACTCCCCGGAAACCGCGATCCGTGGGTCCCTCGTCGACTCGCCTTTGATAGAAGAAGACAAGATCGCCAGGGCGCGTGGAGAGCAAGTCTGCGTAAACTCCGAATCGATTCGATTGGGTGAACGGGGCCTTAACACCGCAGAATAGTCGGTCTATGTGTACAGGAAGTGAATACTTGTCTACCACGAACAGATGGAAACCCGGGTGCACGCCCTACAACCAGCGGATCTAGAATTTACTCGTCGCCCGGTTCATGACCCGGTTTGACATAGAGATGATAAACCGGAGGTCTATGCGCGAGTGTGCGTGGCCCCTCGGACGAGGAGTTGATCTCGGTCGTTAGAAGAGCGGGCGTGCCGATGACAACCCTAGAAATCGCGGAAAAACTTGCGCTTTCTCGAGCCCGCACCGTTACTATCCTGAACCGGTTAGCCATCGAGCGCCGAATACGGGGAAAGCAGGTCCGAAACCGAGGCGAATGGATTTGGTGGCTCGAGAAGTAGCGTCCCCCTCTGACGAGCCCGTCAAAGTGGGCTACAAATCTGTCATCGATTTTGGACGAGGGGCGCGGGTCGAATATCCCCACACGATCGGGGAGTACCCCACGAAGATTTTTCCAGGAACGGCTCGAGTGTTTATCGAGAGGTTTTCCCAACCCTTGGATACCATACTCGACCCGTTCTGCGGAGGCGGAACCTTTGCGGTCGAAGCTCAACGGGCCGGAAGGAACAGCATCAATTTCGATGTGAACTCTGCCGGGGTCAGTCTCACCAAACTCAAACTCAAATCTGCCAAGATGACGTTGACCGCTTTTGGCAACGACGCGACATCTGAAGTGCAGACGATGCACAGAGTGGAGCTTGGGGATTGCAGGAAGCTTCCTCTCGATGATGAGTCAATCGACGCGGTGATCACCGATATTCCATACGGCGACATGATTCGGTACTCCGAGTTGCCAGAAGACCTTTCGACTGAGCTTGACTACGACAAATTCCTAGCGAAGCTTGAGGATTGCTTCCGGGAAATCACTCGCGTCACCAAGAAGGGAAAGTATTGCGTGGTTTTCGTTTGTGATTATCGTATCGGCGCGGCGAGGATGATTCGTCCGATCCACTCTGACCTCACTTGGTTCATGCTCCGGAAACTTGGATGGATGTTGTTCGACACGTATATCTGGAGATACTACCGAAGTGGCGGTTTCCGACCCTTCGGTCGAAAACCATTCCAGGCCATGAACCTGCATTCCTACATCCTGGTTTTCTACAAGCCAAGAGGCGACGAGGATTTGCTCCGGCGGAACAAGTCTGTCAGATATCGCCCGAGACTCATTGAAAAGCAACGGACGACGAACGCAACTACAGCGCGACACCGTCAAGATCTGATGGGAGGTGGAAATCCTGCCGAGGCTCCTTAAGCGTGAACGCCGGATTGATGTGGCGTACCGGATTCTCGCCCGCCTCGATAAACCCACACACTACACCGTCCTCGCGGAGCTCGTTAGGAAGGAAGTAGGCCCCCCTCCACATGGGGGAAAGACTCCCGGGTACACCTTGCTCGCCGATCTCGGCACGGATCCCAGATTCGTTCGAACGGGACGGGGCACTTACAAGATAAAGAAGTGAGCCGGAGTGGGCGGAAGTTTCTCAAGTTCCTTTGATCGCTTCGGGCATCGGACATTTTTTTTGGGTGAAGTGGTCCAGAGATGCTCGAAAGTGTCGCCGAAGGGCGTCCGCTCCCGAAGAACCCAGAACGCTGATGAAGTCAAGTTCTAACCTTCAGGATAGATGGCTCCATTTTCCCCCACGCGGATTGTGCGCCACCCCAGTTCGTGTGCCTCGATGACGTTCTCGATCGATGAAGTCATTGCATTTTGAGGGCCCAGATTCACCAGGCTCACTTCCCGGACCCCGTCACGCGAGTTCAATCCGCGGAATACCACGAAGTCGAGTGGGTGGATAATCGTTCGAACGTCCCGTGGATCAATCTTGAGTTTGTAGAACATGGGCGCTGCCCGCCGAAGGAGCTGAGGAAGGACTCTTCGCTCAGCCGTCTCTTTCGCGACACGTTGCAGTTCCGCCGCACGCTTCTCGAGCGCTCCTCGACGTTGTTCGAGGGTGTCCCGCCTACCCTCAATCTTGTCCATCCAATCTACGACATACTTCCCCCGCCGAGAAAGTTGCAGTTCACTGAGTCTATGAACGGAACCGCATTCAGGACAGACGCTGAAAATGTGCCGACCCTCCCGAACGAACGTTGAGAAGTCGCTCACTGACCCAACTCCCGAATCGAGACCCTTCCGCCCTCAACTGCGTCCCGAACGGTCTTCTGGCCTTTCGACAGTCCAGCGTTGCCGGTCTTGACATCGATAAACTCGAGGCGAGATACACGCCCTTTGGAGAGGCCCACGAATCCGACGTAATCGATGGGGTCGAAGATTGCCCGGCAGTCCTCGCGATCGATTGGAAAGCCGGGCAATGCAGGCACAATTTTCTCGAGTGTCTTCCCTAGTTTGACCTCGACACTCTTCTTAGTGAATCCCAGGGTTAAGCGATTGTGAAGCTGCTTGATTTCCTGCTGGAGCTCTGTCAGTTCTGTGCGGAGGGTTCGAACGTACTCCTTTCCGGATTGGGGGACATCCGATCCATAGAACACTTGGCTATCCGCCAGCCTATACTCATGGCCACACGGCGCGGATGCCCAAACGGATCGATCATCACGAAGACTTTGCAGAAGTTCTTCGACTTCAGCGGTGACCATGAATCGCCGACTGACCCGAAACGTCAAAGTTGTTGGGGTTCCGAGCCCGGCCGGCCCCGTCTGCCTCTCGCCCTCCTCCGGAGTCGCTCGTAGTAGCTTAGAACCCCGGCGAGGCTCCCTCATACGCTTGAGCGCGACGGTCCGTTTGCGGCGGACCTCGCAGGTGATGCCCTGAGGCGAGCCCCACTGGGGCGAGACATCGAACGTCCCATCCGGCTTTAATGTTGCGTAGGGGCCCCAGAGAGGCTCCCTCATACGCTTGAGCGCGACGGTCCGCTCATGGCGGACCTCGCAGGTGGCGCCCTGAGGCGGGCCCCGCTGGGGCGTTGGGTCGGAGGGCTTTCCCTGCTTTGTAATTACGCTAGGGCCCCAGAAGAATCCCTCAAACGTGCACGTGCGGCGATTCGCGATCGCGGAACCCGCAACTATTGCCCTGAGGCGAACCCTTCTGGAGCGCGAGGCAGATAGGGCCGTCGCTGCTTCAGGATTGCGTAGATGATTCGCAGGAGCTTGTGGGCGCCGACCACAGTGCCGCGCATCTTGCCCTTGCGACGAACCACGCGGCGCACGAGCTTGGCGACCTCTCCCTTGGGGGCGTGAACGCGGTGAGTCCACGACGCCGCAACCAGCAGGGCCCGGAGAGTCCGGTTCACGTCCTTCTTGAGTTTGCCATGATAAAGGGTGTCAGCCGATTGGTGTGTCGTGGGGCAGAGTCCGACGTACGAGGTGAGCTTGTCCGCGTTAGGGAACCGGTCAATCGGACAGAGGAAGCCGGCAATTCCCACGGCCATTAGCTCGCCGATTCCGGGTATCGATTTCAGGAGCTGAGCATCCTCGGATTCGAGAAACGCCGCGTGGATCTCCGCGTCCAGCGCCTTGCACTTTCGCTCCAGGTCATCCATCGTGTCAATCGCACGGTCGAACTCGCGGATTCGATGTTTCCGCAACTTCTCGCGTTGCGGACGATGCTGGAGGACCCCCTTGCCGTAATCGACACCTCGTTCCGATAGACGCGCGTACGCATGGCGCATGGTCGAGGACTTCATCCTCGCGTAGAACTCCCGTTCAAGGTAGAGCCTACGAAGGGCACGAATCTCGGGAGGGGGAACGAACGTGAGTGGAATCGAATCCAGTCTGAGTAGGTTGGCGAGTGCCGCAGAGTCGACCTTGTCGGTCTTGATGCTCGCTTCCGCAATGAGTCGGGTCCTGAGCGGGTGGGAGACCACGACTTCGGCCCCGGTCGAGACCGCGGCTTCGTAGTACCGTTCCCAGACCGAGCAGGCTTCGAGCACAACCTTCGTCGGTTTGGGTAGACGCGAAATGAATCTCGTCAGCTCCTTCGGCTTCGGTCCAAAGCTCGATTGACGAATTCGCTTCCCGAGAGGGTTAACCGCAGTCGCGACGACCAGCTTTCGGTGCACGTCCAAGCCAACAAACGTCTTGGTCTTCATCAGGCGCCTCGGGATCGACCGCAACGCAGGGGATCTCTAAGAAACAATCCCCGAAACTCCCAGGAAGGGGCCAGCGTGCATCGCCCGTCCCTGCCTTCGCGAGGGACGTGCGATGCAGCAACGCATCTCATACCAAACGCCGGAGCGACCTTCGCCGACCGAACCGACAACCTCGCGCCTGAGAACCGTTACCGGGAACCGCTTCCCGCGCAAGTGCGCGTGCGGATGCGGCCACGCGATCCCTCGCGACCCTGAAATCCGTTACGTTGTCGACTTCGGCGCCACGCGACCGTACCCCGCTTACCTCCGCGAGCACTCCCCCGATTACGGGACCTACCGCGGCAAGCCCCGTGCCCGCGAGGACGCTGAACCGCTCCCTAAGTTCGTTCGCGCCAGCGACCTTCCCCGCCCGCCATCGTCGCCAAAGCCGCCCGCCGCGTCCCGGCCCACGATCGAGGTCGCCCATACGGAAGATGAGACCACCGCGAGCCCCGAGGCGGGTCGACCCTGGGCCTCGGGCCAGCTCGTCTTCAACGCGGGCCAGTTCGAGTCCGCGCGAAGCGGGTTCGCGGACTACGCGAAGGACGGCGAGACGGGAGAGCAGCTCCGGACGCGCGTGAACCGGATCATCCTCGAGGACCTTGAACGCAAGGTGCTCGCGCTCCGAGCGCTCCACGCGAAGTTCCGGGACATGGACGCGGGGGAATCGTTCGCAGGAGTCGTCGCGCGTTCGCGACCCGCGTAACTCGTTTCGAGGGGGGCCAGTGTTCGAGTTCCGCCTGCGCATCCTCGATGTGCGGGAGCGCGAAACGGACCCCCCTTCATTCCTTGGGGTCGTCGAAGGCTTCCCTGAGGTTCTCGCGCACGCCGCTTCGCCCGAGCGAGCGGAGCGGGAACTCGTGAACGCGCTTGAGGAACATCTTGAGCTATTGCAAGATCACGGGGCCACCCGACTAGAACTTGATGACTTCCCTACAGTCCGATCAATCCGTCTCCGGCTAGGACCTTTGGTGGGATGAGGTCGAACAAGACTCGGCTCGCCGTCACCGTTTGTCACGTATCAACTACCGAAACCCCTCGGAAGCTGGTGCTTGATGTGCTTGCACAAGATCACCGGAATATTGCGGCTCGGATCGGCGGATTGCATCGCCGCGCCAAGTCTCTCGACCAGTAATCTCGTCAGTCTCCGCCATTCACGGGGAACCTCTTGTCCAAGGAGCGGAAAAAGTTCCGACAATCGCGCCCGGACGAACGCTTGAACCTCTTGGTACTGGGCTGAACTTACCTGCTGTGGAGTCAACGGCGGGTTCTCCCAGCCTTCGACGTAGAAGCCCAGCTGCTTCGATCGCTCAAAATCCCGCACGTCCTTGAACAATCCTGTGAGTTCACGCCACATTGTGGGGTGTTGCGTCGCGTGGGTTGTGAATGCAGCCCGTAGTTCCGGGCCGGTTATTCCTGTCAAGGCGGCTGGCACTTTCCCGAGCGCGTCCTCCAGGGTCTCGGCATCTCGGAACAGTTCTTTCACCTGGTCGAGCTTGTTGAAGGCCTCACCAATCAACATACCAGCCCGGATTCTAAAAATGAGCTCCTGCTTACAAATGTGACACTTGAAGCACTGCCGGTCGAACCAAACAATTGGTCTATCTCTCCCTCCCTTCGTCCTGAACCCACCGAGATGAATCATCTGATAAGCAAGGGCTTTTGCAAGCTCCTCAATGGAGAGGATCATCAGCGATCTCGCGCTACCAAATTCTCCCATCCCACCAAGGGTGTAACCACTCCGATAGAGATGCAGCGCATTCCGGTAGCAGAGGCGCGCGGCGAGGCCATCGTTTATTCTTGGCTGAGCTCCCCCTGACGCCTCCTTTCTGGATGAACGATCAAGCTGTGCAAGCAGTTTGATCGCAACGTCGCGTTTCTGGTAACCTCCCTTCATTTAGCTGACCTGGAGATGTATCCAAGATAGGCCGGGCGCGGATAAACTCCGCGCGACCTCTCGCGTTCTCCGCCCTCAACGCGGCGCGACGACCCACAGAATCACGGAAAGGGCGAACATCATCGCGAGCGCAATCACCGTGGCGAGTAGTCGTTGCCCCAGCGTCATTTGTCGGCAATCCTTAGGCGATGAACGCCTATGTCGGCTGTTGTTTCCGTGGATTCAGAAGTGGAGACTGAATCATCTTGACGAAGTCGCAGTCCGTCACGATATTCGACGGGCACCAGTCGATCGGCGGCACCAAAATCCTCCTCCAATCGAAGGGCGTCCGTCTCATTCTCGACTTCGGGACGAACTACAAGCGGACCGGGGAGCTCTATGAGGAGTATCTCCAACCTAGGCCGTCGCGTGGGCTAACCGACTGGCTTGCGGTCGGGCTACTCCCCCGGATTCGGGGCATTTACCGAAAGGACCTGTTCCCTTCGGACGATTTTCCTGATTTGGATAGGTCCTGGCCGGGCGAGAAACCCTCGGCAGTGTTGCTGACCCACGGCCACCTCGACCATGCCGGAGGTATCGCCTTCATGGACCCGAGTATTCCAATTGTGACCACACCGATGACTCTCGCCTTGCTCCGGGCCTGGCAGGAGGGCGGGAACAGCCCGATGCAGGCCGAGGTGACCTACTTGGGGGAGCGAAGGAACGACCCGAATGGTCGATTGATAGTCTCGGATCGTGCCTCCCCGAAGGTAGGGCGGACGTTCTCCTTGCTGTCGGAGCCTTCGGAGTCGCTCCTGAATATCCTGAAGACTTCACCCTACGGTGAGAAGACCGTCTACAATCCCACGATTCCCACCCGGGCACCGTCTCGCTGGGACGACCTCAAGCTTCGATGGCACGGGGTGGACCACTCCGTCTACGGTTCTGCGGGATTCCTGCTGGAAGCCGACGGCGTGCTCGTGGGATACACCGGCGACCTGCGGTTTGCAGGGGAACGGAAGCAGGAGACGGAGGCCTATGCCAAGCTTCTCGAAAAGCAGGCCAGTGACTTGGTGCTCATCGTGGAAGGCACACGACTGACCCGGCCTGGCGACTCGAAACCGCAACCCCTCGTTAGGGAGAACGAGGTGGAGATGAACTGTCGGAAAGACGTCGAACGTTTCAAAGGGATGCTGGTCGTGGCCGACTTCGGACCGCGCAACGTCGAGCGCCTTCGGACGTTCCGTCGGATTGCGCTCGCCACCGGTCGCCAACTTGTGGTCACCCCAAAGGACGCTTACCTTCTCCACGTCCTCCACGGTGTCGACCCGTCAATCGAGCTGGACTTCGGCCCGGGCGGTATGCGAATCCTTGAGGAACCGTCACCGGAAGACCGAAAAGCCTGGCAGAAGCAGGTCACATTGCTGTTCGGGGGAGCATACCTCTCACCCGACGAAGTCGCCGAGCACAAGGGGAGGTGGATTCTCTGCTTCAGTTTCTACGACTGCAACGACCTTGTGGACCTGAGACGCGCCACCGAGGGCGGCTTGTGGCTATACTCATCGAGTGAGGCTCACGGCGAGGAGTCGGAATTCGACTTCCGCCGCCTCCAGAACTGGATCCGGTGGGCGGGGATGCAGCAGGTGGGGTTCCGTTACGTCACGAGCCCGGAGGGGGAGTCACAGCTAATCTTCGACCACCCGGATGACGTTGGTCACCACTCGAGCGGTCATGCAGCTCAGAAGGAGCTCCTGGATTTCATCAAGCAGGTTTCCCCCAGGGCCATCATTCCAGTTCACACCGACCAGACGCCGCAGCGGTACGAGGAATTGCTCAGAAATCATGGAGTCAAGACAATAGTGATCCCACCCGAGGGTGGAGTCCCAATCCCATTGTAGAACCCACTCTTCCCTAGCCGCAATTTGAGTTCGGTTGCACTCAGGTCCTCGATTCGTTATGTTGTGGTTATCCGCGAGTTGAGAAACTTCCGCCACTCGAGGTACGTCGTCCGCTCTTTTTTCGCAAGACACCCCCCTACGGGGCCATCGCGTTGCACGGGGCGCTATCCGAGCCGATTAATTGATGGAGGATGTTCATCCCATCAAGGGAATCTCCGCATGCACTCGACCGATCCGTCGACTTCTGGCACGCTCTCCGACTGGGGGTGGTGGAAGTCTACGTCTCTCTTATCACTCGCGATTCTCTCTCTCTCCGTCTCGGGTGCCATCGCCGGCTATTCGTTCAGCGTGGCAGTCCTCCCGTGGTTGCTAGGGGTTGGATTAGGAGTCCTCGCCGGCGTGACCTACTGCTTGGGCGACTCGGAATCTCGGACCAGCACGCTCGGGGTGTTGGGTACTTCGCTGTTCCTGAGCGGTGTCGCAGTAGTCGGCGTGGCCGGCAAGTACATTGGCGCGGTAGCGTTGGGCGCCGGGTTGTTCTTGCTGGCATTTCCCATGTTCATTTTGATGGCTGTGAGTTGGGTTGCAGAACGGAAGGCTCGAAAATTGAAGAAGGTCTCCTTGGCAATTTCTCCTTCTTCCTCTGGGCAACCTATTCCGGCAAGTGAGGCGCAGGCGAGCGTCGCTTCGCCTCTCCCGATTGAACGCTCGACAGGACCATATGTAGCAGAAGTTCAGCCGGCTCAGCCATCCAAGATCCCTCCTCCCTCCGGATGGATTGTCGTTCAGCGCGCTTCCCCGGGCCCGCCGAATTCGGCAGGCGGGGCACACTCGAAACCAATCGCGCCACCGCCGCCAAACATGTCAACAAGCCCTTCCCCAACAGAGGAGCAACCGGTCCACGCAATCATGCCGATTCCCCCACCCCCCGGCTGGGTCGTCGTCCCCGATGCATCGCGGTCAACGGCCCAAACCTCCCCCGATTCGGCACAAGTTGAGAAGAGCGGTCAAAGTTCCGACCGAGTGACGCTACGCTTGGGCGCGTCAGCACAGGTCACGAGTGGCGTGCAAGCCTCATCCGCTCCCAGTTTGCCGATTTTGGAAACCGACAAGGACCGATGGGCCCTCTGCGCTTTGGTCGAGGCGAATTTGCGACGGCTCATCGCGATTACCCTTGAAGCCTCCCTCTCGGCGAACGCCTGGGAAGTAGGGATTCCGAAAGACTTGAGGAAACGAATCGAGGAGCACTTCAAAGAAAGGGAAAAGAGACGTCTCAAGGACGTGCCCAACCTCGAAGTCCGGCTAACAGCTGCGTACCTCCAAGACCTTGTAGATCTTGTCAAGGCTCGCTGGAGAACCTTTTCACCGTGCTTTGACGACAATCGGCCTGTGTTCGATACGCAGGTCGGGCTTCTCATTCGAATGCGAAACGCGTTGGACCACGTTCGGCCCGATAGGCTCCCGACCGGAGAGGAGGACCCATCTCTGCGCCCTGCCTTCGACACGAATGTTTCAGTGCTCTACCGCTCGATTCTCCGGGCGCTCGCTGATCGAGAGGCGCAACCGATTGAGATGAAAGGCGAATCTGCCGAACCGGCGCGGCTGATGTACCGCACCAGCACACCGGAGACCGCACTGGCGAGGGGGGAAGTGGGTCGAAGCGAGTTACGCCAGCCGAGCTCCATTTCTAGCTCGTTCCGAGCCGTGATTCACCGGCATGGCGGTGGAATGATGTGGGGAGTCGGGACGGACGGTGAGGTCGCCGCGTGGGTCGGCCTAAGCCGCGAGCGAATGTTCGTACGCGCGACGGGAGCGAACTCTGGGACCGTACGTGCAACGTTAGCCCAAGTCATGGCAAAGGCGCGCGAAGTCGCGAACGCGAGGGGCGCGAAGTTGCGAACCGGACAGGGGACACCGTACGATGTGGTTTTGATCTCGGGGAACGGATGGATGTCATGTGACTTGCGCGACAGGTACGGCGGACAGGAACGGATACGCATCGCACGAGCGACGCCGGCGGAGATGAATGCGCTCCGATCGGAATTCGATCTTGCAGGGACACTCCTATCCCAGACCGGTAACTCGTACACTCAAGCGGGACCCTCTTTGTAATGAGAAGAGCCGTTTGACCGATCGAACCTCTTCCTCGCAATGGACCTCGAACCGCGATTCGGTGTGACTAACGGGCGCCGCGACCGCCCCTTCGCGTCCCGCGCGCTCATCGCGGTCGGTCATCGAACGCACGGTCCCTTCTTGAAGTTCGCGCGGCCACGGTCGCCTCAACGTCGTCGTGCAACCGCGTAGATTTCCATCACGTTGTTATCCGAGTCTCTCCAAGCGTTCGACGTGTACCAGCCGCTTGCCATTTGCTGTTTGTGCGTAGGGTAGACGGGTCGGAACCCCTTGCGACGGAGTGCGGTCTCCAGCTCCGCGACTCGCTTCGCGGATGGGGCCGCGAACCCGATGTGATCCGAGATTGGATCCTTGGTCCCGTCGGTCGGGACGTGGGGGCTCTTCCGAGCGACCCTCCGCGGCCGGCTTACGCTGATCCAGATTGTCATCCGCCCCTTTCGGTAACCCAACCAGTAGGGGTCGCTGGGATGAATCCGGGGAAACCCCAGTACCGAAAGAAAGCGGTCGTAGAATATCCGAGCCCTTCGGAGGTCAGACACTTCCAGGTTGACGTGTCCCACTCGCACACCGTCCGATAGGGGCATGCCTCGCCGGAAGGCGGGTCGCCCTTAGAGGATTTGTTGTGGGTTGGACGGGTTCGCGCCCGCGCTTGTCGCGGTCAAGGTCATCGGTCGCGCGCGTCCCGCATCAAGGTCGCAGTTGCCGGGCACTCGTCACCGAGGTCGATCCGCTTGTCCGGAAGGGGTGCTTTCTGGACCCTCCATCAGGCGAGCTCAGCTTGAACCCGGATACTATGGACCAGCATGTAGACCGCGGGACACCTCTCTTCGGCCATACGGATCAATTCGGAGAGCTTTTCCCGAGTCGCGTCGCTGCTTTCGGCGGTCACCCGGAACCGCACCTCTTCGACCACTGGCTCCTCGTTGACATCGAGGTACTTCCCAAAGTTGAGATTGCACTCGGCGTCAATGGCCAGCTTCGAGAGTCGTACCCCTTGTCGTGCCGCGAGGATGGCGAAGGTCAGCGCGAAGCACGACGCCATTCCGACAACACAGTAGTTTGTCGGTCCGAGCCGGCTGCCCTTTCCGCCGAGGAACGAGGGCGAGTCGATTTCAATCCGTTGGGTCCCTTCCTCATACTCGACGTCGGTCTTGAACTGGAAGGCTGAGGCGGTGTCCAGCGCCCATTCACCGTGCAAGCGGACCCGTTTGTGCAGTGTCGTGGGGTCCTCCTTCGCCTTTTCGACCGTCTCGGCAACCCAGCCCAGATTGACGTTGTTAACCACCGAAGTCGAGGCTTTCATCTGGAGTAGTCACGTGGTGAGTTCGGATAAATTGTGGCAGGGCAAACCGGTGGGCTCGGGGCCGAGATGGCACGCTTCGCGGATTCCCGAAGCCTCGCGCGCTCCTCGCGGTCCGCCCTCGACCGCGCGGGCCGCAGATAAAGCCCGCGCGGCCGCTGCCACCCGCGCGAGCATTATCGCGACACGGCCCGCCTCGCGCCTCACATCGACGCTCGGCGGGCCTCCGCGCTCACTCCGTGTCGATGACCGCGATGAGCGCGCAGAGCGCCTCCGAAATCGACGCCGCGAATCCTTTCCCCGAACTGCCCGCGTTCCGCAGGCCCGACGCGAGCCCGCAGGCGCCCCGCCCTCGTGGCTCTACCCCTCGATCGTATCCGCGCCCCCGCTTCGGCGACTACTCGCGGACGCGATTCGAGTCACGGGTCGCGTTCGGCGGCCCGGAGGAGGACGCGGAGGAACTCATCAACGCCCCGACGCGGCAGTTCAGCCTCCTCGAGATCACGAGCGGCCTACCGGACGACTCGCGGGAGGCGGACGAGCGCGCCGCGGAGCGGAAGCTGCGCGAGCAACGCGGACGCGTGAAGGCGGCGCGGGCGGTGGTGTCGACCACTCCGGGTCTCGCGGACACCCTCGCCCGTGACTGGCAGAAGGCCGCCCGATTCTACGAGCAGTTCGGGATCACGGAGAAGCAGTTCCGGCATGGAGTATCTAGCAATGCCCTCGGGATCTCGATGGAGGAATCCTTGGAAGGACCGGTCCCGAGGTGATTTTCAGAATCCAAACATCAATATGGCACATTCCATCTACCAACGTGCACCCCACGTGGTGCCTTTGTGACCAGGACGCGGTGGCCATCTAAGTCGAGTCTTCCCGCCTTGG
>Ga0335078_10001263_pt1 | contig 38419 bp, 34 predicted proteins | sample Lox_Sample_32_FD_206711 | JGI IMG/M metagenome (GOLD analysis project Ga0335078, IMG submission 206711) | Soil microbial communities from Loxahatchee National Wildlife Refuge, Florida, United States - Lox_Sample_3.2 | ecosystem: Environmental > Terrestrial > Soil > Wetlands | place: USA... | reverse complement strand
CGACTTCGTCGCACCCCGCCCAGCCCCAGCCACCAGGCTCCGCCCAGCCATCTGACAGGCACCGCAACTCAGACCCTCAGGCCATCAGCCCGGTCAAGATCATCCCCAACAATCCTGTCGTGCACCCACCCGGGAAGCTGCCGACCAGAAATGTCGGAAGGCGGCGGTAGAACAATGGTGTCTGCGGAGACCGTTATATCCGGGCACTGCCGAAAGGGGCGTGGATATGCCAGAGAACGTCGCCGACTCGGTCGAGGCCGAGCTCGCTGAGCTGTCGCGACGGCTGACGGAGCCGGGGGAGCGCGAGTGCCTGCGCTGTTTCCTCCTTCGGATGATCAGCGAGTTCGGCTGCGACGGCACGCATCGATGGACGGTGCGCTGGCGCGACGTGCGGGCGCCCCGGGCCCGCGGCCTGGTGCAGCGCATGCAGCGGCGGGGCGGCTGCTGCTGCGACTGCGAAGTGATCTTTAATGTCTTTCCCGACTATCCCGAGAGCGGCGAGATCCTGCCCTGCGCGGGGGTGCTGCGGGCAGGATCCGCGGCGCCCTGCGAGCTCGGGTCGCTGCGGAAGAGCGCGTGACGGGCCGCGCCCGCCGGGGCTTCAGGAGTCGCCCTTCTCGGCTATCCGAAGGAGCGCTCTGGCGATCGGCAGCGAGGTGAGCTCGATCTGCCACAGACGGGCGCCGTACCCGGACAGCCGGGCGCCGACGGCCTCGCGGGCGAGTGGCTCTGGCGGCTGCCAGGCGAGCCGGCGCACCGAGTCGGGAGGGAGCAGGTTCTCCGCTGGCAGATGATGCTCGTCCGCCAGCGCCGCTACCACCGCCCGGACGGCGGTGAGCCGCGTGGCGGCGTCCGGGTCGCGCTCCGGCCAGCGGTGAGCCGGCGGCGGGCCGTCGGCCGGGCGCACCGATACGGCCGGCAAGGCGTTCTCAGGCTGTGCCCGCGCGCGATCAACGGCCCGCAGCCATTCCGACGTGTGCCGCCGCGCGCCGCGGCCGTTGAAGCCGGCGATGCCGCTAAGGCTGTGGGCCTCGCCCGGCAGCGCCCGGGCAGCCTCGATGATCGCCGTGTCTGGCAGGACACGGGTTGGTGACAGGTCGCGCCGCCGCGCGATTGCATCGCGTTCCAGCCAGAGTTCGCGGACGATGGCGAGACCTCGTCGGCTGCGGACCCTGTGAATGCCGGAGGTGCGGCGCCACGGGTCAGGGCGCGGCGGGGCCGGCCCGGCGCTGAGCGCGGCATCGAACTCCTGGCGCGCCCATTCGGCCTTGCCCTCCTCGGCAAGCTGGCCGGCCAGGGCATCGCGTAGTTCCACGAGCACCTCAACGTCGAGGGCTGCGTAGCGCAGCCATTCCTCGGGCAGCGGCCGGGTGGACCAGTCAGCCGCCGAGTGGCTCTTTTCCAGGCTCAGCCCGAGAACGGTCTCCACGAGGGTGCCGAGCCCGACCCGCGGGTAGCCGAGCAGCCGCCCGGCCAGCTCCGTGTCGAAGAGCAGCCGCGGCCGGTAGCCGAGCTCGGCCAGACACGGCAGGTCCTGCGAGGCAGCGTGGATGACCGTTTCCGCGTCGGCTAGCGCTCCGGCGAGGCCGGACAGGTCGGGGCAGGCCACAGGGTCGATGAGCACGGTGCCGGCACCACGGCGGCGGAGCTGGACGAGGAAGGCCCGGTGGCCGTAGCGGAAACCCGAGGCCCGCTCGGCGTCCACGGCGACCGGCCCCTCGCCGACCGCTAGCTTGCGGACAGCAGCGGCCAGCGCCTCGCGCGTGGCGACCAGGGCAGGCATGCCGTCGCGCGGCTCGAGCAACGGCACCGGCTGGCTCTGCGCCGGCTGGCTCTGCGCCGGCTGGCTCTGCGCCGGCTGGCTCTGCGCCGGCTGGCTCTGCGCCGGCTGGCTCTGCGCCGGCTGGCCGCCAGGCGGCTGCTCGGCCGAAGGCGCGGGACTCTCCGGCGGGCCTTCCGCGCCCGCTGGAGGCCTGTCATTCATCATGGCCCGCGCTTTCTGCGCTGTGGCTGGCTGTGCCCCGGCCGCAGCGCGCTCACCCCGGCGGGCAGCGGGGGCAGCCCGGACGCGGCGCAGAGCACGTCGCACCACGCGGACAGGTGCCGGTCAAGGCCGGGCGGAACGCGGTATGCGGCACCGGGCGCCGGGGCTGTCGGCTCGGCAGGCGACCAGGACGCGCGCAGCTCGAAATCGGTCGAGACCGGCTGGCCCTGCTTGGCCCCGAACCCCTCGGTCACCACCCGGGTGACGGTACCGCTGGCCCGCTGGTAACCAGCGGTCCCGGTGTCCAGGGCCTCGGTCAGCCAGCTCCAGCCCACCTGCCCGATCAGCGGATCCGCCGCGATTTCCGGATCGAGCTCCGCGCGGACGTAGGCGATCATCCGCAGCGGCCCCGCCCAGCCGGCCTGGCCCGCGGGGTCGTAGAGCAGCACGAAACTACCCCATCCGATCTCGGTGTCACCGTCCTGGGCGGCGGAACGGTCGCCGGAACCGGACCCGCCGAGGGGCGCGGGATCATGCACCGTCGCGCCGACCGCTGCGGCGTATGGCGCGAGCTTGCGCGGCGGCGGCTGAATCTCGAACATGATGTCGGGGCGGGCCTGCCGCAGCTGCTGCAGGCCCGCTTCCAGGCTGCTGACCGCCGAACGGAACGTGGCGGCTGCGTCCATCTCGGCTCGTTCCAGTCGCCCGGCGGCAGGCCTCATGACTCGAGCATGCGAGATGGCCGCGGAATTGTCATGCCACGCGCCTTGATGCCCCGCGCGCCGGCGCGGCTGGGCGGGACATGAATCCGATCAGCAGCGCCGCGCCGCATTCGGTGCAGGACCACTCGCCGCAGCAGCCGTCCGCGGTATCCGGGCAGGTCCCGGCCACGGCGTGATGCTGCTCGAAAGGCTGGTCCCAGCCGCAGTCCGGGCAGTACTGGATCGTCTCTACCATCGCCGACCTCCTCGCCGAGGGGCTCAGCACGATGCTGGCATGCCACCCGCCCGGTCTCGTGGATCTGCGGCGGCGTGTCACGGTGGCGTTTTGCGGGCAAACCCGCCGCAGCCCCATCGCCCGCCGCAGCCCGATCGCGGGCGCTGTGAGACGATCACCGGTGTGAACCCGAAGCTGGCCGACTCGGTTTTCCTGAACGCCTGCCGCAGGCAGCCGGTTCCCTACACTCCGGTCTGGTTCATGCGTCAGGCCGGCCGGTCGCTGCCCGAATACCGGGCGGCGAGAGCAGGAACGGCCATGGTCGAGGCGTGCACCAAGCCCGACCTGATCACCGAGCTCACGCTGCAGCCCATGCGCAGGTACCCGGTGGACGCGGCGATCCTTTTCAGCGACATCGTGGTCCCGCTGCGCGCGGCCGGGGTCGGCGTCGACATCCGCTCCGGTCTCGGCCCGGTGGTCGAGCAGCCGATCCGCGCCGAGGGTGACCTGAGGCGGCTGCGCCCCCTGGAGCCGCCAGACGTCCACTACGTGTCCGAGGCGGTCGAGGCCCTGGTCGGCGAGCTCGGCGCGACGCCGCTGATCGGCTTCGCCGGAGGTCCCTTCACGCTCGCTTCCTACCTGGTGGACGGGGGCCCCACCAAGAGCTTCGAGAAGACCAAGTCGCTGATGTACGCTGACCCTCCGCTGTGGAATGCCCTGCTGCGCAGGCTCGCAGACATCACCATCACCTTCCTGCAGGTGCAGGTCGAAGCCGGGGCATCGGCTGTGCAGCTCTTCGACTCCTGGGCCGGGGCGGTCAGCCCGCAGGACTACCGCCAGTCCGTGCTGCCGCACAGCAGGCGGATCTTCGAGGCACTGGCCGGCTCGGGCGTGCCGCGGCTGCACTTCGGCATCAGCACCGGCGAGCTGCTCGGCATGATGGGCGAGGCCGGCGCCGAGGTGGTCGGGGTGGACTGGCGTGTGCCGCTGGACGAGGCCGTGCGCCGGGTCGACCCGGGCAAGGCCCTGCAGGGCAACCTCGACCCGGCGATCCTGCTCGCGCCGTGGGATGTGATCGAGCTGCGGGCGGTCCAGGTCCTGAATGCGGGCCGCACGGCCGAGGGTCACATATTCAACCTCGGCCACGGCGTGCTGCCGCAGACCGATCCAGGCGTGCTCGCGCGGCTGGCTGACCTGGTCCACACCGTCTCGGCCCGGGAGCCCGGCGGCCCGTCTGGCGGGTGAGGCGATTCGGCCGGGTCCAGGCGGTCGTCACCAGCCCGCGATCAGAAGATAACCGGGCAATAAGTCAGCCAAAGGGAGAAAAGTCAACTCATCGGCGGCAATAGCCTCCTGCGGCGTAGACTGCGATTTCTCACGTGCCCGCTAGGTGTGGAGATAACGGAAGCTCAGGCAAACGATGACCGCGCCCCCCGCCCGCGTCACCGTCCAGGTAGCCGTGCAGTCGTCGCGTCGGCTGCTCCGTGACAGCCTCTCCGCCTGCCTCGCCGTCCGGCCGGATATCACGGTGGTCGGCAAGGTGGCGGAGACAGATGCGGTCTTCGAGCTGTGCGAGCTGCGCCACCCGGACGTCGTGATCCTCGACGCGGGAGCGCGCCTGCGCGAGATCTGCGACCGAGTGGCCGCGCTGACGCTGCGCTTCCCCGAGCTGAACGTGATCGTGACCTACCGGGACGCGTCGGAGCAGGACCTGGCCGCGGCCTGCCGGGCCGGCGTCGCGTCTCTGGTGCCCGAGTCGAAGGGCCTGTCCGCGGTGCTCGCGCTCCTGCGGCGGAGCCGGGGACGGCACGCCAAGGACAGCCCGGGCGGCCTGACCGACAGGGAGCTTGAGCTTGTCGTGCTCACCGGCTCGGGGCACAGCGTTGCGGAGATCGCGGCGTTGCTGCGGCTGAGTCCTCTCACGGTCGAGAACCTCAAGCGCCGTGTCTACGCAAAGCTGGACGTGGGCAGCAACGTGCACGCGGTGGCCAAGGCGGCCTCGCTCGGCATGCTCGAGCTTCAGGCCGCTCCGGCCAGGGCGAGGCGACGGCCGGCCATTCGCAGGAACTGGTCAGACGAGGCAGACTCCGCGGCGCTGGCCGTGCTGGGCGGCGCGCAGTCTTTTGCCCTGGACCAGGTCGTGTCGGCCCTGATGGCGAGTTCGCTGCCGTTCGTCCTGGTAAAGGAGCCGGGCCCGCTGGCCGACACGCACTGGGCTCGCTGGCATCGTGGCCCGATCGTCGCGGTGCTCGTCGATCCCGTGCCGCCGGACTGGGACCTGGTGGCGGAACTCGGGGTTCCTGCCGTACTCGTGCACAGCAAGCCGCTTGATCCGCCGGAACTCGCCGAGGCGCTGGCGTGCGGGGCCAGCGCGCTCGTCGCCGCGGACCGGATCGACGACCACTTCCTGTCCGTGCTGCGGATGGTCGGCCAGGGCTACCTGGTGGTCGACTCGATGCCGATGCGGCCGTTGATCGGCGCCGTGCGGGCCAGATGGGACGAGCGCGGGCCGGGAAGGCCCGAACTGCCCGAGCTGACCGCGCGAGAGAGCGACATCCTGCGCTCCCTGGCTGAAGGGCACTCGATCCGGCAGACCGCCCGGGCGCTGGGGATCGCCCCGAAGACCGTCGAGAACATCCAGACCCGCCTGTTCCGCAAGCTGGGCGTGCGCAACAGGTCGGGCGCGCTCGCTGTCGCGGATGCCTTCGGCCTGCTGCCCGGGACGGCGCCGGGACCCGCACCGGTTAGGGCACAGTAGGGCGGGTGAACTCACCTTCCGCGCCGCCGGCCGTCGCTGTCGTCGGCGGCGGGATCTCCGGGCTCGCCGCCGCGTTCTTCCTGCGCGACCGGGGCTTGGCCGTCACCGTTCTGGAAGGCTCGCCGCGGCTCGGCGGCAAGCTCGCGGTGTCGCAGGTCGCCGGGATCGACGTGGACGAGGGCGCCGAGGCTCTGCTGGCCCGCCGCCCCGAGGGCACGGAACTGATCGAGGCGGCCGGGCTGGCTGGCAGGCTGGTGTCACCGGGAACCACGGCGGCGGCGATCTGGACCCGCGCCGGACTGCGCCCGCTGCCGAAACGCCAGCTCATGGGCGTGCCAGCCGACCTGGGCGAGCTGGAGAGTTCCGGGATACTGTCCCCGGCCGGGCTGGCCAGGGCTCGTGAGGACCTCCGGCTGCCGCCGACGGCCAGGGCCGGTGACGTTGCCGTGGCCAGCTACGTCGGCGCGAGATTCGGCCGGGAGCTGGTGGACCGGCTGGTGGACCCGCTGCTGGGCGGCGTCTACGCGGGCCGGTCCGACGAGCTGTCGTTCGAGGCGACGCTCGCGGGCCTGGCGCAGGCATCACGCCAGCATCGCTCGCTCGCGGACGCGGCAGCGTCGCTGCTGCCCGGCCCGGGTTCGCGGCCCGGCCCCCCCGTCTTCACCACCCTGTCCGGCGGTCTCGGGACGCTTCCGGCATCCGTGGCGGCCCGGTCCGGCGCTACCGTGCGTACCGGCGCGATGACGCGCGAGCTCGCCCGGACAGTTAGGCGGGACGGGGAGGCGGGCGGGGCCTGGCGGCTCACCCTCGGCCCGGCGGCGGCGCCGGAAGGGCTCGACGCCGACGCGGTGATCCTCGCGGTCCCGGCCGCGCCGGCCAGCAGGCTGCTGGCCGGCGTAGCCGGTGCCGGGACCGCGCCAGCGGCGCTCGGCGAGATCAGCTACGCGAGCACCGTGATCGTGACCCTGGCCTATCGTCGCCACGCGTTCGGGCGCCTGCCGGAGGGCAGCGGCTATCTCGTTCCCGCGGTTGACGGGCACGTTGTCAAGGCGGTCACTTTCAGCACGATCAAGTGGCCGCACCTGCGGTCCGGTGATCTCGGCCTCGAGATCGTCCGGTGTTCCGTCGGCCGGGTAGGCGAAGACGCGTTGCTGCAACGCGACGACGGGGAGCTTGCCGGTCTCGCCGCCGCCGACCTGGCCGCCGCCACCGGAGTGCGCGGCGTGCCGGTCGGGATCCGGGTCAGCCGGTGGGGCGGCGGGCTGCCGCAGTACACGGTGGGGCACCGGGAACGGGTCGGGCGGATCCGCGCCGCAGTCGCCAGCCTGCCCGGGCTGGCTGTGTGCGGGGCCGCGTACGACGGGATCGGCATTCCGGCTTGCATCGCCTCGGCGCGGCTCGCCGCCGACCAGGTGCTCGCCTACCTGGAATCACGTGACGCGAGGCCCGCCCGCGCCGGGTAGCGGGAGGCAGGCCCGCCGCGCAGTGGGACAATGGCCGCATGGCTGGGAACGAGACCGGGCAGCGGCGCAAGGCGCGGGACCTGAACGAGCTGATTCGCTACACGATGTGGTCGGTCTTCCGGCTGGCCGGCCCCGGGGCACTCGATGCTGCCGGAGAGGCCACCCGGTCGGGGCGGGACGGGCTGGCGGCCGAGATCAGCGAACTGTGCCAGCAGGCAGCCGGCAAGGGCGTCGTGACCCGGGGATGCTATGACCTCCAGGGCCTGCGCGCCGACGCCGACTACATGTTCTGGTGGATCGCGCCCTGCTGCGACGACCTTCAGGAGATGTACGCGCGGCTGCGCAGGACCGGACTCGGCCGGGCCAGCGAGCCGGTCTGGTCGGCGATGGCCCTGCACCGGCCCGCGGAATTCAACAAGAGCCATGTACCTGCTTTCCTGGCCGACGAGGAGCCGCGCCAGTACGTGAGCGTGTATCCCTTCGTGCGCTCCTATGAGTGGTACCTGCTGGAGCCCGAGCAGCGCCGCGCGATGCTCGCTGAGCACGGGATGATGGCCAGGGAATACCCCGACGTCCGGGCCAACACCGTGGCGTGCTTCTCGCTGAACGACTACGAGTGGATGCTTGCCTTCGAGGCCGACGAACTGCACCGGATCGTGGACCTTATGCGGCACCTGCGCGGCGCCCGGGCCAGGCTGCACACCAGGGTGGAGATCCCGTTCTACACCGGCAGGCGCAAACCGGTCCGGGAACTGCTGTCCGCCCTGGCCTGACTCTGCGTACAGACCCCGCGCGGTCGTCGGCTCCTGGTCGGCGGGAATTGTTAAAGTGTCCGGAGCACAGGAGAGGGTGACCGAGATCCATGACATCGCCGGGCAGGAAACGCGTCCTCAGCGGAATCACCGCGACCGGGCGCCTGCACATCGGCAACTACATTGGCGCGATCAGCATGTGGGCGGAAAACCAGGACCAGTACGAGAACTTCCTGTTCGTCGCTGACCTGCACGCGCTGACCATCCCCGAGGCCGTCGTCGGAGCCAACCTGCGCGCCCGGGTGGAGGAGATCTTCGCGCTCTACGTCGCCTGCGGGATCGACCCGGAGAAGTCGACGCTATTCGTGCAGTCGGACGTGCACCAGCACGCCGAGCTGGGCTGGCTCATGACCTGCGCGACCCCCGTCTCCTGGCTGGAGCGCTCCACGCAGTTCAAGACCAAGGGCAAGATCGCGGACGTCAGCGCCGGGGTCGGGGCCGGGCTGCTGTGCTACCCGGCGCTGCAGGCTGCCGATATTCTCCTCTACGACGCCGACTACGTGCCGGTCGGTGAGGACCAGCAGCAGCACGTCGAGATGAGCCGGGACATCGCCAAGCGGTTCAATGCCCTGTTCGGCAGCACGTTCAAGATTCCTGACGTGCTGATCCGCAAGTCCGGGAGCCGGATCATGGGCCTGGACGACCCGACGGCGAAGATGAGCAAGAGCCTGGCCGAGCGCCAGGCAGGCCATGCGGTCGCGCTGCTCGACCCCCCGGACCAGGCGCGCAAGGCCATCATGCGTGCGGTCACCGACTCCCAGCCGGCGGTTGATTTCGAAGCGGGCCTAGCCCCCGGCGTGGACAACCTGCTAACCATCCTGGAGTGCCTGACCGGGACCACCAGGGGGCAGAGCCAGGGGCACTTCGACGGTGCCCGGTACGGCGTGCTCAAGGCCGCCGTCGCGGACGTGGTGGTGGGCCGGCTGAGCGACATCCAGGACCGTTACCGCGAGATCACCGGCGACCGGGCGCAGCTGGCCAAGCTGCTGGCCCATGGGGCGGAGCGGGCGCGAGCCGTCGCCGCTGGGACGCTCGCCCGCGCATATCACGCCTGCGGGCTCCGCTCGTAACCGGAGTGGCCGCCACTCTGGTCGATGAACCCGGCCATGGCCCGTCGTGGTAGCCGTGTCCGCCGCCCCCGGGGTTGAACCGGATGCGGGAGTCATTCATGCTGAACGCTGTGACGGCTGCGCCCTGGGAGGCTGAGCGCTCGGGTACTGGCGGGCAGGCGACGGCCGACACCGCCAGGCGGCGGCTGGTTCCCGGCGAGCCGGGCCGCGCCGGATACCGGCCCCTGGCCGTAACCGGCGGGGAGGCGCACCGAGTCAGGGATGACCTGACCCGGCGTGACCTGAGGCCAGGCTGGCGTCGCGGGGCGCGCCCGCTGCTCGTTCTCGCCCAGCTCTCCGACACCCATGTGATGGATCACCAGTCGCCTGGCCGGGTCGAGCTGCTCGACCGCTTCTCCGACCCCGATTCGCCGGTCCGCGAGGCCGTCGGCATCGTGGCCACCTACCGTGCTCAGGAACTATTCACCCATCAGGTCCTCGAGGCCATGACCCAGTCCGTCCGAGAGCTTGGCCGCGGGCCGGTCACGGGCGCGCCCATCGACTTCGCCGTGCTTACCGGGGACGGTACGGACAATTGCCAGCACAACGAGCTGCGCTCGCTGATCACGCTGCTGGACGGCGGGCCGGTGCACCCCGATTCTGGTGACCCCGGCCGCTACGAGGGGGTATCGGGGCCGGCGGTGGAGGACGGCCGGTACTGGCATCCAGACTCAGGCTGCGAGGACCTGCCCCGGATGCGGTTCGGGTTCCCGTCGGCCCCCGGGGTACTCGACGCGGTGCGGCAGCCCTTCCGCGCCGCGGGGCTGGGCATGCCGTGGTACGCGGTGCACGGCAATCACGACAACCTGCTGCAGGGCACGGTGCCGGCCGGCGGCTGGCTGCCGCGCGCGGTGACCGGCATGGCCAAGGTGGTGACGCCGCCCGGGAACCTGGAAGCCGCGAGCACGATCAGCCGCCTGGCGGAATGCAACATCGAAGCGCTGCTCGGGCTGGCGGACGGGAAGAGGATCCGGGTCACCCCCGACCCCGGTCGCCAGCCGGCGGCCGGGGCGGCAAGCGTGGCCGAGTTCTTTCGCACCACGGGGCGACCGCGCGGTCACGGCTACTCGGAGCGCAACCTGCGGGACGGCACCGCGCACTACGCCTTCGATCACGGGGTCGTGCGGTGCATCGTGCTGGACACGGTCAACCAGCACGGCGGGTGGGAGGGATCTCTCGACGTCGTCCAGCTCAACTGGCTGATCGCGGAGCTGCGGGCTTGTGCGCTGCGTCCGGTGATGCTGTTCAGCCATCACCCGCTGGAGACCCTGGTCAACGACAGGCGGCCGGCCGGGGCGCCGCGCCGGATCCTGGCCGCCGAGTTCCTCGACGTGCTGCTCGCCCACCCGTGCGTGATCGCATGGGTGAACGGGCACACGCATGCCCACGCGGTCACGGCAGTCAGGGACGACCGCGCGCCGGGCGGATTCTGGCAGATCACGACCGCGTCACATATCGACTGGCCGCAGCAGGCCCGGGTGATTGAGCTCGTCGCGGTGCCCGGCGGCCTGGCCGTCGGCTGCACGGTGATCGACAGTGCCGCGCCAGCCCGCTACCCGGGAGGCGATCGCCCCGTCGAACTGGCTGCCCTGGCCCGCGAGCTTGCCCTCAACGACTGGCAGGTGCGCCATCTGATCAGCGCGGACGGGGGCGGGGGCGCAGGGACCGCGGCGGACCGGAACGTGATCCTGCCCGTTGAATGGCCCCGCGCCGTGATCACGCAGTAGCGGACTGCACACGGGAGAGGGTGCTGGCCTGTGCCTTCCGCCGCGGCCCCTTGCAATGCACTGCCAGTTTTCCTAGCATTAATGCAGTTAGCAGAAAATCACCTCATATTGTATGGCATGCTGCGGTACGACCGGGTGTCGGCGTGGATCTCGGGGGACGGCCTCCTGTGATCTTCGGTGAGTCTTAGGGGGAAAGCGTGTTGACCCAGCCAGCGGCCCGGCCGGGGCTGAGCTACCCGAGCGCGGCAGCCTTACCGTGCGAACAGCGAGTGATCAAGGCCGCACGCAGGAGCTGCAGGCCGTCATACTCGCCGCGGGCCAGGGGCGGCGCATGTGGCCGCTGTCGGCCAGCTGTCATAAGGCGTTGCTGCCGGTCGGCGGCACCACCATCCTCGGCCGGATCATGGACAGTCTCGTCAAGGCCGGCATCAGCCGGGTCACGGTTGTCACCGGCTACCGGGCGCACGATGTCGAGCGGTTCCTGCGCTGCGACTATCCCGATGCTGATCTCCGCTTCGTGCACAGCCCCCGGTTCGCTGAGACGAATAACGTAGTATCGCTGTCTCTTGCCCTGGAGGAACTGGCGCTCGACGCCGACGTGGTGCTGATCGAATGCGACCTGCTTTTCGATCCGACGCTGATTGCGCGGCTGATTGACAATCCGGGCCGGGATGTCGCGCTCGTCGACCGCTACCGCAGCGGAATGGACGGCACGGTCGTTACCGTCCGCGACGGATTCGTCGCGGAAGTGTACCCGACAGAAGCCCAGGGCGCGGATTTTGATTACCGCGATAAGTTCAAGACCCTTAACATCTACCAATTCAGCCGGGAATTTATTCAGACGACCTTGCGGGCCTGGCTGCGCGCCTATGCGACCATGGTCGACTCGTCGTGCTACTACGAGCTGGTACTCGGCATGCTCACGAACATTCCCGCGCACCGGATCAGCGCGGAGATCGTCACGGGTGAGCGCTGGGTGGAGGTCGACAGCCCGAGCGACCTGACGGTGGCGAGCTTCCAGTTCGAGCCCGAGCAGCGGCCGGCGATACTCGACCGCGCCTTCGGCGGGCACTGGAACTACGACGTCCTGGACTTCGCCTTCATGCGCAACGCCTACTTTCCTACTGGCGCCATGCTGGCCGCGATGCGCCATGCGCTGCCCGAACTGGTCGCGGACTACGGGTCGGCGCAGCCGGTGCTCAACGAGAAGCTGAGCCTTTTCCTGCGCTGCGATCCGTCGCGGCTCCAGGTCCTGCACGGCGCCACTCAGGCCTTCCCGATCCTGGGCCGGATCCTGGACGGGGCCTCGGCGGCGGTGCCCACGCCCACCTTCGGCGAATACACGCGTGCCTTCCCGTGCGCCGCCGCGTATCCGGATGCTCCCGGCGTTGACTGGGCCGCCCTGCGCCGGCTGTCCAGGGATTGCCGGCTGCTGGTCATCGTCAATCCGAATAACCCGACGGGAACTACCCTCTCGAGCACCCAGGTCCACGCATTCGCCCAGCGCAGGCCCGGCAACATGGTCTTGGTTGACGAGTCTTTCCTCGCGTTCAGCGGGGAGCCTTCTCTGGTAGACCTGCTCGAGCGGCAGCCGCTTGACAACGTGATCGTGCTCACGAGCCTGAGCAAGTGCCTCGGCACCTCCGGCCTGCGCCTGGGCTATGTGTATTCCTGCAACCAGGCGCTCATCGAGCAGGTGGGAGCGGAACTGCCGGTGTGGAACCTGTCAGCCCCCGCGGAATTCCTGCTGGAACTGCTGGTCAAGTTCACCTCCGCCTATGCGGCGTCGATCGAGCGCACCGTTCGCGACCGGGAAGAATTCCGCCGGCAGCTCGAGCTGCTGCCCATGCGCGAGGTCTACCCGAGCGGGGGCAATTTCCTGCTTGCCCGGCTGGCAGGAGATGACCCGCTGCTGGCCGACCGGGTGCGGCGCTGGCTGCTGCGCAGCGAGCGGATCGAAGTGAAGGACGTCACCGGGCGTTTCCTGAGCCGGACCCCTAGCCTGCGGCTTGCCGTGCGCGCTCCGGCTGACAACACGCGCCTCATCACCGCACTCGAGAGCATCCTCAGCACGGAGGCAACGTGACCGATCAAGCAAGTGCCGAAGCTCCGCGCACTGGTGGCTGGCGCGAGATATGGGCAGGCCGGCGGCTCGACCCTCAGCGCGGCTCGGTCCTCGCCCAGTTGCTGGCCGCTGATGGTTTCGATACCGGATTCGGTGACGTGATCGAGGAGAACTGGGTCGCCTATGTCCGCGGCTGGGCAGCCGAGCTCGGGCTTGGACCGGGAACCTCCGTCTTCGAGGTTGGCTGCGGCTCCGGCGCCTTTCTTTACGAGCTGCGCCGGCTCGGCTGCTCCGTCGCGGGCCTGGACCAGTCCGAGTCGCTGGTCGCAGTCGCCCGGTCGGTGCTGCCCGACGCGGCGTTCTCGGTGGCCGATGCCGCCGGGGTGCCGACCGAGCCGCAGGCCGACGTGGTGATCTCGGTCGGTGTCTTCTGCTATTTCCCGTCGCTCGACTACGCCGAGAAAGTGATCGAGCGGATGGCGGCCAAGGCCGCCCGGGCGGTGCTCCTGGTGGACCTGCCCGACCTCGCGCGCCGCGGGGCCGCCCTCGCGCACCGTGTGGCCACCGTCGGCGGCCCGGATGCCTACGCCGCCCGTTACGAAGACCTCGACCACCTCTATTTCGCCCGGGACTGGGTCGCTGACAAGCTCAGGAGCGTCGGGTTCGACGAAGTTCACACCGCCGATCAGGACCTGGCGGACTATTCCAACGCCGCCTTCCGCTTCAACGCGTGGGGGCGGCGGGCGGGTGCGGTCGGGTAGGGTGAGGTCACCGGCTACGCCGCTGCGGCACGTCATCATCGATTGCCAGGAGAACCGCTCGTTCGACAGCTACTATGGCTTCGCCTCCTTCGCGGGGTCCGCCGGCGTTCCTGCGGGGTACGCGCAGCCGGACGGGGATGGCGCAGCGGTCGCCCCTTTCGAATTCACCAGCCTTTCGACACCTGATATCGGGCACTCCTGGCATGACGTTCATCTGGAGTGGAACGCCGGAGCAATGAACGGCTTCTACACCACGGACGGTGTCCACTGCATGGGATATTACACGGCCAGGCAGCTGCCTTATTACTATAGCCTGTTCGATGACTTCACGCTGTGCGGGAATTACTTCTGCTCCGTGCTCGGACCCACCTACCCGAACCGGTTCTACCTCGTCGCGGCGACATCCGGGGGCGTTACCACGAACCGCTTCGGGTACGGAATCTTCGATTATCCGATAATCCTGGACCTTCTGGAAGCCGCGGGCGTGACATGGAAGGTCTACAATATCGGCCGGGACAGCGTGCTGAAAGGACTGAGCGATAACGTCTTCCTTTTCTGGAAGCGGTGGGCACGCGACCCCCGGACCCGCGCCAGCAAACGCGATTACCTGAATGACTTGAAAGCCGGGACGCTGCCTCAGGTATCCTTCATCATCCCCAGTTACGGCAGGGGATGGGACGAATGTCCTCCGGCGGACATCTCGGTGGGAATGCGTATTCAGCAGCAGCTCATCGGCGCCTTGCAGGAATCAAGCGCATGGCCGGACTCGGCTTATATCCTTACCTACGATGAGCACGGCGGATACTTCGATCACGTGTCGCCCCCGCAATTTGACGCCTATGGTGCCGGCGTCCGGGTGCCCGCCTGGGTCATCTCGCCCTGGGCCAGGAAGGCCCACCTGGAGACCACGCTCTATGAGCACACGTCCACGCTGAAGTTCCTGGAGAAGGTGTTCGGGCTCCCGACCCTCGCGTCGGTCAATCACCAGTTCGATGAATTCACTCCCGGGGGCGCGGCCAACGAGGCAGCGGGGAGCAGCGAGGTCGGCCCGCCCGCCCCGCCCCGGGACGGCATCGCCGAGATTGGCGACCTGATGGAGTGCTTCACCTTCGGCTCCGGCCGGGGGCCGTCCGGTGCCGCCGAGCCCGCCTCCGGGCGAACCGAGCATGAGGCGAGGCAGCAGCCCGCCTTGCCCCGGGCATGATACGTCCGGATAATCGAGTCAACGTCACGATTGCGAATGTTCCTGGCCTTGGCGGCGCGGCAGCCACGTTCGCTGGCGCCAGCAGCCGTGGTCGGTAAATGGCTCGCGAGCGCACGGGGAGGCGTGGTGAGCGAAGGGATACCGGCAGATGTCAGCGGTTTCAGGATTGGCTTTGCCGCGGGTTTGCGCATCGCCGGGTACCGGCTGGACCGCGAGATCGGCCGGGGCAGCGTGGCCCTCGTGTACCGGGCGCGCGAGGAGCGGCCCGGCCGGCTGGTCGCGCTGAAGATCCTCGCCCCGGAACTCGCCGATGATGAGACTTTCCGGCAGTGGTTCATCCAGCAACTGCGAGCTGTGGCGGAGGTCGATAACCCGCACCTCCTCCCGGTCTTTGAGGCCGGTGAAGCGGACGGCATGCTGTTCATAGCAATGCGTTACGTGCCCGGCGGGGACGCGCGGTCCCTCCTGCGCCGGGAGGGGCAACTGCCGCTCGGGCGCGTCGCGGCGATCATCTCGCAGACCGCCTCCGGACTCGACGCCATGCACGCCGCCGGGTTGCTGCACCGCGACGTGAAGCCGACCAACATACTCGTCCATGCCTCCCATGGACGGCCTGACCAGGTCTACCTGTCGGATTTCGGGCTGAGCAGCGGCGCGGTTTCGGTGTCCGGCCCGGCCCGGACGCGGTCGTCGATGAACACGCTGGCCTGCGCCTCGCCCGAGCTGATCCAGGGCAATCCAGCGGACGGCCGGGCTGACCAGTACTCGCTGGCGGCCACGGCGTTCGAACTGCTCACCGGCTGGCCGCCGTTCCGCCCGGGCGACGCCAGAGCGCTGCTGCAGGCCCACGTGTCGCAGCCGCCGCCGAGACTGACATCCCGGCGGCCGGAGCTCCCGCCGGGGGTCGACAGCGTGCTGGTGAAGGCACTGGCCAAGTCGCCGGGGCAGCGTTATGCCCATTGCCGAGACTTCGCCGCCGCCCTAGCCGGCGCGCTCGGGCTCCGGCCACCCGGTCCCGGCCTCATCCAGCCGCGCGGCCTGCAAGCGACCGGCCCCGCAGCCGGAGCGGTCCGCCTGGCCGGGCCGGACTCCTCGCCCCGGTCCGAGGCGCCGACAGCGGGAGTTGCCGCTGCCGAGGCCCCAGGCCCGGCTTTGCGGGTCGGCGGCGGGGAACCCTGGCTGGTCCGCCGTGAGCCCAAGGGCCGCCGGGTCCCGCTGATCGTGGCCGCGCTGGCTACGGTCGCTGTCCTGGCCGTGACCAGCGCGGTGGTGATCGCCACCGGCGTGCTGCGCAGCCCGCCCCCGAAGCCGATCCCCAAGCTGGCGAGCTTCCCGATCGCCGCCAGATCCGCCCTTCCGCTCATGTCCGGCGATGCCTGGGTCATTTATCACTCGGCAAATGCCGCGCAGGCTCAGGTTTACGGTGAGGTCAAGGGAGCGACCCGAGGTGATATAGCCCGGCTGTACGCCCAGCCATTCCCCTATGGGAGCGCGGCGGTTCCGGTCGCCTCGGTCGCTTTGCACCCGAAAGGCAAGCTGGCCTCGTATGCCTTCCCGGTGACCCCCAGCCTGGCTACCCGGTATCATGTCAAGGTTTTTCATGGCCGGGCCGGGGTTACCTCGCTCGCGAGTTCGCCCGCTACGACCGTCTATGTCGCGGCGGGCGTTACCCGCGGAGCGGCTCAGAAGTGCGCGCGCCCGACCTGCCGCCAGTCGCTTCCCGTGGATGTCTTCGTCCCTGCCTCGGCGCTGAGCGCGGAGATGTCCAAGCCCTGGTACACCTATTTCGGCCTCAACCTTTCAAAAACGGCGGCCAAGCCGCCCGCTCCGCCAGCGGTGCTGCCGATGGTGGCTAGCGCCGGCCATGTCAGCGCTCCCAAGCAGGTCGCCGCCGACGAGTTCGCGGTAACCGTGACGTTCGCGTTCAGCATCGGCAAGGCCGATGGCTACGGCTGGGCGTGGTCGGCTTGCACGCAGGACACCGCGGCCACGGACGGCCTCGGGCTGCCGGGTCCGCACGAGTGTGGCGACAAGACCATCCCGGCGGGGAGTTCCTACCTTGGCTAGCGTGCCACGCCGGATGGCTCGAGGGTGAGCGATACGGAGTTGATGCACCACCGCTGGTCGGTGGGCACCTGGTAACCCTCGCCCTCGAACACGTGACCGAGGTGGGAGTCGCAGGCGGCGCACCGGACCTCGGTGCGGACCTGCTCCAGCGAGCGATCCTCGATCAGCACCACGGCATCGCCGTCGGACGGCTGGTAGAAGCTGGGCCAGCCGCAGTGTGACTCGAACTTGGCGTCCGAGCGGAACAACTCGGCGCCGCAGGCCCGGCATCGGTAGACGCCCTCGGCCCTAGTGTCGGTGTACTCACCGGTGAACGGCCGTTCCGTGCCGGCCTCGCGAAGCACGCGGTACTCCTCGGGCGTGAGCCGCTGCTGCCATTCCTCGTCCGTCAGGCGCACCTTGTCCATGTCGTGAGACTACCCGCAGGTCACGAATCGTGACCCCGTGCCCGGCGCCTGGACGGCGCCCTGGCGACCTGCCACGGCGACTATCACGTGGCCGGCGCGGAATTCGGTTACCCCGGGGCTGATGGGAATGCGGAAAAGGGGGAATTCACATCGGGAGCGCCGGCCGCGGTTGCCGTGGCGCTGGCCTGGAGCATCCGGGGGGACCGAAGCCCAGGCGAACACGGGGGGATTGTGATCATGGTACGCATTCTGGCTAAGGCTGCTGCGGTGACGGCGGCAGCGGCGGGCGTGATGCTGGTCGTGGCGGCATGCTCCGCATCGGGTGACCCCAAGTCGGGGACCGAGTCCTTGACGCTCACCACGCATTCCGTCGCGGCGAATCCCGTTTACCACGCGGTGGCGACAGGCGTATTCTCGGCCACGGGCACCATGCGGGCCACGTCCACGGCATCGAACGCCCCGCTGAAGCTCTCGTTTCCCGGCGGGACCTTCGTAATGGACAAGGTGACGCCCGGCAGGCAGTCGGGCAGCGTCAACCCGGCGACCTGCGCAGCCGTCTACTCGATCACCGGGGCGACCTACAAGATCAGCAACGGCACCGGCAGCTACAAGGGGATCAAGGGAAGCGGCACCGCCAATGTCAAGTTCGGCGGCAGGCTGCCCAAGCTCAGCAACGGCAAGTGCGACGAGTCGCCGAGCGCCGTTCCGGTGAAGGGCACGGCCGTGGCGGTCATCCACGCCAGCGGTCCGGTGACCCTCCCGTAGCGGGCGCTACTTGCGCACCCAGCGCGGGCGACCGAACCAGCGGCCGAACCACGGGCCCCACCCGGAGTGCGTCGCCGCGCGGTCCTCTCTGACCATGTCGGGCTCGAAGACGGGTGCGCCGTTGGGCAGCGGCAGACCAGCCACGTCGGACATCTCGAAGGCGCACTTAACGTACCCCGGCGTGATCGCCTCCACCTGGTCCGCGTCGACGAACCGGAGCCACCCCCGGAGCTGGCCGATCCGGAGCATCTCGTGCCTCGCCCGCTGCTGGCTCCTGGCGTGGGTGGCGGCAGCCCCGGTCCCGGTGTAGACCACGATGCCGTCGAACACGTCAAGCTCCGGGACCTCGAGGACGTGCTCCACCACGCCGAACTGTTCTCCCGAGTGCGTGACGACGGGCAGGCCCAGCCCGACTGCCCGGTAGGACATGGTGGTCAGGTCAGGGTCCGGGTCGGGCGCCGCACCGGGGCCAGGGATGTGATCAGACACCTTGCGTCCCCTCCTGCCGCCGCCCGGGCCGGGCGGGCGTCACGGCACAGGTGATCGTATCGCGCCGGGCTCGTTCCCGGCGGCGAAGGTCGCCGGGAAGCCGGGAACGGACAGCCGAACGCGCATGTCCTGATAGAAGGTATACGCCCGCCACCGGTAATCTTTGCGTCTTGGTTCGGGTGCCGTGCGCTGGACGATTCTTCCGGAGGTAGCGGGTGGGACTGACGAGCCCTGCCCTCCTGGTGACCCTGGCGCTGATCGCGGCAGCGCTGCTGGCGGCGATCTTGCGCTGGTGGCCGAGGCTGGCGGGCCCGGGTGCCTCGCCCGTGCTGCTGCGGATTGCCGCTCTGGGCACGCTGCAGGTCAGCATGCTCGGGCTCATCTTCGCCGCCGTCAACCGCTCGGCCGAGTTCTACTCGTCTTGGTCGGACCTGTTCGGCGCGCAGTCCGGCGGCGCAGCGATCGTCGGCGGCCAGGGTCCGGCCAGCCGGGAGGCCGGATACGGCGGCGCGCCCGGCGGCCCGGCCGCCGCTCCGGTCGCGGTTTCGGCAAGCTCCGCCGTCGAGGTCCCCGGGCGCCGTGGGGCGGCCGGCGGCCGGCTGCAGGCGGTGGCGTTCCACGGCGAGCTGTCCGGCCTCACCGTGGCGGGCTACGTCTACCTGCCGCCCGGCTATGCGCGAGCCGCGGCCAGCGGGCCGCTGCCCGTCGCCGTGGTGGTCTCGGACGAGGTGGGCAGCAGCGGGAATCCGTACAGCGCGAGGCGGATCGCGGTCACCGCGGCCCGCCAGATCGCTGCCGGGCAACTTCGGCCGCTGATCCTGGTCATGCTGCCCGCCCAGCTCGGCGGGCACGACCAGGGCTGCCTGGATGTGCCGGGCGGCACTCAGGCTGCCACGTTCTTCGCCGAGGACCTGCCGCACGACGTCGATTCCGGCTACCGGGCCGCGTCGCCTGGCTCCCGCCGGTGGGCGCTGCTGGGTGATTCCACGGGAGGGTACTGCGCGCTCCAGCTTGCCATGACGAACCCCGAGGCATTCGCGGCCGCGGCGGTGCCGTCCGGCGGCTACACCGCGCCGCCGGGGGCGGATCAGTTCGGCGGCAGCCCGCAGATCCGCCTCCAGGACGACCTTGCCTGGCTGTTGCGGCATCAGCCGATGCAGCCGATCTCCATCCTGTTCACGAGCCCCGGCCCGGCGCAACCGTTCCTCTCCCAGGCGCGGCCGCCGATGCGCGTCGGCCAGGCCGGCCTGCCCGCTGGCAAGTGGCCCCTCGCGGGAGTCCTCGACTGGGCGGGCGCCACTCTGGGGCTGCCTGCCGGATCGCGGGCCTGAGACATGGGACTGACCAGCGCATGGCTTACCGGGCTGGTGATCGCTGCGGCCGCCGCCTCGGTCGCGGGCACGGTGTGGCTCTGGCCCCGCCTCGCCAGCCAGCGCATCGCCATGACGGCCGCCAGGCTCGGCCTGATCGCGGTCACCCAGCTGCTGGCGATGTCCGCGATCCTGATCTTCCTCAACGGTTACTTCTCCTTCTTCGGCTCCTGGTCCGCGCTGCTCGGGAATGCGGTTCCGCCGCCCGCGGCCGCGGGCGGGATCGTCGCGGCATCCAGGCCGATCGTGATCACCGGGACCGACTTCGGCCCGGTCCCCGGCGGGTCCGCGCTTCCCGTAACGGCCGACGGGAGACTGGCCGCCAAGCCGCCGCAGGCCGACGCCCGGCACCCGGCGTCGAGTCCGGGTATCACGCCGGGCCTGGATCCGCACGGCGCGGGAAGGTCCGCCGCTAGGCAGGTGGGAAAGGTACTCCAGGTCACGGTCCGCGGGGAGCACACCGGGATCGTCAGCGCATCCGATTACGTCTACCTGCCGCCGCAGTATTTCCAGCCTGCCTACGCCCGCGCCCGCTTCCCGGTGGTGCTGGCGCTGACCGGATACCCCAACGACCCGTGGAGCCTGGTGAGATGGCTCGCGCTGCCCGCCAACGCCGCGCGCCTTGCCGCCGGGGGCCAGACCGGGCCGGCGGTCTACGTCATGATGAACGTGTCCGTCGCACTGCCCCGTGACACCGAATGCACCAACGTGCCCGCGGGCCCGCAGGCGTTCACATTCCTCGCACGCGACGTCCCGCTCGCGGTGGAGCGGACATTCCGGGTGCAGCCTGGGCGGTCGGGCTGGGCCGTGCTCGGTTACTCGACCGGCGGCTACTGCGCGGCGAAGCTCGCCATGATGGATCCGTACCAGTTCTCCGCGGCGGTCTCGATGGCCGGTTACTACACCGCGGTCAAGGACAACACCACGGGAAGGCTCTACGGCGGCAGCATGGCCTACCAGGACGAGAACGACCTGGACTGGCGCCTGGCTCATTTGCCGGCCCCGCCGGTCTCGGTGCTGGTGACCTCGAGCCGGACCGGCGAGAAAGACCTTCCGGGCACGCTAGCCTTCCTGCGGCTGATCCGCCCGCCGATGCGGGGCTACTCACTCATACTGGCTCAGGGCGGGCACAACTACGGCACCTGGCAGCGGGAGCTGCCGCAGTCTCTGGAATGGTTGAGCCGGCGACTGACCCCGGCCAGGCCGCGGGCCAAGCCGCCGCCAGCGCCCGCCGTCCGCCGTGGCTGAGGGACCTAGGGACCTCGCGTGGTGGCACGAGTGACAGAACCGGCTGGGATACTTAACGGCATGCCCGGGGAAGCGCGAGGACGTCTGGTCGGCAGGCATGCCGAGTTCAGCCGGCTGCTTGCCCTGCTGCGTGACGCGGCTGCCGGCAGCCCCGTCGTGGCCCTGGTCAGCGGTGACGCGGGCGTCGGCAAGACGCGCCTGGTCACCGAGCTGTCGGCGGAGGCCCGCGGGACCGGGTTCACGGTGCTGACCGGACGGTGCGCGGAACTGGCGGACACCGTCCCGTACCTGCCGCTGGCCGACGCGCTGCGGGACGCGGCATCCGGCGCGCTGGCCAGCGGCGCGCTGCGCGACGCGCTCGCGACCAGGCCAGTGCTGTCCCGGCTGCTCCCCGACGCCGGGGCCGGTCAGCCGCCAGGCGGGGAGATGGCCGAGCTAGCGCAGCAGCAGCTTTTCGGCGCGGTGCTGGGACTGCTGTCCGAGCTCGCCGACGCCGCCGCGGTGCTGCTCGTCCTCGAAGACCTGCACTGGGCAGACCGCTCCACCCGTGACCTGGTGACCTTCCTGAGCAGGGTGTTGCACCGCGAGCGGCTGGCGATCGTCGCCACCTACCGGACGGACGACATGCACCGCAGGCATCCGCTCCGGGCGGTGATTGCCGAGTTGAACCGCCTGCCGAGCGTCACCACCGTGGCGCTCGGCCCGCTCGACGCCCCGGCGATGGCCGAGCACCTGGCGGCGCTGTCGGGGGCGCCGCTCGACGCCGCGGTGCTGGATAGGGTGATCACCCGCGCTGAGGGTAACGCCTACTACGCGGAGGAGCTGCTCGCGGCCTCATCATCCGGCGGCGAGCTGCCTGCCAGGCTTGCCGACCTGCTGCTGGCCCGGACCGAGCGGCTCTCGTCGGACGCCCAGCAGGTGCTGCGGACTGCCGCGGTGACCGGCCGCAGAGTCGACGACGAGCTGGCCAGGCAGGCCTGCGGCCTCGACGGGACCGCATACGACGAAGCGGTCCGGGAGGCGGTCGCGCACCAGTTGCTGGTCCCGGACGGCGAGCGCGGATACTCGTTCCGGCATGCGCTGCTGCGCGAGGCCATCTACGGTGACCTGCTGCCAGGCGAGCGGACCCGGCTGCACGGACGCCTGGCCGCGCTGCTCGCCGATTCCCGGCGGCTGGCCGAGATTCCCGGGACGGCAGCCGAACTCGCCCATCACAGCCTGGCCAGCCACGACATACCCGGAGCGCTCGCCGCGTCGGTGGCGGCAGGACAGGAAGCGCACCGGCTGGCGGCACCCGCCGAGGCACACCGGCACTACGACCAGGCCCTTTCGCTTTGGGAGCGGGTCGCCGAGCCCGAGAAGGTGAGCGGGACGGACCGGGGCACGCTCGCCTTCCGGTCCGCTAACAGCGCCGCCGCCAGCGGGGATATCAACAGGGCCGTGCACCAGATGCGCCGCCTGATCGGCTTCGTCGGCGACGGCGCGGCGGCCGACCCGGTGCTGTTCTGCCGGGCCAGCGAGCGGCTGGCTTATTTCCTGCTCGACATCGACGAGCACGATGCCGCGATCGCCGCGGCCGAGGCAGCGGTCCGGGCGCTGCCGGAGGAGCCGCCGCGGTGGGAGCGCGCCCGCGCCCTGGGCACCTACGCGCGCACGTTGCTGTCGAAGCAGGACCAGTCCCCGGCCAGGTCGCAGGCACAGCGGGCGCTCGCCGCGGCACGCGCGGCGCAGGCCTCGTGGATAGAGGCCGACGCACTGGTGACGCTCGGCCAGCTCAGCGAGCTGGCGGGACGGATCGAGGAGGCTATCGACCTGTTCACCAGAGCTCACCGGCAGGCGAGCCGCGCCGAGGTCCTCGGCGTCGAGCTGCGGGCTGCGTTCCAGCTGGCCAGGGTCCAGCTGGAGTGGGGGGACCTGGCCGGCGCGAGCGCGACGGCGCATCAGGGGGTCACCCGGGCGCAGGAGGCCGGCCTGGGCCTGGCGCCCTATGGCTACGACCTGCGCTACCTGCACTACCTGGCGCACTACGCGGCCGGGGAGTGGGACCACGCGCAGGAACTAGCCGAGGGCTTCGCTACCCGGGTCAGCAGCGCCCCGGAGGCCAGGCTCTCGGCGATGGCCCTGTTCATCGACGTGGCCAGGGACCGGCCGGCGGTGGCCGACCGACGGACCTGGCTGCGGCCGTTCTTCGCCAGGGACCGGTTCGCCGAGTACATAGGCCGCGGCCTGCTTGCCGAGCACGCGCTCTGGCACGGCGACCACGAGACGGCAGTGAGCGAGATCGAGGCGACGATCCGCGCGATCGAGGCGTGGGAGCGGGGATACGCGCCATCGGTGATCAGGCCCGCGGCCGTCGGGCTGTGCGCGCTGGCCGACCAGGCCTGGCAGGCTCGCGCGGCCGGCGATGCCGATCGCGAGCAGGCGGCGGTGCGGGCCGCCCGCGGCATGATCGAGATCGCTCGCGAGGGCGCCGCCTATCCGGCCCGCCCGAACTTCGTGCTGGGACTGGACGGACGCGGCTGGCTCATGCGCGCCGAGGCCGAGTGGCACCGGGCCCAGGGCGGCAACGACCCGGCGGCCTGGCAGGCCGTGGTCGATGCGTTCGGTCCCGGATTCGTCTATGAGACCGCCAGGTCACGATGGCGCCTGGCCGAAGCGCTGGCTGCGGCGGGCCGGCGTGACGAGGCGCAAGGGGAGCTGCTCCTTGCGGCGGGGGCCGCGGAGCGGATCGGCGCCGGGCCGCTGCGCGCGGCACTGGCCGACCTGGCCCGCCGGGCCCGCCTGGCGGACCGGGCGGTCCCCGCCGCGGCCGCCGGCCGCGGCAGCGCCCGGGGCGCGGCGGCTGCGCGGGATCCCCTGGCCGGCCTGACCGACCGGGAGATCGAGGTGCTGCGGCTGCTCGCGGCCGGGCAGAGCAACCGGGAGATCGGCGCTGAGCTGTTTATAGCGACCAAGACCGCGAGCGTGCACGTCTCGAATATCTTGGCCAAGCTGGGAGCTGCCAGCCGGACCGAGGCCGCGGCCATCGCGCACGCGCAAGGAGTCGGGCTGCCGGCCCAGGGCGGGCGCTGAGGGGCCCTGGCCCGGCGCCGTACACGCCAAGCAGAGGAGCCGCCGTGGGCCTGCCCCGGACATCCCCGGATTCGGTGCTGTTCACCAGTTACAACGTGCTGAACCTGTTTCAGGACGACTCGGCAGCCGGCCGCGAGCGCTATCGGCTGGTGGTGGGCTCGATCCGGGCTCTGGGCACCGACGTGTTGGCCGTCCAGGAGATCCGCGCGCCGGACGAGGCGACCGCGCAGGCTCGGCTGCTCGAGCTCGCCGGGGATGTCGGCATGGTCTGCGCGGTGCCGGGCCCGGACGGGGACCCCGGTCGGCCCGCGCTAGCCGTGGGCGCGCACGGCTATCACTGCGGCCTGATGTGGCACGAGGACGTCGAACCGGTTCCCGGATCGCTGCGCTGCCACGGAGCCGGGTACTTCTGGCACTCGCTGGCCAGCGTCGACCTGGACGTGGGGGGCGGCGTCCTCGTCCGGCACGCCGCGCACCACGCCACGCCGTTCGGCAGGCGCCTGCGCGCAGACCAGAACGAGCTGCTGGCCGCTCTGCTGGCCGACGCGCCGAGCGCCGCGGCGACGCTCGTCGGGGCAGACTGGAACACCCAGTGCGCGGACCGGGTGCGCGACGAGCGCTCCGGGGAGTGGGTCCTGTATGAACCCCGCGACCCGTACGAGGGCGCGGAGTGGTTCGCCGAGATGATCTACCAGTGCGAATGGGACTACGACGAGAAAGGCCTGCGACGTCACCGGGTCGACCGGCACCCCGGTGACGTGCTCTGGGCCGCAGGCCTCTACGACGCGGCCGCCGCCCTGAACGCGCCGTGGCAGGCGACGGTCGGTCATCACGTCGATGATCCCTACGGGGCGCACGGGATATGGCGCCGCATCGACGGGATCCGCGTGACCAGGCGGGTGCTCGGCGCGCTGCGTGCCTACCACGTGACAGACTCCGAGCTCGCCCGCCGGGCTTCGGATCACCTTCCGGCCACCGCGGAGTACCTGCCCTCGGCGCTGGCCGAGGCGTGACCGGTCTTCCGAACGCCCGTGACCGGCTTCCGAACAGGTGTTTGACAAAGCTAGACTCGCCGTCATGGCCTTCGCCTTTCAGCGTTCGCTGCTCGACCTGTCCGACCGGATCGAACCGGGCCCGCTGGGGTCATCGGTGCGGCGGACGCGGCTTGCCCGCGGGGCCTGGCTCGACCTCCGGCCCGGCTGGATCGGGGGGGCGGATGCACTGTTCGAACGGCTGGCCGAAGTGGTGCCCTGGCGGGCGGAGAAGCGGCACATGTATGACCGGGTCGTCGAGGTTCCCCGGCTGCTGTGCTTCTACGCGGAGGAAGACCCGCTCCCCGATCCGACGCTCGACGAGGCCAGGCGGCTGCTCGACTGCCACTACGGCGGCGAACTCGGCGAGCCTTTCCGCACCGCTGGCCTGTGCCTCTACCGGGATGGGCGGGACAGCGTCGCCTGGCATGGCGACACCACCGGGCGCGGCAGTTCGCAGGACACCATGGTCGCGATCGTGTCGCTGGGCGCGCCCCGCTCCCTGCTGCTGCGCCCGCGCGGGGGAGGGCGGGCGCTCCGCTATGAGCTGGGCCACGGCGACCTGCTGGTGATGGGCGGGAGCTGCCAGCGCACCTGGGAGCACGCCGTGCCGAAGACCGCCCGGGCCGCCGGCCCGAGGATCAGCGTCCAGTTCCGCCCCAGTGGCGTCCGTTAGCCGCCGGGCCGCGCGAAGTGCGAGCGCGGCGATCCGCGCGGTGCTTGGGCTGCCACGCGCCGGCCCGCTCCATGTCAGGCCGGCGCCAGCGCGTCGAGTAGCTCTGCCGCGCGGGCGGTGGCCGACGCCGGGTCGGCTTCTGGCGAGCCCACCAGCGGATCCCAGTTCAGGTCGTAGAAAATCTCGGTGACGCCCTGGTCGCCGAGCCAGAGCGTGTCCTCGCGGATCTGGTCGTTGCTTCCGGACAGCAGCAGTCGCCCGGTGCCGTCGGGTGCCTCCGCCGCGGTGCCTGGCCGCACGACCCCGCGGCAGACGATCCGCAGCGTGTCCGGGTCGCGTCCCGCCTCGGCCGCGGCCGCGCGAATCACCCCCACTGGCCCGGCGATCCGGGACAGGCTGGTGCGGCTGGAGGTGACCCAGCCATCAGCGATCCTGCCCGCGCGCTCGAGCGCGGGGCGGGCCAGTCCGCCGAGCAGTACCGGGGGACCGCCAGGCTGTACCGGCTTCGGCTCGATCCTGCCGCGCGGAATCTCGTAGAACTCGCCGCTGAATGCGGGCCGGGCATCCCTCCAGAGCGCGCGCAGCACGGTGACGTACTCGGCCGCCCGGGCGCCGCGGCGGGCCATCGGAGCACCGGTCGCCGCGAATTCCTCCGCCATCCAGCCGAGACCGAGGCCGAGGTCGAGCCGTCCGCCGGACAGGACATCCACGGTGGCCGCCTGCTTCGCCAGGTACGCCGGGGAGACGAACGGGAGGTTGATCACGGCCACGCCGAGCCTGATCATGGAAGTGCCGGCCGCCGCGTAAGCCAGGGCGGACATGGGATCGAGAACGCTCTGGTACACCGGGTCCATGCCGGATCCCTCGGGGACGAGCAGCCGCTGGAAAGTCCACAGCGAGGCGTACCCGGCCTGCTCGGCGCGGGAGGCGAAGCCGGCCAGGTTATCCGGCGTCGCCCAGGCGCCGGACACCGGCGCTCCGAAACCGATCTTCATGGTCTGAAGGCTACCCGGGCGGCAGGTCCCGGACGCCCTAGCCGGCCATCGCCGCCGCCTCCGTCGCGCAGCCCCAGGAAAGGGTCACGCCCGCGCCGCCGTGGCCGTAATTGTGCAGCAGCCGACGCCCGCCGTCGAGGTTCTCCGCTTCCAGCCGGACGCTGGGCCGCACCGGCCGCAGGCCTGCCCGGTGCGCGGTGACCTTGGCTCCCCGCAGCCGGGGCTCGACCGCCGCGCAGCCGCGCAGGATGCGCTCGGCGGTGGCCGGGTCCGGCTCGAGGCTCCAGTTGCCGCGTTCTTCCGTACCCCCGAGTACCACGACGTCGCGGTGCGGGAAGTAGTAGGTGAGATCGCCCGGCTCGTCCCCGACGCCGACGAAGAATCGGCTCAGGCCCGGGTTCTCGGCCAGCACGGCCTGGCCGCGGACCGGCGTCACCTGACTATCCGGAACGAGACGCCGTGCGCCAACCCCGGAGCAGTTAACGATCACCTGCGCGCCGGTGAGCCCGGCGGCTTCGGCCGCCCCCGCGAGCGAGGCGAACCGGGCGGTCTGGAGCCGGCCGCCCGCCCGGTGCAGCCTCGCCACCAGGTAGCCCAGGTAAACCGCCATCGAGACAACGGGCACGGTCAGCCACCAGCCTTCCGCGTATCCGGCGGGCAGCTCGGCCGGATCACACGGTCTCGCGCCGTCGACGGCCCCCACCATGTCCCCGGGTTCGGCCTGAGGTTTCCGGAATGCCGCCATGCCGGTAGCCAGGCGCACTCCGGTGGCCGGATCGGCGGCCAGCTCGGTGAGCCGGGCGAGAGTCAGGCTGCCCCACCGGGCCACCCGCTCGTCCATGCCGACAAGGTGCGGGCCCCAGACCGCCCCGGCCGCCGCCGAGGTCGTCCGGAGCGGATGGTCCGCCGTGGCGACGGTCACGCTCCGCTTGGCCTCGGCCAGGCAGATAGCCGTGGTCAGGCCGGAAACCCCGGCCCCGATCACCAGGACGTCGAGTCGCTGCCTGGTCATGACCCAGACTGTAACCCGGCCCGGGAGGTGGCGACCGCGGCGAAAAGATCCCGGTAGGTCCCAGGCACCACCGCGCCAACATACCCCGCATCCGGCAGGGATAGCGTCGCAGTAATCCTCAAACCAGCAGAGGGGGCGGTCAGCACGGCATTCGCGGCTGGAGAGGAACAGTGGCGCGCCAGGCTCGCGGCGTTGCGCCAGGTTGTCCGGCAGGAACTGGTGTCGAGTCAGCTCGCCGAGCACCTCCCGGACCATCCGGCCCGGCGCGTGCTCGACATCGGCTGCGGTCAGGGTACCCAGCTGCTGCGGCTGGCCCGCCGCGGTCATGCCGTCACGGGCCTGGATACGTCCGAAACCCTGCTCGGGGACCTGAACCGCTCCCTGCGCGCCGAGCCGCCGGAGGTCCGGGACCGGGTTCGCGTGGTCCGCGGGGACGCTCTCGGCTTGGACACCCTGTTCGAGGCGGCGAGCTTCGACGCGGTGCTGTGTCATGGGGTGCTGATGTACCTCCCCGATCCAGGCCCGATGCTGGCGGACGCCGCTGCCCTGACGGCGCCTGGGGGGATCGTGTCGCTACTCGTGCGCAACGGCGATGCCCTGGCCATGCGCCCGGGACTGCACGGTGACTGGGCGGCGGCCGCCGCGGCGTTCGACAGGACCGGCTACGTCAACCGGATCGGCGTGCGAGCCCGCGCCGACCGGCTGTCCGACCTGGTGGCTGAGCTGGCCAGGAATCAGCTGGACGTCGTCGGCTGGTACGGCGTCCGAGTCTTCACCGACCTGGCCGACGACGATGACCCTGTGCCCGGACCCGACGAGCTCAGCCTGCTCCTGGCGTGCGAGGACCGGGCTGGCCGCACCGACCCCTACCGGTCCGTTGCGGCACTGCTGCACGTCCTGGGCCGCCTCCCGCCGTACCCGAAGCCCTGAGCGGGCCGGCGCGGGTCCGCTAAGCGGCCAGCCGCACGGCGGTGGCGGCGATCGTCGCGTAAGACATGATGAAGGTGCCGCCTGCCGCGTCCACGGCAGCGCCGAGGCCGCCGAGGAGTTCCTGCTGGACAGGCTCCGGGCGCTGGGTGAAGCCGCCGGTAGTCGGGACCAGGTCCAGCCACTCGTCCCGGGTGTAGGGGCGCTCCCAGCACGACAGCCATTCCTCCGGCTCGCCGAACGCCCCCGTCTGCCGTATGGCGTCGGCCACCCTCGCGCACCCGGCCCGGTAGCCGTCGACGGCGGGCCTCGCCCAGAAGCCGCCGGACGGCGAGTCCGGGAGCACCCGCCGGAAGACCTCGGCGAACGCCTCGCGCAGGTCCTTCGGCGGGTCGAAGGCGTTCCAGAACGCCGCCAGCCGGCCGCCGGGGCGCAGCACCGCGGCGGCCTTCGCCGCGCCCGCGGCCGGGTCCACCCAGTGCCAGGCCTGCGCCGCGATGACCGCGTCGAACGTGCGGCCGGCCGGTTCCCAGTCCTCGAACTTCGCGACCTCCGTCTCGGTGCCGCCCTGCCTGGCCAGCTCGGCCATCCGCGGGTCGGGATCCACGCCGAGCACCCGGCAGCCGGCCGCCTGGAACAGCCGGGCGCAGATGCCGGTGCCGCACCCGACGTCGAGGACCTCACGTCCCGGGCTGGCGGTGATGATGCGGTCCAGCAGGTCGGCGGGATAGGTGGGCCTGGCCCGGTCATATCGGCCGGCGTCGGCGCCGAACCCCTCGGCGACCTGCCGCTGCAGATGCGGTGCCCGCGCCCGGTCGTAGCCTCCGGTGCCGGCCTCAGAGCTTGTCGGCGGTTCTGACGGTAGAGTGGCCATGCGCCCACTATAAATGGGCGCACGCCCATTTATCGATGTGGTTCGCGGACGGCGAAGGAAGGACGACCAGTGCCGACAGGCGTGGCCATCCGTGATCCGCGCGGGCAGCTCTTCGACGCCGCCGAGCGCGTCCTGCTCCGGGACGGGCCCGGCGGCCTGACCAGCCGGGCGGTCACCGCGGAAGCGGGCGTAGCCAAGGGAGTGCTGCACCGGCACTTCGCTGACTTCGACGCGTTCCTCGCCGAGCTCGCGCTCGACCGCCTCGCACGGATCGGCGCCCAGGCGGAGGCCCTGCGCGCCGCGGCGGGGAGCGGCACCGTCGCCGGCAACCTGGCCGCTGCGCTCCCGGACCTCTTCAGCCCGGCGACCCTCGCGCTCATCCGCCTGGTCATCTCGCGTGACGAGCTGCGCGCCCGGCTGAGGGCCGCCACTGGCTCGCGCCTCCCGCTCGTCTCCGAGTGCACCGCCATGGTCGCCGCCTACCTCGCTGCCGAGCGTGACCTGGGCCGTATCGCGGCTGATGCCGATATCGGCACGCTCGCCCCCACCCTGATCGGCGCAGCGCACCTGCTGTTCAGTGACGCCGACGGCACTCCCGAGCCCGCCGCCGCCGAGCGGGTCGTCGCCGCGGTCCTGGCCGCCGCCCGGTGATGTGACCAGCCCGGGCGAGCGGCCGGCAATGGTTGCCAGCAGGTCATCATGCGGACCTGACCTGGACCGCACCCGCCCCTGGGAAGACGGCGGCCGGACCTGCCCGTGCAACCTCGGCGGTCCGAGATTTACTAAACCCATATGGCTGATGTGCTGGATTGCCTGATCTATACCCGGATGAGCAAGGACAAGCTGGGTGACGCGCACGGTGTGGAAAACCAGTTCCGTGACGTAGGCGTCCAGGTCACTGGTATCTCCGCTGTCATCAGCATCGGGCTTCACGCAGCGGTCATGCTGCCCTGGTGCCGTGGCCGTGGGGCTGTCCGGCCGCGCCTGACGGCGGGCGGGGGTGGCTGGGGGTAAGGGCGGTCACCTCCTCTCGCAGGCGCGGGCCGGTGGTGGACGCTGGCGGGACGGGCCGTCCCGTTAAGCCGCCCGTCCCGCGAGGACGGCGCGCGGTGCCCGGGGACGGGGACGGGGGGATCGGTGTCACCCGGGCAGGGTCCCGGTGAGCGTGGGCTCGGGTGGCCGTGCCGGAATGGCCGCACCTGAAACTGTCCCCGAACGAGATGTATGAGACGGCGTGGCGAAGGCCGGGCTGCTGCGCATCCCGGCGGCGCCGGAGCTGGTGTATGAGTTCTTCGAGGTGCACCCGCGTACCATCCAGCATTACGGGGTGGAGGTCGGCGGGCTGCGTTACAACGGCCCGGCGCTTGACGCCTACCGCAACGCCGAAAGCCCCTATGGCGGCCGGTACGCGGGCAAGTGGCCGATCCGGATCAACCCCGACGACGTGCGCTGGGCGCCCGGCACGACCGCTGGCCCGATACCGGGCGGGCGCTGGCTGAGCTGCTCGCCCGCTGGGATCAGGGAATGGTCACCGGGCGGCGCGAGCGCCGCATGGCGATCCGGCTGGCCGCCGAGCGCGCCGCCCTGCCCGACCCAGATGACCAGGAGGCGGAAGCTCGCATCGCCTGCCTGCCCGGTGTTCGTGGTTCCGGGGCGGAACCGCCGCCCGCAGAGGCGGATTTGCAGGTTGTACCGGACGCGACCGGGGATGACGACGGTCCGGAGGAGATCTTCGACGACCCCGCGGACGATGATTTCTACGCCGACGCGTTCGAGATCATCGAATGACCGGGCCGCTTTACAGCCTGTCGCGCAAGGAGGGCTGGCGCCGCTACATCGAGGCTCCGGCGCGGCAGCGTCCTGAGCAGTTGCAGCCGGGTGAGCTGGGACGGCTGGGTGAGGCAGCGCGGGAGGAGTATGACGAGGCCCGGCATGACTGGCATGCCAACTTCGGCATCATGCGCACCCCGCAGCTGGCCGCCGTCCACGACGAGCTGGACCTGATCGTCTCGGCGGGGCGGCAGGACCCGGACCGGGTGCGCGGGGCGGCGGTGATCGACGCGTTGCCGGGTCAGGGACGGCAGCACTGGGCGGGGCTGCTGAAGGCCACCGAACGGCAGTTCGTGCTCGCCCGCGCCCATCCGGGGATGCTCACCGGGCTGGCGGACTACCTGTTCGAGCGGACCAGCGGGCACATCGGGTCCTACATCACGCTGATCACCCGCGGCTGCTTCCAGGCGATCCGCGGCGGGGAGATGCTGACCGCCGCGCTGCTGGACAGCGTGCGGATCGACGAGGCGTCCGAGCAGGCCCGCCGCCAGCTCGCCGCCGCGTTCACCGCCGGGCGGCTGTCCGCCAAGCCGGCCGCACGCAGGAAACCGAGGGCCGCGGCCTCGTGAACCAGCCGGTGCCGAAGCTGCCGCTGCGGGTCCCGGTCGTCGACGGCGAGCCCGCGGACAGCTGGCTGGAGGCGCTGGCCCGCCGCAACCAGATCACCGTCCGGAAGCTGACCGCCGCGCTGGGCTGGCAGGTCCCAAACCGTCCCGGTGGCCTGGTCGCGGGGATCCCTGGTGATGTGCTGCGCCGCATCGAGTATCAGGCCGGGCTGCCCGCCGGGCGTCTCGATGACGCGATCCTGGACCGCTACCTGCCGGGCGGGGTAGTGCTCAGCCGCGGATCGCGGTACTGCCCGTGCTGCCTGGCCGAGCGGGAGGGACGGTGGCTGCTGGCCTGGCGGCTGCCATGGGTGTTCGCCTGCACCGCCCACCGCGTCCTGCTACGTGATATCTGCCCCGTGTGCGGGCAGGTGCCTCGCGTCTATACCGGCCCGGCCGGGCTCAACCCGTCCGGGAGCTGCCCCAGCCCGATCGCACCCGGTAAATGCTGCGGCGCGGACCTGCGGGAGGCCACCCAGCAGCGGCTCGCGCTGGGCAGCCCGCTCCTGGCTGCCCAGCACCAGATCAGTGCCCTGCTCGGCCTCGCCGGCGGCGGTCCGGATGACCGGGCCTTGTCCACGCTCAGTGACCTGGAGATCGCCGCGTCCTGGGTGCTGCGCACCGCGCCCGCTGATCTCTTCACCGGCTACGGAGAGGAACCGCTGGCCGCGTGGCACCAGTGGCACGAGCAGCCGCCCGCGACCCGGGAACAGCCGCGCCGCGCCCCGCCGGCCAGCGCCGCGCTCACCGCCGCTCTGGCCGCCGTCGGCATGAGCATGCTCACCGGGGACGACACCCATGCCATCAAGCGCATCCGGGCGCTGCTGCCGCCCGGCGCCCCGCCAGCGCAGATGCGTCCGGCTGGCATGCCCGCCCAGCACTGGAAACACCTGTCAGAACCGGTCCGCGGCCGGTTCCTGCGCGCCCGCGACCCGGACCTGCGCCCCGCCGACCGGCTACGCTACCGCACCGGGACGCCCGCAGCCGCAATCCCCGCCGCCGGCCCGGACCGGCTTGCCGCCCGCGCCCGGATGATCCCGCAGCTGCTGTGGCCAGACTGGGCGACCCGAATGACTCCCGCCGAGGGCCTCCTGCCCGGCCCGCTGCGCAGCACGCTGGGCCGCGTGCCTGATGCTGCCCGGCGATCCTGCCTCCGCTCTCCGCGACGCCATCACCAGCCAGCACGCCTACCGCGCCAGCGTCGTCATCGGCGCGGCGCTCCGGACCTTGACCCAAGACGGCCACGGCAGCGTGCTCGCCGCGATCTGCTGCCTGGCCGGGTATCTCGACGACTCGATCAGCTCCACATGCGCTCGGGAGCCCTCACCAGACAACGGCATGCAGAGATCATCAACTCCAAGCCGCCCGGCGTCGAGCCGCCACTCCAGTTGGTGCAGTCAACGGTGCAATGGGGGGGCCGGACGCCTAAGGAAGGCGGTCGCGACCTCGACGGCCGCCGATGGGACCAGATGCCCGCACTCGCCGCGATCTGACACGGCAGAACACCGGGCGCGGCTTGGCCTGGCGCCGGCCCGGCACCTGGACAATCAGGTTGCAGCCGCCGCCAACGGCCGGCTGGTGCTGACCCACGGCGATGACCGACTGCTGGGCGCAATCGGCTTGCCGGGCACCGACATCATCACCCAGCGGGTGCTGAACGGCCCTCTCGGCCTTGAAGAGTGCGTTGGCAGCCGTCTTTGAACTGGCAGACGCCCAGCCAGCACAATGTGCCGATGATGGCAGCGATTGGTGACTTGGTCGAGAAGTTCTACCGCGAGCTGTGGAACAGGTGGAACGACTACGCGGTGGATGACACGCTCAGTCCCGGCTTGGCTTTCCGTGGCTCGCTGGTGCAGGAGACAGTGGGCCGGCTTTGCATCCCAGGAATTAGGCGCGTTCCCGATTGCCGAGCGGTATCTGTGTGGACCGCCGCCCAGTACCACCCATACGTGGCCTCAAGGACGGCCTTCGGCCGCTTCCCCGACCGGGCGGACGAACATGGGCCGGGCCGCCAGGTCGGTCTTGCTCATCCTGAAGGACTGCTCCACGTGCCAGAGATCGCGGTAGCAGCTGATGACCTCGGCCGGGGGCATGACGGAGACGGGCAGGTTCGTGACGTAGCCCTTCAGCCCGGCCAGTTTCCTCGCGCGGGCGAGGGCCTTCTCGTCCAGGGCCGGGGTCCCGCCGGCGTTCCTGACGAACCGGGGCGTGCGGGCGGACTTCGCACCGCTGATGACGTCGCGGGCGCGGTTCTCCTGCGCGGTGAGGGTCCGGTTGTCCCGCGCGAACCGCTTCGCGGAGAACGCCCAGACCGCCCGCCAGGACTTCGGGTGGTCCTTCCGGTCCCAGGCGGGCTCGGCCCGCAGGGCGGGGTCGTTGTCCTTGTCCTTCCCGGTCTTCGGGGTGACGGTGTCGATGACCTGCCCGTCGCTGAACGCGTCGCCGTGCCAGCGGAAGTGCGACTCCAGGTCGGCCGGGGCCTTGGTGACCCTGGACCCGACGATGAACCCCAGGCCCGCCTCGTCCAGGCCGGCCAGGTTCGCGGCCGACAGCATGCCGGCGTCGGCGACCACGACTATGGCCTCGAGCCCGTGCCGGGCCTGGAACTGCCGGATGACCGGCAAGATCGTGAGCTTCTCCGCCTGGTTCCCCTCGAAGCAGCCGATCGGGCCAGGACCAGGTCCCGGAACACGTCATCGTCCAGGGCACCGAATCCCAGGTCGCCGTAGACGCCGTCCAGGGCCCGGAACAGCAGCCGCGAGTCGGCCGCCACCACCCGCGCCGGCCCCGCAGCCGCCGGGGTCCCGCCAGGGGGCTCCACGTCGAACAGTGCCGGCGCGGCCTCCCTCGTCACGAGCCGGGCCCGCGGCGCGGCGGGCTCAATGCCCAGGTCAAACGCGCCCTGGGCCGGATCGGCCAGCATCTCCCGCGCCCGCTCGAGCAGGATCCCCAGTTCGGCCTCGGTGCGGGCAGATCCCACGTGCGCCACGATCTTCCGCCGGCCGCCGTCGTACCCGGCGATCTGCACGGCCGTCGCCCCGGATGCCGTCCGCACCCGCCGAATCCACGCCACAGCACCGAGCCTAGGGCACCAATTAGTGCCTGAAACTCGCCCTCGCCGACGACATCACTCCAGGTCAGGAAGTCGAGAACCCGGCTAGCGAGGTGAGGTGACCAAACTCAGGTCAGACCGCCCGCGAACATGCCCTGACCTGCGCCGCTGCCACTGGCACGACCTCTGTCGCTGGCTTGCGGGTCAGCCTCTCGCGCTATCGGGTCTGATAGGTCGTTGTCTGATCTCGTTGTGATCAGGCGTGGTGGTCAAGCTCGACTGTGACCCCTTGCTTAGCAGGTCGTTTCGTGCTGGATCTGATCTGCAGGTTCTCGAGTCAGGTCAGAGCACCGAGAGGCCTGCAGGAAGGCCGGGCCGGTGTGACCCGGCTAAAGCAGGCAGCTATGTATGGTGCGCTGCCGAGGCTCCGGGATTAAAGACTGCGGCCATCTCTGCCACCGATACTATTCCGGCACCCAGCATGTTGCTGAGCTGGACAACAGGCGGTGGCCGCAGCGATGCGTGAGCCAGCAGATCCTCACGGACAAGGACGTCCCTTGTGGGGCCGTCGATCAAGATGTCTCCCTCGTGGAGGACGACAGTTCTATCCGCATACTCTGCTAGCGTCGACATGCTATGAGTCACTATGATCACAGTGTGGCCAGATTGATTAAGCCGCCGAAGCATGCTCATCATTCCCGAGTGCTGACGGTAGTCCAATCCGGTCGTAGGCTCGTCAAGCACGATGATCTCCGGGCGCAGCACAAGCACCGATGCGACGGCAACTCGCTGTCGTTCGCCCTTGGTCAGGCCGAAAGGATCGCGCTCCTCGTAGCCTTGGAGCCCTACTGTCCTCAGCGACTGAGTAACCCTTGGCGCAAGCTCCTCTCGAGGTATACCGAAACGTCTGGCTGAGAAGCTGACCTCTTCTTCGACGGTGGCGCAGAATATCTGGTGATCTGGGTTCTGAAAGACGTATCCAATCTGGCCAGCGACGATATGACGCGGTAGTGACCGAATGCTGGTCCCACGGAGAGTGGCATCTCCGGTATCGGGATGCAGCAGGCCACTGAGCAACTTGGCAACAGTGGTCTTTCCCGACCCGTTCTCGCCAGCAATAGCCACGAACTCGCCCTCGTAGATTGTCAGGGAAAAATCATGTATAGACGCGCTATCCGCATCCGGATATTTGTAAGACACATTTAGCAGTGCGACCGAGGCTGGCCCCGGCGCCCTTGCGGGTGCAGTTACCCGGCTGGCCAGCCGGGGATGGTGCCTGCGCAGCACCCCGAGGCAGTCCGAAACTGTCAACGGGCAATCTGGAATGTCGAGCCGGTAAAAAAGGTCCGCTAGCTGCGGTGGCCTGATATTACAACTGGTAAGCAGGCTGACGTCAGTTAGGATATCAGGCGCGCTGCCGCTGGCAGCGACCGTGCCGTCTTTGATCAGGGTAATGCTGTCTGCAGTTGTAAGGGACTCGGGGTCGTGCTCCACGATAACCACCGTTCGGCCAGTGCGCCTTATCTCCGCGGCGAGGCGAATAAGGTGGTCCCGGCCAGCGCTGTCAAGATCGGTCGTCGGCTCATCCATCACGACGATGTCTGGTTCAAGAGCCAGGATAGATGCTATGGCCAGTCGCTGCTGCTGACCTCCCGACAGGCTAGTTGGCGCCCTGTGCCGGAGCTCTGCCAGCTCCAACAGTCTAAGATACTCGTCGACGCGGCGAATGATGTCCGTTCGTGTAACATTGTAGTTTTCTGGGCCAAATGCTATCTCTAGCTCCGCGGATGTCGAGAACAATTGCGCTTCGAAGTCTTGGAACAGCAGCCCCACTATGCGAGCCAATTCCGCGACCGACGAGGTGCTTACGCTCTGTCCCTTGACTCTTACCTCACCCTCAAGCCTGCCTCTAATGAAGTGTGGAATCAGGCCATTGAAGGTCAAGCAGAGCGTAGACTTTCCGCACCCTGCACCACCCATGATGCCAGTCAGCGAACGGGCTGCAATCTGCATGCTCACGTGTGACAGCGTAGACTTCTTGGTGCGCTCGTATCTGAACGTTAGGTCTGAGACCTCGATTGCGCTCTCTTCTTCCACAGCCCTGGCTGGCGCTACACTACAGAAGCACGAATCCGGCAAACATGGCGACAAAGGGAATACTGACCACGGCGGTGACGCTTCCGGCTGGAAGGATGAACGCTCCAAGAATCCAGCCCACAAATGATCCCGCGACCACGAGGATCGCGCCCAGATGGAATGCTATAGGCTTCGCCGTGCTTGCCTCAGGCATAATGATATCCCATGTCAAGCTCATGGGCTTAAAGCGGTCGTACACCAGGAAGAACAGTATCGCGCCAAGCCAGTTCCCTATTATAAAGTTGCTGACGAGCGTGTCGCTGATGATCTTGAATGGTGCGATACCCAGAAGGTCGAGCCCCCAGGCAAGTATGACAGCAGAGCAGACGGCGGCAGGTATGCCGATGGCCAGGTAAGTGAGCACTGGGCGCAGGCTGCGTATTGATGTCTCTCTTGCGAAGTTCCACCGAGTCTCGAAATATTTCCACATCGTATAGCCGACGCACGCCACCGCCATGCTGGAGAGGAATCCGAAGATGCTTCCTACGCCGAGATAGCCCGTAAATAGGTCACCAAAGACGTTACCTATCCCTACGCCCCAAGCGCCAGCAGGCCCGAAGAGCACGCCGAGAGCCATCGTCAGTACGTCTGATACCTTGAATTGCACGACACCGGGTATGATTACGAAACTGGCTGATTGCAGCGCTACCTCTGCGGCCGAGTATATCGCGGCCACTACGGCTGTGAGCACGATCATTCGCGTGCTCGTCCACATTGATATTAGAGCGGCCACCCTGAAGGTTTGCTGATGGGTAGCCTTACCAACCTCGACCGGCTGTGGGATCGGAGCGGAACTCACTGTGCCTCCCCCTCAACAGGCATGACATGGTTATGGGCCCACGCCACTGCGGCCTGTTGCGTCATTGCAGTCGCCTGGGCGGAACTATTTCCGCCGCCTAGCATGGTCGCAGGATGTAAAAAGATGACATGCATCCGCCCGGTCCGGTAAGCCGGCTGGGCTGGCACGGAGTCGCCGCCTGGTGGATGCGAGACCTCCTCAGCTCAGACGCACCACGATGGGTGTGTTCGGCATTCGGCCACGGA
>Ga0335078_10001261_pt1 | contig 38428 bp, 23 predicted proteins | sample Lox_Sample_32_FD_206711 | JGI IMG/M metagenome (GOLD analysis project Ga0335078, IMG submission 206711) | Soil microbial communities from Loxahatchee National Wildlife Refuge, Florida, United States - Lox_Sample_3.2 | ecosystem: Environmental > Terrestrial > Soil > Wetlands | place: USA... | reverse complement strand
TCCGCCGTGCTGGTAATACGCAACCTCTTCCGGCGTGTCCACGCGCGCAATCGCCTCAAACGATTTTTTGCCAGCCGCGCCCCCTGCTGTCACACGGAATTTCGTTCGGGGCTTCAGCGCGCTGATGCCTTCGATTGAAAATTCCTCGAGGCCGGTGAGCTCCAGCGATTTGAAGTTTTGCCCGTTGGCGAATTCCAGCGGCAGCACGCCCATGCCAACCAGATTACTACGGTGAATTCGCTCAAAACTTTCCGCGATGACGACGCGCACGCCGAGTAGGAGGGTGCCTTTCGCCGCCCAGTCGCGCGACGATCCCGAGCCGTATTCTTTGCCGGCGAAAACGATGAGCGGCACATTTTCTTTTTTGTAGCGCACCGCGGCATCGTAAATCGTCATTTGCTCGCCGCTGGGCTGATGTTTGGTCCAGCCGCCCTCCGTGCCGGGAGCAAGTTGATTGCGCAGGCGGATATTGCCGAAGGTTCCGCGCATCATCACTTCATGATTACCGCGCCGCGAGCCGTAGGAATTAAATTCGCCCGGCTTCACGCCCAGCACGATGAGATACCTTCCGGCTGGACTATCCACCGGAATCGATCCCGCCGGAGATATGTGATCCGTGGTTATGCTGTCACCGAGGACGGCAAGCGCGCGGGCGCCGTGCGAGTCCGCAAGCGGCGCGGGCGTGCGCGGCATGTTTTCAAAGAAAGTGGGCAATTTGATGTACGTGGATTTTTCATTCCATTCGTAAATATCGCCCTTCGGAACTTTCAGGCCTTTCCAGCTGGAATCGCCTTCAAATATTTCGCCATATTCCTTGTGGAACATTGCGGTGGTGACCGTGCCGGTGACCGTTTTTTCAATTTCTTCGGGCGAGGGCCAAACGTCTTTGAGCATCACCGGCTTGCCGTTGGAATCCTTGCCAAGCGGCTCGGTCGTCAAATCCACATCCATCCGCCCCGCAAGCGCATAGGCGACTACGAGCGGGGGAGAGGCGAGGTAATTCGCGCGCACGAGCGGATGAATGCGGCCTTCAAAATTGCGGTTTCCGCTGAGAACGGCAACAGCGACCATATTTTTTTCTTTGATTGCCGCGCCGATCGGTTCCGGCAGCGGGCCGCTATTGCCGATGCAAGTGGTGCAACCGAATCCGACGAGATGAAAATTCAATTTTTCGAGATACGGCGTGAGGCCCGCGCTATCCAGATAATCCGTGACAACTTTGGAGCCGGGCGCGAGGCTCGTCTTCACCCAGGGTTTCGATCTCAGCCCCCGCTCAACGGCTTTCTTCGCCAGCAGACCGGCACCGATCATCAGCGAAGGATTTGATGTGTTGGTACAGCTGGTAATCGCGGCGATCACCACGGAGCCGTCTGAGAGATCGAATTCGTCTCCATTATTCTTGACGTGCGCCTGCGCTGTGGGATGATCCGCGACGCTCTTTTCAAATGCCTGCTTCGCGCCGCGGAGCAGAACACGATCCTGCGGCCGTTTCGGGCCGGCGATGGTCGGCTCAACAGAGCCCAGATCGAGTTCCAGTGTTGTCGTGAAGATAGGATCTGGAGTAGCGTCAGTGCGGAAAATGCCCTGTTCCTTCGTGTAAGCCTCGACGAGGGCCACGCGCGTGGCGTCGCGTCCGGTGAATTTCAGATAGCGCAGAGTTTCGTCGTCGACAGGGAAGAAGCCCATCGTAGCGCCATACTCGGGCGCCATGTTGGCGATGGTCGCGCGATCCGGAAGGGAAAGACTTGAAAGTCCGGTACCGTAAAATTCCACAAATTTTCCGACAACGCCTTTTGAGCGCAGCATTTGCGTGACGACGAGCACCAGATCGGTTGCCGTCGAGCCGGCGGGTAGCCTGCCGTGCAGTTTGAAGCCGGCCACATCCGGAATGACCATCGAAAGCGGCTGACCGAGCATTGCGGCTTCCGCTTCGATTCCGCCGACGCCCCAGCCGAAGACGCCGAGGCCGTTGACCATGGTGGTGTGCGAATCCGTGCCGACGAGTGAATCCGGGAATGCAACGTGGCGGGCGTCGCGCTCAGCGCTGTAAACCACCCGCGAAAGATATTCCAGATTCACCTGATGGCAGATTCCGGTATCCGGCGGGACGACGGCGAAATTCCGAAATGCCTGCTGGCCCCAGCGGAGAAAGGCGTAGCGCTCAACATTGCGTTGCAATTCCATCAGAGCGTTGACGGAAAAAGAGTCCGCCGTCGCGAACTTATCCACCTGGACAGAATGATCAATCACCAGCTCAACGGGCAGGAGCGGATTGATTTTTTTCGGATCGCCACCAAGCTGGCGCATGGCGTCGCGCATCGCAGCCAGATCCACCACCGCCGGAACGCCCGTGAAATCCTGCAGCAGGACGCGCGCGGGCATGAAGGCGATTTCTTTGCGCGCGGCGTCATTCGGTTTCCATTTCGCAAGCGCTTCGATATCGGCCGGATGCACGAAGCGGCCGTCTTCACATCGCAGCAGGTTTTCCAGAAGGACCTTCAGCGAAAAAGGAAGTTCGTCAACGTGGCCGATGCTGCGTTGCGCGAGTACATCGAGGCGGTAGATTTCATAGCGCGTTCCCGCAACGTCGAGCGCGGCGAGGCTGCGGAAGGAATTTGAACGGGCGGGAGCCATTCTGTGGGCGTCCTTTCAAAAAATGAGTTGTGCTGATTCCATCATAGCCGAAGCGGTGCTGGTGTGCACGGCGGGTACAGAGGCCAATTTGGAATGCAGCGATCCGACCGCCGCTTTGCCGTTCTTTTGCGCTATCATCTGCGGCGATAAATGCGACGACTTCAAATCTCGATCGGCTTGCTCACTGCCGCGTTGTTCGGCGGGATTCTTGCCGGCGCACAACAGGCCGCGCCGAGTGCGAAAATGTACGCAGTTCTGCTGGGCACCGGTTTTCCGCGGCCAGACAACGAGCGAGCTGGGCCGTCTACGGCGATCGTTGTCGGCGACAAAGTGTTTCTTGTCGATGCGGGACGCGGCGTGACGATGCGCTTTGCGGCCACCGGGCTGGGTTGGAAAAATGTTGTGGCCGTCTTCCTCACGCATTTGCATTCCGATCACATTGATGGCCTGCCCGACGTTTTTCACAGCACATGGCAATTCGGGCGGAGCACGCCGTTTGAGCTGTTCGGCCCCGCCGGCAGCGAACAGGTCGTCGACGGAATTAACAAGCTCTATGAAGCGGACATTCACATTCGCCGCGACCTGACGGAAAAACTTCCTGCCGACGGCGCGAAAATCAATTTGCACATCGTGAAGGAAGGAATCGTCCATCAGGACGCCGCGGTGCGCGTCACGGCGTTTTTGGTGGATCACTATCCGGTTGAGCCGGCGTTCGGTTATCGCTTCGATGCGCTGGACGCGGCAGGGAAGCCCGCGCACAGCATCGTGATTTCAGGAGACACGCATCCGAATGACAACCTGGTGAAATTCGCGGCAGGCGCGGATGTGCTAATTCACGAAGCGTATCTGCCGCAGCGCACAGCGCCTACGGACACTGCATCCGACAGCGAAGCGTGGTTCACGCGGTACCATTCGTCCGCAATTGAGGCGGGCGAGGACGCGGCGCGCGCCGGGGTGAAGGAACTCGTGCTGACGCACCTGATTCCGCATGGGGCCAGCGACGCAGAGGCGGAGTTTCAGAGCGAAGCGGCGAAAGGCTTTCACGGGCGAATCGTCGTGGGCCGAGATTTGATGAGGATTGACGTGCAGGCCGGCACGCCGGCGCAGAGGCAGTAGAGGCAGGCGGCGTTAGGCAGTGAGTAGCGACTTCTCGTTGGGAAAGTGCGCGCGGAGAATTTCGCGCAGTGCGGCGGCGTCATTGCCATTTGCGATGCAGCGTTTCGGAAGCAGATAAAAGCGATAGGGCCCTAAGTATAGATAGAAGGCATTCGGCGTTTCGCGCGAGCGGAGGATGCGACCCCACGGAGTGTCAGCCTTCAAGCCGGGGCCTTCCAAATGCACGCCATCCGCGGCGATTGTGTACGTTATTCCTTCGCGATTTTGCGGATGGCGGTAGCGGGAAAACGGAGTGATCAGATTCATGAGCGGAAAGAAAATGACTGCGACACCGCCGCCAACGATGACCGGAACCGCGAGAGGAAAAACGGAATCGAAATTCGCGAAGACCAAAAGCACGATCAGAACGACGCTCGCAGCAGCCCAAATGTAGAAAACCCAGCGGAGTTTGCGAGCCGTGGCCCGAATATTCGCGGAATAAAGCTCGCTAAAACGCAGTGATACGCGGAAAGTGACGGATTGATCAGACATAACTGGGCGCGAAGTCTAGCACAGCCGCGCGGCTGCAGCGTTTCAACTTTTGTGCGCCGCCAATTTTTCATCCATTTGTTGCAGCACCATCGGCCAGGCGTCGGCATGGCGCTTGCGCGACGGCTCATCTGGAAATCCTGCGTGCGTGAGGCGGAGTTTTGCCCCCTCGCTGTCGGATGCGGAATCGGCCGGCGTGAGGTCCACGGTCACAACTGTTTCAAATCCGCCGGTTGCTGAAGTGAGCCAGGTCATTTCCACGAGCCGGTCGCGCTCGAGCCGCAGAAAACGTCCGTAGTGCGGATGACGCGCGCCTTGAAAATGCGTTTCAAAGAAGAATGGCGCATTCACCTCGCCGCGCATGAGCACAGTGCCGGGCGCCGCAAACCATACGTCGAAATGTTCGGTCCACGCGCGATACAACTGTCGAGGCGACGCATTCATCACGCGCTCGCACGCTAACTGGAAAGCTCGAGAGGAAATATCCGGAACGGCAATCGCCTTGGCCACAAAACCTCCTCGAATTCTTTGTGCGATTATACGCCCGCGCAATTGGCTTCACGCGCGCAAACCCGGCTAAAATGAAAGCGGAGCAGCACCACGCCACGATGAATGTCGTTCTGATTTCAACGTACGAGCTTGGCCACCAGCCTTTTGGACTGGCGTCGCCGGCCGCGTGGCTTGCTGAGATCGGCGCCGAGGTCACTTGTCTTGATTTGTCGCGTGAAGATTTTCGCGAAGAGCCGATCCGCCGCGCAGACCTGATTGCATTCTATTTGCCCATGCACACAGCGACGCGGCTGGCGATCGCGCTTGCGCCGCGGGTCCGCGAACTCGCCCGAAGTGCGCATATCTGTTTTTATGGACTTTACGCGCCTGTGAACGAAGCGCAGCTGCGCGCGTTGGGCGCAATGACCATTCTCGGCGGCGAATTCGAGCAGGGGCTGGTGAACCTGGCGCGGTCGCTGGCAGAGCGACACGGGTCTTCCAATGGCGCGGATAACGGGGCTGAAAAACAGAACGGCAAGACGATTTCTCTCGCTCGCCAGCAATTCCGCGTGCCCGCACGCGAGAATCTGCCGGCGCTGGCAAAATACGCACATTTGATTTTGCCCGGCGGAAAATACCGCGTCGCCGGATACACCGAAGCAAGCCGCGGCTGCAAACATTTGTGCCGCCACTGTCCTATCGTGCCCGTATATGACGGGGCGTTCCGCATCGTGCAGCGCGAGATCGTGCTCGAGGATATTCGCCGGCAGGTTGCGGTGGGCGCGCAGCACATCAGTTTCGGCGATCCAGATTTTTTCAATGGGCCGGCGCACGCGCTGGCCATCGTGGAAGAACTGCATCGCGAATTTCCGCGGCTGAGCTATGACGCGACGATCAAAGTCGAGCATCTGCTGAAGCATGCGGACGCGCTGCCTACTCTGCGCAACACGGATTGTCTTTTTGTGACGAGCGCGGTGGAATCGCTCGACGATCACGTGTTGGAGCGGCTTGCGAAAGGCCACACGCGAGCCGACTTCGTGCGCGTGGTCGAAAGTTTTCGCGAAATCGGTTTGGCATTGCAGCCGACCTTTGTGCCGTTTTCGCCGTGGACGACGCTCGAATCCTACTTTGATCTACTCCAGTCGCTAGCTGAGCTTGATCTGCTTGAAAATGTCGCGCCGATTCAGCTCGCGATTCGATTGCTGATTCCCGCCGGCTCACGGTTGCTCGATTTGTCTGAAATTCGAGAAGGAGTGGAAGCGTTTGATCCAGCCGCGCTCGTGTATCCCTGGCGCCAAGCGGACGCGCGAGTGGACGCGCTGGCGAGCGAAGTGAGCAAGATTGTCGAGGCTGGCGAGAATTTGCGCCTTTCGCGCGCCGATATTTTTTCGCGTATCTGGCAAGCGGCAGCTCGCGCCGCGGGAAAATCGATGGCTCTGCCGGCCGCGCTTGGGAATCCTCGCGCGCCGCGAGTTGAAATTCCGCACATGAACGAGCCGTGGTATTGCTGTGCCGAGCCGACGACCGAGCAACTCGTTTCCATCGGCCAGGTGAAAGCGCAGATTGCCGCAAGTTCTGCCGCGCATCCGGTCGCCACGCCGGATTCCTTCGTCTAATGCGACTCCTGCTGCTCACCAGCAAGCTCGGATACCAGACGCGCGCGTTTGCCGATGCGGCGCGCAAAGTGGGCGCCGAAATTCTTTACGCGACCGATCGCTGCCATCAGCTCGACGATCCGTGGAACGACCGCGCCATCGCAGTGCATTTTGAAAAACCGGAGGCCGCGGCGCTGGCGATTTACGAATCGCTCGCGGGCCGCGAGCCGGATGGCGTGTTGGCGCTCGGCGACCGCTCTGTGATCACTGGTGCTTATCTCGCGCGGCGGCTCGGAATTTTTCACAATCACCCCGCGTCGGTGGAGGCCTGCCGCAGCAAGGAACGCATGCGCGAGGCATTCCGCGCTGTCGGCCTGCTCACGCCGTGGTTTCGCGTTTTGCCGCTTGTGCCCACGCCCGATCCAGCGTTTTCCGGCATCACGTTTCCGTGCGTGGTGAAGCCACTGTGCCTTTCCGCCAGCCAGGGAGTGATGCGCGCCAATGACGCGGCGGAATTTCGCCAGGCTGTGGATCGCCTCGCGCGGATTCTGGAGTCGCCCGAGTTGCGCGCGACGGGCGACGACGGACTCGATCGCATGATCGTGGAAGGCTACATTCCCGGCCGCGAAGTGGCGGTCGAAGGAGTGATCACAGATGGCTCGCTGCACATTTTGGCGATATTCGATAAACCCGATCCGCTCGAGGGGCCCTATTTTGAGGAGACGATTTATGTGACGCCTTCGCGCCTGTCAGAAAAGCAGCAGCAGGGAATTGCGACGTGCGCCCGCGATGCGGCTCGTGCACTGGGGTTTGTCCACGGGCCGATCCACGCAGAATTTCGTGTGAATGGCGATGAAGTGTGGCCGCTCGAGATTGCGCCGCGGCCTATCGGCGGGCTGTGCGCGCGGGCTTTGCGCTTCGGACCAGAAATGATGCCGCTGGAAGAATTGCTGGTGCGCCACACGCTCGGTTTGCCGGGTGCGGAGCTTGAGCGCGAGTCCGCCGCGAGCGGAGTGATGATGATTCCAGTGCCGGCCGGCGGCGTCCTGGAACGCGTGGACGGCGTAGAGGAAGCGCGGGCCACGCGGCACATTGCTTCCGTGGAAATCACGGCGCGGCTACACGATACGATTCTTGCGTGGCCGGAAGGGTCGAGTTACCTGGGATTTATTTTTGCGCACGCAGAGGAGCCGCAAACAGTCGAAGACGCGCTTCGCGCCGCGCACGCGAAATTGAGGATTGAGATCAATCGAGAATTGCCCGTCGGCCACCCCGCGACGGGTAAATTGCCCGCGCGCAGATAGCGTCACGCCGCGAAAGCGTTACTTTCCAACGATCGCCAGCACCGCGCCAATTACAGTCAGGAGCGCCCAAATCAAAATGGTGTGGCATCCGTGCTGATGAGGGTCCAACACCACCATGCAACGCGGGTCGGTGGCGAATCGGACTGACATCAGGATTGCGGCGCCGGCGATGAGCGTCCAGCCGGCCCAGCGCTCGCCGCGGCGGATTGGGACGAGCGCCAGCACGAATCCGAAAAGAGCGAGGACGGCCGTCAACGCCAACGTCCATGGACTCGCATAGGCGCCGCGCATGACCGGGTCCATGTTGGGGGCAGCGCGGGCGTACCCGGGTGAGGTCAACGCGATAAACACCAATACCAGATTCGCAAGGACGATCAGCCCAACACCGATTTTTCTTTTCATGGAAATGTGTGAGTACTATCTCACAGAAGCGGGATAAACGCGCATCGGTTAGCGCTTCGAGGTTCGGCGCTGCCACGCGAGGCGCAGCGCGCTTTGCAAAATATCCGACGGGACTGCCGCCAAATTCACGCGTGTGGAACCTTTCAGACCCCAGCCACCCGGCACGGGAGAAAAAAGTTCCGGCTCATCCGCGACCATTCCGGCTTGCTGCTCGGGCGTGAGGAGAAGGACGCCGAATCCCTGAGATTCCAGGCTCAACGTCGCGAAGATTTTTCCTCCGACTCGAAAATCCGGATTTCCAAAATGTGAGCTTTCGATGACGCCGGGCAAACCGAGCGCGAGGCGGCGGAAGTGATCGCCAGCGCCTCGTCTGGTGGCACGCGGCTTATTTTTCGCATGCGCGACGGACTTCAGGCGTTTGGTCGGCGCACCCTTCGGCCGTTTTCTGCTCTTGCCGCGAGGCACTTCGCGATCAGCCTTTTGCTTTTGGCGGGACGTAACCTTCGGGGAGCTTGGCGCCTTCGCCGAAGAAGAATTGTTCCATCTGCTCTTCCATCACCTTTTGGGAATTGGGGTCCAGCGGGTTCAGGCGGTATTCATTCATCAGCATCTTGGAATATTCAATCCAGAGCTTCCACGCTTCTTTGGAGACATTTTCGTACACACGCTTGCCAAGTTCGCCCTTCCAGGGCACGCGGTCCAGCCCTTCCATTTCCTTGCCAAATTTTACGCACATTACCATTCGCGCGCCGGGCTTCGGCGGGCTGGGTGGGGAAGGTGGTCCGCCGTGACCGCAGGAATCTGCCATTCTGGAATCCTCCGCCGGATGTTTTCCGGGCTTAACTACGATACTTCATCGGACGCGTGAGACGCTACTAAAACAAAAAACCCGCCGACATGGCGGGCGCAGTGACACTTTTTCTCCGAAAACACTATGACAAATTGTGATGATTGCCGCAAGGGGCTCGCACAACCAAACGGCACGCGCGCGAATCTATCCTTGAAATCGCCGGCCGCGCGATACCTATGCGGCACGGCTCACATGGGGTGACTTGCTTGAACCAATCTCCAATCACTATACTTGCGTCTATGAAAACCTTCCTCGCACGCGCGACTTCGTTGATTCTGATTGCTCTGTTGCTGTTTTCCGTGCCCGCCAGCTGGGCGACCTGTGGCGGCGGAGGCGGTGGTGGAGGAGGCGGGATGGCTGGCGGCGCAACCGGACCTTCGGCCTCGCCGGATCAGCAGGTTTACAACGTGCCGTGGCACATCCGGAAGGATACGGACAAGCCGGTCACAGGCGGGCTAGTCCTGTACTGGTTCCCGTCTTCGCAGAATGAGCTCGCGCGCTCAAGTCTGCGCACTTCGCGCACGTTGTCTCTGTATGCCGCGCAGTGCGTGGATATGCAGGTGGCGGATTCTTCGGCGCCGATCCAATCGAAATTACCGGCGGACACGAAGCTTCCCGTCGCTGTGCTGGCGACTCCTGATAACACACTGATTGGAACGGCTATAAATAAGGACGGCTTCCTGCGTGTCGAGCAGGTTGAAAAAATTGTCACTGACGAAATGAAAAAGCGCGAGACCGCGGTTGAAGAGGAGCTGAAGGGCGCCAAGGCGAAGGAAAAATCGGGGGACAGTGCCGGCGCGATTCCGATGTTTAAATCGGTGCTGGATCAAAAGTGCATGTTCCCGGACAAGGCCAAGGACGCCGCGAAAGAGCTGAAGAAGCTCGGAGTGAAAGATGTGGCGGACGTGCCGAACGGCCCGATTTTCGATCGCGCCATGAGCGCAAGAATTCAGCAGACCATGTTCAAGGGTCTGCATGAAGAAAACGCCGCGAATTACAAAGACGCCGAACGGTACTATTTGGCGGCGCATCAGCTGGATCCCGCCGACCCGGCGCCGATTCGTTTTCTGGGCGAGCTCTATCGCCACGAAATCGGCGATTGGGACAAGGCTCGCGTGGAATTCAACGCGCTGCTGAACATGCCCGCCGATCCGCTTTCGCGCGCGGTCGCGATGCATGGATTGGGCAAGATGACAATTCACGACGGCGATTTCGCGAAGGGGCTCGCGCTGATGGAAGAATCCGTCGCGACATATCCACTCGCGCTGGCGTACCGCAATCTTTCGGTCTATTGGAATTCCGAGGGCAACAGCGCCAAGGCTGACGAGTATTTGCAGAAGGCTTTGGAAGTGGACCCGAAGGATCCGTACAACCTGGTTTTCGCCGCGGCGTTCTGGGCCGGAAACGGAAAAGGCGATGAGGCGCTACGCATCGCGCGCGAGAACGAAAGCTTGCTGCCGGCTTCATACAATCTGGCCGCGGTTTACGCGCAAATGGGCCAGCGTGATAAGGCTCTCGATCTGCTGAAGCGGCATTTCTTCGAGTACGAGCGCTACCAATCGGTTCGCAGCAAAGAGATGATGGAGGCGCGCGTCGATATCGTATTTGCGTCCATCCGCCAGGATCCGCAATTTGTTGCGCTGACGAAGGATTCAGACGGGAAACTCGACGGCCAGCGGCCGATGGGCGCGACACAGCCGCAGTAGGCGCAAATACTGGGTTCTCAAGCTTCGGGGGTTCTCGGTAGAGGCTCCCGAAGTTCCTTCATATTCATTGGCAAATCTGCGTCTCCGCTCATAACCTCGTCTTGCGTGCGCTGTATCTTTCTGCGAAAACTGTAAGTCAGGCAGTTGCCTCTCACTGCCGAGCTTGGGGTCATCCGTGCACGCGGCAATCACTGAAAAATCTGGCGTGGCGCCACAATTCCGGGGCCGCCGATGAGCGGCATAACGGCGCTTTTCTGGGATGTGGGCGGCGTAATTTTGACGAATGGATGGGACCGCGATTCCCGGGAGGCGGCCGCAGCCAAATTCGGCCTTGATCCGCTGGAGCTGGAAGATCGCCACGAACTCGCCTTCCCCGCATTCGAGGTGGGCAGAGCCGCTCTGAATCAATACCTCGATCGAACGGTGTTCTACCAGCAGCGCCCATTTTCCAAACAGGATTTTGTGGATTTCATGTACGCGCAATCGCGCGAGTTGCCGGAATCCCGCGCTGTTGTGGATCGAGTGGCGCGAACGGGACGCTATTTGGTGGCGGCATTGAATAACGAGGGCGCGGAGTTGAACGCCTATCGCATCGAAAAATTCAATTTGCGGCGCACGATCGAGCTCTTTTTCAGTTCGTGCTACGTCGGTTCGAGAAAGCCAAATGCGCCCATTTACGAAATGGCTCTGCGCGTGACGCAGCGCAATCCCGCAGAATGTATTTTCGTGGACGATCGAGAAGCAAATCTGGAATGCCCGCGCGAGCTCGGGATGAATACAATTCATTTTCAGAATGCGGCGCAACTGGAAGCCGATTTGCGCAAAATGGGAGTGGAGATCGGCGCGGCAACTGCCGCGAAGTGATTCTCTCGGAGGCCTGAGTTGACGAAGACTGAGCATCCAGCATCGCGCGTAACCGTTGGCCCCGTGGCGCCGCGCGAGGTAATGCCGGGACTATTCGTTTCGCCGGACGCCGACGCGCTGGCCCGCGCCGCGGCACGCTATTTTGTCGAATGGGCGTGGCAGGCCATCGCGGAAGACGGCCGATTCTTCGTCGCGTTGAGCGGCGGAACAACCCCGGAGGCGTTTTTCCGTGTGCTGGCAACGCAGGATTTCCGCACGCAGGTGGATTGGGGACGCGTGGAATTTTTCTGGGGCGATGAGCGTCCCGTTCCTCCGGACAGCAAGGAGAGCAACTACGGAAATGCGCGACGCGAATTGCTGATCCGTATTCCAATTCCGAACGAGAACGTGCATCGGATGGAGGCGGACCGCCCCAACATGGGCCGCGCGGCGCAGGAATACGAAGACTTGCTGCGCGAAAAACTGCCGCTCGATTCCCGCGGCTTTCCGCGCTTTCATTTAGTTTTACTAGGGCTTGGGCCTGAGGGGCACACCGCGTCGCTTTTTCCCGGTTTGCGCGGAATGCGGGAAACCTCGCGCTGGGTGAGCACGCCATTGATTACCAAGCTTGGCACGCGCCGGATGACGCTGACGCTGCCTGTCTTGAACGCCGCCCATCGCGCCGCTTTTATGGTTTCCGGCGCGGAGAAGGCTGAGATTTTGTATCGCTTGATGAGCCGGCCTTCCGATCCACCGCTGCCTGCGCAGCTCGTCACCGTGCCGGATGGAAAGCGCGTGGTGCTGTGCGATGAACCCGCAGCCAAACTGATTCTGGATGAGATCAGCAAGAAAGGGCACTTCGTCGGAGAGCACGGCTCGAAAACAGGGCAGTCACACCCGCACGCGAAGAAATAAGACGCTACAGAATTTTATTCGTATCGCAGCGCTGTCATCGGGTCGGTCCTTGACGCGCGCCACGCCGGTACACATGCCGCGAGAGTCGCGACCGCCAGCAGAATCGCGGCCGACATAATGAGCGTGAGCGGATCGCGCGCGGTGACACCGAAAAGCATGCTCGCAATCACGCGCGCCGCGGCCAGTGCTGCCAGCAGACCTATCAGAGCGCCGATCCCAGTCACAATCAAAGCCTCGCGCAAGATGAGCCACAAGACGTTCCCTCGTTGCGCGCCAAGGGCCATGCGCACGCCGAGTTCACTGGTCCGCTGCGAAACGGTGTAGGAAAGCACGCCGTAAAGGCCGATGCATGCGAGCAGCAAAGCAAGTGCGCCGAAGAATGTGGAAAGCTTGGCGGTCATGCGGTCGCGCACCAATCGCTGATCGATCTGTCCTGGAATCGTCTTGATCAAGAGTGGATCGAGGCTTGAGTCGGTTTCGCGAGTGGCCTCGCGCAGCGCAGTGCCCATCGAGGGCCCGCTGCCGGCGTAGCGAACCTCAAAAGCTGCCTGCGACACGGGATCGATCGGCTGGAAAAACGGCACATAGAAGCGCCGATCTGTTTCGCCTCGCAATGAATTGTATTTTGCATCAGCAACGACGCCGACAATTTGAAACGAATAGTGCGACTCCGGATATTCATCCACGATTTGACGGCCGATCGGATTTTGGCCTGGGAAGTAGTAGTCGGCCATTGTCTTATTGATCCAGCAAATCCGCGGGCCGATTGCATCGGATTCGCGCACGTCCTGGCCCATGAGGATGGGAATTCCGATCGTCGAAAAGTATCCAGGCCCAATCTGATCGTAAGAAGCGTCCATCTGCTGGCCGTTTTTCGGAGTGAATCCCGGGATCGAAATTTGATCACCGGAATCGGTGCCGAAAAAAAGCCCATTTTCCGAAAGCGTCGCCGAGCGGACACCCGGCACAGCTTGATATTTCTGGAGCAGTTTCTGAAAGAGAGGTCCGGTAGCTCCGGGCTTGTATCCGGCTGTCGCGGGAATCACTCGAAAGAGAAGCAGATTATTCGCGTCGTAGCCAAGCGGGACGGCTGTGAGTTTTTGCAGGTTGCGCACGAAAAGTCCGGCCGCGACGAGCAGCAACAACGAGATGGCAACCTGGGCGGCAACGAGAATCCGTCCCATCGGCACGCGATTTGCGCCGCCCACGCCGCCGGAAATTGTGCGCGAAGCGCCACGAAGGACTTGATTCAAATCAACGCGGGTAGCGCGAAGCGCCGGCGCCAACCCGAACAATACACCGGTGAGAAGCGTGACGCCAATGGCGAACGCGAGGACAGTGAGATCCATGTGCACGTCGAGCGGCACAAGCGTCTGCCCTGTGGAAACCAAACGTAGCAACAGCTGCACCCCCCATTTGGCGAGCAGCAATCCCACGGCCGCGCCGCAGCAGGAAAGCAGGATGCTTTCGGTTAGCAACTGGCGGATCAGCCGGCCGCGGCCGGCGCCGAGCGCGACGCGTACGCTGAACTCACGCTGCCGTCTGACCGCGCGCGCCAGAAGCAAATTTGCGACGTTTGCGCACGCCAGAAGGAGCAGCAATCCGACGAGGCCCATCAGGACTTCGAGCGGCTGCTGATATTGAGCACGAAGAACGGAAAGGCCGCGGCTGGCGTCGCGCAAGACGAGATATGAGCCAGTAATTTCTTTTCGCTCAGATGGATTTGGAATCAGCGCCGCTTCGTCATCGAGCAAGTGCTGGAACGTGACACGAATGGACGCATTCGCCTGCGCGAGATACACGCCGGGCTTCAGCCTGCCCACCGCATGCAGAAACATCGTCTTGGTGATCGAACCGGGCTTCTGCGTGAGCAAATCGTGCTGAGGGAAAATCGCGTCCTGCTGCTGCAGGGGAATCCAGATGTCCGGCGCATCGCCGACCATCAAGCCCGAAAAGTTGGACGGGGCCACAGCGGCAATTTCAAACACCATTTTGCGGATGTGAATTTTGCGGCCGATCACCTGCGGATCGCCCTGCAACTGTCGCTGCCAATAATTGAAGCTGACCACGGCGTAAGGATGCGCGTTGCGTCCGTAGTCAGCATCTGCACTGAACGCGCGGCCGAGGATAGGCTGAACGCCGAGAACATCAAAATACCCGCCGCTGACCATACTGATGTTCTCCGGCGTGCCGTCGGTCGCACCCGTTAAGCTGACGGGTGCGGAATAATTCTGACTCGAAAACGCGAGCAAGCCGGAAAAAACCTGATTCTGATCGCGCAGACCCTCGTATTCGGCGTAGGTGATCATCCCGCGCTCGCCGTCCGTGGTGCCGTTTTGCATGCCCTGCTCTTCAGGGTCAGTCAACACGACGAGCTGCTGCGGATTCTGAATCGGGAGGGTGCGCAGCAGCACGGCGTCAATCACGCTGAAGAGCGCAGTGTTCGCGCCGATGCCGAGCGCCAGCGTGAGGATTGCAATCGCGGAGAACGCCGGATTTTTCACCAGAGCGCGAATGGCAAAGCGAACGTCTTTCAGGAAGTTTTCCATGGGAGCCTTCGCAAGGCGAGTTTACGACCCGCCGCCGATCCATTCATATAGACGCGGGTCGCCTGACAAAGTCACCGAGAGATTACGGTTGCAGGGCCTGTTTTACGGGATAGCTCACACGCAGAGCCGCGATGCTCGAAGCGTCCCAGCCGCCGCCGAGAGCCTTCACGAGCAACACGGAAGTGGTGAGCCGCTCCCCTTCGATCTGCGCGGCGAGCTGCTGATTGGAAAGCAACGCTTGCTGCGCCGTAACCACGTCGAGGTAATTCACCAGACCGCCTTTGTAGCGATTTGTGGCGATGTCCAGCGCCCTTTGCGCATCCTGGACGGCTTGCGCCTGCGCATCCGCCGCTTTGGAGAGCACGCCGAGTCCGGCGAGATTGTCTTCCACTTCCTGAAACGCGGTGAGCACGGACTGGCGATAATTCGCGACGGTCACATCGTAGGTTGCCTGCGCATACTGCACCTGTGCACGGCGCGCGCCGCCGGTCAGCACGGCTTCGGTGAGCGCTGCGCCAACAGCCCAATAGGAGCTGGTGAGATTCGCGATGCGCGCAAGATTAAATGTTTGCTGGCCGAATCCGCCGCTCAGGCTTAGGTCAGGATAGTACGCGCTCTGAGCGACGCCAATCTGCGCGTTGGCGCCGGCCATCTGGCGTTCCGCGGCGGCGATATCCGGGCGGCGTTCGAGCAAATCCGTGGGCACACCGGTCGGAATCACCGGCAGGGAAGAAGGCATCGGCTTCACAGCGATTTTGAAATTTGATGCGGGCTGTCCGGTGAGCGTGCCGATCGCATCTTCAAATTGCACGCGCTGCTGTCCGAGCAGAATCGCCTGCGAGCGGGTGGTATCGAGCAGAGTTTGTTCTTGAGCGACGTCGAGGCCCGATGCCACGCCGCCCTTGAAGCGATCCTGCACGAGCTGCAATCCGCGCTGGAGCGATTCCACCGTGCGGTCCAGCACGGAGATTTCCTCATCGAGTTCGCGCAGCGTGAAATAATCGCCGGCAAGCTCGGATGAAATCATCAACCGCACATTTTCCAAATCCGCGCCAGCGGCTTGATATTGCGCCTGGGCGGATTCGATCTGCCGGCGGACGCGCCCGAACAAGTCCGTTTCCCAGGTGACAGTGAAAGGCAAGGTGTATGTCGGCTGGGTGATCGCCGAGGGATTGGCGAGGCCCGTGAAGGGACGATTGCCAGATTCGCGTGCGCCCTGCCCGGAGGGCGCGACATTCATCTGCGGAAAAAGTCCGGCGGTGGAAAGCTTCGCGAGCGCCCGTGCCTGATCCAATTGCGCCACAGCCGCTTTCAGCGATTGATTCGCAGCCATGGACTGCGTTTCGAGCGCAGTGAGATCCTCATCGCCAAAGACTTTCCACCATTCACCCTTGGGGATTTGATCGCGCGGGTCACTGGGCCGCCACGGATCTTCGGCTTTCCAAGCCGTGGGAGCGGGTGCAGCGGGGCGCGCGTAATTCGGTCCAACCTTGCAGCCGGAGAGAGCGAAGGAGATCGCGCAGGCGGCAAAAACGCCCGCGAGCGCGGTCGCGCTGGGGGGTTTTTTCATTGCGGATGTTTATCTTGCTGCGGAACCTGCACGCGGACTTGCTCGCCCGCTTCGATGGAATCCGCGGGATTATCCACGATCCGGTCGCGGGGATCGACTCCTTGCAAAATCTCAACGGAGTTACCGAAATCCTGTCCGATGCTCACGCGCTTCAGCAGAATTTTTTCATCCGGGCCGACGACGGCGACCATCGTGCCTTCGGGCCGGAACAGCAATGCCGTGTTGGAAAGGATCAGCCGATTGCCAGTGACCTTCACGTCAAAGTGGACTTCGGCATAAGCGCCCGGAAGAAGTGTGGCGTTGGGGTTCGGCACATCCACTTCGGTTCGCAGCGTGCGCGTTGCGGGATCAATCGAATCGGCCGTGCGGGCCACGCGTCCGCAGAATTTCTGTCCGGCGTACTCGGCGAGTTCAAGGCATGCCGTCAGTCCGGAGCGAATCGAAGGAGCATAGGTTTGCGGCACGGCGACGAACACGCGCAGCGGATCGACCTGCGCCAGATCAAACATTTCCTTTGCGGTGCCGCCGTTACCCGCGTTGATGAGAGTGCCGGGGTCAACGTTGCGCTGCGTGATCACGCCTGCAAACGGCGCATAGACGCGTTTGAAGGATTCCAAATCCTCTAGCCGCTTCACATTTGCCTGTGCGGACTGCTCCATGGCCTTTTTCGCTGCCAGATCGCCGACCGCGTTATCCACTTCCTGTTTGGAAACTGAATCGGTTTTGATCAAGTCCTGATAGCGCGTGGCCGTTGTGCTGGAAAGCGCGAGATTCGCTTGCGAAGTGGTCAGGTCGGCGCGCGCTTGGGAAAGCTGCTGATCGATTTCCGGAGTTTCAATTTCGGCGAGCAAATCACCCTGCTTCACTCGGGCCCCGATGTCGAAGTACCACTTTTTCAGGTAGCCGTCGGTGCGTGCGTAGATGGGGGATTCGACATAGGCTTCGAGATTGCCGGGCAGCACCAGGCCGGCACCGCCGGAAACGGGGTTGGCGTGAATCACAGCCACGTTGGGAACGGCCATCTGCGCTGTTTGTTCGGCCAGCACGCGATTCGAGTTGCGCTTTACCGCCAGGCTGTAAATCCCCAGCACCGCGAAGATCACGAACGGCACGAGCCACAGCAACACCATCTTGAAGTGGCCCTTCGTTGTGCCGCCGCCCGGCGGGTTGGCCTGCTGGTCGTTGACAGTCTCCGTCATGCTGAATCCTTTCCTGAAATATCCGCCGCCATTGCCATCGAAATCTAGTTTTGCGGCTCCGGCGTACCTGCATGCCCGTCGGTGTGGATCGCCGGCTTAAAGTTCTTGTGAATAATCTTGAAAACGCACGGCACGAAAAACAAAGTCGCGAACGTGGCGAACAGAAGCCCGCCGATCACGGCGCGACCCAGCGGCGCATTCTGCTCGCCGCCTTCGCCAAGCCCAAGCGCCATTGGCACCATGCCGATAATCATGGCGAGCGCCGTCATCAAGACGGGCCGGATGCGGATGTACCCCGCTTCCAAGACGGCCTGCGTGGAATTCAAGCCCTCGCGCAAACGCTCGCGCGAAAATGAGACCATCAAAATACTGTTCGCCGTCGCCACGCCCATGCACATGATCGTGCCGGTCAATGACGGTACGCTCAGCGTAGTTCGCGTGATCAGGAGCATCCACAGAATGCCCGCGAGCGCGGCCGGAAGTGCTGTAATAATGATGAACGGGTCCATCCAAGATTGGAAGTTTACGACGATGAGCAGGTAAACCAAAGCAATCGCGACCAAAAGGCCCGCAGCCAATCCGGTGAACGAGGACGACATCGTTTCCACCTGGCCGCGCAACGTAAGTGACGTGCCGCGCGGGAGCTTCGGCCTGTATTCATCCATCACTTTGCGCACGTCATCCGCTACGCCGCCTAGATCGCGTCCCTGCACCGAAGCGTATACATTGATCATCGGTTGCGCGTCGTAGTCGGAAAGCTCGGCGGGTTTCGCCGTCAACTGAAAATCCGCTAGATTTCCCAGCACCTGCGGCGATTTCGCATTCACCGAAGACACCGGGATATTTTCCAGCGCCTGCATCGAATCAATTTTGTACTGCGGCACCTGGACAGCGACGCTGTAGTTCACGCCGTTTTGCGGGTTCGCCCAGAAGGACGGATTCGTTTGGAAGCTTGAGCTGAGCGTCAGCAACAGGCTTTGGGCCACGTCGTTCTGCGCCAGGCCGACGGATTGCGCTTTTGTGCGGTCGACATTCAGAAAAAGTGTCGGCTGCTCATACATCTGGTGTACGTGCACATCCACCGCGCCGGGGATTCTCTGAATGCTATTCGCCATTTGCTGCCCGATGCGGTAATCGGCCTGAATGTTCGTGCCGGTCAGTTCAACGTCCACGGGTGCTGGAACGCCGAAATTCAAAATCTGGCTGACGATATCCGCCGGCTGGAAGAAGAACTGCGTACCGGGGAATTCCGCCGCCAAACGTCCGCGCAATTCCGTGATGTATTCCGACGTGGGTTTCTTATGATCCTGTTTCAGTGAAATCAGGATCTCGGCGTCGGAAGTGCCGATGGTGCCGGAGTTGCTGTAGGACATGTTCAGGCTGCTGTAGGGCAATCCAACGTTGTCGAGCACGGCGGTGATTTCGTCCGGCGGAATCACGCTGCGGATCAAGGTATCCACTTCATCGCATTCCCGCGCGGTCTCTTCAATCCGCTCACCGACGCGCCCGCGCATGTGCAGGCGAATCAGGCCTGCGTCCACGCTGGGAAAAAAGTCTTTGCCGAGCACGAGAGCGATGGGCGCGGAGGCAAAGCAGAGCAACAGAAAGAAAATGATGAAGGACCAGGCGTGATCCAAACAAAAATGCAACGCGGACCTATACCGCTGTCGCATCCGTTCAAAGCCATTCACGAATCCGCGCTGGATGCGCGAAAAAGGATCGTTGCCGGCGGCGTGCTCTTCACCGTGGTGCCCACGCAGCAGATACATCGCCATGGTCGGCACCAGCGTGCGGGAAAGCAGATAAGAGGCCAGCATCGCGAAGACGACCGCTTCGGCGAGAGGCACGAAGAGAAACTTCGCCACTCCGGTGAGAAAGAACATCGGCACGAACACGATACAAATGCACAGCGTGGAAACGAACGCCGGGACGGCGATTTGCTGCGCGCCGTCCAAAATGGCGCGGACGGTTTCCTTGCCCTGCGCCAAATTTCGATTGATGTTTTCGATCTCGACGGTCGCGTCGTCCACCAGGATGCCGACCGCGAGGGCCAGCCCGCCGAGCGTCATGATGTTTATGGTTTCGCCCAGTGCGCTGAGGACGCAAATGGAAACCAAAATGGAGAGCGGAATCGAAATCGCGATGATCAGCGTGCTGCGCCAGTTTCCCAAAAACAGCAAGATCATCAACGCGGTAAGGCAGGCGGCAATCAGGGCTTCGCGGATGACGCCTTGCACGGCCGCGCGCACGAAAATGGACTGATCGAACAGCGGCGTAATTACGAGCTCTGGCGGCAGCGTGGCCTTTAACTTCGGCAGCAGATCGTAGAGGCGCGCCACGATGTCCAAGGTCGATGCGCCCCCCGTCTTGTAAACACTCATCAAGACGCCGCGCTGACCATCCATGCGGACGATGTTGGTTTGCGGGGAAAAACTGTCGCTGACATAGGCAACGTCGCGCACATACACCGTCGCGCCGTTGATCGTGCGAATTGGAATATTGTTCAGCTCCGCGACGGTGTCGGTGCTGCCGTTCATCAGCACCGGATATTCAATCGTCCCGATCTTCACCGACCCGCCCGGCAGAATCAGATTTTCGCTGCTCACCGCATTGATTACATCAACGGGGGAAAGTCCCTTCGCCTGAAGCGCCGGAATATCCACATTCACGGAAACTTGCCGCTGTTTCCCGCCATAGGGGTATGGCGACGCGGAGCCAGGGATCGTGGCCATGCGGTTGCGCACAAAATTTACGGCGAGGTCGTTCAGTTCCGGTTCGGAAAGCCCGTCTCCGCGCAAGCCCAACTGCAAAATCGGTACTGTGGACGCCGAAAACCGAATGACGAGCGGAGGATTTGTCCCGGGCGGCATCGACCGGACGGCAGTTTGCGAAATGGCGGTAATCTGCGAAATGGCGATGCCGATGTTCGCGCCTGGCTGGAAATAGACCTTGATAATCGAGCGGCCTTCTTCCGTCTGCGATTCCACGTGCTCAATGTTGTCGACGGTTGTGGTCAGCGAGCGCTCGTATCCCGAAACGATACGCTGCTCCATATCCGTGGGTGAAAGCCCGGTGTAATTCCAGACGATGCTGACGACGGGAATATTGATTTCGGGGAAGATGTCCGTCGGAGTGCGGCTAATAACCAGCGGGCTGATCAGAAGAATGACCAGCGCAAAGACAATGAACGTATAAGGCCGATTCAGTGCGAGACGTACTATCCACATACGCTATTCCGGTGCGGCGGCATTTGCGCGAAGCTGGAAACGCAAGGGGCCGCCAAGACGCTTTGCTTGAGGGATCTCCTCGTTCAGTCCAGAGACGGACTCATATGTAAGCAAACACATACTTTGCCCACACATCTCTTATTGTCTCATGACCCGTGCTTTCCGCCAAAGCGGAATGCGCGGCGTTTCATCGCGAGCAATCCGCCATATTGGTTTTTGGCAAGCCGTTGTCCGGTGATAAAATTTGCGAGCTTTCCGGGAGAAAAGGAATATGAGCGTTGCGCGCCGCAGAACGTGGAATTGTACATTCGTGAGTATCGCTGCATTGCTGGCGATGTTGGCCGCTTTCGCGGCGCCGTCGGGCGCGCAACAAATCCCTCCGGAGCTTTACTCGAAACTGCAGTGGCGATTGATCGGGCCGTTCCGCGCGGGGCGCGTCACCGCGGTCACAGGAGTTTCTGGAAATTCGTCCACTTATTACATCGGAACGCCCGGCGGAGGTGTTTGGAAGACGGTTGATGGCGGTCAGGTGTGGCAACCGATCTTCGATTCGGCGCAGGTCGCTTCGATTGGATCGCTGGCTACTGCTCCAACGAATCCGAGCATCGTCTACGTCGGTACCGGCGAGCAGACGCCCGGGAACGGCATGTGGAAATCTACTGACGACGGCGCAACTTGGAATCACGTGGGGCTGGAGAAGACTCGCTTCATTTCGACCGTGCTGGTTGATCCGAAGAATCCAGATGTTGTCTTGGTCGCGGCTCTCGGCGATAAATACTCCGGTGAAGAGCGCGGAGTATTCAAGACGACCGACGGCGGCCGCATGTGGAAGAAAACGCTCTACATTGACGATAAGACCGGCGTGATCGATATGACCTGGGATCCTACCGCGCCGAAGACCATCTTCGCAGCGTTGGAACAGAGGCAAAACGTAGTCGGTGGGGGAGGTCTTGGCGCCGGCAGCGGCATGGCCGCATGGCCCAAGACAAATCCGCCGCAAATCTACAAATCCGTTGACGAAGGCCAGACATGGAAGCCGATGGACCACAAAGGCTTGCCGGACGCAGGACTTGGCCGAATCGGCATCGTGGTATCGCCGGGCACAAACGCGCGACGCCTTTACGTGATTTGCGATGCGGGATTTTTCCGATCGGATGATGGCGGAGCCACATGGACGAAGGCGACCAACGATCCACGCATCGCAGGCAGCGACTATTTCGGGAAAGTTTTCGCGAATCCGAAAAATCCGGACGATGTTTTTATCGGGCAGACTTCGATGTATCGCTCGACCGACGGCGGAAAGAATTGGTACGCGTTCAACGGGGCGCCCAGCGGAGACGATTTCCACGTGATCTGGGTGAATCCGGAAAATCCGCAATTCATGATTCAGGGCGTTGATCAGGGCGCGATCATCAGTGAAGACGGCGGCAGGACGTGGAGCTCCTGGTACAACCAGGCGACCGGCCAGCTTTATCACCTGACGATCGACAATCAGTTTCCGTACATTGTGTATGCGTCGCAGCAGGACAGCGGAACTGTGGGAATTCCGAGCCGCAGCGAATTTGGCGAAATCAGCGACGCAGAGCGGTTTTCGATCGGAGGTTTTGAGGCTGCCTATATCGCCGTCGACCCGCTGAATCCGAATCTTGTTTATTCCAACAGCTGGTATGGCAGCGTCGTGCGGTTTGACCGCACGACCGGGCAAATCGCGACCGTCTTCGTCCGCAGCGATAAATATCGCGAAGCCAGCATGGCCCCGCTCGTGTATTCGCCGCAAAATCCGAAGACGTTATTTCTCGGCACGCAATTTGTTTTGCAAACAAACGACGGCGGCATGAGTTGGCAGGAAATCAGTCCGGATTTGACAACAGCTCCTGCTCCACAGAATCAACAAGGCGGCGCGAATCCGCCGCCGGGCGGCGGAAGGGGCGGTGCAATCAACACGCTTGCCGTGTCAACGAAAGCTGCGGGCGTTTTGTGGGCCGGTGCGACGAATGGCCGCATCAACGTGACAGAAGACGCGGGAGTGGAGTGGCAGGACGTGACGCCGTCGTACGCCAGATATTTGCCTCCGCCGCCTGCAAACGCTCCTGGCGGCGGACGCGGCGGCTTCGCCAGCGTGCAAATCATTGACGCGTCACATTTTGATCCGGGTACGGCATATGCCGCCGTAACAGCCGGACCTGATCCCGCACCTTTCATCTTCCGGACGCATGACGGAGGCCATACGTGGTCGAAAATCACCGACGGCTTACCAACGGACGCCTCCGTGCGCTTCGTGCGCGAAGACACGGAGCGCCGCGGCCTTCTTTTCGCAGGCACAGACACGAGTGTGTGGGTTTCGTTCGACGACGGCGATCATTGGCAATCCATGCAACTCAATTTGCCCGTATCTTCGATGCGCGACCTCGTCGTTCACGGCGACGATCTTGTCCTGTGTACATATGGCCGCTCGATGTACGTGCTTGACGACATCGCGCCGCTGCGACAGCTCTCAGCGGCAATTGCGGCGAGCAAGGAACCGGTTCTGCTGCCATCGGCAAGTGCGGTGCGTGTGCGGTGGGACGTGAATCAGGACACACCGCTGCCCAAAGAGACTGCGGCAGGGAAGAATCCGCCGGATGGCGCGATCCTGGATTACTTCCTGCCGTCGGCGCCCTCGGGCGAAATCACGCTGGACATTCTTGACGCGAGCGGCAATCTCGTCCGGCATTACACGAGCGTGGCTCCCGCTGCTCCGACGATGCCGGCCAATGTGCCGGACTATTGGTTTGCGCCTCCGGCAGTGTTGCCGAAGAGCGCGGGCGCGACGCGCTTCGTCTGGGATCTGCGCGGCCCTGATCCCGACGCGCTACCGTACAGTTACTACGGAAATATCCTCGACTACACGGAATACACTCTCGCCGACCATGCGATACCGATGGATACGCCTCGCGTGCAGCCACAAGGTCCGCTCGTCGTTCCGGGCGAATACACAGCGGTGCTTAACGTCAACGGGAAGCCTTATCGGCAGAATCTGAAGGTGACGATGGATCCGCGCGTTCATTCCTCGCAGGCCGATCTCGAAGATCAGTACGCGTGGGCGCTGAAAACTACGCACGGTATGTCCGTGACTGCATCCATCTATCGCCAGATTGCGGCGCTGCGCGCTGCAATCACTGACCGCCAGAACACACTTGCGAGCGCCGCCAAATCCGATGACACGGACGCGCTGAAAAAAGCACTGAAGGACGCGGATGATCAGGCTGCGGCGGCACAAGAAGGGACGCGCGCCAGTGCCGGGAATCGTGCGGTACCTGGCGTCGGCCCAATCAATCGGGAACTTGCGAGAGTTTACTGGATGATCGAAAGCGGCGACATTCGCGCGAGCGATTCGGCGAAGGAAGCCGTGCGAGGGCTGTGCAGCGCCCTCGATAAGGATCTCGATTTGTGGCGGCGCGTGAACGCGGAGGAACTGCCGAGGCTGAATTCTCAACTCGTCTCATCAAAACTTTCGGTAGTTCCGGTTTTTGCGGACATGTCCGAGCCGGCGGGTTGCGGCAAGTAAGACGCGGGGCTTCCCCAAGATATCGAATGAAACCTCGATTCAAAATAAAGAAGAAGTAACGACTTACTTCGCACTATATTTCAAAATACATATACAAAATATCGTTTCTGGAATTTTTCTCTTGCCGGTTATAAGGTGATTACCCTAGGGAATCCCTAAGGTATTCAATGTAGTCACTTCTGTAGAGTCCTCGAAACCAAAGACTTAGCCCGCAGCTGTAATCGATTCGTCACATTGGCAATACTGATGCTGAGAAATCTGGCGGGGGCCGGTGTCCGACCCGGTTTGGTTCGATAACTTTTAAAAATTTGGTTCTCGGAAGTCAGCCGAGTGTTCAGCGGATATTGCAAGGATACGTAACCACAGAGTATCGAGACGATTGTCGTCAGGGGAGGCTGAAAGATGAAGCGTATTCTTAGTTTTTCCTGCCTGTTCGTGTTCTGCTTGCTGGTCGCTTCCGCAGTGGTTGCACAAGAACTCCCGACTGGATCGCTTGTCGGCACGGTCACGGACCCGCAAGGCGCTGCCGTAGTCGGCGCCAAGGTCCTCGTGAAGGACATGGCCACGGGCGCCAGTGTGCCAACTGTCTCCGGTGACGGCGGCCGGTTCTCAGTCGCCAATCTTTCGCCGTCCAATTACAGCATCACCGTCACTATGGCCAATTTTAAGACGGCAGTCATCACCAACGTCACCATTGAAGTTGGCAAGACCTACACGGTGCCGATTAAACTGGAACTTGGCCAGACGAGCGTAACAGTCGAAGTGACGGGCGGAGGTGAACAGCTCGTCGAAGCGCAAAGCACGGCAATTACGAACGTGGTGTCCGGGAAATCGATTACTGATCTTCCTTTTAATTCCCGCAGCGCGGTGCTTCTTGCGGTTCTAGACCCTGGAACGGAGACCTCCGGCGGCACTCGCAACTCGGCGTTTGAAGGTCTTCCCAAAGGCAGCATCAACATCACGTTTGACGGAATCAACGTTCAGTGCAACTTGCTCAAGTCCAGTGACGGTTTCTTTGCCATTAACGACCCGCGCGTGGACGACGTAGCGGAATTCGCAATCACAACCGGCGTCAACAGCCCAGACAAAGCTGGTGAAGGCGCGATTCAGATGAATTACGTGAGCAACAAGGGCGGCGACTCGTATCACGGCGGCGTGTGGGAATACAATCGCAACACCGACTATGACGCGAATACGTATTTCAACAATCTGAACGGACTTCCTCGCCAGACTTTGCAATTGAACGATTGGGGCTTCAAGGTCGGTGGTCCGATTCTGAAGAACAAGCTCTTTTTCTATGCTGACATGGATAACTTCACATTGCCGGCGGCCATCTCCCGTTCACACAATATATTGACGCCGGGCGCGACTGGTTCGGTGAGTGGCTTCTATACCTATCAACCCGTGGATGCGAATGGTAACCCTTCGCTGCCGACTCTGCCGGCCGGCACAATGCCGTGGGTAACCTGCAATGGCAATGCGTCGAATCCTCTGTGTACCGTCAACTTGTTTCTGCTCGCGCAGGATGGCGGCTATCCCCATACGACCAGCTCGGTTGTTGCGCCGCTCGTAAACGCAGTTGAGGGCGCGATCACAGCTCCGGGAGTCACGGTGTCTCCCACTGCGCCATCCTTATGGCAAGAGACGATCAATTTTGAGAACAAGGGCACTCAAACAAGGCGCTATCCAGACGGCCGCATCGACTACAACATCAACAAACATAATTCGCTGGAATTGGATTATCACTACGCCCACTACACGTCCAGCCCTGACATTTTGAATGGAATGGACTCGACTTTCCCCGTCGCTCCCTTTAACGGCAACCAGGGGAGCCAAATCTCAAATCGCAGCTTGATCGTCGCCGCATGGCGCTGGACGATTGGCTCAAGCGCCAGCAACGAACTGCGCGCGGGTATCGCGACAGACCCGATCAACTTCGGCGTGGGAATCAATTCGAGTTTCTTTCCCTCGCTGCAAACGAATCTTGGTTCTGCGCTGTACACCTATGGCATCACAGGCGACAGCAGCTTATTTAACGGGCTTGGTGATAATCAGGGCCGGAACACCGCTTACGGTCAGCTGATTGATAACTTCTCTTGGACCAAGGGCACGCATAATTTGACGTTCGGCATCTCCACAACGCAGATTTACTACAACGATTTTTTCCGATTTAATGCAAACGTTGGCTTTGGAATCGACAATCAGAACGATCCCATCGCGAACGTGGGTAGCGAGGGAACCAATGGTGTTCCACCTTTCAGCGGCGGGCCCGGCAGTTGCACAACTACCGCGAGTTGTGCCGCCAATGGTGCGCTGCCGAACATTGCTGATTCTGATTTTAGCAACGCCGAGGGGCTTTACGCGTCTCTGACCGGGCGTGTAACCAGTTTCAGCGATTCGGTTTACTACAGCCCGACGACAGGTGGTTTTCTGACAGGGTCTCCGCAAGTCGACAAGTGGCGGCAGAGTGAATGGGGTATCTACGGTGCGGACAGCTGGCGCATCAAGCCGACGCTGACGTTCAACTATGGCCTGCGCTGGGAATACTCCGGCGCCCCGAGGGACGTCTATAACGAATACTTCTTCGTGGATGATGGCACAGCCGGCTTGTTCGGCCCGTCAGGGACGGGCAACTTGTTCCAACCGGGAACATTGTCGGGTCCGCAAAACACGTTCCTGGAAAACGACAAGGGCATGAGCACTTACAATCCCTATCTCCGCGCCTTGGCACCGTCTGTCGGTCTTGCCTGGCAACCTCACTCCGATGGTTTTATGCACCACATACTGGGTGACTCTGGCAAGACGGTTGTTCGCGCCGGGTATAGCATCGCCTACAGCCGAGAGGGTCTCGAAGGCTATATGTCAACGATCGGCGAGAACCTGGGCTTCTTCGGAAGCCAGTTTGCGAATTCATTCAGCTCGAATGATCAAAGTCAGGGCGAATTCGCGGCCGGTTCAGTGGTGCTGGCGAATTCCAGTGTCGGGCTGAATCAAGTTTTGCAAAACCCACTTGCCTTTACCAACCAGGTTTCAATTGTGCCGTCGGACGAGCAAGGTATAAACGGATTCGATCCAAACATTCGTCCTCCGCTGATCCAATCCTGGTCTGCCGGAATCCAACGCGAGATTTCAACCAACAACGCAATCGAAATCCGCTATCAGGCCAATCACGGTTCAGGTTTGTGGGAGCAGTTCAATTTGAACGAAGTGAATATTTTCGAGAATGGTTTCCTGAATGAATTCAACAATGCGGCAAACAACCTGAGCCTTTGCAACAGCAATGCGGCTGCATGTTTGGCGGCTGAACAGGATCTGGGGGTTGTGGCCAGCACGGCGACAACGCACGTGCAGGATTTCGGGAATCTGTACAGTGCTGCCACGCAAGTTTGCAGTGGGGAAACGCCACCCGCGAGCTGCGCGCAGTCCATCGCGGCACTTGCCGGCCAGACCAACTTGCCGATCTTCACGGCTGCTTACACCGCATCAACAGCCACGACGCCGGAGACACAGACGAACTCACACTTCACGAGTTCGACCTATATCACCCCGATTCAGCAGGGGCAGGCCGGGGCCGTAGCCAGCATCTTCTCCGGAACTCTGTCGCGATGGGAAAATATCGTTGCAGCCGGCTACCCAACCAACTTTTTCGTGACAAACCCGAATGTGCCGGGTGGCAGCTACATAATCACCAACGCCGCGCAATCCACATACAATGCGGGGATCATCGATTTCCGCCGCCGGCCGTCGCATGGGTTGCAATTTGATCTCAGCTACGTCTATGCGAAGGCGTTGACCAACTATCAAGCGAATAGCTCGCTCGTCTACAACCAGCCAACCACGTTCCGAAACTTGGGTTATGACAAGGGCCCGGCTCCATTCGATATCCGCAACGCCATCAAGGGGCAACTGATTTACTTCCTGCCTTTTGGATCAGGGCGGAAGTGGCTCAACACCGGAGGCGTGGTAACGCGCGTATTCGGTGGATGGTCGATCGACACAATCACTCGCTGGCAGACCGGCACGCCGATCAACATCCAGAGCGGTCTGAATGGGTCTGGCGGCACGTTCAATCAGAATGATTCAGGTGTCGTTCTGAACGGTCTCACTGTCAATCAGTTGCAGTCGATGCTGGGCATCAATAAGACTGCCGATCCGGGCGCAGTGCTGTACTTCCCGACCAGCTTGCTGGATTCCAATCTGCAGAAGCCCAACGCAACCGTCCTTCAACCATGCGAAACGCCTGGCGCGTTATGCCAGAAGCTTTTCGTCTACGGCCCGCAGTTCTTTGATTCGAACATAAGCCTCGTGAAGACAACGAAAATCACGGAGCGCGTGAACCTCGAGTTGAGGGTGGAAGCTCTGGACATATTTAACAACGCGAACTTCTACTATGCCTGCGGTTCCGGCGCGACACCGTGTTCGATCAACTTGCAGTCAACCGTGTTCGGGAAGATCGCGGGAGATTACAGCGACTTCAACACCAACCAGGATCCCGGCGGCCGCATCATTCAGTTGGTGGGACGCGTCAACTTTTAACCCGTTGCCGCGAATCGGCTGATCCGGAAGCTGCTGTGAAATTAGAAGGGGTAGCTCTTAGGAGCTACCCCTTTTTTATTTGCAGGAAGTGATCGAAAGCCGCAGCGTTCGCCTTACCAACCCAGCAGGTAGGCGAAAATGAGCGGCGCTACAATCGTCGCGTCCGATTCGATTACGAACCGCGGCGTATCCACGCCAAGTTTGCCCCAGGTAATCTTTTCATTCGGCACGGCACCCGAATAGGAGCCGTAGCTGGTCGTCGAATCGCTGATCTGGCAGAAGTAACCCCACAAGGGCACATGCTCGCGCCGCAGGTCCTGGTGGAGCATCGGCACAACGCAGATGGGGAAGTCGCCTGCGATGCCTCCGCCGATCTGGAAAAAGCCAAGCGGCGTTTTCGACGCGGTCTCCGTGTACCAACGCGCGAGTTCCACCATGTATTCGATGCCGACCTTTACGGTGTGAACGGATTTCACCTTGCCGCTGATGACTTGCGCCGCGAACATGTTGCCGAGAGTTGAATCTTCCCAGCCCGGTACAAACATGGGCAAATTTTTCTCCGCAGCCGCCATCATCCAGCTATCTTTCGGATCGACCTCGTAATGCTCCTTCAATTTTCCCGAACGCAGCAGACGGAAGAAATATTCGTGCGGAAAATATCGTTGGCCGCTCTTGTCCGCGGCGTACCAATCCTCCATCACCACGCGTTCGATGCGGCGCATGGCCTCTTCTTCCGGAATGCAGGTGTCCGTCACACGGTTCAAGTGATGATCGAGCAGATCCACTTCTTCCTTGGGCGTCAGGTGGCGATAATGCGGTACGCGCTTGTAGTGATTGTGAGCCACCAGATTGTACACATCTTCTTCCAGATTCGCGCCCGTGCAGCAGATGCCGTGCACTTTATCCTGCCGAATCATCTCGGCGAGCGAAAGGCCGAGCTCGGCGGTGCTCATGGCGCCGGCCAGCGTCACCAACATTTTTCCGCCGCTTGCGAGGTGAGCCGCGTATGCTTCCGCCGCGTCAATTACAACGGCGGCGTTGAAATGCCGGTAATGATGTTTGATATAGGATGAAACCGCGCCTGGCGCCTGCTTGCTTGCAGCTGCTCCCATCAGTCTTTCTCCTTCCGGCGATCAAAAAGCCAAATACTCGTGGAATCCCGGGGAAATTTCTGTTTTGAAACCGGGGTTAGAAATAACTGGCGGTGTAGCTGAGGAGACGAAGAAACTTGTGAATTGAAATGTGAATGAGGAGTGTGTGCGAGTGCAATTCGTTCATCGCTGCAAGATAGATAACACGAACCGCGCGCGCATGGAAGTAAAATCGAAAATATTTGTAATATTTTTTCGTGGACAGAATGTTTACGCGAGGCCGGCGATTCGGAACGCGACGGCGTGGTCGCACGGTTTTTCCCGCGGCAGAAGTATTTTCAAGCCGTCGTCAGTCTGCGACCAATCGAGTTTTCCGTTGTACCCGAGAAGTTCCACGTTTTCGATCCTGCCGTTCACGAATTTGCCAGTTCGCGCCAGCGGAGCGATCGTTACAACGCGACGCGCGTCTGTCTCTGGCCATCCCATCACAAACGCGTAGAGCATCGGTCCGCGCGTGGTGAAGCGCACATCGTCGACCGTCAAATCCTTGCGCTTGCCTTCGTTAAAACTGCCCGGTGTCGCTGAAGATTGTGTCCCCGGACCTTCACCGAACATTTTCCACGGCCTCGTGGAATAAATCGCTTCGCTATTCACATTCATCCATTTCGTAATCGCGTCCACGATGGCCAGTTCGCGATCGTCGGGCATGCCGCTGTTGGGCAGCGGAATGTTGAGCATCAGATTGCCGTTGCGGCTCACTACGTCGACGAGCATGTCAATCACCATTTTCGGCGTCTTGTATTGGATGTCGCGGTTGTAGTGCCATTCGCCGACGCAGGTGTCCGTTTGCCAGGCGGTCGGCCAGATTGAATCGACCAGTCCGCGTTCCACATCCAGCGCGCAGGTGCCGACCTTGCTGTCCTCGATGCGCTTGCTGGTGTACACGGCTTCCACCTTGCCACCATGCCGCCGCGCGCTTGTATTGTAAAGATGTGCGACCAAACTCAGGCCCCAATCCTGAAATGGAATGTGCCCATCGCTGTAAATCATGTCGGGTTGGTAGTTGTCGACCAGATCCTTAATGCGTAAAAACCAATGATGCTTCCACGATTCCGGAATGCCGTCTTCGTTCCACTGTAGATTCGCGGACGGAATTTCCTTCACGTCGCTATAATCGTGGTACAAGTCCGACCACCTCGGATCGGCGCCATCATACGGCACGCCCGCGAGTGGGCCTTCTCGATCGCTGCGATGGCTGACGGCGAACCAGTTGTAGCTGATCCACAAATGATCGCTGACGGCGAATCGCAGGCCGCGCTTTTCCGCCGCCGCGCGCCACATGCCAACCACGTCGCGCTTCACACCCATATTCACCGCGTTCCATTTTGTGTACCTGGAATTCCACAAATCGAAATTGTCGTGATGCACTCCCATGCTCATGAAATATTTCGCGCCGGCCTTTTTGTAGAGACCCATCAAAAATTCAGGATCGAATTTGTCGCCCTTCCACGTTTGGATCAAATCCTTGTGGCCGGCCTTTGTCGGATGTCCGTAGTTTTCCAAGTGATGGTTGTACTGACGCGAACCCTGTATGTACATGTTGCGCGCGTACCAATCGCCGGCTTCCGCAGCCGATTGCGGACCCCAGTGCGCCCACATGCCGAACTTTGCGTCGCGAAACCATTCGGGGATTGCGTATTGTGCGAGGGACTCGCGGGTGCCTTTGAAAGGGCCGGGAGGAATCTGTGGTGTTGCGGTCGCGACGGGGTTGCTCGGCGCGGTGTTCTTCGTCTGGAGTGTCGCCGCAAGGCTTTCCGCATGCGCAGTTGCCAACGCCGGCAACGTGCCAGCGATCAGTTTCATTGCTTCGCGACGGTTCATGCCCATGCTCCTGACCTTGCGCTTGTCGAGCGCTTACTGCTTCTTGGTCGCCGCGGCTTCAGCCGCCGCACCATCGAATAGCTGAAATTCGCGTATACGAATGGGTCCAGCGGCGGACACGATGAGCAACCGCGCCCGCGTCGTGGTGGTTCGCGCGAACTTGTCTATTTTCTTGTGACCGATCGAAGTGCCTTCATGCAGCGTGACCCATTTCCCATCGGCCATCGCCTGGATTTGGTATTTCTCGATGGTCTGGCCGTCCGGCAGCCATTCCATAGTCATAGCGCGATCGACCGTCACGGAAGTCGCGAAACTCAATTCGATCGCCGCTGAGCGTGCGTCTGCAGGCGCGCTCCAAAAAGTGTTCATGTCTCCATCCACCGCAGCCGCGAATTGCGGAGCGACGTGTGCCCGCCGCGCCACGTTTTTGTCCGCACCATAAATCGCCTGAACCGCCGCACCGAATTCCGCCAAGCGCTGGACATCCGAATCCGGCAGCAGCCCGCGGTCGTCCGGCGCCAGACCGAACATCAGTTGTGTCCCGCGGCCAACAGTTTTTTCGTAAGTGTCCAACAACTCGGCGACGGATTTCATGCTTTTTTCGTCATTCGGATGCCAGAACCAATGATCCTTTCGCAGCGGAGTATCCGCTTCCGCCGGGCGCCAGCGAAGATAGCCGTGCAAATCGAGCACGTTCCAATTTTCCTCGTTGGCGTAGCCGCTTTCATTGCCTACCCAGCGGATATCGCCGTATTTCAAAAGCGCGGCGTCCGCGAACACCAGAGCGTTCGGCTGATACACGCGCAACTGCGAAACGTAGCGATCGAAATCGTAGACGTGCCCTTCGCTGCCCGCGCCGTCCAGCCAAAATTCCGTGATGTCGCCGTAGCGCGTGGCCAGCTCGATAAGCTGTGCGACGTAGAAATCATCATATTTCTTGTTGTCCTTGTAAAATGCGTCGTGCCGGTCCCACGGTGAAAGATAAAGACCGGCCTTCAGGCCGTTGTTCTGCGCGGCTCTCAAAACATCGCGGACAGCGTCACCATGTCCACCTTTCCACGGACTCGACTTTACGCTGTAGTCCGTCTGGCCGGTCGGCCAGAGATTGAATCCGTCATGGTGTCGCGCAACAAAGACGATATAGTTCGCACCCGCGGATTTCGCCGCGCGCATCCACTGTTCCGGATCGAATTGCGTTGGATTGAAAACCCTCGGATCGGCGGTTCCGTCGCCCCATTCGCGATCCATGAAGGTGTTCGGACCGAAATGGAAAAGCGCGCCGATTTCCAGATCCTGCCACGCCACTTGCTGCGGACTGGGCTTGATGTCCGTGAAATTCTGCGACGCGAGTGGCATCGAGCAGAGCAGGACAATCAGCGCCAGATATATCCATGTTGATTGGAACGTGCGCATGAGGTCGCGAGTGACTGCCGCTGGCGATAATACTCCGAACTCATGTCGCCGGGGAGTCAAAATCGCCGGGAGATTATTGGACGCCTATTGGACAAGCGTTGGGTACAGTTTTGCCGTGATCGTCGCGAGTGCGAGGAACGCCACAGCCATCACGCCCAGGTCCACGGGCAGCGAGTGGATGCTCTCTCCGCCGTTGATCATCAGCCCGCGCAACGCGTCCACCAAATACGTCAGGGGATTTACGCGCGCGACAACCTTCAGCCACCCCGGCATGATCGCCAGCGGGTAAATTGCGCTACTCGCGAAGAAGAGCGGCATGGTGAGCACCTGGCCGATGCCCATGAAACGCTCGCGCGATTTCACGATGCAAGCAATCGCAAGCGAAAACATTGAAAAAATTCCCGCGCCCAGCGCCACCGAAAATAGGACGCCGAAAACCGCGAGCAGGTTCAGCCGCAAATCCACGTGCATCGCCAGCGCAATCAAATAAATGATCACCGCCTGCACCAACGCGCGCGCCGCCGCAGAACAAGCCTTGCCGACGACCAGCGAGGTACGCTGAGCCGGGCTCGCCAATAATTTGTGCACGATGCCCAGGTCGCGCTCCCAGATCACCGCGATGCCGTAAAAAATGGCTGTAAACAGCACGCTCTGCGCCAGAATGCCGGGCGTCATGAAGGCGAGATAGGTCACATTACCAGTCGGAATTCCGCGCACCTTGCTGAACACCTGGCCGAAAATCACCAGCCAGAGCACGGGTTGCACCGCGCGCGAAAAAAGTTCTGTCGGATCGCGAAATAATTTTCGCAGCTCGACCTGCGCGATGGCCGCAGTTTCCTTAAAAAATCTCACAACCGCGGGCGGATCAGCCAAGGCGGTTGGCGGTACTGCGCGTGCGACGGACGTCACGGTAATTTCCTCCTTCTTGTATCGAAGCGCCTGCGTGATGGACGAACACGTCATCCAGCGTGGCGCCGGGGCCGAGCGCCGCCTTCAGTTCCGAGGGCTGCCCGGTGACCGCGATTTTCCCCAGATGCATCAGCGCCAGCCGACCGCACAGCACGTCCGCTTCGTCCATGTCGTGCGTGGTGATCAGCACCGTCATTCCAAAATCGTGCTGCAAATCCTGCAAGCGATCCCACACAGCGCGCCGTGCAATGGGATCGAGGCCGATCGTCGGCTCGTCGAGAAAAAGGACGGCGGGGCGATGGAGCATGGCCTGCGCCAATTCCAGCCGCCGGATCATGCCGCCTGAATAGGTCCGCACTAGCTTGTTACCCCAGGCCGTCAGCCCCATGAATTCCAAAGTTTCCGCTATGCGGCTCTTCCGGTCCGCGCGGTTCATGCCATAAAGCTTTCCGCTCAGTTCGAGATTTTCGCGGCCCGTGAGCGCGCCGTCCGCGCTGAGCATTTGCGGCACATATCCGATTCGGCGGCGCACGGCGGACGGCGTCTTCACGATGTCATTACCCGCGATGAGCGCCGTGCCGGAAGAGGGCTCGAGCAGCGTCGTGAGCATTTTGATGGTTGTGCTCTTTCCCGCGCCATTCGGGCCGAGGAGGCCGAAAATTTCGCCGTAGGGAATGCTCAGGTCAATGTGATCGACGGCCGTCAGGTCGCCGAAGACGCGTGTGAGCGCCATGATTTCGACGGCGCCTGCTGCGGGCACCTGAACTAGATTCTGTGGACTTTCCAATTAGCTACACGCCCCGTTGCACAGAAATGATGCCATGACAGCGCACACAGTTGCATGGTTAGTTTACCGGTTGGGAGCGAATGCAACCCGCCGAATTGGCGTTATACAAGCAGCGGACAATTGGGAGAGAGCAGCGCCTTTTTACGCGCAATGATATCGGCGGAATACTTTGACATGTAGTGCGTGATGGTCTCGACGCGAATTTTCACGCTGCCAGCGGGCTTGGTGGAATCCAGATCGCCGAATTTGAAGAAGAGTGTGCCGGTGGCCTCGACGATGCGCTGCGTTGGCGTGTACGTCGGCTGGTCCATTCCGCATTCGTAGCTGGAAAGGCGCAGCACACAAGTTGTCCACGGGCAACGCGCAGCGACCTTGGCGCCCCACAAAATCTCATTGGTGTTGCTGCTGTAAGAAGACGTCCACACGTCGGAAATATCGTACGGAGTCTTAATACGCTTTTCGCGCAGATCTTCTTCAAACAGCCAGTTCAGCAAATCCGGATCGGTGGGGAAGTACTGCATCCACAAAACGGGGAAGCCCTGCGCCTGCAAATCGCCTTCAATTTCATGGCCGATGCCGGGATCCATGTGGTACGGACGCGCCACGACGAAAATGCACGGCTTATTTTCCTTCGCACACCACGTCAAAATTTCGCGGCTGTGTTTCCGCAAGTTGTCATTGATGGTGTCCAGCGCGTAATAGCCGGCCTTCACCGCGCGATCGGTCTCTTCATACGTCAAATCGAGAATATCTTTCAGCGCGCCGTGAAGTTGGTTGGCGACGACGGCGCGGTCGCCAAGACTCACAAATGGCGAGGTATAGACGATGCCATTTTCCGTGAAAATATCGCGCTCCTTCAGAAAGCCAGCCTTGATGTTGTCCGGGCCGGCCATCACGCGCGTGCAGGTCAGGGTATCTGTCACATGCCCGCGCATGAACGAAGGCAGGGAATAGATCATCGGGCTCAGCAGGATATTAATTTTGTTTTTCTGCCCGAAGACGAGCTCGCCATAATGCCCGCTCATACATTTTACGGGATAGCAGCAATCCACGGTGCCGCGGCCTTTGCCGAAATCGCGGCCCTGTTCTTCACTGGTGTCGGAGCTGAAGACGATGTTTTCCTGCTGAATGCCGAGATCGCGCAAGAACCCCACCCAAAATTGATGGGTATTCCAGACATTCAATACGCGCGGTATCCCGACCCGTACGGTCGAGCGGTCCTTAGGCGGTGGCGCGACGGAAGGCTTCTTTGCGAACCATGTCTGCAACGTTGGGAAAGGCATTCTTCGTTTTCTCGATTTCGGCCTTGATCACTTTCATTTCGTTTACGTCTTCCACCAGCCCCTTGGGGCACGAGTTGTTCACGATCACTCGTTCCCATCCGGTGGAAAGCGGAACCTTGCTCCACGGGCGGCCGGCCCCGTTCAGAAGTTCCACGTCGATGAAGCTGCGCTGGCACGTCACCGGGCACCAGTGGCACACGGTTTCCAGCGAAGTCGTGCTCTTATATTGCAACTGCTGAACGGCGTCAAATCCGCGGAATTTAGTTCTGCCGCCGGCATCGAACCAATCCAGGGACACAAGCGCCGCGCCGATCGCGCCCGCTTCGCCGGAATAGGGATGCACCACCACTTCGGCATCCGGCACTTTGGAGCGGATGAAATCCACCTGCGTCTTCACCACGGCCAGATTCTTGTGCGTGCCACCCTGCAAAATATATTTCTTGCCGACCACGCTCAAATTGTTCAGTCCGCCGGCGTAAATCCAGACGTTCAGCGGCAGGATCGCGCACAGCCCGGCCAGAATTTCTTCCGCCTGCCAGCCCTTGCGCTGTTGATTCACAATGTCACTCTGCAAGAAAACGCCGCAGCCCATGGAAAGTTGTGGCATGGCCTGCGCGCGAAACGCGCCGTCGGCCATTTCACTGAGCGGAATGCCGAACCGTTCCGCGACGCCCTGCAAAAACGCGCCGTTGCCGGAGGAGCATTGCGAGTTGAGGCGGAAATCGGAAACCGTGCCGTTGTTCAGCAGCATGATTTTTACGTCCACGCCGCCGACGTCGCAAATGCAGTCCGCATCGGGGAAGAAATGCAGGCCCGCGCTGGCATGGGCGATGGTTTCCACGATGGGGCAATCCGCGCCCAAGATGCCCTTCAGAAGGTCCTTGCCATAGCCGGTGATGCCGACCGCCAGCACTTCTCCGCCGCCGAGCACCTTGCGGATCTGCTCGAACAGTGACTTCGCATCTTCAATCGGGTTTCCCTTGCTCAGCGCGTAGCAGGAAAACACAATTTCTTTGTCGGGCGAAATGCAGACCGCTTTCGCGGTGGTGGAACCGAAATCGCAGCCGATTACGACGCGCGCGAGCTTTTCATTGGCCGGAACAGCCTGAGCTGCCACGCCGGCGACGCCCGGCACGGCCTCGTGCTTGTGTCCATTGCCATTTCCATTGCCATTGCTGTGCCCGTTGCCGTTGACGTTGACGGATGGGATGGAGGGCTCTGAATATTCCGCCTTGAACGCTGCCAAATCTGCATCGCTCTTGCACAGACCGCCGCGACCCTGCTTTTTCTTTTCCTCGTACTGGCCTTCGTCTATCCACCAGTTGAGCTTGCTGGTTCCGCGGTAAATGCCGACCGAGGGATCGTCGCGCCGGCCGATTTCCACGCAACCCAGCGCCGCGTAATACAAGGCGTCATCGGGCACTTTGATGAGCGACCTGACATCCTGCCCGTCCGTCGCGACCTTCCGTTCCTTCCAAATTTTCGCCAGGTGGTGCCGCCACGCTTCCTGCAGTCCGGTGAAGAAAAGATTCGGGCCGCCGAGCAGCAGAATTTCCGGCAGCGGTGTGTTTCCACGCGTCAGCGAAGCCAAATTCTGGTAAACGACCGCCTCAAACAACGACGCGATGATTTCTTCCACCGGTACGCCGGCCTTGAGCAGGCCGTTTGAATCGGCTTCAGCGAAAATTCCGCACTTGCTGCTCACTTTGTGCAGCGTGTACCCGGAATAGCGCATTTTGGCGAGCTGTTCGGTGGGGATTTCCAGTTTCCGTGCGGTTTTTTCGATGAACGTTCCAGTGCCGCCGGAACACGCGCTCTGCATCAGCACTTGCTTGCTCTTCGCATCGCCTTCGCCGGTGAAGAAGATGGTCTTCATGTCTTCTCCGCCGATTTCACTCACAAAGCGCACGGCCGGATGCATTTTTTCGACGGACGCGGCGACGGCGACGACTTCCTGAACCAATTTCGCGCCTACCAATGGAGCAATCATCCCCGCGCCGGAGCCGGTGAAGAACACGCGGTCCCGTTCGGGCGACAGGCCGAATTCAGTTTGC
>Ga0335078_10001260_pt1 | contig 38435 bp, 32 predicted proteins | sample Lox_Sample_32_FD_206711 | JGI IMG/M metagenome (GOLD analysis project Ga0335078, IMG submission 206711) | Soil microbial communities from Loxahatchee National Wildlife Refuge, Florida, United States - Lox_Sample_3.2 | ecosystem: Environmental > Terrestrial > Soil > Wetlands | place: USA... | reverse complement strand
CTGCTGAAGCACGCGGGCGGCCGCTGCTGGCTCGGGCTCAGCACCGACGTGCTCAGCCTGCGGCCCTATGACCGGCTCGCCGACATCTGGGGGATGGTCGCCCGCAGCGCCTACATCCAGCTGCGCTACTCGCTGCCGGTCGCCGCGGGCGCGGTCGCGGGGCTGGCGTGGCTGTACCTGCTGCCGCCCGTCGCCGCTGTCACCGGCGCGGCGCTGCAGTTGCTTGGGACCGGCGGCCCAGCCGCGACCTGGCTCACCATCGCCGGACTGGCCGGATGGCTGATCATGAGCGGCACGTACTGGCCGATCTTGCGCCTGTACCGGCTGTCCCCCGCGCGCGCGCCGGCGCTGCCGCTGATCGCTGCCCTGTACATGACGATGACCGCGGACTCCGCCCGCCGCCACTACGCCGGACGCGGCGGCGAGTGGAAGGGCCGCGTCGTCGCGCCCGGAGACTAGGCGGCGCCGACCAGGATCACCTCGAGCGTGCGCGGGCCGTGCACGCCCTCGACCCGTTCCAGCTCGATGTCGCTGGTGGCCGACGGCCCGCTGATCCAGGTCAGCGGGCGGGTCGCGGCCGGGGCGAGCCGGGCGATCGCCTCGGGCACCAGGTGGACGACCTGCCCAGCGGTCACGATGCACAGGTGGTAGTCGGGGACGAGGCTGATCGCGCGGCGGCCCTGGCCCGCCGAGCCGTCGAGGATGATCGTGCCGGTCTCGGCGATCGCGACCGCGGCCCTGGTGACGACCGCGTCGAACGCGTCCAGGTCAGCGGCGCCGAGGCCGTCGTCCACGGTGACCTCCAGGCTCGTGGGCAGCGTCAGGCCGAGCCCGGCGGGCACGACGACGCGGCGGGCGCCGCGCTCCCCGAGCGCGGCGGACACCTCGCCGGGCAGCGTGTCCGGGCGGGCGTGCCGCACCTGTGCCCGGTAATGCACGAGGCGGTCGGCGAGCAGCCGGGTCAGTTCCGGGCCGGTGAGGTCGCCGCGGGTCCGGTACGTGTGCGTGCCCGCATCGCCTGCCTGCGCTGCCTGGCCGGCGACGGCGGCCCGGATGCGAGCCAGCACCTCGTCCCTCGCGCTCATGGCGGGTCCCTGTGCTCGGCCTGCCACCACTGGCGGAACGTCTGCCGGGGCGGCGCCGGCGCGTCCCTGGCGCTGGTCCAGGCGGCCAGCGGCGGCGGCAGCGCGGAGATCCGGCCGTCCCGGCCCAGCAGCCGCCCGGCCCGGCTCGCGCGCTGCGCTGCGGCGAGCCGGGCGGGCGAGCGCAGCACCCAGGACGCGGCGGCCATCGTGATGGCCTCGGCTGACGGCACCCGGCCCGCTGCCCGCTTCTCCTCGACGTGCCGCGCCCGCAGGTGCACCAGCAGCTCCGGGATGTTGATCTTCACAGGGCACGCGTCGTAACAGGCGCCGCACAGCGAGGACGCGTATGGCAGGGACGCGTTGTCCTCGACGCCGGTGAGCTGCGGCGACAGCACCGCCCCGATCGGGCCGGGGTAGACCGAGCCATAGGCGTGACCGCCGGCGCGCTCGTATACCGGGCACACGTTCAGGCACGCCGAGCACCGGATGCAGTGCAGCGCCTGGCGGCCGGCCGGGTCGGCCAGCGCCGCGGTCCGGCCGTTGTCGACGAGCACCAGGTGGAACTCCTGCGGCCCGTCCCCGGGCGTGACCCCGGTCCACATCGAGGTGTACGGGTTCATCCGCTCGCCGGTCGACGAGCGCGGCAGCAGCTGCAGGAACACCCCGAGATCCGCCCACGTCGGGATCACCTTCTCGATGCCCATCACGGTGATGAGCGTCCGCGGCAGGGTCAGGCACATCCTGCCGTTTCCCTCCGACTCCAGCACGCACAGCGTGCCGGTCTCCGCGACCGCGAAGTTGACCCCGCTGATGCCGACGGTCGCGGCCAGGAACTTGCGCCGCAGGTACCGCCGCGCCGCCTCCGCCAGCGCGGCCGGCTCGTCGGTGAGGGCGGGGTCGGCGCCGGCCATCCCGCGCAGGAAGATCTCCCGGATCTCGGCCCGGTTGCGGTGGATGGCCGGCACCAGGATGTGCGAGGGCCGGTCGTGCCCGAGCTGCACGATGAGCTCGGCCAGGTCGGTCTCGTAGGCGGCGATCCCGGCCGCGGCGAGCGCGTCGTTCAGCCCGATCTCGTCGGTGACCATCGACTTGACCTTGACGACATCGCTCGCGCCCGTGTCCCGCACCAGGCGGGTGACGACCGCGTTCGCCTCGGTTGCGTCGCGCGCCCAGTGCACGGTGCCGCCGCGGGCGGTCACCTGCTCCGCCAGCAGCTCCAGGTGCACGTCCAGGCTGCGCATCGTCGCGGCCTTGATCGCCTGGCCGGCCGCGCGCAGTTCCTCCCAGTCCGGCAGCTCGGCGACGACCGCCGCCCGCTTGCCGCGGATCGTCGTGGTCGCCTTCGTCAGGTTGCGGCGCAGCTGCGCGTCGCCGAGTGCCCGCCGGGCCGCTACCGGGAACGGCTCCTCCCCGCGCAGGTGCCCGACCCCGCGCGGTGCGTGCGCGGGCCCGCCGCCCGGCATGCCCAGGAACGTGCTCACGTGCTGGCCAGAATCTCGGCCAGGTGCACCGTCCGCACCCCGGCGCGCAGCCGCGACAGCCCGCCGCCGATGTGCATCAGGCACGACGCGTCGCCAGCGGTGCACACCTCGGCCCCGGACGCGATGACGTTCCGCATCTTGTCCGCGAGCATCGCGGTCGAGACATCGGCGTTCTTCACCGCGAACGTGCCGCCGAACCCGCAGCAGACCTCGGCGTCGGGCAGCGTCACCAGGTCGATCCCGGCCACCTGCCGCAGCAGCCGCAGCGGCCGGTCCCCGACCCGCAGCAGCCGCAGCGAGTGGCACGTCGGGTGATAGACGACCCGGTGCGGATAGCGCGCGCCGACGTCCTCGACGCCGAGCACGTCGGTGAGCAGCTGAGACAGCTCGTACGTCCGCGCCGCCACCGCCTCCGCCCGCGCCGCCAGCCGCTCGTCGCCCAGCCGCCTGGCCACCAGCGCGTGCTGATGCGCGATCGAGCCCGCGCACGACCCGGAGGGCGCCACGATCACCTCGTGCCGCTCGAACGCGTCCGCGTATCGGCGGATCAGCGGCAGCGCCTCCCGCTGGTAGCCGGTGTTGACGTGCATCTGCCCGCAGCACGTCTGCTCCGGCGGGAAGTCGACCCGGTGCCCCAGCCGCTCCAGCACCGTCACCGTCGCCCTCGCCACCTCCGGGAACAGGGTGTCGGCCAGGCACGTGGCGAACAGCGCAATCCGCATCGGGCTACCCGGCACGATTCAGATTCTGGCACCTCGCGGAGACTTTCGGACCGGTGCGGCCCCGAAGTCTCCGCGACCTCGCTTACCGCCTGCTCGGACGCCTCCGGCTGTGCCTACTCGAACGCCTCCGGCTGTGCCTACTCGAACGCCTCCGGCGGGGGGCACGCGCACATCAGGTGCCGGTCCCCGTACGCCTGATCGATGCGGCGCACCGGCGGCCAGTACTTCGCCCGCCGGTCTCCGCCGGCCGGGTAGGCCGCGACCTCGCGATCGTAGGAGTGCTTCCAGTCGCCGCTGATCAGCATGCTCGCGGTGTGCGGCGCGTTCTTCAGCGGGTTGTCCGCCGCGTCGTAATCGCCGACGGCGACCAGCGCGATCTCCTGCCGGATCGCGATCATCGCGGCGCAGAACCGGTCGAGCTCCGCGAGGTCCTCGCTCTCGGTCGGCTCGACCATGAGCGTGCCCGCGACCGGGAACGACATCGTCGGCGCGTGGAACCCGTAGTCGATCAGCCGCTTGGCGACGTCCTCTGCGGTGATGCCGGTCTGCGCCGTGATCGGCCGCAGGTCGAGGATGCACTCGTGCGCGACGAGCCCGCCGCGCCCGGTGTACAGCACGGGGTAATGCTCGTGCAGCCGCCGTGCGACGTAGTTCGCGGCGAGGATCGCGACCTGCGTCGCGCGCCGCAGGCCGTCGGCGCCCATCATCTTGATGTAGGCCCAGGAGATGGGCAGGATCCCCGCCGAGCCGTACGGCGCCGCCGCGACCGGGCCCGCATGCGGGGCGCCGCCGGGCAGGCCGGCGTGACCGGGCAGGAACGGCGCCAGGTGCGCGCGGCACGCGACCGGCCCGACGCCGGGGCCGCCGCCGCCGTGCGGGATGCAGAAGGTCTTGTGCAGGTTAAGGTGCGAGACGTCCGCGCCGAACTTGCCCGGCCTGGCGAGGCCGACGAGCGCGTTCAGGTTCGCGCCGTCGACGTAGACCTGGCCGCCCGCGTCGTGCACGGCGGCGCACACCTCGCCGATCGTCTCCTCGAACACGCCGTTCGTCGACGGGTACGTCGCCATGATCGCCGCGACCGCGCCCTCGTGCGCGGCCAGCTTCGCCGCCAGGTCACCGAGATCGATGGCACCGTCGGAACCGCACTTGACGACCACCACCCGCAGCCCCGCGAGCACCGCGCTGGCCGCGTTGGTGCCGTGCGCGGACTCCGGGATCAGGCAGATGCTCCGCTCCGGCTCGCCGTGCGAGCGGTGGTACGCGCGGATCGCGAGCAGGCCGGCCAGCTCGCCCTGCGAGCCGGCATTCGGCTGCAGGCTGATGGCGTCATAGCCGGTGATCTCGGTAAGCGCGTCCGACAGCTCGCCGATCAGCTGCCGGTAGCCGAGCGCCTGTGTCGCGGGCGCGAACGGATGCAGCCCGGCGAACTCCGGCCACGTGATGGCCTCCATCTCGGCCGCCGCGTTGAGTTTCATCGTGCACGACCCGAGCGGGATCATCGAGCGGTCCAGCGCGATGTCCCGGTCGGCGAGCATGCGCAGGTACCGGAGCATCGCGGTCTCGCTGCGGTAGCTATGAAAAACCGGGTGGCCGAGGAACGTCGAGGTCCGCACCAGACCCGGCGGGATTGCCTCGGCGGTCGTGGCCGGCACCAGCACGGGCTTGCCCGCGAGCGCGGTCGCCACGGCGGCGAGCTGGTCTCCGGTGGTCGTCTCGTCACACGCGACCTGCACGGTGTCCGGGCCCGCGAGGTGCACGTTGATGCCGGCCGCCGCGGCCCTGGCCGCGGCGGCAGCCGCCTGCCCCGGCAGGATCAGGGCCACCGTGTCGAAGAAGCCATCGGCCTGCGTGCCGTAGCCGGCCGTCTTCATCGCGGCGGCCAGCGCCACTGCCTTGTGATGCACCCGGCGCGCGATCGCGGCAAGGCCGTCCGGGCCGTGATACGCCGCGTACATGGCGGCGATGACGGCGAGCAGCACCTGGGCGGTGCAGATGTTGCTCGTTGCCTTCTCCCGGCGGATGTGCTGCTCGCGGGCCTGCAGCGCCAGCCGGTAGGCCGGATGGCCATCCGCGTCCACCGACACGCCGACGAGCCGGCCGGGAAGCTGGCGCTTGAGCCGGTCGGTGACGCAGATGTAGCCGGCCTGCGGGCCGCCGTAGCCCATCGGCACGCCGAATCGCTGCGTGCTGCCGACCGCGATGTCGGCGCCCAGCTCGGCGGGCGGCGTGACGAGGGTCAGCGCGAGCAGGTCAGCCGCGACGACGGCCAGCGCGCCGCGTGCCTTCGCGGCGTCGATCGCCGGGCGCAGGTCGCGGATCTCGCCGCTGGCTCCGGGATACTGGCACAGCACGCCGAACAGCTCGCCGTCCGGCTGCGCGTCGATCAGCTCGGCGGTGATCGGCCCGGTGACGAGCTGGATGCCGAGCGGCTCGGCCCTGGTCTGCAGCACTGCGAGGGTCTGCGGCAGGCAGTCGGAGTCCGCTATAAACACGCTGCCCTTGCCCGCGGCCCGGCGCGCGAGCGTCATCGCCTCGGCCGCGGCGGTCGCCTCGTCCAGCATGGACGCGCCGGCGACGGGCAGCCCGGTCAGGTCCTCGACCATGGTCTGGAAGTTCAGCAGCGCCTCCAGCCGGCCCTGGGAGATCTCCGGCTGGTACGGCGTGTACGCGGTGTACCAGGCAGGGTTCTCCAGCAGGTTGCGGCGGATCACGGCGGGCGTGTGCGTGCCGTAGTAGCCGAGCCCGATCATCGAGGTGGCCACCTTGTTGAGACTCGCCAGCCGCCTGAGCTCGGCCAGCGCCTCGTCCTCGGTGAGCGGGGCCGGCAGCTGCAGCGGGCGGCCGGCCGCGATCCCGGCAGGCAGCGCCGCCTCGGTCAGCTCATCCAGCGAGGCGTAGCCGATCGCTTCCAGCATCAGCGCCTGGTCAGCGCCTGCGGCGGCGATGTGTCGCTGGGCGAATTCCATGGGAGCCTCCCGGGCCGGGCCCTTGCGGCCGGGCGATCCTGGCCGCGGGCGTGCGGTGACGTACTCCCCCTCTGTCGACCCGCCGCTGCGGGCTCCAGAGATGCTCGCGCCCTGCCGGTCCTGGTGCCTGAGAGGTTCCGGGGAGGTTGCCCCTTCGGCGCCCCGCCTGGCTGTGCGGAGTCTCTCCCGGCTGGCGTGTTCAGCGACACCGAGCTTACCCGAGCCGGGCCTGCCCGGCCGTGCCGCGCGCCGGGCCCGCCAGCACAAGATCCGCCTCGACGTTTCATTCCGGCCGGTGGTACGAAAGGGGTATAACGCTCTGCCGAGCCACCGGCCGGAATGAAACGTCCCACGGGCGGGCCGGCGCCGCCCCGGCAGACGCCAGCGGCGGCGCAGCCGGGCCTAAACCGCGTCCCAGCGGAACACGCGCACCGAGATCGCGGTCAGCACGGCCGCGATGCCGAGCAGGATGCCGATCGCGGGCAGCGCCGACGCCGGGCCCTCGCCGCGCGCCATCACGTCCTGCATGCCCAGCACCAGGTACCGCAGCGGCATCGCGTAGGACACGTCGTTGATCCAGGCAGGCGCGTAGTTCAGCGGGATGAACGCGCCGCCGAGGAACGCCATCGGCAGGATGATCACGTTGGCCACGGCGGTCGCGGACTGCTGTGTCCTGGCAAACGACCCGACCAGCAGCCCGATCGACATGAACGCGAGCGTGCCGCAGGCCACGATCGGGATCGACATCCACCAGTACGCGGAGAGCTTGAGCCCGAAGTACGGCAGCGTGGCGATGCCGATGAACGCGGCGAGCTGGATCAGCGCGACACCCAGGCTCACCCCCACCCGGGCGAGCACGATGGAGCCGGTGCTGACCGGCGCGAGCCGCAGCCGTCGCAGCAGCTTGGTCTCGCGCCAGCTCACCAGCGTGATCGCCGCGCCGAACGCGCCGCCGGAGGCGATCGCCCAGCCCAGCAGGCCGGGCGCGAGGTACTGGATCGGCTTCAGTGACTTGTCCTCCACCTGCGCGGCCGTCAGCGTGTAGCCGCCTTTCGTGCCGGCCGCCTGCGCGTCGTACTGCTGCACGATCGAGGCGAACAGGCTCTGCACGAAGCCTGCCGTCGTCTGGTCGGCGATCGAGTAGTGCACGACCAGCGTCCGGCCCTGCTGCTGCACCGCCGCGTCGTAGCTGCCCTTGCGCACGTCGCTGAGCGCGGTCGGCAGGCTGGCCGAGCGGGTGACGGTCATGACCTGGCCGAGCTGCCGCGGCGCGCTGGCCCTGGCCTGGTCAAGCAGCGCGACCTTGCCCACCTCCAGCACGCTGACCTTGGCCGCGTTGGTGTTCTTGTACAGCGAGCCGAACAGCAGCAGGAACAGCACCGGCATCAGGATCGAGAACACCAGCGCAGCCCGGTCCCTGGCGAAGCCGCGCAGCATCGCGCGGGACAGGCTCCGCAGCGCACCCAGCTTCATCCGCGGTACTCCCGTCCGGTCAGCTTCAGGAACACGTCTTCGAGCGTCGCGCCCTGGACCCGCAGGCCCGCGAGCGAGTGCCGGTCCGCCAGCCCGGACAAGATGGTGGCGGGCTGCCTGGTCGCGAACGTGAGCGTCACCCCGTCGTCGGTGACCTCGCCGCCGGCCGCCGCGATCGCGGCGGCGTCGGTCGCGGACAGCAGCCCGGACTCGACGCTGATCCGGACCGGGCTGTCCAGCCCGCGCACGAGCGTCGCGGGCGGGCCGAGTTCCAGCACCCGCCCGTGGTCCATGATCGCGACCCGGTCACAGAGGACCTCGGCCTCGTCCATGTGGTGCGTGGTCAGCACCACGGTCCTGCCGTCCGCGTTGATCTGCCGGAGCAGGTCCCACAGGTTGCGCCTGGCCTGCGGGTCGAGCGCGCCGGTCGGCTCGTCCAGGAAGACGAGCTCGGGGTCGTGCACGAGCGCGCACGCGATCGACAGCCGCTGCGCCTGCCCGCCGGACAGCTTCTCGGTCCGCACTCCGGCGCTCTCGTCGAGCCCGACGACGGTGAGCATCTCGTCCGCGCGGCGCGCCGGCACCCCGTACAGCGACGCAAACGTCCCGATCTGCTCGCGCACGGTCAGCCGCTCGAAGAACGACGACGACTGCAGCTGCACCCCGATCCGCGGCAGCAGTGCCGGATTGCGCGGCCACGGCGGCAGCCCGAGGACACTCAGCGTCCCGGCGTCCGGCTCGCGCAGGCCCTCCAGCACCTCCAGCGTGGTGGTCTTGCCGGCGCCGTTGGGGCCGAGGATGCCGAAGAACTCGCCCTGCTCGACCTCGAAGCTGATCCCGTCCACCGCGGCGAGGCTGCCATAGGACTTACGCAGGCCCTGCACGGAAATTGTGGCCGACACGCGGAGCACCATAACACGACATAACTTGAATCACCACGAGATGGCGGCGAGGCCGCGGATCGTTACGAACTGGATGCCGCATCGCGACAGACGGCCCGGCCAGCCGCGCCAGAAGTGCCAGAAATACCAGAAGTGCCGGTCGCGGCAGGCGAGCGCCGCAGGTCAGCCGATCCTGCGGGCGCGCCGGCCGGCCAGCTCGTCCCCGCCCGCGACCGGGGGAACGTCGGCTGCCGACTGCTCGGGAGCCTCGGACGGCAGCTCGGCGAGGCTGCCCTCGACCTCCTGCCACACCCGGCCGAGCGCGATCCCGAAGACGCCCTGGCCGCCCTGCAGCAGGTCCACCAGCTCGTCCGGCGAGGTGCACGCGTAGACGCTGACACCGTCGCTCATGAGCGTGACCTGGGCAAGGTCGGCGGATCCGCGCTCGCGGAGAAACTCGACCGCCGACCGGATCTGCTGTAGCGAGATGCCGGTGTCGAGCAGGCGCTTGACCACCTTTAGCACCAGAATGTCGCGGAAGCCGTACAGGCGCTGTGACCCGGACCCGCTGGCCGAGCGCACGCTGGGCTCTACCAGCCCGGTCCTGTCCCAGTAGTCCAGCTGGCGGTAGGTGATCCCGGCAGCCGAGCACGCGACCGGCCCGCGGAACCCGATGTCCTCGGGCATCGGGTGGCCGCCACCGCCGTCGTCGCCGAACAGCAGCTGCTGGTGGCCGGGCCCGCCCTGGCCTGCGCCGCCACGGTTAACTCGCGGCTGACCTGCGGAAGCACGCGTAGCGGGCGCTGGTTCGCCGCCCCTCGTCACAGCCACGCCCACCTCCGGCCCGGCACGCCGCATGCCGAGTACACCTCTCGCACGTTAGGCCGGCCGGCGCCCCGCGTCAACGATCCCGGACGGCGCGTCGCGGCCCTGATCAGGCGACATTTCGCGAGTCTTCAGGCTAGCCGAGGGTCAGGTGGACTTCCCGAAATCCTCGGGCGTGATCGTGTCCAGGAACTCCCTGAACTTCTCGACCTCGTCCTCCTGCTCGTCCGGGATTGCCACGCCGGCCTCGTCGAGGATCTCCTCGCTCACGAAGATCGAGGCGCCCGTGCGCAGCGCGAGCGCGATGGAGTCGGACGGCCGGGCGCTCACTTCCCGCCCGTTGGAAAAGATGAGGTCTGCGAAGAAAATGCCGTCCCGCAGCGCGGTTATGTTGACGGTCGTCAGCCGGATCTCCAGGGCCTCCAGCACATCGCGCATCAGGTCGTGGGTCAGGGGTCGCTGCGGGACCATGCCCTGCTGCGCGAAGGCGATGGCGGTCGCCTCGTTCGGACCGATCCAGATCGGCAGGTAGCGTTCCCCGTCTGTCTCCTTGAGCAGGACGATGGGATTGTTGGTGGGCATCTCCACCCGGACGCCGACTACCTCCATCTGCCTCACGGCGGCTCCGTCCTCATCCGCGCCTGTGCGCTGCTCTCCAAGCGGATCTGCCTACTGGCATTCCCGTTTGTTCTGGCAGGCATTCCCTTTGTCAACGTACACCCGCAATCGCGCGTGCCCGCGTCCCGCATTGACCGGGCGGCACGGGCGGGCACCGGCCCGTTTCCGCCCGGCGGGCACCCGCAGTGACGGTAGCTCACGCGCTCGCACCCTCGACGCCCCGGCCCTGCCCCCTCAGGTGGTCCGGTGCCGCCGCGGCGGGACTGGCCTGCGCTAGCCGGCCGAGGTCGCCGGCCGGCAGCCCGGCCTCCGCCAGCGTGCCCGCCACGAGCGCGCCATGCAGCCGGAGCACCAGCGCCGCGCAGTCGCGGGCGGTGCGCCCGGCCAGCTCGCGGGCGCCGGACCCGCGCTGCCGCAGGATGGGTGCCACCAGGCTCTCGATCATCGTTGTCTCCCGCTCGGCCGCCGCGCGGACCGCGCGCAGGTGCCGCGCCTCCACGCCGAACTCGGTCAGCGCCCTGGCCGTCCTGGCCACCTCGAGTGCCTCGCCGGAGTAATGCCTGCCGATCCGCCGGATGAGGCCGAACGTCTCCAGCTCGGTCAGCAGCGCGTCGCTCAGGTCCGCCGCGTCGACCAGCTCTCTTCGCGTCAGCAGCTGCCCGCCCTCGCCGCGTCCCGCCTGGACTGCGGGAACGGCGGGTGCGGTGGCCGGCGGGCCCGTGCCGCCGGGGCGAGATACGGCCCGCTGCTGGCGGCCGCCCGGCAGCCCGGGGCCGCCGGGCCCGGCGCCGGTCCGGTCACCGGCGGCCCCGGCACCATGCTGGTCAAGGCGCGCCAGCCGGTCCTTGATGACGCGCAGCGGCAGGTACTGGTCGCGCTGGGCGGTGAGGATGATCCGCAGCCGGTCGACGTCCTCCGTGCCGAAGCGGCGGTACCCGGCGGGCGAGCGAGCCGGCGTGATGAGACCCTCGGTCTCCAGGAACCTGATCTTGGACACGCTGATGTCGGGAAAGTCAGCGCGAAGCTCGGCGAGGACCTCGCTGATGCCGAGGTAGCCGCGGCCAGGCTGCCCGCTCATCCCCCGACCTGCGCGCCTCCGCCGAACTCGGGCCGTGCGCCCGGACCCAGCAGGAAGACGAGCCGGAACTTGCCTACCTGCACCTCGTCCCCCTCCTGCAGCTCGGCTTCCTCGATCCGCTCGCGGTTCACGTAAGTGCCGTTCAGGCTGCCGACGTCGCGGACGATGAACCGGCCACCCTGCCGGTAGAACTCCGCGTGCCGGCGCGACACGGTCACGTCGTCGAGGAATATATCGCTGTCGGGATGCCGGCCGACGAGCGTGAGGTCGCTGTCCAGCAGGAACTGGCTGCCCGCGTTCGGCCCGCGCCGGACTGCCAGCAGCGCGGTGCCCGGCGGCAGCGCTGCCACCGCCGCCGAGTCGGCACCCGTCTCCTCCCCGGCGTCGTCGAGGTCCGTGCCCGCCAGCGAGATCGTTGACGTGGTGTCCGCGACGCGCTCCCCCTGGAGCCGGACGAGCGGCGTACCGCAGTGCGAGCAGAACCGGGCGCCTTCTGGATTCGCTTCGCCGCAGGCGTTGCAGTAAACGCTGGGCATCAGATCGCCGAGCCTCCCATGAGTCGGGTAAGCGACGGGCGCGGGCGTCATGCCCGCTGCTGCCGGGTGCCGCGCGAAGTCCGGTGGCCTGGTCAACGCTACCTGCGGCGCCGCCGACCGGTCCATCCGCCACGCACGCCGGAACCGCCTTGACCTGGACCTGCCCGGGACGGGTCGCTGAGAGCTGCCCATGACGCCGCCCCCAGCGATATCGGGTCGCCCGGACCCGCGCTGAGACTCATCGCGACGCCTTCGCCACATATCCGGCCGCTCCTCCGACATGCAGTCATCACTTGTGTGATCAGGCGATTGTCTCACGGCTGGGCGCGCCCCGCCGCCAGTCTGACGGCTACGTCGCAGCTACGGGGCCTCAGCCGCGCGGCTGAGGCCCGTACGCCGCAGGGATGACACTCAGCTACCGGCCGGCTCGCTCTACCACTGCCGCCCACTCATCCAGCAGGGCCTGCGCGGTGTCCGCGTCGGCCCCCTCGGCCCACAGGTGCGTCACCGCCTCCGACGGGTCCGGGAGCACCAGGATCCAGCCGCGGCCGGGCTCGATGACGCGCACCCCGTCGGTGGTGTCGATGTCCCGCTCCCCGGCCGCCTCCACGACCGTGCGCATCACCATGCCCTTGGCCGCCCACGGCGTGGGCATGGACCGCTTGAGCAGGTTCGCCTCGGGGATCCTGGCCTTGATCTGGCTGAGCGTCAGCCGGGTCCGCGCGACCAGCCCGAGCAGCTGGGCGAACGCCGCGATCCCGTCGATGGACCGGGAGAAGCTCGGCACGATGAAGCCGCCCTTGCCGTCGGCCGCGAAGATCACGTCCTTGGCCGCTGCCGCCTGGTACAGACCGTGCAGCGAGGTTGGAGTCCAGTCCACCTCGAGGCCGTGGTAGCGGCAGACGTCCTCGGCGACCCGGGTGGTGGTTACCGGCAGCGCGACCCGGCCCCCGCGGCGCTCGGCCGCGATCAGGTCGAGCACGACGAGCAGGGCGCGATCCTCATTGACCATGGACCCCTTGTCGTCGACGAGCGCGATCCGCTCGCCGACCGGGTCGAACCGTACCCCGAAGGCGGCCCCGAAGGACGACACCAGCTCACCCAGCCGGTGCAGGTCGGCGCGCACCGACGCCAGCGACTGCGTTGGCGAGGACTCGTCGAGCCGGTTGTTGACCGTGAGCACGTCCACGCCGATCTTGCCGAGGAGGCCGGGCAGCACGAGCGAGGTTGTGCCCCCGGCGCAGTCGGCCACCACCCGCAGCCCGGCGCCCAGCACGCCGGTCATGTCCACCGTGCTGAGCAGCTCGTGGGTATAGGCCTCCACCACCCGCGGCGGATAGGTGAGCTCGGCGATCTCGCCGGGGAACGCGCGCCGGTACTCCTGCCGGGAGAAGACGCGCTCCAGCTTGCGCTGCGCGGACAGCGACAGGTCCGCGCCGTCGGCGTCCATGAACAGGATGTCGATCGACTGCGGGTCGCCCGGCGTCGTCTGCAGCGCGATGCCGCCGCTGCAGTCGCTGCGCGAGGTCTGGAACCTGGCCAGCGGCATCGGCTGCGCCTCCAGGTCCACCACGTTGATCGCGCTGGCGTTCAGCGCGCCGTGCACGGCCCGCTTGAGCGCGCGCGCGGCCCTCGACGCATCCCGTGACGTGGTCACGACCGCGCCCTTCTTCAGCGTGGTCGCGTACGCGCTCGCGAGCCGCACGCACAGCTCGGGGGTGATCTCGACGTTGACGAGCCCGGACACGCCGCGGGTCCCGAAGAGCGTGCGCTGGCCGCGCGACTCCCAGATCACGCTCGTGTTGACCACCGCGCCGGCCTCGATGGTCTTGAACGGGTAGACCTTCACCCCGGCCGACAGGTAGCAGTCCGGCTCGATCACGCACTCGTCGCCGACGACAGCGTTCTCCTCGATCCTGGCTAGGCTCATCACGTCGGTGTTCTTGCCGACGACGCAGCCGCGCAGGGTGACCCCGCGGCCGACGTAGACGTTGTTGTGCACGACGGCGCGGTGCAGGAACGCGCCCTCCTTGACGATGACGTTGGTGCCGACGACGGTGTACTCGCGCAGCTGCGCGCCGGCCTCGATCTTGGCGTAGTCGCCCACGCACAGCGGCCCGTGCAGCACCGCCTCGGGATCGACCTCGGCGCCCTCGGCTATCCAGACTCCGGGCGAGACCTCGAACCCGTCTATCTCGACGTTCACCTTGCCCGAAAGCACGTCCGCCTGGGCCTTCAGGTAGCTCTCGTGCGAGCCGATGTCCTCCCAGTAGCCGTCGGCGATCCAGCCGTACAGCGGCGCGCCGGCCTCGAGCAGCTTCGGGAACACGTCGCCCGACCAGTCCACGACCTCGCCCGCCGGGACCTTGGCCAGCACCTCCGGCTGCATGACGTAGATGCCGGTGTTGACTGTGTCGGAGAAGACCTGGCCCCACGTCGGCTTCTCCAGGAAGCGCTGGATCCGGCCGTCGTCGTCGACGATCACGATCCCGAACTCGAGCGGATCGGGGACCCTGGCGAGGGCCACGGTGACGAGCGCCTGGTTGTCCTTGTGGTACCGGATCAGATCTGACAGGTCGATATCGGTCAGCGCATCGCCCGAGATCACCAGGAACGGCTCGTCCCGCAGGGCGTCCTCGGCGTTCTTGACGCTGCCGGCGGTGCCCAGCGGCGTCTCCTCGGTGGCGTACTGGAGGCTCATCCCGAAGTCCTCGCCGTCACCGAAGTAGTTCCGCACCATCGACGCGAGGAACTGCACGGTCACGACGGTCTCGGTCAGCCCGTGCTTGCGCAGCAGGCGCAGCACGTGCTCCATGATCGGGCGGTTCACCACCGGCAGCATGGGCTTGGGCTGGTTCGCCGTCATCGGGCGCAGCCGGGTTCCCTCGCCCCCTGCCATCACTACTGCCTTCACGGCAGCCTGGCCTCCTTCATTCCGGCGACTGTCTGGACACGTGGTTACGCACTGGCCCGGCATGGGTTTCCGCCAGCAGCTGCCGCGCCTGCACGATGTAGAGGCCGGCTGCCCACCAGTACAGGGCACTTCCCCAGATCGCGAACATCCAACCGATGATCCGCATTACCTCGGCATAGCCGGCCGTGTGCGAGCCGAGGAACAGCAGCGGGAACGCGTAGAGCAGGCACGCCGTGGCCGCCTTGCCCGCGAAGCTGACCTGCAGCGGGCCCCAGCCGCGCCGGCGCAGCAGCGCGAGCACCACGCCCAGGATCAGCTCGCGGGCCGCCAGCAGCACCACCAGCCACCACGGGATGATGTCCCGCACCGCCAGCGAGATGACCGTCGCGACGATGTAGAGCCGGTCCGCCGCCGGATCGAGCAGCTGGCCCAGCCTGCTCTGCTGGTTCAGCGCCCTGGCGATCTTGCCGTCCAGCCAGTCCGAGAGCCCCGCCGCGATGAGCAGGCCGACCGCCCACCAGTCCTTGGTCGATGTGTGCGTGCCGCCCAGCACCAGCCAGAGGAATACCGGGACGCCGAGCAGCCGGGCGAGGCTGATCAGGTTCGGGATCGTCAGGATGCTCTCGCCGAGCTCCGAGGCCGGCCCGACAGCCGTGCTGGGGCGGGCCGCGGGCACGCCGCCCGTGCTCAGGCCTGCCGCCGGCGAGTTCCAGCCGTCTGGCCCGCGCAGCTGCCGCTCCTCGTGCTGGTCTGTCATTGGGTCCCTCACCTGCGGGTCACCGGCACGGCTGACCTTACTCGCCACAGCGGCCGCGGCTGCGACCAGCCGGGTGCAGACTGGCCGGGTGCCCTTCCGACCAAACCTACCCGGCGGTAGCCGCAACAGCTGGCTGATGCTTGCCGGCGCCGCGCTGGTGACCGCGGGCTGCTCGAGCTCGCCGGGCCCTGGCGGCCAGCCAGCCTCGGCGGTCCCGACCGCCACCGCGACCTCGCCGGCCCCGTCCGGCGCCGCGCGGGCCGGCACCGACTGGCCGACATATCATCAGAACCCGCAGCGAACCGGGGCTATCAGCGGGCTGCCCGCCGCGGGCTCACTCCGGCTCGCCTGGACCGCAAGCCTCGGCGGCGAGGTCGCCGGCCAGCCGCTGGTCATCGGCGGCACCGTCGTCGCCGCCACCGAGACCGACAGGGTCTACGGCCTCAGCCGGACCACCGGCGCGGTGCTGTGGCATACCTCGGTCGGCACGCCCGTGCCGCTCTCCCAGCAGCCGTGCGGCAATCTCGACCCGCTCGGCGTCACCAGCACGCCGGTCTACGACCAGGCCAGCGGGCTGGTCTACGTGGTTGCTCAGGATGGCAGGACCCGGCACGTGCTGGCCGGGCTCCGGCTCTCCGACGGCAGGGTGATGGTCCGGCGCGACATCCCCGCGCCCGACCACCAGGCGGCTTACGACCAGCAGCGAGCCGCCCTCGCCGTCGCCGGCGGGTATGTCTACGTGGCGTTCGGCGGGCACTACGGTGACTGCGGCCCGTACACCGGCTCGGTCGTCGCGGTGCCCGTATCCGGCCACGGCACGATCTTGTCGTATGTCGTGCCCACCCCGAAGCAGGGCGGCATCTGGGCCGCGCCGGGTCCCGTCGTCGCCCCGTCCGGGACCATCTACGTCGCCGCCGGGAACGGCGGCAGGTTCGCGCCGCCGTTTGACGGCGCCGACTCGGTGATCGCGCTGACCCCCCGGCTGCGCCGTACCGCCGTGTTCGCGCCGACCCGGTGGGCCACCGACAACCGCGACGACCTCGACCTCGGCACCACCTCGCCGGCCCTGCTCGCCGACGGCCAGATACTCCAGGTCGGCAAGAGCGGCATCGGCTACTTGCTCGACGCCGCCCACCTCGGCGGCGTAGGCGGCCAGGTCGCCGAGCGTTCCCTGTGCGTGGCGTTCGGCGGCTCCGCGGTCAGCGGCAGCACCGTCTACGTGCCGTGCCTGACCGGCGTCATGGCAGTCGACACCGCCGGCGGTCAGCTGCGCACTCGCTGGAAGGCCCCGGCGCAGGTGTCCGGCTCTCCGGTACTGGGCGGCGGCGCGCTGTGGGTGGCCGGGCCCGGCAACGGCGTGCTCTACGAGGTAAATCCGGCGACGGGCGCGATCCGGCACCAGCTGCCGGTGGCGGCCAGGCTGCCCGACTTCGTGTCCCCGGCGCTGTCCGGCGGCCTCGTGCTGATCGGCACCACGACCGGGGTGTCCGCGGTCAGCGGCGCCTAACCGGGGCCAGCGTCAGCCCTGATCCCCGGCGGGCAGCACGTGCAGCTCCACGTCCGTTGCCAGCCTGGTGAGGTCCCGCAGTACCGGATACCGGCCCGCCGGGCCGTGCGCCGCCCGGCTCAGCACCATCTCGGTGACGCCGCGCTGGCGCGCCACACCGGCGAGCGCGGCCGCGGGTGACGGGCCGGGCAGCACCACGAGCTCGCCGCCGAGCTGCGCGGTCAGCGTGGCGTACGCGGTGAGCAGCGCGTCCTCGTCCGGGCCCGGCTGCGCGAGCCGGACCGCCGCCGCCGCGAACACCCCGTCTACCTGGGCCGCAAGCGCCGCGGACCGGCGCAGCAGCGGCTCCATGCCCGGCCACGGCGGCACGCAGGCCAGGACCGAGGGCATTGGCTCGGGCAGCGCGGGCTGGTCCTCGCTGGCGTACGCCGCGAGCTGCCGCTCGCCGTGCTCGGCCACCAGCCGGAACGCGCGCTCCCGCTCGGCCGCGAGCAGCTCGGGCCGGAAGGTGGTGGCGAGCGCGTCCGCGACCTGCTCGGCCGGCACGATCTCGCCGCGCTTGACCCGGTCGATGAGGATCGTGGGCGGGACGTCGACGAGCTCGATCTCGTCGGCGAGCGCCAGCAGCCCGCGCTCGTCCATGACCGTGCCGTCCAGGCTGCCCAGCAGCACGGTCGCGACGACCGTGATGCCGGCGTCCGCCAGCCGCCGCGCGCCCGCGAACCGGTGCTCGGCGGTGGCGCTGCCCGCGGTCAGCTCGTCGATGCAGACCACCTCGGGCCTGCGGGCCAGCACGGCGTCGGTGTCCAGCGTCGCACCGTCGCCGATCAGCTCGAGGTCCTCCAGTTCCGCGGCCACGTGCTCCCGGTCGCGGACGGCCACCGCGCCGATCACCACGTCGGTGCCGCGCGCCTGCCGCCGGATGGCCTCCTCCAGCATCGCGGTCGTCGTCCCGCAGCCGGGCGCGTACCCCAGGTACACCCGGATCGCCCCGCGGCGGCGCGCGGCGCGCGCGGCGCCGGCGGCCGAGCCCGGCGCGGGCTCGGCCGGCCGGACGGCCGAGGACGGCGCCTGCACGTGCAGGTGCACGCCCGGCAGCTGGCCGGCCAGCCGCTCGACGAGGGTGGCACGCCAGCGCTCGAACAGGCCCGCCGACGGCGCAGGCAGCACGATGTGCCGGGCGCCGGTCTCCTGCACGGCGGAGACGATGGCAGCGCCCGCGTCCCGGCCCGGCCGCTCCAGGATCGTGGCACCGGCCGCGATGGCGGCGTCCGCGGCTGGCTCGGGCAGCGCGATCGGCAGCTGCCCCGGCTGACTGAGCACCAGCACGTAGCAGCGCGCGCCCCGCCGCCTGGCGAGCCGGACCCCCCGCAGCACCAGCGTCTCGGCGTGCTCTGGCCGCCACAGCACGACGAGGACGTCGTGCCGGTCGCGCGGCCGCTCCGCGCCAGGCCCCGGCACCGACTGGGCGACGAGCCGGAGGCCCATCTCGCGCAGCGCGGCGAGCCGGGCCGGCTGGAACTCCGTCCGCAGCGCTGCCGGTACTCGTTCGGGCGGGTAGATGTTGCCGTGGCCGAGCCGCTTGCGCAGCGCCTCGGGTGAGCTGTCGACGAACTGGATCGCGTCGATGTCCTCGAGCACCTCGTCGGCGATGGTCGCGGCGGCTGGCTCGCCGGTAACGGCGCGCACCTGGTCGGCGAGGGCCCGCACGTCGTCGACGTCCGCCGTGCTGATGACGTCGATGCCGGCCGTCCGCAGCGCGCCGATGGCGGCCGCGTGCATGCCGAGGTCGTCCACGAGCGCTACCGCGGGCTTGCGGGCCAGCACCGCCGTCAGGTCCATCTCCTCGCCGCCCGGCTCCCCGGCGGTGCCCTCGAGCTGCCGTGGCCGCACGGTCTCCAGCCCGCCGATCGCCTCCTGCGTGTGCGGGCGGCCGCGGGTGTCGGCGAACCCGATGACGACGTCCTCGCCCTGCGCTCGCCTCGCCCGGCCCTCCCGCAGCATCGTGAACGTCTTGCCTGCGCCGGGAGCGGCGCCCAGGTACACGGTGAGCGAGCCCCGGCGCACCGGCTCGGGCGCGTCCGCGATCGTCGCGCCGATGCCCTGCTCTTCCCTGATGATCTGACCGCGGGCCGCGTCGTAGTCGTAGAGCTCGGCGTACCGGCCCCAGTTGACCGCGACGTCCAGCTGCCTGGCCGAGTCCTCCTCGCTGTAGCTGGTGCGCAGGATGTCGGTGAAAAGCGCGGCGGGCAGCGTGTCGTCCTGGCTTGCGCGCAGGCCGCGGTAGATCGTCCGCACCAGCGGCGCGCGCCCGAGCGACGCGCGCGCGAAGATCTCCTTGCTGTCCTGGATGCTCGCGCCGGCGAACACCTGCCCGTTCCCGGTCAGCTCCAGCCGGTCGTCGCGCAGGTCCGCGAAGCCGAGCATGACCAGCGCGTCGACGAGCGGGAGCAGGTCGTCGACCTCCAGCCCCAGCGTGTCGGCCAGGTCGGCGAGGTCGGCGGCGCCCCCGTGCCGGGCGATGAGGACCTCGGCCAGGCCGGACAGGCCGTCGACGGTGGCCTGCGGCAGCGGCGTGTCGCTGACCGTGCCCGCGTCCGCGCCGCCGGACGTCGCCGCCGGCGCCGTGGCGGAGACCTGCTCCCGCTGGGTCATCATCCGGTAGATCTGGTCCACCAGCTCGTCGAAGTCCGGCGTGCGGCGGCGCCTCGGCCGCGGCAGCGGGTTCACCAGGTCGGCCCGGATCCGGCCGGGGTTGGTGCCGAGCACGAGGATGCGATCGGCGAGCAGGACCGCCTCCTCGATGTTGTGGGTGACCATCACGATGGTCTTGGTGGGAAACCGCTGGCCCTCCCATAGCTCCAGCAGCTCGCCGCGCAGGTTCTCCGAGGTCAGCACGTCGAGTGCGCTGAAGGGCTCGTCCATCAGCAGCGCCGCGGGCTCCACGACCAGGGCACGCGCGAACCCGACGCGCTGGCGCATGCCGCCGGACAGCTCTTTCGGGTAGGCGCTCTCGTATCCGTCCAGGCCGACGATGTCGATGGCGCGCAGCGCCCGGTCGGACCGCTCCCCCGAGTCGACGCCCCGCGCCTCGAGGCCGAGCTCCACGTTCTGCTGCACGGTCAGCCACGGCATCAGCGCGAACGTCTGGAAGACCATCGCCGTCTCGCGGTTGGTGCCGGTCAGCGGCGTGCCCCGGAAGAGCACCTGTCCCGCGGTCGGGGCCATCAGCCCGGCGATGCAGCGCAGCAGCGTGGACTTGCCGCTGCCGCTCCGGCCGAGCAGCGCCACGAACTCGCCCTCGCGGACGTCCAGCGTGATGTCGTCCAGCACCGGCAGGGGGCGGCCGCCACGGCCGGCAAACGACTTGCTGAGCGCACGGACGCTGATCAGCGGCACCGGCCCGGCCGTCTCGCCGGGCGGGCTCGCGGTCAGCGCTGAGCTGCTCATGCCAGCGCGTACTTCGTCTCGGCGAGCCGGTACAGCCGGCGCCACAGCAGCGCGTTGAGCCCGGTCACGAACACGGCCATGACCAGCAGCCCGGCAAACAGCTCGGGATAGGCTCCTGGCAGGTGCACGGCGTTCTCCGCGATGAAGGCGCCCAGGCCGCGGGCGGTGTACACGTGGCCGTGGTAAGGAACGTACTCGGCCACGATCGTCGCGTTCCAGGCGCCGCCGGCCGCGGTGATCGCGCCGGTGACATAAGCGGGGAAAATGCCCGGAATGATCAGACGGCGCCATCGTTCCCAGCCGTGCACGCCCAGGTTGTCGGTGGCCTCCTTCAGGTCCGACGGCACCGCGCTCGCGCCCGCGATGACGTTGAAAAGGACGTACCACTGGGTGCCGAGCGCCATCAGGACGATGGCGCCGAAGTTCAGGCTGATGCCGAGGTCCAGGAAGACGACCATCGCGAACGGGAAGATGAAGTTCGCCGGGAAGCTGGCGAGGACCTGCACGACCGGCTGCATGAACTGCGCGACCCGCGGGCTGAACCCGATCCACACGCCGACCGGCACCCAGACCAGCGACGACGCCACGACGACGACGACCACCCGCAGGAAGGTGAAGAAGCCGTCGGCAAACGCGGTGCCGAATACGGCCAGGCCCTGGGAGCCGGAGCTGATGTACGCCAGCATGCTGTACAGGCCGTAGACACCCACGACCCCGACCACGGCGAAGAACGCCACGTCGGCGGCCCGCCTGCGGGCGGCGTGCCCGGCAAGGCTCTGGTCGTCCACGCCGGTGACCAGGCCCATCACCCGGTTCACCGGCCCGGCCGCCGCGCGCCTGCCGCGGCCGAGCACGGCCGGCCAGCTCGACCGCCGCAGCGCGGAGAGGACCAGCGACTTCGCCTTCTGGCCGCTCTCGGACTGCTCGACCCGGAACTTGTCGGCGTAGGCAACGAGCGGCCGCCAGAAGAGGAAGTTCACCACCAGGATCATGATGATCATCGTGAGGATGCCGAGGCCGACGTGCCCCAGGTTGCCCTGCCGCTCGGCCACTCCGACGTAGGAGCCGATGCCGGGGAGTGCGTAACTGCCGCCGTGCGGCACGGTGATCGCCTCGGAGGCGGTGAGGAAGAACCAGCTGCCGCCGAAGCTCATCATTCCGTTCCACACCAGGCCGATGGCGCCGCCCGGCACGTCCAGCGCCCAGAACCGCTTCCACCGCGACAGCCCCATCAGCTTGCTGGCCTCGTTGAAGTCCGAGGGCTGGCTGATCAGGGAGTAATAGAAGGAAAACGTGATGTTCCACGCCTGCGAGGTGAAAACCGCGAAGATGGCCGCGCACTCGAGGCCGAGCTCGGAGCCGGGGAACAGCGCGACGAAGAACGTCACCGTGACCGCGAGGAAACCCAGGACGGGCACCGACTGCAGGATGTCCAGCGCCGGGATCAGCACCCGCCGCCAGCGCCTGCTGCGCGCAGCCAGGTAGGCATAGCCGAGGCTGAAGGCATAGGAGAACGCCAGCGCGATGAACATGCGCAGCAGGCTGCGGGCGGCGTAATACGGCAGCTGCGAGGGTGCGGTGTCGAATGTCGTGGCCCGGTGCACCGGCGCCTTGGCACCCGCCCCGACGCGGACGACGACGTAGATCAGCAGCACCACGGCCAGGCCGACGGCCACGTCCAGCGGGCGGAACCTGAGCCGGTTCAGGTTCTCCCGGCTTGGAAAGGTCGGGGTGACCGCCACCTCGGCGCTCCCATCCGGTCAGCGAAGCCAGCAGTGCAATGATGCAGGCGAGCCCGCGCCGGCGCCGGCGCGACCCGCCTGTCTCATTCCCACGGCCAGCCCCGGCTCTCACATCCGCGCCGCTGAGACGGCGCCGGCGACTCAACGGTGCGGTCCTTTTCCGTGCATAGCGGGCTGCGGGCCCGGGCATGATCACCGGACCGCTGCGCAGGGGGCGACGGCGGGGACACGGGGGGCAGGACGCTGGCGGATGAAGGCGCTCGAGTCCCTGCTCGCAGTCGTGCTGGTGGCCGCCGTCGCACCGATGATCGCCGCGGTGCTGCCAGGGCCCAAGGTGCCGCAGATCGTGGTGCTGATCCTGGCCGGGATCCTGATCGGGCCCAGCGTCCTGGGTCTCGCCGACACCGCGAGCATCAAGCTGCTGGCCAACATCGGCCTCGGATTCCTGTTCCTGCTGGCCGGCTACGAGCTCGACCCGAGGCTGTTCAAGGACAAATCCGGCCGGCTGGCGATGCTGGGCTGGGCGGCCAGCGCGGTGCTGGCGGTCGCGGCCGTCGGCGTCCTCGGGAGGCTCGGCCTGGTCCGCGACTTCGTCCCGATCGGGCTCGCGCTGACCACCACCGCCCTCGGCACGCTGCTGCCCATCCTGCAGGACAACGACATGCTGGGCGGCAGGTTCGGCCGGTACGTGGTGGCCGCGGGAGCCGTCGGCGAGCTGTTCCCGATCGTGGCCATCTCGCTGTTCCTGACCAGGCGCAACCAGTTCGTCGCACTCGCCTCGCTGCTGGCCGTCGGTGCGGCCGCCCTGCTGCTGACCACGGCGCCCAGGATCATCGGCAAGCGGCGGCTGAACGATCTGGTCCGGCAGGGCCAGCGGGCCACCGCGCAGACGACGCTGCGCGGGTCCATCGTCCTGCTCGTGCTGCTGCTCGTGGCGGCCGAGCGATTCGGTGACGACGTCGTGCTTGGCGCCATCCTGGCCGGGATGGTGCTGCGCAGCTGGACGCGCCGGATGGAGATGGACGTCGAGCACCTCGAGGACAAGCTCGATGCGGTTGGTTACGGGATCTTCATCCCGATTTTCTTCGTGTCCTCCGGCATGACACTGGACATCAAGTCGATCCTGGCCGACCCGGCGCGCATGTTCATCCTCCTCGGCCTGCTGCTGTTGGTGCGCGGCCTGCCGTCGCTGCTGATCTACGCCCGGGTACTGCCCGCGGCCCGGCGGGTCGAGATGACGTTCATCACCGCGACCACGATGCCGCTGCTCATCGCCCTGGCCGAGATCGGCCTGAGCGACGGCGTGATGATCCCCTCGAACGCGGCCGCGCTGGTGGGCGCCGGCGTGCTGTCCGTGCTGATCTTCCCGGCGATCGCCACCGCGCTGCACCGCCGGGGGCGTTCTGCCCGGCCCGGCTCCGGCGCCGCGGCCGCGGGCGGGAACGGCGGGACGGGGCAGGGCCAGGGCCCGGATCGGCGCGGGCTTGCCGCCTTACCGCACCCGGCGCGCGGCGATGAACGCGGCGAGCTCGCGCAGGCTCTGCAGCGCGTCGAGGTTGAGGTCCTCGCCGGCCACGTCGACGCCGTAGCGGCGCTGGATCTCGCGCAGCAGGCGGGTGCCTGCCAGCGAGTCGAGTCCGGCCTCGCCGCCGAGCAGCGGCACGTCGGCGGGCAGCGCGGCCAGCTCCGGGTGGCCGGTGACGTCGGCCAGCAGCCGCGCGAGCTCGGCCTCGAGGCTCACGGCGACCCGTCCCACCCCGACACCCAGTCCGGCAGGCTGGGCAGCGGGCCGGCCAGCGGCCGGCTGAACTCGGCGCGCCCGTCGGCCGCTACCGCGCCCGGCTCGGCCCGCAGGCCCGCCGCGGCCAGCGCCAGCCGCATCGGCACGTTCCGGTCGGTGACCAGGCACGGAACGGTGAGGCCGGCCGCTCCGCCGCGCGCAGCTGCCCGGCACAGCCACGCCAGCAGCGCGTCGAGCACCCCGCGCCCGAGTGCCCGGCAGCTCATCATGACGACCGGGACCGGCCAGGATCCCCCGTCGTTCCTGGCCATGACGGCGCAGCCCACGGTGCCGTCGTCGGCATAGCGGTCGGTGAGCGCGACGGTGGCGGTCAGCCGCGCCGGCGATGCGACCAGCGCGGCGAGCTCGTCCTCGGACAGTGCCGGACCGCCCGAGTTGAGCTGGTGGGTGCGCACGGACAGCTCGTGCAGCCGGGGCACGTCCGCGGCGGTCGCGCGCGCGATCGTGATCCGGGTGCCCGCCTGCCGCAGGAAGTCGTCACGGCTGCCGCCGAACGCGGCCGCCTCGGCCTGGCGCCGCTGCCTGGCCGCGTACAGCTGAGCCCGGCGGCGGGCCTCGGCGGTGACGACCGGCGGGCTGAACTGGGGCCACTGCGGCACCTCGGCCGCATCCTCCGGCGTCAGCACCAGGACCTCCGGCAGCGCGGCCGCAACCTCGGCCCGTTCGAGCACGTCGTCGTCGACGAACGCCAGCGCGTCCGGCGCGATGCCCAGCGCACGCGCTATCCGGCCGATCGCCGCCGCCTTACTGTCCCAGCCGCACTCGACGGCGGCGAACTGCGCGCCGGTCACCGTGCGCACGTACCGTGCCGCCTCCGGCGGATTCCTGCTGGCGAGCGCGTGCAGGATGCCGCGATCCGTCAGCTGCGCCAGCACGGCGGTCAGCTGCGGGTCCGGGGGCGGAGGCTGGCCAGGCGACTCGAGGTACACCCCGTCGAGCAGCGTGTTGTCGATGTCCCAGACGACGCACTTAATCACCGGCAGCACCATCACTGGCCGCGCCGGCGGCGGGCCTGCGCTCCATCGTCAGGTGCGTCGCGGTGAAGCCGAACTTGCGGTACAGCGCGCGCATGCCGAGGTTGCCCGCGTGCACCTTGCCGGTGAGCTGGGTCATTCCCCGCTCGTCGGCGGCCTCGAGCACCGCGGCCATCAGCAGCTCGCCGATCAGGCCGCGGTCGGGACCGGCCGCGGCCGCGAGCGACCGGAAGTTGCCGTACTGCTCGCCGGTCAGCGAGTTCGTCCTGGCCGATAGCCACGCCCAGCCGACCGGCACGCCGGGCGCGGCCGGGTCGGACGCCACCAGGGTTATCTCCCCCGGCTGGCCGAGGGCACGGCCGATGCGCTTGCGGTGCAGCGCGGGGTCGGTGATCGCCTCATTGCCGAAGGACACCTGCGCGATCTCGATCTCGTACCGCACGAGCGCGTCCAGGTCCGCCTCGGTGGCGGGGCGGATCAGGTATCCGGCCACGGTGCTCCCTTCACGGGCGCACCAGCGCGAGCGGCCGGAACGTCGTGCCACCGCAGTCCGGGCAGCCGGCCGCCTGCAGCGCCGCGATCCGCGGCCACCGCGCGCCGGGCCCGACCTCGTGCACTGCCTTGCAGCTCGCGCACCGGTACGGCCGCAGCGCGGCCACCCGGTTGTCGGCGGTATAGAGCGGGCCGTCGTAGCGGCCCGCGATGAGCGGGCTCGCGCCCGCCGTGCTGCGCAGGTGGTACAGGTTGCTGGCACCCGCGAGGACGCCGGCGCCCAGGTACTCGTTGAAGCCTGCGGTCAGCGACCGGACGGCCAGGCCCATCGCCGCGATGGACCGCTGCACGGCCAGCGTCTCGGCCGGGCGCCGCGCGCCGAACGAGAAGAACACGTGCCGGCCGGGGGCCGGGTCCAGCGCGCTGACCGCCCTGGACAGGAACAGGTCAGCGCCCGCGACCGTGTACGGCGGATCGGTCAGGACGACGTCGAAACCGCCGGCCAGCCCCGCGGGCAGCGGCTCGCGCAGGTCGTGCCGCACCAGCTCGGCGTCGCCGCCCGCCGCGGCCACCTGCGCCCCGGCCCAGTCCAGCACGGCCTCGTCGGCGTCCACGACGGTCAGCCGCCGCACCATGGCCGGGTGGCCGGCCATGGCCGCGAACGCGGCGATCGCCACGGAGATGAGGTCGTCGTCGCCGAGCAGCACTATCCGCTGGCCGGCCAGCGCGCGCGCCTGGTGCATCCGCAGCACCCGGCTGATCTTGGTCGGGACGGTGCAGTGCGTCTGGTCGAGCTCGGGCCTGGCGCCCGGCGCACCGTCGGCCGCGCGCTGCAGCACGTCGGCCAGGCCCGACAGCTCCGGCGGGATGACGACGCCGCGGCCACCGCAGGCGGGGCAAGATGCGTGCACCACTGCGCCGCCGCTCAGGACTTCGACCGCGGCCCGGCCCCGGGCCGTGAGCCGGACCGGGCGCTGGGTGTCGACGATGCCGCGCTTGCGCAGCTCCGCGCACGCAGCGGCCACGATCGGGACGGGCAGCTCGGCCAGCCGCGCCACCTCGCGGACGGCGGCCGGCTCGGCGGCCAGCAGGGCGGAGAGAATGTCGCGGATGCCCGCTTCGCCCTCGGCCAGCCCGACCGCGGCGGCGACCTGCGTCACCGCTGTGTCCACGTCCATGACCGTACGGTATCGTCGCACATCATGCCGGGCGCTAACGCCGTCCCCACGGGGGGTTCCGGGGGATCGTCCCCCCGGGCAGCCATGGAAGCCGCGAGCAGCTACGCCGACCTGCGCAAGCGGGAGGCGGTATCCGCCAAGCGGCTGTACGCGATCGACGCGCTGTGCACGCCCGAGTCGCCCGTCACCGAGGTGCGGCGGCTGACGGACGTGGCGGTGGCCGCCGTGACCGCGGGCGACGGGCACGTGCTGGACGCCAGCCACGTCATCTTCCCCAACGGTGCCATCACGCTCGTGCTGATCCTCGCGGAGTCGCACCTCAGCATCCACACCTGGCCCGAGGAGAACCTCATCGCGGTCGACCTGTTCAGCTGCGGCGCTATCGACGGCCAGCGCGTGCTCGACGAGCTCGTGGCCGGCCTGCGGCTCGCGGCGGTCCGCGTCGCGCAGCTCGACCGGGGGTCGCCGCAACCCCACGCGGGAGACGTTCCGTAGTATCGCAGTTACGGAGCGTATGCGGTCTGGGGGCGCATGCGGGCGCTGGCATTGCTCTCCCCGCGACAAGACCTGCGTCGAGAGGCCTGCCTCGTGGGCAACGACATCGCGCTCGCGCTGGTGATTATCACCGCGCTTGCGTTCGACTTCACCAACGGCTTCCACGACACGGCCAATGCCATGGCCACCTCCATAGCCACCAGGGCGCTCAGCCCGCGGATCGCCGTGGGCCTGTCGGCCGTGCTGAACCTGGTCGGCGCGTTCCTGTCGCTGAGCGTCGCCGCCACGATAGCCAGCGGCCTGGTGGACACCGGCCTGGTGACCCTGACCACGGTGTTCGCGGGCCTGTGCGGCGCCATCGTCTGGAACCTGGTCACCTGGCTGTTCGGCATCCCGTCCAGTTCCTCGCACGCGCTCATCGGCGGCGTCATCGGCGCGATGCTGGCCGCGGCCGGCTCGCACGCGGTCAAGTGGCAGGGCCTGGTATCCAAGGTCATCATCCCGGCGGTGCTGTCGCCGTTCATCGCCGGGCTGATCGCGACCGCCGGCACGTACCTTGTGTACCGGATCAGCCGGTCCATGCACGAGAGCAGCCGCAGCGCCGGGTTCAGGATCGGCCAGATCGGCTCGGCCTCCATGGTCTCGCTCGCGCACGGCACCAACGACGCGCAGAAGACCATGGGCGTGATCACGCTCGGCCTGATCGCCAACGGCACGCTCGCCGCCGGTGCCACCACCCCGTCCTGGGTCGTGGTCAGCTGCGCGCTCACGATCGCCGCGGGCACCTACATGGGCGGCTGGCGGGTGATCCGCACTCTCGGCAAGGGCCTCGTGGAGATCGAGTCGCCGCAGGGATTCGCCGCGGAGTCGTCGTCTGCTGCGGTCATCCTGCTGTCCACCCACTTCGGGTACTCGCTGTCCACCACTCAGGTCGCGACCGGCTCCATCATGGGCTGCGGCCTGGGCAAGAAGGGCGGCGAGGTTCGCTGGATCGTCGCGGGCCGGATGGCCACCGCCTGGGTGATCACGCTGCCGTCGGCCGGGGCGATGGGCGCGGTCAGCTACTACATCGCGAACGGCATCGGCGGCACTGCCGGGTTCGTCGTCGGCCTGATCCTGCTGGTCGCGATCTCGGCGGCCATCTGGGCAAAGTCCAGGGCGACCAGGGTCAGCCCTGCCAACGTGAACTCCGAGTGGAAGGGGTCGGTCGCGCCGTCGGAGCCGACCGCGACCGGCCGCGCCGCCTGACATCGAGGAGAGCCGGGACATGAGCCAGTGGATCGACTACAAGGCGGTCTGGGAGATCGTGGTCATCGGCCTGCTGGCGGGTGCGGGCCTGCCCGCGCTGTTTGCGATCGGGATGCGCGCCATCGCCCTGCCAGGGAAGGGCCACCCGCGGGAATCCGACGAGCTCTTCGGCGGGAATCCGCTGGATATCGCCGTCGCTGCGCTCTGCTTCGCGGTCGTGCTGGCCGCCGTCGGCTTCGGGATCTACATCATCGTCGCCAGCGGACATAAGTGATCGGAGGACCTGCAGATGCCGATGCCGTCATTCCTGTCCGACATCGTCGGCTGGCTGCGGGCCGGCTATCCCGACGGCGTTCCCGACCACGACTACATACCGCTGTTCGCGCTGCTCGGCAGCCACCTCACCGACCAGGAGGTACAGCAGATCGCCGAGCAGCTCGCCAGCAGCGGCGACGCGCACTCGAGGGACGCGATCCACGCCGCGATCAACGCGGTGACCAGCGAGCAGCCGCAGGACTCCGACATCAGCCGGGTGCGGGCGCACCTGGCGGCGGGCGGCTGGCCGCTCGCCAGCCCCGGTGCCGGGCCGTCCCCCGGCCCTGAGCGGGAGTGAACTCCAGGTAACCGCCCGGACATCGCCAGCGTCCGGCGCCCGGCTGACGGCCTGCGGGTGGCCGCGGGCCGGGCCGGACGCGGCTGCGTGACATACCGCTGCGTATCCAGGAAAGTTGCGTAGCGGAGGTCGACGTGAGCGAACGCGAATTCGACGTAGTTGTGATCGGCATGGGGCCGGGCGGCGAGCATGTCGCGGAGGAACTAGCCCGGGCGGGCCTGTCGGTCGCGGCGGTGGAGGACAGCCTGGTCGGCGGCGAGTGCCCGTACTGGGGCTGCGTCCCGTCCAAGATGATGATCCGGGCGGCGAACCTGCTGGCCGAGGGCCGCCGGATTCCCGGCATGGCGGGCTCGTCCGCTGTCTCTGCCGACTGGGCGCCGGTGGCGCGCAGGATCCGCGACGAGGCGACCGACAACTGGGACGACACCGTCGCCGCCGACCGCTACACCGACCTCGGCGGCACGCTGGTGCGCGGCCGGGGAGTCATCGCGGGGCCCGGCCGGGTCGCCGTGGGCGGGGACACCCTCGTCGCGCGGCGGGGCATCGTCATCAACACCGGCACCGTGCCCGCGATCCCGCCGATCCCCGGCCTGGCCGGGACGCCGTTCTGGACCAATCATGCTGCGGTCGAGACCGAGCAGGTACCTCAGTCGCTGATCGTGCTCGGCGGCGGCGCCATCGGCGCCGAGCTGTCGCAGGTGTTCGCCCGCTTCGGCAGCCGGGTGACGGTCGTGGAGGCGGCGGACCGGCTGCTGCCGATGGACGAGCCGGAGGCCGGCGCCCTGCTCGCGGGCGTGTTCGGCCGGGACGGCATGGACGTCAGGACCGGCGTCGGCGCCGAGGCGGTGGCGCACGCAGGGTCGTCATTCACCGTCACGCTGCGCGGCGGCGAGACCGTGTCGGCGGAGCGGCTGCTCGTGGCGACCGGCCGCCGCAGCGATCTCGCCGCGGTTGGCGTGGGCGCGATCGGCCTGGACGAGACCGCGCGCACGATCGACGTCGACGATCAGATGATCGCCGCGCCCGGCGTGTGGGCGATCGGCGACGTGGTCGGCAAGGGCGCGTTCACGCACATGTCGATGTATCACGCGGAGATTGTGATCGCATCAGTCCTCGGCCGGCCGCACCATCCCGCCGAGTATCACGCAGTTCCGTGGGTGACGTTCACCGACCCGGAGATCGGTGCGGTGGGTCGCACCGCGGCGCAGGCCCGCGAACGACTCCGCCACGTCGAGACCGGGCTGGCACAGATCCCGGCATCGGCCCGCGGCTGGATCCACAAGGCGGGCAACGACGGCTTCATCAAGCTGGTCGCGGACGCCGACCGCGGCGTGCTCGTGGGCGCGACCTCGGCGGGTCCGGCCGGCGGCGAGGTGCTGAGCATGCTGACGCTCGCCGTGCACGCCGCGATCCCCGTGCAGCGGCTGCGCGAGATGATCTACGCCTACCCGACGTTCCACCGCGCGGTTACCGATGCGCTGGCTCAGCTGAGCTCCGGTGCCACCCGGTAGTGATAGCCGTGGTGATCGGTGAACCCGATCTTCCGGTACAGCGCCCGCGCGGCCGCGTTGCCGTCCTCCACCTGCAGGTAGATGCGGTGCGCGCCCGCGCGCTCGGCCGCCGCGACCAGCGCGGCGGTCACCGCGGCGCCCAGGCCGCGGCGCCGCCAGCCGGGGTCCACCTCGATGGCCGTGAGACCAGCCCAGCCAGCCGCGGCGGCCACCCGCCCGATCGCGACCGTCGTGCCGCCCGCGCGGACGGAGGCGAACGCCTGCCACGGCGCGGACGTCAGCAGCCTGATCGCCGCCGGCGGCAGCGGCCTGCCGCGATAGTGGTAGCGGCCCAGCCACGCAGCATCGGGCTCGTCCTCGATCTCGACACCGCAGGGATCGCCGGTGACCTCCGCCGCCGCCGCGACCATGACGGTCGCCGGACCGGACCGCGGCGCCCAGCCCAGGCCCGCGAGCAGCCGGTCCAGCTCGCTGCTGTGCGGCTCGCCGGTCCGGTACGGCACCGCGATCATCGGCGGCAGCCCGCGCGCCCGGTACCAGTCCCGGACGTGCTCGGCGGCGGCCGCGGCCGCCATGCCAGGGTCGCCGACGGCCAGCGCGCTGTTGGCCCGGCCGGTGAACCCGTCCGCGGCGCGCAGCAGCCAGTCGCCGAGCCGGTCCTCCTCGATCGCGCGCCAGCCGGGTACCGCGGCCAGCTCCAGCAGCTCGATCGAGATCACCAGAAAAGTCTCGCAGGCCCGCGGGCTAGCCTCGGCACGTGACCGGCGCCGCCGCAGGCAAGGCAATCCTGATCGACATCGGCGGTGTGCTGCTGGCCGGCCATCTGACGGCGGCGGCAGCCGCGTGGGGCACGCGGCCGGGCATCACCGCGCGGCGGCGTTCAGCACGGCCCGCTGCGCCGGGAGCGACGACCAGGTACTCACCCGGGACGGGCGAGGCCGGCCGGTGGCGAGCAGTATCGGGATGGCCGGCCATGTGCACGGCGACAGTCGCGGCGCCATCGCGCGGATCGAGAACTTCCTGGACTCCGGCCGATAGCCACGGTGATCTCGTTCGCGTACTATCGTGACTGGCGGCGTCCGCGGGCGTGCCGCGGACGCGAGCTGCCGGGAGAGACATGGCCATCTCGCGCGCGCTTGCCGTCGCGCTCCTGACGGCTGCCGCTGCCCTGCAGCTGATCCTGCACCCGCCGGCCAGCCCGTCCGGGCTGCTGGCAATCGCGGCCGTCGTGCTGGCGGGGCTGGCGCTGGCGCTGCTCGCGCACGGTGCCAGGCTGACCGCCGCGGTCTCGGCCGGGCCGCTTCCCGGCCGTGCCAGCGCGCTGCGCGCGAGGTCGAAGGGCGCGCTGTACCAGCGCCAGCTCAATCCGGACGCGGCGGGCCACGTGCGGCCCAGAGCACCCGGGGCGGCCCCGGCGGCCGCCTGATTCACCTGCAGCCACCGCGGGCGAGCCCGCGCGCCGAGGCTGCAGTGCCGCGGTAGCGCGGCCGCCTCCAGCCGTCATCCGGATCTGACCGACCCGCTGGAGGGTTCTCGCCATGCCCACGTTCCTCGACGGCCCGATTGCCGTCGCCTACCATCTCGTTTCCTGGCTTGCCCAGGTCCTGACGCCGGTCGCCGGCGACCTTGGCACGGCCGCGGCGATCGTCGCCTTTACCGTCGCCGTCCGGCTGCTGCTCTCGCCGCTCAGCTTCCTCGGCATGCGCGGCCAGGCGCGCATCGCGGCCATCCAGCCGCGAGTACAGGAGCTGCGCAGCAGGTACGCCCGCCAGCCAGACAGGCTGCAGGCCGAGCTCGGCTCGCTGTACGCGCAGGAGGCGGGCGGCATGCTCGCGGGCTGCCTGCCGCTGCTCCTGCAGCTGCCGTTCTTCAGCGTGATGTACCGGCTGTTCCTGTCCGGCACCGTCAGCGGCCGGCCGAACGAGCTGCTGACCCGGACGCTGCTCGGGACACCGCTGGGCAGCCACTGGCTGTCGGGGGCCGGCCCGGTCAGCACTCAGGGGCTCGTCTTCCTCGGCCTGTTCGGGCTGCTCGGCCTCGTCGCCGCCCTGTCCGCGCGGCTGGCCAGGGCCGCGACGGCCACGCCGGCTGCCAGCGCAGCCGGCCCGCAGCCAGCGGGCCTGACCGGCGCGGTGACCAGGATCCTGCCCTACACCACGCTCGTCATCGCGGCATTCGTCCCGCTCGCGGCCGGCCTGTACCTGCTGTCGTCGTCGGCGTGGACCGTGGCCGAGCGCGCCGTGCTGCGGCGGCGGATCACGGCTGCCGCGGCCGGGCCGGAGGTGGTGCCCCTGGCAGGCCCTGCTCGGTGAGGCCCTGCGCCCGGGCGAGCCGGCCTAGCATGGCCGTCAGCTGCTCCTGCTCCTGCGGGCTGAGAACGGACCCGAGCGCCTGCTGATGCGCGCGGGCCACCTCCTGCACCCTGCGCAGCATGTCCCGGCCAGAGCCGGTCAGGAACAGGCCGTACGACCGGCGGTCGGCCGGATTGCGCCTGCGCTCGACGAAGCCGCGGTCCTCGAGCTCGTCCACGAGGAACACCATCTGCGTCGGGTTCAGGCCGATCAGCTCGCCGATCGCCTGCTGCGACCTGCCCTCGTTCGCGGCCAGCCTGGTGAGCATGCCGACGTGCCTGGGCTCGACACCGAGCGGCGCGAGCTGGTCGCTGAACTCCCGCGCGACGGCGGTACCGAGCTGCACCAGCAGGAACGCGAAACCCGAGTGCTCGCGCCCGGCGAACCCTTCATTCACCCCCGAATACTATCAGCCCGATGATATAGTTTTCCAGAAGAGATAATCTCAAGACTACGAGGGACCCCATGGCAGCGGCAGTCGGCAACGCAACCACCGGACTTTCCGCGCGCGACCTGTTCCGGCTGCGCGGGCAGACCTTCGGCATGCTCGTGATGCTGATCGTGCAGTTCGCGATCGGGGTCGTGGTCAACCTGTACGCCACGGTGCCGGCGTCCGATCGCGGCAACGGCTTCTTCGGCGCGCTCGGCAAGGCGCTGAGCAACGGGCCGGCGGCACTGGCCAGCCACGCCGGGCTCGGGCTGCTGATCGTCCTCGCCGCGCTCGCGCTGGCGGTGCGCGCCATCCTGGTCCGGCACGTCCCGACGATCGCGCTGTCGGTGCTCGGGCTGCTCTCCATCGTCGCGGCGGCGCTCAACGGCATCAGGTTCGTCTCCGACGGCGGCCCCGACAACGCGTCACTCGCCATGGCCCTGGCCGCGGCCGGGGCGATGCTCTGGTACGCGATCAGCCTGTTCGTGCTCGGCAACTCCCGCCCACGGGCGGAGTGAGGCGGCGGCTCACCCGGACGCGCCCGGCCCGGCCGCGGCCAGATGCGCCCGCGTCGCGGACCTGATCGCCGCCGCGCACGCGGCGATCGCCGGATGCCCGGCCGTTCCGGACCGGCAGGCGATGAGGGTCCTGCGCCGCGCCGCCAGCGGCGTCAGCACCACGCCGGCCGGCCGGCTCGCCAGCGCAAGCTCGGGCACCAGCGCGACCCCCTGGCCGGCCGCGACCAGGGCCAGCACCGTCGCGAAGTCGTCGGCCCGGTGCCGGATCCGGGGGCTGAAGCCGGATGCCTGGCACAGCCGCTCCGCCATCAGCTGGCAGAGCGTGCCGGGACTCGCCGCGATCCACGGCAGGTCCGCGCACCGGCCGATGGCATCCTTCGGCCCGCGCGGCAGCGGCCCCGCGGATGCGACGAAGATCGTCTCGGCCAGCAGCGGGCGCAGCTCGAGTGCCGGGTCGGCCGGCCCGGGCACGTAGTCGTACTCGTGCACCAGCGCGATGTCCAGCGCACCGGTGCGCAGCGCGTCCGGGACCCCGGCCGGGTCGATCTCGGTGACGTGCAGCTCCAGCCGCGGGTGCTCGGCCCCGAGCGCCACGAGCGCGCCGGGCAGCAGCGTCCGGACGGCAGACGGGAACGCTCCGACGCGCAGCTCCCCGGCCAGTTCGCGCCGCTCGGCGGCGAGCGCGGCCTCCGCCTCGGCCAGCAGCGCGAGCACCGGCTCTGCCCGCGCGGCGAGACCGGCGCCGGCCGGCGTCAGCTCGACCCGGCGGCCGACATGCCGGACCAGTTCGACGCCCGCTTCTCGCTCCAGGGCGCCGAGCTGCTGGGACACGGCCGACGGCGTGTAGGAGAAGGCCTGTGCCACCGCCGCGATCGTGCCGAGCCGGCCCAGCTCCCGCAGCAGCCTGAGCTTCCGTACATCAAGCATTAGCTCAGCTTATGTGTACACCGAGAAACCTGAAATGGACCTACACCATCTGGATGCGCCAGCATCGATGCCATGATCTCAGTCACGCCGCCGCCGGCCGGCCTTTTCGTACCGCTGATCACGCCCTTCACCGACGACGGTGAGCTCGACCCGGTAGCGCTCGAGGCGCTGGCGCACCGGGTGCTCGACGACGGCGCGGCCGGCATCGTCGCCCTCGGCACCACCGCGGAGGCGGCCGCGCTCTCCGAGTCCGAGCGCAGCGGGGTACTCGACATCTGCGCCAGGGTCTGCCGGGAGCGCTGGGTGCCGCTGATCGCGGGAGCTGGCGGCAACGACACGAGCCGCAGCGCCGCGGCGCTGCGGGCCCTGGCCGGCTGGCCCGAGGTCACCGCCGCCCTGGTCGTGGTGCCGTACTACAGCCGGCCCGGCGAGGAAGGTGCCGTCGCCCACTTCACGGCGCTGGCCCGGCAGACGCCGGTGCCCCTGGTCGTCTACCACGTCCCCCAGCGCACCGGCCAGCAGGTGCGGTGGCCGGCCATGCGCAGGATCGCCGAGTTGCCGGAGGTGATAGCCGTCAAGCACGCGACCGGGGCGGTGGACCCGGACACCGTCGCGATGATGGCAGACCTGCCGGCGCATTTCTCGGTCCTTGCCGGGGACTGCGTCCTGACCCCGGCGCTGCTCGCGCTCGGCGCGACCGGGGCCATCAGCGCGTCTGCGCACGTCTGCACGCGCAGCTACGCCGAGGTGATCGCGGCGTGGCAGGCCGGGGATGCCGTCCTCGCCAGGCCCCTGGGCCATCGGCTCAGCACGCTTTCGGCCCGGCTGTTCGCCGAGCCCAACCCGGCCGTGATCAAGGGGGTGCTGTACGAGCTCGGCCAGCTGCGCAGCCCGGCGGTCCGGCTGCCGCTGCTCCCGGCCCGGCGCTCGTCGGTGACCGCTGCGCTCGCGGCGGCTGCCGAGCCGGCCCCGGCAGCCGCGTAGCGGCGGCGTGCAGTCCGCAGCCCCGAGCCGCGAGAGCTCGGCCGTCCCGCGCCCCGCTACCCCCGCCGGCCTTGTAGGTTAGGACGCGGACGGGCACGTCGGAGGGACTGGCATGGGCGGCGGGGTCGCGCACCTGATCGCGTCCGGTCCCGTGCTGCTCGCCATCCCGGTAGCCGCCGCGGCCGGCGCGATCACCTTCCTGTCGCCATGCTGCCTGCCGCTGGTGCCCGGCTACCTGTCGTACGTGACGGGCATGTCCGGATCGGCCGCAGCCGACGCCGGCCCGGACGAGGCCGCGGCGGGCGCCGGGACGGCCGCCGTCCCTGTCGCCGCGGGCAGCCAGGCCATCGCGCTCGCCGGTGGCGGCACCACCACGGCCACGGTCGTGGCCGGGCCGCAGGTGCAGCCGCGCAGCCGCGTCATGCTCGGCACCCTGCTGTTCGTGCTCGGCTTCTCCGCGCTGTTCGCGGTCGAGGGAATCGCCGTCAGCAGCGTCGGGGACGCGCTCGCCAGCCACGCCGAGGGCATTTCCAGGATCCTCGGGGTCGTGATCATCCTGCTCGGCCTCATGTTCATGGGCGCCTTCGAGCGGTTCAGCTTCTCGGGCCGCATCTTCCGGCCCGCATTCCGGCCGCGCGCGGGACTTGCCGGGGCGCCGCTGCTCGGCATCATGTTCGGGCTCAGCTGGACGCCGTGCATCGGGCCGACCCTGACGGCCGTGCTGGTGCTCGGGGAGAGCAGCGGCACCGCCCTGCGCGGCGGCGTGCTTGCCTTCGTGTACGCGCTCGGCCTCGGCATCCCGTTCCTGATCATGGCGTTCGCGTTCCAGCGGGGCGCGACGGCCTTCGGCTGGGCCAGGCGGCACGCCCGGCTCATCACCCGCATAGGCGGGCTGATGCTCATCGCCGTGGGAGTGCTCGAGGTGACCGGGGCGTGGGCGAGCGCGATCATCTGGCTCAAGGTGCACTGGCTGAGCGGCTACACGTCGCCGATCTGACCGGCTCACCGGTACAGCCGCGCCACCTCGGCGGCGGCGACCGGAAGCCGGGAGCTGAACCAGGGCGCGGCCAGCGTCGGTGCGTCGGCCGCCAGGATGCGGACCTGGCCGAGCCCCACCTGTACCTCGATCGGGTGCGTGGCCAGGAACTCGCGCACCGCGGCGACCGTCGCTGCCACCTGGCCGGGCGGGGCGTGCGGCGCGTGGTGGCCGACGACGGCGTGGAAGTCGTCGTCGACATCGGCCGGCCCGGCGTGATAGCGGTGCAGCACGCCGGCCGGGGCCATCGCGCGCCGCAGCGCGTCCAGCGGCCGGGACCGGCCGCCGGAGGCCAGCGACAGGACCGGCCAGCCGATCAGCACGAGCGGACCGCCGGCGGCGGTGAATGACCGCTCGTGCAGCGGCCGGCCCTGGCTGGTGAACGGGGCATTGTCGCCCGGCCCGAATCCGCCGATCCTGATCGCCATCGGCTCCGCCAGCTGCGCCAGCAGCAGCCGCTGCACCTGGTCGAAGTCCATCGGGTGCCGCTCGCCGCGGCAGGTCAGGTAGTGCTCGTTCACCGTCGCGCCGGTGTCGTCCCGGTAGCCGCTGAGCACGATCAGCGTGCCGTGCACCTGCCCGGGCGGGTAGGGCGCGAACGCCGCGCCGAGCCGCCTGGCGGCGATCGCCTGGATGTGCGCGAGCAGCCCGCGCAGCGGCTCGTCCTTCGGCCCGTACAGCGAGACGACGGTGACCAGCGTGCTTCCCACGACGGCCGCGGTTACCGCGGGGGCAGCGGCGGGCGTACCCGCAGCGGCCGGTCCGACGTGCCCGGCGGCTGCGCGGGCGGTCGTTCCGCCAGGGCCGCCAGCGCCATCGACACGGCGCGCTCCAGCTGAGAGTCGCGCCCGGCGGCCCAGTCGTCCGGGGTGATCAGCACCTCGACGTCCGGATCGACGCCGTAGTTCTCCACCCCCCAGCCGAGCCCGTAGAACCAGAACGAGTACTTGGGCTCGGTCATGTGCGTGCCGTCGACCAGCTCGTCGCCTGGCCCGATGCCGATGACGCCGCCCCAGGTCCTGGCCCCGACGACCGGGCCCAGTCCCTTGAGCTTGATGGCGGCAGTGACGATGTCACCGTCCGACCCGGCCCACTCGTCTGTCAGCGCCACCATCGGGCCGCGGCGCGCGTCGCCGGGGTAGCTGTCCGGCCGCATGTTCCTGGGCACGTCCCAGCCGATAATCTCGCGCGCCAGCTTCTCGATGACCAGCTGGGACGTGTGCCCGCCCCGGTTACCGCGGACGTCCAGGACCAGCCCCTCGAACCGCAGCTCGGTGCGCAGGTCGCGATGGAAGTCCGCCCATCCCCCGCTCACCATGTCGGGAACGTGCAGGTAGCCCAGCCGGCCGTCGCTGCGCTCGCGGACCTCGGCCCGCCGCCCGGCGACCCAGTCCTGGTATCGCAGCCGCACCTCACTGCGCAGCGGCGTCACCACCACGCGCCGCGTCTGGCCCTCGGCGCCGGCCACCGTCAGCTCGACCGGCTTGCCGCCGGCGCCGACGAGCAGCGCGCCGGGACCGGCCGCGCCCACCGGCTGTCCGTCGACCTCGACCAGCCGGTCGCCCGCGTGCACGAGCGCGCCCGCCGCCGCCAGCGGCGAGCGGGCCAGCGGGTCCGACGACTCGCCGGGCACCACCCGGGCCACCCGCCAGCCGCCGGTACCGTCCCGGTCGAGGTCAGCACCCAGCAGCCCCGGCGCGCTGTCCCCGGCTCCGCCGCCGGAGTCCGCGGCGGTGACGTACGCGTGCGACGTGCCGAGCTCGCCGAAGATCTCCCACAGCAGGTCCGCGAAGTCGGACGCGGACGCCATCCGGCCGGCCAGCGGCAGGTAGTCCGCGATGA